>Ga0065697_1000966_pt1 | contig 55688 bp, 57 predicted proteins | sample AntLakMe24m_08um_FD_59086 | JGI IMG/M metagenome (GOLD analysis project Ga0065697, IMG submission 59086) | Hypersaline microbial communities from Antarctic Deep Lake - 24m 0.8um v2 (version 3) | ecosystem: Environmental > Aquatic > Non-marine Saline and Alkaline > Hypersaline | place: Deep Lake... | reverse complement strand
TCCTACCCCTGTAGAATTGACAAGCACATCTCCTTTTTCTAAAAATAGAACCTCATTAAATTCATCTTCTCGACGTCGTGCATCATCGAAAGAAAGACGGTAATCTCGGATACACTTTTGATTAATCACCACAGTCGGACCATCTTCTGCGTATGTAGGTTGGGTCCCACGCCGATATATTTTAACAGTTTCTGGGAGCTTTTGTACTCCCCATTCTTTCGGTATTTCTCCTAAAGGAGAGTTTTTAAATTCACAACTCTCATGTCCTGGAAATCGGAATTTTTCAAACCATTCCTCGTAATATAGCTGTGCTGTTTGTTCTAGATTTTCAGCTCGAAGCTTGTTGTTTTCTATCAGGTCGTCGAAGGTGGATAGTATCCCCGCTATCTTTTTCTGCTCTTCTTTTGGAGGTAATTTTATAGGGAACGAAAGAAATCGGTCAGTTTGGATCCGCTTGGTCCCATGAGCGGCTTCGTCAGCAATTTGCATCATGGTTCCTTCTTGGGCTCGAAGCCAATATGCTAAATAATCTGTCCGAAGCGAATCGTCAGGGGTTACGGCTTTGACATCCTGGTTGAATGCCATCTGCCTTTGTGTGACGCAAACTGGGAAGTGATTTGCTAATCCCATTCCTCTTACCATAATCAAAATTGTTCCTGGCGGAACCAGTTGAGTACCATTCTCGGCACCCTCCTTTGTAATGTGATCTTCCGTATCATTCACTCGTGGCCCATTCATATCTTTTGGGCTAAGCCATGGGATTTCCCCATCCCAATATTCGGGCTCTTTTTTCGAGGGGGTCCCCCCAGATTGAAGAGACACGCAGTCGCCTAGAGTTTGTTCTTTCCAGTATTCCATTGTTATGACTCCAGGATCTGGTCAAGATTCATCGTGATTTCCTCCTCATATTCATGAGCTTGAGATGTTAAAGTCTCAAACTCCTCACGCAGTCTTTCTGCTTTTGCTCTAAATTCAACGTCATCGGTCGATTCGTCGGATTGAAGCCCAACGTACCTACTGGGATTCAAGCTCCATCCTTCGTCTTCGATCTCGGATCGACTGGCAACTTTGCATAGCCCGACTACGTCTTGATATTCTCCGTTCGGGAAGTGTTCGTTCATCAGTTCACCGGATTCCCTGAAATTCTCTGGATCTTCACCTCGATACAGACGAACAATATTACTCAAGAATTCTATCTGTTCAGGTTTAAAATCCCGAATCGTCTGTGTAACTTGGCGATATATGTTCCGTGCATCAACGAACAATACAGTATCTTCGCGTTCGGTACCTTGTTTACCTTTATCTAGGAACCAGAGCTGGCACGGTAGCGTCACAGTGTAGAAGAAGTGAGAACTAATTGATACTATGACGTCAACGGTGCCATCTTCGATCATTTCGCGCCGGATCTCTTTTTCGCTATGGGGTGCACCGCTGGCGCTATTTGCCATAACAAAGCCAGCACGACCGTTTTCACTTAGAGCATCCTGAAATATTTGCATCCAGATGTAGTTTGCATTATCCACACTAGGAAGTCCATACGGCAATCTCTCATCGTCAACCAATCTTTGTTTGTCAACACGATCTACGTTGAACGGTGGATTGGCCATCACATAGTCGAATTTCCGGCCGTCTGAGGCATCCTTATACAGGGACTCGTAATATGTATTCCCTTGTCGAATATCGCCAGCAAGACCGTGAACGGCTAAATTCATCTTACACAATCGTACAGTGTCACTCGTCTTCTCTTGTCCGTAGACACTTAATTCACCATTTCCATTAGATCGATGCTCGTCAACGAAGCGAGCGCTTTGGACGAACATACCACCGGAACCGCAAGCAGGATCTAGAATACGGCCTTCATAAGGCTCAATAATATTGACGATGAGTTTGACAATGCTCATCGGAGTATAGAATTCGCCGCCCGATTGGCCTTCTGCCATTGCGAACTGACCGAGGAAGTATTCATAAATACGTCCGAAGGTATCACCCTCAACATCCATCGGAATTGAATTCATGAGCTTCAGAAGTTCGACCAAAGATTCACTTTCCAGATGGTGATACGTCTTCGGTAATACATCTTTAAGATCTGGATTTTCGGCTTCGATAGCACGCATCGCCTCATTGAGCTCTTGACCGAGGTTCTTTCCTTCTGGGAGATCGATCAGAGCCTGGAAACGTGCTTCTTCAGGAAGGTAGAGCACACCTCGACTCTGATAGTCTGCCTTCCCAATCTGGCGACGACCCGATGATTTCCCCTCTAATTCTTCTTTTGCTTTAGTAAACCGGTAGTCTGCATACCTGAGAAAAATTAGACCTAAGACCGGCGTGGAGTATTCAGAGGCGCGGAGTTTGGAGTTAGCGCGTAGTTCATCTGCGGCACTCCATAATCGATCTTCAAGCTCAGCGATATCTGTACCGTTCATGACTAACAACCTCCGAGCCAACCCACATAAATTCTAATATTGTCGACTCTACCTGCGAGCCAATCGTTTCTCATCACCGATGTTGTCCCGTTTTTAGTCTCCGCTTCTGAAGCAAACGTGATTCGCTTAGTTTAGATGAAATCCTCTAAATCATATTTCAAATGAGTCAGAATATTTTCTGCCGAATTGGCACTTCTACAACCGGTGATCACGATTCGACCAGTAGCGAACAGTAATACTACCCCGTCTTGTCCATCAGGGCGGTAAATGAGACCCGGGAATTGCTCGGGTTCGTACTCCGTCCGTTCCAGTCCCAATCCGATAGAGAGTGCATTAAGATCCAGAGTCTGGCCGAGGNCTTNAGTNNNGTACNNAGTTTTGAACGGAGAACCACTCGTCAGTCGCGTTTTCAATGACGTCCATATCGGATAGGAACCTCAGAAACCGTTCCCGAAGATCGAACAGCTCTTCCTCTGAAGTCGGTCCAGTAATGATGTATTTGCCAGTTCTGTAGACGGTGATCAGCGGGGCTTCTTCCTCAAATCGAAGATACATGCCGGGATACTTGTCGGGGTTATATTGAGCCTGAGGTTGTCCGATTTCTTCGGCGAGCGTTTCAAGATCAAGCTCAACATTGAGCGAACCTGACCCGACCATATTCACGACGCTCACCATCGTTCAGCCCACCAAGAGACCAGAACAGAATCGAAGCTACCCATCTTCAGAAGAATCTAATTCCCAGAGCTTAGCGTTCCCAACCTTTCGAGAAGTAAGTTTTCCCTCTCCCTCCAATTCAGTTAGCTTTGCGTGAGCAGTTCGATAGGCACAACTAACTTCATCGGCAATTTCTTGGGTACCAGCTGAGCCCCCTAACGATTCGAGAGCCGACAGAAAGTTCTCCTGAGTATATCGCTCGGTGTATTTTCCCGTCTGCTCATCTCGATCCTTGGGCATTACTTTGTCCATTGCACCTACCTGTAGAAGGGGTTTAATCTCTTGCACCCAATGCATCCTACTGCAATGGCAACGCTTTTCCCAATGCAGGTTAATGCATTGGATAGGGGAGCTCAGCCCAACGGGAGATCCAGTGTAGAGGATACCCGCGTGCTGGAGCACGCGGGCGGGGCTTCCTGATAATCCGAGGTAACCCCAATGGAAGATTCAATTCCAGACCAACAAGAAGGCACGGATCGGAAGATAATTGAAGAAATATATCAACTAGAAAGAATTGCGCTCGGGGAAGGGGTCGCGGTTTGTGAAGCCTGCGGTGAGGAACTGCGGGAAGGCGCTCCGCTCGTCGTGTTCGCCTTCCGGCCGGCCAATCAACTGGCCTTCGAGACCGGGCACGTGAAATGCACTGAGTGTCGGCATGAGCCGACGGAGTACTTTACGCTCGGCGTGCGCGAGCTCGTATTAGAGGGTCGTGTTGGTACTTGTACTGACCCTGCAACTCAATCGTCGTGGCCGGTGTTACTGGCTCCGCAGCCGCGCGCTGTGAGCCCGGCGGACATGACCACGGTGCAACCACTACCGGGAATTGCGTGGTTCCGCCAACCTATCGCGCGTAGCGACAGGTACGTTGCTGCGGATTGTGAATCGACGCGTAAGCCATGGCAGCGTCCGGTGGCGCGGGCTAACAGGTCGAACCGCGATGGCGCGTCCGATCGGGAAACTGGTTCGATGAGTGATGACGCGACTGGGACTATTGCCCCACACGCTGGTGATGGCGGCCGTCCGGGAGGTGCTCGGTGACGATGCGCCGGAATCAAGATACGCAGGCCTTCGATGATTCACACCTCGACATCGACTTCGCTCTCCCGCGTCCTGTCGATGAGATGGCGTTCCCGGATCTGTACGTTGGTCTCGACATCGACCTACTGGCACCGGGTGATGGGATCGTCACGGATCGCCATCATGCCTCAGCTGACCGGTACGAAGCAGACGACCCGCAGAATCAGATTGCAGGTCAGATCTCGCCGTTCACGTTGTCGGGCTGGCTGCGCCATGCCTGTGAACGAGTGGTGCAGACGGCGGGCGCGACGGCGTGCCATCCGGGCTATGCCGACGCCGACTATATGCTCGACGACGTGTACGACCGCGACCTCGACAACGGCTATCACGAGAAAGGGTCCTGCGTCGATGATGACGGCGTTGACGACACCGGCTGTGTCATCCACGATCTCTTCGGTGGGTTCGGCGACCGCGCGGGCCGGGTAATCCGCCGGCCGATTCGCTTCTCACCCATCCGAAGGCAGGTGGATGTGACGAAGGGTGAGGCCGAAGCTCACTACAGACAGTTGAACACGCAGGTGCGTTCGCGGAACGCTGAGGATGAGGGGCAACCACTCAGGCAGGCGACGCGGGACGTCGTTGGGAATCTCGTGGGGACGTGGCGCTTGACGCTCCGGGAGTTGAAGCCTGAATACGTGGGGCTGCTCGTCGAGGCCATCGCGTACTTGGATGCTCATAGTGGCGATTTTGAGATACAACTCGGCGGCGCTCGCAACTTCGGGGCTGGGATCGTCGATGCCCACGTCGTCAACCCGTTGTACACGGAGGCTGAACTTCGCCGGGTCTACAACCGCGCGCAGGACCCGACGAGCGGGATGCAGACGAAGGACGACATCTGGCGTGACCAGTGTCGTGACGAGTTCGTCAGGGCACTGCAGGCTCGGACAGCCGCCGGTGATGGCGACCTTCCGATGCCGACGGGGGATGATGCAGCGTGACCCGAAACGCTGAGTGGAACCCCGACACCGCGTGTGCCCGAGAGTGGCAGCCAGTCGAAGCGCCCAAGCGCCGCCGAGACCCGAAACGTGAGGACGAGCCGGTGCAGCGGTCGTCGCCAGTAGCGGACGATGCGTCGGGCCCTGACCCGGCGGCGCGAGCACACGACACCCAAGACCGCGACGACGCCGAGCGTCCAGACCGTGGAGACGTAGAACTGGACTCTGAGGGCCAGGATGGTTGACTCGGCTGTCGAGGCTGACAGCCGTGACGACGCGTCTACGCGGGCTGAGCCGATGGTGGCTGTTTACCGACACGACGTTCACAAGCTGCGTGCCAGGCCGCACGCGTCGGCGGCCGACTCGTACGCCAGCGTGCCGGTCAACGAGACAGTTCCGCGTGACGCTGATCGGGATGCAGCACTGCTGAGCCGCCCGGCGGGTGAGCCCGAACAGACGGTCGCCAATCACGAGTCGCCGTACCGGCTGTCACTGTTGACGGGCGAGACGGCGGCGACGACCGAGCGGATCAAGGCGACGACGGGCGGTGGTTTTCGAGCGCTGGTCACGCCGGAGGATCCGGAGTGCCTGCACGCGCGGTGGCTGACGAGCGAGGTCCCGGCTGCATTCAACGAGTCGGTGTACTATCCGTACACGTCGCTGCAGTACCACGTGTTGCTCACGGCGGCGCTGTTGCACAACTACCGCGCCAGGCACGCGTTTGAGGACTTGTTTCTCGTGGCGACGACGCCAGACGTGACGCCGAATGCAGACGCGGTCTCGACCCGCGACCCGAAGACAGCGCTGGCGGCCGACGCCGTCGAACCCCACCGAACAGTGCTATGGACACCTGAGATGACCCTGCACGTGACGGCGACGCCTGGTGATCGACCGGCTGCGCGGCTCGGTGATGTGCCGGCGCGCTCGTTTGCGGATGTCTGGTCGCGTCTGCCTGCGCACCCGTTCGACACGGATGGCGAGCGGCGCTGGCGGCTCTTGGATGCCCAACTGCGTCGCATCCGGTCGTGGTCGGCGGCACTTGCGTACATCGATGAATTCATCGAATTGCACGGCTCGGCGGCCGGGGAACTGGAGGGTGATGGGGCGTGATTCCCATCACGACCTGGAGGCGAAACAAGGGGTCGTGTGAACGATGACCACGATCCAGCAGGTGCTGTTCGAACTGGAGACTGACTACATGGGCCACCCGTACTACCTGACCGGGCACGCGCTGTACACCGCGCTCGCCCGCCGTGTGGATGCGCAGGCGCGACGGTCGCTCAACGTCAGCACTGGTGTGTTCGTCCCTGGCGAGTACGGGGCATACCCGGAGTCACATTCGCACGACGGGTATGGAGGGAAGCTTGGCATGTCGCTCCCACCAGTGGAGTCGTACGAGGATGTGTTCGTGTGTCGGGATGCAGCGCAGCGGTGGTTGCTGGACTCACGGCCACGGGATGCGCACAACACGCACGACGTCCAGAGTCATGGCGGCCGACTGGCGTTTGCACCGAAGGCTCACTTCGGCCGGCCGCCCGAGCATCGGAACAGCAAGCGGACGATGCACTGGCACGTCCACTGCTACCTGCACGCCGATGGGGGAGACGAGGACGTCCTCCCGCTTTCCGTGGATGTACTGGATGGGCTGCGTGTCGGCGGGGGTCGAAACTACGGGTTCGGTGAACTATCGCTCGCGGAGACGCAGGTCATTGATCTGGATGACCTCGATTACTCGCGGGTTCGAGAAGCAGACAACGTCCAGTTGGAACTGTTGTCGCCGTACGTGTTGCAGAGCGATTCGCCGGGGGCTGACAGTCAGTCGGTGCCGTGGTGGTGGGAGTCTGACGGGGAGTTTCGTCGCCGGACGGGTCGGCTCGTGGCCGGTGATGAGTGTCATGAGCTGGCAATGATTGATCATGGGCAAGTCGTTGGGTACGCGGGCGATCGTCCGGTTGAGACGGCGATCAATGGTATTCAACGCGTCGGGACGCACGCGAAGTTCGGGTTCGGTGAGTTCCGGGTACGGCCGGTGAGTAAGGATCGGGTTCCGGGACGTGTGAGTATCGCGGGTCCTCGGGAGACCGTCGGTGGTGAGCGGTGATGGCGCTGGAGTTAGTGGCATTCGATATCGAAACCACCGGGTTCGAGGTTAGTGACGAGGTGACTGTAGTCGGATTTGCGGTGCCGATGGGGGTTCGGGCGTTCGTGCAGACAGACGGGCGCGCAGCGCCGGATGTTGAGGCGGCGGTTCGTGATCGTGTTGAGTCGCACGTCCAGGTGTCGACACACGAATCAGAGCGTGTATTGTTGGAGGCAGTCGGCGCGTTCGCTGCAGATCGGTTAGTGGGAAATGACGTGTTGCTGGTCGCGTTCAACGGTGAGTTATGGCGGTCCGGGTTCGACTTACCGTTCTTGCGGACGCGGCTCTCCCGGGTAGGTGTTGAGTGGCCGTTCCGGGAGATGCCGTACGCTGACCTGCTGCCGGTCGTGACGAATCGATTCAACACGACTGGCGATGACGGAGAATCACGGTCGGATCTCGCCGGGGTGTACGAGGTACTTTGTGACGGGCAGTATAGTGATCTCGACCCGTTCGCGGACAGTGCAGAAGCCGTGACTGCGTACGAGGATGGCCGGTTCGGTGACCTTGTGGTGCATAACGTCGCGGATGTCCTTCGTACCCGGGAGTTAGGACTGCTCTCGGAACGGTACTGCTCAAAGTCCGATTTCAAACTGAAATCGCTGACCCCGACACGTCATGAGTAACTGGAATCCGAGTCGCTGGACAGAGACGGTCGACGTGTTCGGTCGCTCTGGAAGTGTTCGGTGTCGATAGTGCCGCTGGTGCGGATTGAAGCGATACCCCAGCAGATTACGGCAGAGCGGCGCAGTAGCAGTCGAAAATGAACGGCAGCCTCAAGTGAGATACGACATGGTAGAAGCTGAATCACAACCTCGGAAAGATGAATTGAGCGGCGCAAGCACAGACGGTGACGAGTCCGACGTAACCAGTCCTCGTGAATGCAACGAGACGGTGAATCCAGAGACGCGTGATGACGTGTTGACCGAATACTGGCATCGCTGCCAGGTGTGCGGCCGTCGGGGCCCGGAGAAGGGTGGGTTAGCTACTCTGCACGTCCATCACATCGAACGCGACCCTGAGGGGATGGATGAGCACGACATGGCGAACCTGACGCTCCTGTGCCGGTCTTGTCACAGCTGGTTCCACCAGCAGAGCACACCAGATGACTCGCCAGTCGAGCTCACTGAGGAGGATCAGAGTGTGCTGCTTCCGCAGGACATCGAGATTCTACGGTACTTGTCGGAAAATGGCCCGACACGTACTGGTGACATCGTGTCCGGGCTGCCGAGCGATCACTCGGTATCAGCGGTTCGTGAGCGGTTGTGGGTGCTAACAGGGCTCGATAACCTCGTCGAAGGCCGTGACCGGCAGATCGTCGATAAGGACATCGAAACCGGGGAGTGGGGGCTCACCGACCAGATCGAAAGCTCCGCTCGTGGCCATATCCCGGACGACCCCCAACTGTTGTTGCAACGCATGGAAGACGAGCAAGTGAGGCAGGCGCTTGAACGCGGCTGTGATCGCAGCGATATCATCGATGTGCTGGGCATCTCGCGCCGAACCACGTTCAATAAGCAGAAGCGCGCCTGTGCGTACGGTTTCCCATTGTCTGCGTTCAATCGCGGTGGACGGCCGACTGATAGTGAGCGGTCAGAACGGAGTTCCGTTACGGCTGACACGGATACAGGAGAGGCTGATGGGCAGCAGCGGCTTGACGCAGTGCCTGACAAGGATCCTGACTCGCTAGGCAGGACGGAAACGTGGGGTGCGGCCGACTCGGAGTCTGAGGCGCAATCCACGGGTGTGGATGACCGTCGTGGTAGTCAAACCGCGAGTGACGACGTTGGGAGCGAGGAACTACAGGCACATCTCCAGGAAGCAATTGATGCGTTACGGGATGTGAACGAAGTACTGTAGTTGGAACGGACTCAAGTCACGCACAGCGTTAGAGAACTCTTTGGTGTAGTCGAATTCACCGAGAGTTTTGACTGCGTTCGATCGACGGTTCGAATTCGCCTTCGTGTTCGGGTAGTGAGAAGGGGGTGTGTCCGCAATTATGCTGACTTGTTTACGAAGGTTAATGAAATGGCGTAGGCATGGGTATATCCGGAAAAGACAGGCCCGTTAAGCCTGTTCAAAGGCAGTGCAACAGAGGTGTCCGCAAAGACGGGGCCGTCATGGTCCGAAGTCAGAATACGATGGTAGGTGATTTTGCCGAAGAATTCGAGCCGAATTCTTCTCATGCACTTCAACGTTTGTCTTTCTGACCGGGAGAGAGGGTACGCGACCGGCGTAGTAACTTTACGACTTATTAAGTGGGTTAGTACGCGATGGAACCTTGCAATGCAACGAAAAAATGAACTCAGAGAAGCGCTCACGGACGCTGACGCGGTAATTGTAGATCACGAAGACGTCGATGAGGTTCTGGAATACGTTGATGACGACACGGACGTTTTTGCTCCGGAGGGAGGTGGCGGCCTCGGATTTGACCTTCTTGAGAACGGTGAAATAGCTACGCAAGTCGGGGCAACCGGTTTGAGCTTCTATGAGAATGTTGTTTCGGTCTGGAAGGAACCTGGCCACGGGCTTGTATGTGAAGAGACGGAGCCAGGCCCTTCCACAGAATTAGAAAAGTGGGAACATCGCCAAAAAGAAAGTTCGGGCGACATGACGATTGATCCTGTCGAGAAGAACCTTGATCCTAAGACGTTACGAGCAGTGCGGACATTCATTCATGGATATCCAGAGACCCTGCCCGAGATCTCGACAGAGGAGTTGTCGGAAGCGCAAGAGGCCGGCTACGGCATACAAGCGCCTCTCATGGCAACCCTGTCTAAATGGCTGGATGAGATCGAGAACGCGAACGTCGAATCGAACAACGATGGTACCGGGACGATAGAGTAATTCTATCACAGTTTTCGCAACGTTGCGGTTGATCCAGCACCTAGACGATACCGTGTCTTCCTTCTTTGAGAGTATTGTGACGCCGGCTGTTGTCGAATCAAACCTTCAGTAGATGATCATAGATGCGCTCGGTTGTCTGGATGCTGCGGTGACGTAACCGATTGCGGACGTCGTAAAGCGTGTTGTCCTCTTCTTCGTTCATCATCCGATAGGCAACACCGTGTCGAAGCGCGTGCGGCGTCACGTCACCGGCATCGCCGCGACTGCCGTCGAGCTTGTAGGGGCGTACGTCTGCGGCTTCAGCAACTTTGTGAAGCATATTCCGCACACCCTGTTCGGAGATACGGTTCGAGGATCGAGAGGGGAACAATGCCGGTGTGTCCTTCCATCGATTGGTGAGGTAGGCAGATAACAGACGGGCGGTCTCGTCTGCGAGTTCGAGTGTTACTGGCGGTGGCGAGTTCTCATTGGGGTAGTCTTTCTGGATCTCTGTTGGCAGGTAGAGTTCCGAGTTGTTGCTCCGGAGCAGTGAGACATCAACCTGGACAAGTTCTCCTACTCGGAGTCCGGTATCGTACGCGAACGCAGTGATTGCCTCATTACGCTGCTGAAGATATTCTGCGCCTGCCGTGTAACAGGCGGATCGGAGTGCTTCAACTTGCTCGGGTGTCACCCATACTTTTGCACGAACTTTGGAATCTGCAGAATTGGTCATTACAACGAATCCTCTTTAAATACTACCAAAGGCTACAAACACTTGAACTTTGGACTCTACAAACAGACTCCAAAGTTCGTGATCAGGCAAGCGAATCAACATAGTCTTATCAGGTTCCAATCTGTTTTTCGAGTTGATGGCGGAACCACTTGGCTCGGAGGAGGCCCCGCTGACCGAGGATTCTCACTGTTGGTCGGTTTTCATTAGCGGGGGTAGCGACGACGAAGAATCCGAGCCTCTAGCCCATTTGCGCGTTCAGGCTCACGATCGCAACGCGGTGCGTCATCTTATTCTTGTGCGCGGCGGTCGCACCAAGCAGACCGACCGAATTGTCGAGAGCTACGGCGAGTCCGGTGGCCGTATCGCACATTTTGTGACTGGTGATGAGATGCTGGCCATCGGTTACTACATCCAGTTACTCGAACTCCACGAACTGGACGAGAACGACATGTACGCTGGCCTTGAAGATGCAGTGCCTGATCTGTATGCCGAGTACAAGACGTGGCGGGAGGAACTCGACGTGAGCGACCGTCGCCTCCGGTTACTCGATCAAGCCGAAGCTGATACTGAATGGGATCCGCTGTACGAGGATATCCTGGAGCAGGGGAAGTGGCGAACTGTTACTCACGACAACGACCTGCAGGGATTCGCCCGCGCGCTCCACCGCCGGTTCGACTTCGATTCCAGCGGTTGCTATAGAAACGCCCGACTCGTGATGCAGGACAATCGCTACTGGGAGAACGACCGTGTTCAGTACGTTGAGGGAATCGGCCTCTCGAAGCACACTGCACGCATCACCGGCCACGGCTGGATAGAACATGACGAACGCGTGGTCGAACTGACCTGGCCGTGGCATAGTCCGTTGCCGCCAGAAGAGACAGTCTACTTTGGACGCCCCGTTTCGCGTAAGGAACTGGAAGATTCGTGGAACCGTGGCGAATACGGCCCGTACATACTAAACGGCGACGCCTCGCAGATAGCTTGAGGAGAGTGTCATAGACCGGTTCCATACCCTTGTTGCACATAGACGGAAACAGTAGAGGCAGCAGAATGGCGACTGCATACGTTGTCTGGCAGTAGATGGTTGCTGCTTATCCGTGAGTTCTCTATCTTCGGGGAAGACAATGTATTCAACAGCGTTATCCAAGGTCTGTTTGATTATCGTGCTATGGCGGAACAACTCTCGTTGAAGCAACTTTCCCAGTACACCTTCGCAACTGACGAACGACTCGCTAAAATGGAATCCGGGACAGAACTTGACGAGGAGCCAACTGAGTTTACGGCGTTCTATCATCGTGACCGCGGCGGCGTCGAAGAGGACGTTCTGGTACGGGATGTGAACGAAATAATCGAGGAGTCGAAATGGGGTCCGCTGCTGGACAAAGGATTTGAGCGGATTGCGTACCTGCTTGAGGGGGCGAATACCATCCCGGTCGGAGAAAAAGGGAACGGCGACCTCTATGAGCTCACCTACGGTAACGGCGAACCAGCAGTCGGGGATAAAGTACAGATCCAGTTGCGGCAGGAGTAGGGGAGTGAATCGGTTTAGCTCTTCGGCACCCGATAATACTGACGCGCTGAATACAAGGTACTAACTTACCGAAGATTCAATATCGCTTCAGTTGCTGCAATCAGAACCTTGCGTTCCTCAGAAAGTTCAGGGTGTTCTTCCCGAACATCAAATTCAATGTCATTAAATTCACTCATATAACTCATTGCGACCTCGCGCTCCTGTTTCTTGTTGTCATTTCGAATGTTTACCCTTACGCTGTGCCACGGCATATCGTCAGGAAGCGGAGTCACTTCAACGTCCCACTCGTCACCGATACCGATGAGTTCCAAATTTATAGGTAATCTCGAATGGCTCCAAGTGTCGGAACTATCCTCTGACCATTCTGTGGGAGTTTCTGAATCTGACATTCTCGGCTATCAATTCAAATCAACAGATTATAAGAGTAGTCCCTGAACCCGCGTTTAAACCGGATTGACAGATTGAGTACGACGAACGACAGGTTACTGCTGGACACACACTGAATTCAGCACGACTGCTGGAACCTATCATCAACTGAGGGTCTCAACGAGGACGGAAAGGTCAGAAAGTACGGCTGGAGCGCTCTTTGTCTGTGAGAGTCGGATAGAATGCGTGGAGGTCGATATCCTGGTACAGTCGTTCATCTAAGTCATCGACTACTGTGATACATCTCTCCGACATTTTTAGCAGGTCTTCCCAATCAGAGATGTATAGAATCTGCAGAGGAGAGTGGAGGAAGTCGTGGCGGTGAGACCTTACCCGCTTCACTTTATCATGACTTAACAACCCGGTCTCATCCATCAACCGAGCCATGTCGGTGATAGAGGACCGCCGACTATTCAACCACTGCATGATCTGTGTACCGTACGGCTCTTCACTGTCCTCGTCGAGAGCACGGTCTCGGTTCTCTTCCATCCACTCCAGAATTTGGTACCCTTCTTCCGTCTCATTTCGGAAGTGGTGGAAGCACAGAATCGGAACTCCTGCCTCGAAATAACTCACTGTCAAGCTATGGAGCTCGTACGTCTTCAACCCGACACCGCCGAAACTGAACTCCATGGGAAGATCATCATTCTCTGCCTCTTCCCATTCCTGCTGTAGTTCCTCATGCAGCCGGTGAACTTCATTGTGGAACCCGTCCAGGAATGCCAACGACAATGCATTCTTGACATCATCCGGCATATCGCTTGTATGCCAGTCACTGGACTTTCCATCCTCATCACCGACTATCTCAGAAAATTCCATGGGAGCACAGACAGAACCGTGCCTCAAAAATCCCCCTCAGCAAACTGATCCAATGTCAGTCTCCAATCCAGTGGACATATACTATACCAGAATAGCCAATCCTCAGTTAGCCTATTCTGAATTAGGCTATTCGAGAGTTTTATCTGGTTGGGCGTCAGTCAGAGGGTATGGAGCGATTCGTGGATCGGGAGGATGAGCTCAGTCGGCTTCGAGGGTGTTACGATTCTGACGACGCTGACATGGTCGTGATTTTCGGTCGTCGCCGCCTCGGGAAAACCGAACTCGTCCGAGAGTCACTGGAAGACCGCGATGACGCCGTTCTATACCAAGCAACTGAAACAACCCGGCAGATCCAACTGGATGCGTTCGTGGACGTGGCGGCTGAGTCGATTCCGGGGATCGATCGGATTGAGGGCGAGTGGGAGTCGTTGCTCGGGTATCTTGCTGACCAGGATGCAGTCATCGTGCTGGACGAATTCCCGTATCTGATTGACGCTGATGAGAGTCTCCCGTCGGTGATTCAGCGATTGTGGGATCAGGAGTTGCGTGACACTGGTGTGACGCTCATACTCGTGGGGTCCTCGATCAGTATGATGGAGGAGGCGACACTCCTCGGGAACAGTCCGCTGTACGGCCGGTTCACCGAGAAGATTGATCTGCGCCAGCTCGATTTTGCTGCCGCGCGCACGTTCTTCCCCGAGAGCTATTCCGCTGAACAACTGTTCCTCGCGTGGGGTGTGTTTGGTGGGACGCCGTACTATCTGGATGGCGTCGATATGGACAACGATCTTGGAACAGTCATCCAGCAGTCGCTGCTGTCACGGCAGGGGTTCCTGCATGACGAGCCGGAGTACGTGCTTCGTACTGAGCTGACCGAGCCGAACCGGTACTTTGCTATTCTGAAAGCGATTGCGGCCGGGAACACGACATCGAATGAAATCGCGCAAACGGTCGGGATCGATGGCAAGCAAATTTCGACGTACACGCAGAAACTGGAGCGACTGCGACTGGTCGAACGAGAGGTACCGGTGACCGAGGACAAGACCAGGTCACGCCGTGGTCGGTACCGGATTCTCGATCCGTTGTTCCGGTTTTGGTTCCGGTTCGTCTATGGAAACGAAGACCGCTACGAACGGTTAGGTGCTGACGCCTACGAGACGGTCATCGAACCGGATCTGGCGGACTTCGTGAGCAGAGCATTCGAAACCCGCTGTCAGGATATTCTGCCTGACCTGTATCCTGAAACGATGTTTACCGACATCGGCCGCTGGTGGTATAACGAATACGAGGTGGATGTGGTCGGGCTCGCTGCCGACGGGAAGATGGTGACGGGCGAGTGTAAGTTCACGTCCGCGCCTCTCGATTACAGCGCACTCGCCTCGCTTGAAGACCATACTGATGAGATTCGATGGTCGCCTGATGGGAGCGAAGTCGAACACGAGTATGCGCTGTTCGCCCGAAACGGGTTCACGGACTCTGTTCGTGAGGCAGCCGCTGATCGTGACGACCTGCAGTTGTTCAACCTCGAACGGATCGTTGACCCGGGAGCATCGCAGTAGGAGTGTTGGAATCTGTGAAATTGGCGACGGTGAGGGGAGGTGAACTATGTCTCTGAGTCCGCTGGCTGGATCTTGTCTCTGAAATTTGTAACGGCGTCTGCGTGCTGTTCGTGTGCTTGTCGTAGTTGTTTGGTGGTTTGACCAATGTTCTCGTCTTCTGTGAGTGCAGCGAGGTGCTGCGCGCCAGGCACCAGTTCGTACAATTTGATTTTCCCGCCGTCGTCAGGGTAGGTCATAAATTCACGCCAGAGGCCGAGTTTGGCCCCGTCGGTGAGACGGGTGGCGATCGTGCCGTGACTCACCACAAGCGCTTCATCAATCTCGCTGAATCGTTTGGACCCGTCAGCGAGTTGGGCGAGGATTTCGACTGCACCTTTCTTTTCGAAGAAGTCCCTGACCTTCGCGGTATCGAGGTCAGCTCCGATATTGCCGTCTGGTTCTGCGTAGGAGCCGATGTTTGTGTCTGTCCTGTCTTCGTCCGACATCCCGTCGGTCACATCTGGTTGTTCCTCTGCCGAATGACTACTTCGCTCTAAATTCCCAATCGTCTCGTTATCGTCGTCGGTTGTGTCCGAAGAGTCGTTTGGCATATTCGTATCTCCTTCTTGTACGCCAAGGCTTTAAACTATAGTGGGTAAAATCACTAGCCAGTAAAAATTAGAATGGCTATAAATTTGAACAACATCGGCCGAGTGGTGGCGAAGAGGGGGTCGACATGAACCCTGAGGCCTCCGATACCCGACAGTCGGCCATCGAGACTGCAGAAGAATTGCGGGACGATCTGGAAGCCCTAGCAGCGAGTGATCTTCCCTTCGCGTATGACGCTGAACGCATTTTAGAAGATCTGGAGCAGGCACAACAAGAGGAAACCGCAGGCCAATGACCAGGGAACGTATCGGGCGAAAAACGCTTAAAGAGCAACTACCCGCAATTCTCCACGAACAGTTTCAACTAGATAATTTGCCGCAAGATCACGAACCGTCGTGGGAGTATATCACCGCGAATACACGGTACTCCGCCCAAGGACTGAACAACAAGTCCAAAGAGCTGTACGGACAGACCATTCTTGAATTTCTTCGAGAACAGGGATTTGGCGTGCGTAGTACCGGAAAATGGCCGACAGACGATGAAGAAACCATCCGTTCGCTGGAGTACTATATTGAGAGCGCCGAAGAGCGGAAAGAGTGGAGTGAGAACACCATTGATTCCGTTGAGTCGGTGATGAACAAGGTGTACGAAGCGATTCGAGACGAAGGACTCGACATCGAGATGCTGGATATCGGCTACTATGACTCTGAAAAGAACCGTGTGGAGAATATCCAACACGCTATCACAATCATCGAATACATGGATCGTGACCTGGCCGACAGCACGATGGGAAACTACCCTCGATATTTTGAGGAATATTACAACATCGTGAAAAACAAGCACCAGATCAATATTAATCCAGTCGAAGAAGCACTCGATGAATTCGAATGGTACCGGAGTGATAGTGACGCACAGCCAGTCACTGAAGCACAACTAAACGATCTGTGGAACGCGTTAGATGTCCTTGACGAGTGTCCTGTGGACGGTCACGATTTAGAGCGGTGGCGGTTATGGATGAAAATGCTGCTCATCTTCTTGATCGCCGTTGGTCCCCGGTCAAATGAAGTCGAACAACTTGATTTGCGGACACAACTTCATTTTGGTGATGACCCGCATGTTCACTTCGCCGTACGAAAGAACATGCGACGAGATGAGGGACCAGCAAAAGTCCCGATAATGATGGGTGGTGATTTCCTTCGAGCGTATCGTGAGTACATTGACGCGATCGGTGGGAATGGGAAGTTGGTTCCGAGTGACCAGTCTGAATCTGGCTGCCGGACTCCAAGCACGCTGAATGAATGGCTGGGGCGACTATGTAAGATTGCTGGCGTTCGACTTGATGGCGGGGAGTTTCCGACGATTCAGAACTTTCGCCAGTTTTGGAAGACACTGTATAAGAGGGCAGTTGCAGAGAACCGAGAGCAGATCAAATTTGTCTCTGAAGAAGATGGCAAGAAGGATTACGAGAGTGATGAGCGTGATTACATCGACGATGTAGTGAACCGACAGCATGTTCGTGGTCTTGGTCGGGAATATTTTGGTGACGTGCTGGACCTCGGTGAATTACCTGAATTAGTTCGGGAAGAGCTGGACCAAGATCAGCATGGTGAGCGACAGACCAAGTTCACCGATCACGACTTTGGCACCTGAACGTTTGCGATGGAGTGATGGGTGGTGAAGCCTATTCGGGAGGGCGCTGGTGGTACACGGTGCTATTCATAGACAATATAGGATCCGTCGCAGAATATGAACTTCGCTGACCGGTGATCAGATCGTTGTCTCGCTGACGTAATCTTCAGCCATACCCACTGAGTGTCACTTCTCTGACTGTCGAACTTTGGTAGCTTGTGACGCCACCGGAAATATGCTACCCGTTACAGTCTGGTGAATTTGGTTGAGTGAATAACCCGTCGAACAACTACGATGAGGTAACCCGCTTCTGTACAGCGATTCGAAAGTATTGGGAGTTGGTTCGGTTGTGACAGGATACAAATCACAAACAAACAATAACCGACTCATATATGGTTTCTGCCAGTTTATTTCAGGCTTCTTCTGGATTAGACCTCCAGACCTAATGCCCGGAGTTCTTCGAGTTCGCTCTGGACGCTTTTGAGCCGGTCTTTCATGTCTTCTTCTGCCTCTAGTGCGGAGTCGAATAGCCGTTCCCGCCGCTCTTCAATCTTCTCGACACCCTTGGGACTCAGCGCCTGTCCACACCACATACACTGAACCTTGTCTCGCGGTGTTTCGCGTTGACAGCGAGGACATTCAACCGGGCCGATGTCAGCGATTTCGTCCGCTGAAACGTCCATCCCGTGGGCGCGAGCAACCTCGCGGGCCGTGTCTTCTGCGAAGACGATGATGTATCGCCGCGCCTCGTCACTGTTCTCGACCCACCCGTGGTGGCGCTCCAAGTGATGTTGGGACACGTTCTTGCGAGCCAGATAACTTGCGGAGGATTTTCGCATCCGGGTGAAGCCCATCTTTGACGGCTTCTTCAGATCCCCGTTCTTAACTGCTCGCTCAACAGGCTTTCGGAGCATTTTCTGCTTCATCTTGTAACTCACCTCGCGTCCGGTATCCAGGTCGCACCAGAGCGGCGCTTCTGGATCATCTCCTTTTGGGTGAACCTCTAACCAGCGTTGGAGGTACGGAACGGATGTGATAAGGGTGACTGACCGTTGCCCCTGCCGACCGTTGACTGTGATTTCTTTCCCGTATTTGTGGTCCCCGACGTCACCAACTTTCATCGACCGGAATTCACCCGAGCGAGTTCCAGAGTCCCAATCAACTGCGACCGCCGCCTTGTTTCTGGCATACTTCGCGTTATTCAGGACCGGGAGAATGTGTTCATCCCACCACCACATTTTCGTCTTGTCTGGAATTGGATCATAGTCATCCGGGAGATCGGCCGAGATCCATTCGACACTGTATGGTTTCTCGTCTTCAGGATCCCCGCGAGTAATGTGCCCCCCGAACATCCGGAGTGCGACTCGGTGATCCCGTTTTGATTCCTCGCTATCGTAGTTTCCGTTGATCCAGCTGACGTACCGTTTCGCCTTCTTTTTCTCCGTCTCCGTGTCACCGATCATATCGACGAGATCTGGCTCGGGAAGTTGATCCGGGCTGTATTTCTCCGAATCCCCTGCCATCATCGTGCAGTGCTGTAGGAGTTTCACCCGCCTGCCCGTTGAATAGTTATGAGCACCGAGTTCGTCCGAGAACTGCAACAGCGCATCTTTGTCATCTTGTGGCAGTACTTCTGATTTTTTAATCCGGTTGTGGAGGGCTTCGACCTTAGGCGGCAAGCTTGTCATAACTAAATGAAACAACCAGAGGCATTTGAACCCCTGGTTCAATGCTGGGAGGCGGCATTATACTCACAGTTCAAATGCCTGCGAGCCCTTAGCTCCGCGCAACAGGGTCACTACCTGACCGGCTCTAGCAACCTGTGCGCGGGACAGATTCTGATCTCCAAGATTTTCTCAGGCTATTGGAGTTGCTCTGTCTTCGTCATTGCGGGCTGTAAGACTGCGCATGCCATGCCGGGAATACCGTCCGTGAGGGATCCCGGGGAGGATACCGAAACCCCGTTACTACACGACGTATAATTGATGATATCCCATGCCCTCGGACACAAAAGCCACTGATATCGACCTCACCCCGGGGACTGCGAAATCCGATATCGTTGTGTTCCTCTACAACAACCCGGGCAGTGGGTTCAGCGCCGGCGATATTCACGATCGGCTCGACATCGCTTCTGGAACGGTCAAAACGTCTCTTACTCGCCTCAACAACGACGGGCTAATTAGGAAAACCGAGGACGGCGCTTACCATGCGCTTGGCCACCGCGACGACCTTCGCCGGTACGTCGGGAGCCTCAACCAGCTAGAAAGAATGTTCGCCGTCAAGAACTACGACGAACACACCAACATAGACGGCCCCCAACTGGAAGACATCGACGAAGACGAGCTTGATGCTGAGATCACAGCGTTAGAAGCCGAGCGCAACCAGGAATAACTCCCTACCGGGCAGTGGGAGTCTCATCGGAGTGAATCCGCCCTGTGAAGGCCACGCGAATCGAATAAGAGTTTGCTGTCAGGGTTCTATTCAATACTTCAACAGCATTGGGCGATTCGTGAGGTCAGAAGATGGGTGTGTCAACTGTTCTATGACACCCCGAGTCGAAGAAGGAAGAATACGGCGGTTAGATGCAGAAAAGATGCCCTGATCTCGACGCTACAAACTCGTTCGAGAGAGCCCTGATAGATAGATCAGATGGGTTCGGACGTATTCGCTACAGCGGATGGCGCGGCCGAGTACATCGAACAGGTGCAAGTCGCGTTGATTTGACTATATTTGCGCCCGTCTCATCTGTGTTCGCTCGGGTCACTGATTCGTGTGTATCGTTGTGTCGAGACTCTCGCCGACAAATCTCGGTAACCACTTAGACCCGGAAGTCAGGATTTATCGATCCACTCTGAGAGCGTCGCAGCGACGGTAGTGTATGCAGCGTGTTTCCCTGCTCTGAACTCATCGATCTGCGATGGATTTTCCGATACTACCGGGTACGATTCCACAACGCGTTTGATTTGCTTGAGTGTCTGAGCGTCGAGTTCCGAGGGGTCGATGGGTTCGTCGTCAGTCATGCCTTGAGCTTCGTGTCAGTCGTATTTGAGTGGGTTGGCCGTTCAGGGCAAACGTGTACTCAGGAGTGTATCGGTATGTCAGTGGGAATCTCAGGGAAGGACGGTGATGCCCGATCTCAGTACCCGCAGTCGTCGAGAATTTCGACTACTTCCCGAGCGCCGGTCACTTTTCGCCGCGCAGAACGGAGCTCACGATCCACCTCTGATGTAGACATACCGGTCTCATCAGCGGTTCGCTGTCGCCCAACATCCGCGATCGCACGGAATGCGAGCGCCTGAGCCTCTTTGGAATCAAGCATCCCCGTGTTACTGAGTGAGCTTGAGATCACGTAGACACGATCCACTCCAGAATCTACGCCATCGATGTCAGCCGGCCATCCCATGGTCTCGAACTCTGTCTCGGTGAGTACCGTGTCAACGTCGTCTGTGTCTGTGCCTGTGCTTGGTTCGCTGCTGTCTGCTCGTGTCATTGTTTGTCTTAGAGCCGGGATCTCCGCCGACCTGATGGCTCGCCCGGGAGTCGAACCCGAGCCCCTGCGCCGGGGAGCGCCTGTCGAGCGGAAGCGCGGTCGCACCTTATCGGACGGTCACAGATACGAGGGGAGACGGTGGAACGACACTATATTTACTGAGAAGGTCGCGGACAGCGGCCATGACCTCACTCTCGTGTTCGAACTCCGGGTGACTCACGACTCCCTCTTTGGAGCGGAGCGCCAGATAGAACGGATCGAACTCTGATGCCGGGATTCCATTCAAATCCTCCACACACTCGGGTGCAGACATCTCAGCGACTTCCTCAGCGTCCGCGACTGCTTCGCGCGGATGCTCGCGGAGGTATTCGAGGGCGTGACAGACTCCGTCGGGAAACTCATCGGAGTACTTGTTGACGTGGGTGAGCGCGTCGCTGAGGGCGTCTTGGTCAACCTCCGCGCGAGCAGTCCACGTTGTACACCCAACTTTTTCCACGAGATGGAACGCATCGGTGATGCGATCGTTCTGATGGGAGAGTGCCACGAGAACGGAATCGCCGGTCTCAGGAATCTCGTAGATGCCTTTGTCGGATCCGTGCTCGTCTTTCAGCTTGTAGCGTAGCGTCCAGTTGTCCGGGATACTCCAGAGATGCTTACCGGGCTCAACTGTGGTTCGCGTTGCGGGGACGCGACGCGTCCACTTATCGCCCGGGTCGCGGCTGCGAGATTCGATGACGTGCTCGTTTGTTTCGTCGTCTCGCGTGACGGTGAGCGTTCCGTCGGCGCGGTAATGTCGAACTGTACTGTCGTCGTGTTGTGGGGAGTGTTCGCGGGTCATCGTTGTCACGTGTCGTGGACTGGTGGTGCTGCTGACACGCGACGTCCGATGACGCGCTGGCTCCGCGTCGGAAAGGGGCTATGATACCGGGGATTGTGGTATCGGGTTGTTTTGCCAGAGGGGTCTATGCATCGTCAGCTTGCAGATGCGAGGGGGTTCTCGGGCGTCGCTTGACTGTGAGAATGAATCTCGCTGGTATAAACCCTCGTCCTACACAGTCCCCAGTGATCCGTGACACCCGGAAGGCAGGAATTATCGATCCATGCCGAGAGCGTCGCGGTGACAGGAGTATACTCGGCTAAAAAAGGATTCATCTGGTAGTCCAGGCTCATACGGTTACAAGAGTCCGTCACTCGTAGTCGTTGAAACACTATGGTTACACCGGACGCTGCCACAGGCGTTGTCTTGGGGCTCGCTTGCGGCGATGCCTTGGGTCGCCCCGTGGAGTTTCGCTCTGGCGAGTCGATTGCTGACCAGCATGGAACCGTGACGGAGATGCTCGGCCATGGCACGCACGGCCAACCCGCGGGAACGGTAACTGACGACACTGACCTCGCGCTGTGTATCGCACGGAGCCTCGTCGAGCAAGGAGGCTTCAACGGGACTGATATCGCCGACCGATTCCACGAATGGTACGAGAGCGATCCGTTCGACATCGGGCTGATGACCGCCGATGCCATCCGCGAGTACGCGAATGGAACGTCCTGGCGGGACGCCGGGCGCGAGGTCTGGCAACACCGCGCCGAAGGATCGAACGCCGGCAACGGCAGCGTGATGCGGTGTGCCCCGCACGCGATTGCCTTCGCCGACGACCCCGACACGCTCGCGCAGGTAAGCCGACAGTCCTCGGCGATCACGCACCACGATCCGCGATGCACCTACGGGTGCGCCGTGCTGAATTGCACAATCGCCGGGTACCTCCAGGGCGACGACGACCCGCTTACAGGCGCACTCGACCGCCTCGAACGTGACGCACCGGACGAACTCGTCGAGACGCTCCGACTCGTGCCGGACCACGTCGATGAGAGCCAGTTACCGAACAGCGGCTACGTCGTCCACACGCTACAGACGGCGTTGTACGACGCGCTGACAGCCGACAGTGCGGAGGATGCCATCGTGACCGCAGTCAACCGCGGCGGCGACACAGACACTATCGGAGCCGTCACGGGCGCGCTCGCCAGCGCACGCTTCGGGAGCGACTCGCTTCCAGAACGGTGGCTCACCACCATTGACTATCGGGAGGATCTCGAACTCCTCGCGCAAGCACTGGCAACGACGGATATCGACGAAAGGATGTGATCGGTTCTAGACTGTGTCAAGAACCTAGTTCCACAGGCCGAGTGAATCGGCTCCGTGTACAGAAGAGTGAGTCGCTGCTTGTTGCTAACCCGGGAAGGTGACGGGGGGTGTCCGGAATTATCTGGCTTTTCAGACGCTAACACCAGAATTTCAGGAGGGTGAAGCTAATCATTCACACACCCTCTGTGAGCAGAGCCATCCAGTTTCACAGAAGACCCGCACGGCATGCTCGCAGCGACAGTTCAACCACAATATCCGAGTCACTGACAGGCTCCGCGCCCCGCCCAACAGCCCCTCCCAAAACAAGGTGAAGTAGCGCGAAAAACGCGTATTGTATATTCACAATGATATCTACGGAATTCGGAAATAGCGGACGATTCAAAATCAGCAAAGTCCGGATAGAAGGCCCAAATTATAAGAAATAGGCAGATAAGAAACTCTCTCGCCCAACCATTTAACCCGGAGTGGAGCACATTATATCATAGAAGTTGAACATGACTCGACGCCAAACCGGGTGGCGACACCACGCTACCTACCTGACTAATCACACCCCGCTCTCTGAACGGCAAGCAGAAATACTCGCCCTCAAGAAAACCGGTCACACGACAGAGGAAATCACGGAGATCCTCACTCTCTACCCGGAGACTATCGAGGACCACTGGGACGACGTACTTGAACAGTGGAACCAAGCCCAAGAACTCTGTACAATCATGGGCCCGCATCCCTGGGGCGATGGCGAGACACGTCAGAGCGAGGATGTCGACGATACACCCTGGAACCTGCTGTCATCAGCTGTAATGAACTATTCCGACGAGGAACGCACTCAAATCGAACTTGAACTGTACTACGGTAAGTCATTCCCAATGAGCGATATGTATCTCCTCGTCGAACGAGAAATCGCGGACACCGCTGACCATGCTACCAAGACCACGGAACATCGGAGTGCTCATGATGCGAATGCATTGCGCGGTCACATCTACAGCGACGTAGAATCAATCGACGAATACTATCTGCGGTGGGAGTTGCTCGGAAAAGCTGGCATTGACCCGGGTGCTGACTTCACCCCCTCCGCCGAAAGCCTGCTTGGTCGCCCCATCTCCCAAACTGAAGCAGACGCTGCCCGGGAAAGTGCACAGGACCGTGTCGACATGCACACCGTCGAGTAACTACCACAGCCTCTCCCCACCGGTAGCTAAGATAGTACAGTGCCGTGGCCAACGACTTCACTCGATACTCTGTCTCCTAGTCGATGGATCCGCAGCGAGTTTTCGCCTGGGTGCTTTCGCAGTCCGACGATTCCGTATCGACTTGTACTGAGACACGGGGGGTGTCCGCAATTATCAGATGTATTAGCCCCCACTACCAGCATATTTTGAGGGTAAAGATAATTGATCACATACAACACGATCAGTTCAGGTCCTGCACCCCTGTCGAATCACCCTCACCGAAATCAGCCCCTTCAGATCGCGTCGGCTTACGCTGCCGTCCATCGGAAGCTTCGCGCCATTCCTCAATCACTGGCCGGCTTCCAGCCCGATGAGGCGTGCGTCGGCGTCGAAGTTACGATGACGAATGCTCCACTATCACTCCACGGCACGGTTTTATTCGTTTCAGACTGCTNCCGTGTGTATGGACGAACTGACGGCGAATATCTCGTTTGACAGGTTTGCGGATATGCCGGAATTCTACGGATCCGGTGCGGCGGAATACCGCCTGGCGATGGTGAAAGAGCGGAGTGACTTTCTTGATCTGTTCGCAGGCGCTCGTCACGTGGATGCCGTGACGTACGCGGAGACGCCCGACCTGATGGTGAAGATGCTGACCGAGTACGACATTGGCTCACTCGACGTGCTCATCGGGAACGCCGAAGACTACGCCGACCAGGTGAACGAAGTCTCGACGGCGAGGTCGCTCGTCCGACTGCGACAAGACGATCGACTCACGATTCGATTGAAGAACCGGAAGACCGTCCACTCGAAGATTTACCGGATCGTGATGCCGGACGACACGGTGAAGCTCGTCCAAGGGTCAGCGAACCTCTCACGGAACTCTTGGGAGTACCACACGAACCAGATCTCCGTCATTACGACCGATGTCGGGACCGAACTGGACGAGGAGTTCGAGCGGTTCATCGACGAGTACCGCGACGGGTACAGCGACCAGACGCTCCTCGAAGGGCTTGTCGAGGCACTGGAGGATGCCGATTCACCGGAAGAACGGGAGAACCGCATCGAGTACTGGGTTGGTGCCGGCGATCTCGACGTGAGCGATACTGCTGCTCTGAATCAGGACGCCGTTGAGGACCTGAAAGACGTCGCCGATCAGGTCACTGCCGTTGTCGACGACCCGGAGGGGGCCGACGAGACGGTTGCGTTCGTCGAAGAACCTGAGAACGCCGATCGCAACGTCATTGAGCCGGATGAGCCCGCGGACGAGGAAAACTCCACCGACGCTGCGAACGACGACGAGTCACCGGACGTCGGGCTCGTCGAGTCGGATCACGAAACGGGGCTGACGGACGGGCTAGATCGTCCGCGGGTCCGTGCACCCGACGAGAAGATACGGATGGGAACCAGCAAGGTGGACAAAGACACCGCCGACGAGTTTGGGGCCGGGCTCCGTGACCGCGGCGCGACCGTCGAGGATCACAGCATCACCGCGCCGCTGAGCGCGTACAACAACCAGGTCAAGGAATCAACAGCCATCCCAACGATGTCCGTCCTTCCGGAAGCCGAGCAGGTCGTGATCGGTGAGGACGACGAGATGATTCTCGTCGCCACCAACGAGCCGACCCCTGAAGTTCTGGATCACTGCCTCGAAACTATCGAAGACTACATCGAGACCGTCCAGAACCACGGCCACACGCAATCCGAGATCGCAGTGATGGCGCAGATGTACGAGGCATTCCTCTACGGGTTCTGGGCACCGTTCGCCAACCAGTACGCCGAGGCATTATCATCACCGTCACGGACGCTAGACAACGTCCTGCAGCACCTCTACATCGAAGGGAAGAGCGACGCGGGGAAAGACAAGCTCACCGAGTACATCCTGCGACTCGTCTCCGACAACACGGTCATCTCCGGTGTGGACGCAGACGACGTCGGCGTCAAAGAGGTCCGCGGCGTCCGCGAATGGGACACGTGCTTCCCGTACGCCATCATCGACGCCGAAAAAGAGAAGATCCAGCGGTGGAGCCCGATCCGAAACTACTGGGGCGACTGGACACCCACCAGCGTCGATCAGCCGTGCCTCATCTTCACGACCAACGACGCGCTCCCGAAATCCGAGTTCCGGAACCGAATGAAAATCCTGAGCATGGACGTCTCCTTCCCCTCCAACCCGGAAGACCCGGGCTTCCGCGAAGCACAAAAAGACCTCTCAGAGGTTCTGGAACGACAAAACCCGATCTTCAGTTACGTAGCCCGCCGAATGCTCACCGAACAACCATGGACCGACGGGAACGGGACTATCGAAGACGTCCGCCGTATTGTCCGCGAGTTCTACGACGAAGCCGATCGAAAGCAACCCGAGTACTTCCCCGCTGACGAACCAGCCGAGAAGACGTACGACACAGGACGGTTGAAGTGGCAGCGGGATATCCAAGGCGGCCGTGTCACGTTCGAATCTGAGCCGAATGCAATCACCGCCGACTTCGACCGCGACGAGTACGAGGTCTACGACTACGAGAAGCGCCTCCCCAAACGATTCATGTCCGAAAAATCATCCACAAGCGTCTACATCGGTGCACCCGAGGAATTCGCCGAGTGGATCGGATACTCCGTCAACGAGCTCCTGAACGGAGCGGCCGAAACCGGCACGGATACCGTGCAGTCAGCAAGCACAGAAAACGTATCGGATACGGACAACTCCGGCGGATTCTTTTCTCGACTGTTCGGGGACTAATCTCCTCGATTCCCCGTCCAACTTTTGCAGAGTATTACACGAGACCCAGCGGTTGCTCGGTCAATTGGTAGCGATACGCTAGTCGGACAATTTCGTTAAATCGTACGTGTTGCCGCGGAAAATAAACGAATACCGTCTGTTCAAGATCCACGACTGATGCTTCGCTTGATCCAGCCCAGATGACCTACGCGAAGTCGTTGATAACATCTTGTAATATTCGGATAGTCTNCTATNCNCNGTNTGCCTTGGTATGAACTGTCTTAGTCGGGGCTTGCCTTCCAAACCATAGGGATAGCAGACTTACTCCTGTTTGTCATATTTTCCGTGGTTTTATACGCTAACCTATAGTGAATTTCCTAATAGGTAGTTATACTTGTGACACAAATACTCCACGTAAGTGATACTCATCTCGACAAGCGTCAGTACGGACAGGACCTCCGCCGTGCCGACTTCGCAGACGCTTTCGACGCCTCGGTCGACATCGCTATTGACGAGGGCGTGGATGCAGTCATTCATACTGGCGACCTGTTTGACGATCCAACGCCGAGCGTTCCCGCAGTCAATCGTTGCCTCGATACCATCGGTCGGCTGGAAGACGCTGGTATTCCTTTCCTCGCTATCGTGGGAAATCATGAGCGGAAGCGAGAGGAACAGTGGATGGATATCATCAAGCGGTTCGGTAATGCGAAACGGCTCTCGAAATCGCCGACTGTAGTGACAGACGCCAACGGGGACGATCCTGTATCAGTGTACGGAATTGATGCTATACGCTCACCTGAGTGGGACGGATACGACTTCACGCTCGGCGAATCTGAGTCCAACGACCATGTCACTATTCTCTGTATGCACGAGTTGGTTCAGCCGCTTGTCCCCGAACACCGCGGCGACCCGTACGACCTTTCCGAGGATATCCTTGATCGACTGAACTTCCTGCCGACCGCTCTTGCCCTTGGCGACTACCACTCGACGTGTAATGACACTGTCGACGGTGTCAAAGTGTTCTACCCTGGGGCGACCGAACGATGCAAGGTGTCTGAGCGAGGCACACCCAGCGTCTACCTGTTGAATATCCAGGATGGGGAACTCAGCCGTAAAACACGAGCTATCTCCACAGCCGGGCGCGAGAACGTGCCCCGTCCGTTCCTCACAGTAAACATCGATTTCGATGAGACGCACAGCCTTGACCACGCAGCGACCCGCATTGACGAGGATGCCGGCGGAATGAACGACGACATTTCAGACATGGTCGTCGTCGCCCGCCTGACAGGCGCGAACGTGGGCGTTACTGCGAAGGACGTGTACGATTTGATGGCTGAACGCGAAGTGGCGGTTCCCTATGTTGATGACAAACGCCAACCCGATGTGGACTTTGACTTCGATTTTGACGATGAGCAGACGGAGTCTCAGAACCCCGACAAGATGTTAGATGATGCGGTCGGAGGGCTTGAGATATCCACCATCACGACCGAAGCAGATGACCTCGTACGAGACGACACCGTTGATGACGATGACATCCGTCCAGAGATGAACACACACATCCGCACTGAGCAGAAAGAACAGTTCGGTGAGGCGACCCTCGAAGAACGATAATCGATAGTAGATATCACAGACACGACAATGAAATTCAAGACCCTCATTTTAGAGAATATCCGCAGCTACGAGAACGGTCATATCGACTTCGAGGACGGCGAAAATCTCCTCTTCGGGCTGAACGGCGCGGGGAAGTCCACCATCCTGCAAGGGGTGTTCGGTGGGCTGTTCCAGACGAAAATGAAGTACCAGGTCGGCAATGACTTTGATTTACCAGACCTTGTTCGCACGCAGGCTGACGAAGGGCGTATCGAACTTGTCTTCGAGGCAGGCGGAGCCGAGTACACCGTTGAGTGGGTCATCCAGAAAAGCTACGACGACGACGACGAGGTTAACGGGGCCAAGACCAAGCAAGGCTACCCGAAACTCTCCTCGGACGCCCTCTCCGAAGACGTGTCCAGCCTTGGCGACGTGCAGACCGAAATTCAGCGCGTTGTCGGGATGGACGCAGAGTCGTTCGTCAACAGCGTCTACGTCCAGCAAGGCGACATCACGCGCCTCATCCATGCCAGCACTGAAGACCGTCGGAAGATTCTTGACGGCCTCCTTGGTCTGAACCGTCTCGATGAGTACGTCGACCGCATGGAAGACGCTCGCCGTGAGTACAAGAAGGCAAAGCGTGATTCGAACAGTCGCCTTGACGAAACCAAGAAGCGACTTCAAGATCTGCCTGCGGAGGATGAGATCCAATCCCAAATAAACAAGACTGACAAGAAGATCTCGGACATCAAAGGCGACATCGACGATCTCGAATCGAAAATTGATGGTCTTGAGGACGAGCGTGAGACGAAGACGGAGACCCTTGACCGCATCGACGACCTCCAAGTGGAACTCGATGAGACCCGTGACAAGTACGAGGACGCCGAAAGCGACCACGAGACGTACAAGGAAGAACTCCAAGAGGAAAAGGAAGCACAGCGCAAAGCTGAAGATGCGCGTGACGAGGCACAGGAGGATCTTGAAGCCTTAGCCGAGCGGGATGAACTCGCTGACTACGACGTACTGGATGCTGACACCGCCGAGCAGGCGCACCTAACGGCGCAAAAAGAAGCCGAAATGGCTCGCTCAGAACGTCAATCAATCGAGGAAGGGCGACTCAACTCCCTTCAGTCGGACCTTGACCGAGTCGAATCCGACATCGAAGAAACAGTAGACGAAATCGAGTCAAAAGAGAGTGAACTCGACGACGTCCGTGCTGAGGTTGAGTCCGCTGAGTCGCGCAAGTCCGATGCCGAGAAGCGTGTCGAGAGATTCGAAAATGCCCTCGAAAATGACCGAACGACGGTCGCTGATCTTGCGGTGGAACTCGATATCCCCCAAGATGCGTCGGTAGACGACATTGATGAGTCACACATCCCCGAGACAAGGCAAACTATTTCGTCCGAACGAGAGCAAATCGTCGAAAAAAAGAGCCACCTCGGAACTCTACAAGAGCAGGTCGACAATCTCGAATCCGAGGGTGAATGCCCGGTTTGTGGTGCGACAGACGACGCTCATGACATCGACTCGGAGGCGGTTGCTGCAGAGCACAAGGCCAACCTCGAAGCTGCAGAGGAGCGTCTCGCGGAACTCGACGAAGCACAAGAGACGCTTGATGATCTTCGTGAAGCAGTCCGCGACGCGAAATCTACCCGGAACGACCTCGAAGATGCCCGCGGAGAGGTTGAACAGGCCGACTCCGATATTGAAGATGCTGAAGCGCGCGTTGATGAGGTGGAGTCGACGCTGGAGGGACTCCGTGGTGAACTCGAAGAGTACCGTTCAAAGAAGGAGCGACTCAACGACGAAATCGACGACGCGAACGAGGATCTCGAAGACGCTGAAGTCCGAGTCAACAGAGTGGAGACCGTCGAAGAACTGCTCTCAGAAGCAGTCGAACTACACGGACGTATCTCCGAACTGGAATCCGATATCGACCGCCATAAGGAGAACCGCGAGCGCATCGGCGAGCTTCGACGGACGGCGTACGACCGAATGTCCGACCTGAAAGAAGACGTGGAGGAGCTTGAGGCGGAACTTGGTGATCTTGACGCCGAGTCCATCAGAGACGATATCAACGAGATTGACGATTACCTTGACGAATTCCGCGAGACCTTGGATGGAAAAGAGTCCGAAGAGGAGGAGCTTGTCAATAAACTCGCTTCTCTTAACTCGAAGAAGGAGCAGATACAGGAAGAGACCAAGCGCAAGAAAATGCTCGCCAGTCAGCGCGAGTGGGCTAATGAACGCATTGACGAGGCGACAGAGGTCATCAAGAAGTATAAGGAGGTTCGTGGCAAGCTCCGACAGCAGAATATCTACAAGCTGAACGAGTACACTAACGAGGTGTTTTCGGACCTCTACAGGGATCAGTCCTATCGCGGCGTCCACATCGACAAAAAGTACAACATCTACCTCATCGCACAGGACGGTGAGAAACTTAAGCCGCAACTGTCTAGTGGTGGAGAGTCCGGCATACTGAACCTCGCACTTCGGGCGGGCGTCTACAAAATTATCACCGAACGCGACGGCGTCGCCGGTGCGGCGCTCCCGCCATTCATCCTCGACGAGCCGACGACATTCCTTGACTCGGGGCACGTCGGCGAGTTACAGACGATGATACAGACCATCGGCGAGTGGAATGTCCCACAAATTCTGCTCGTCAGCCACGACGAAACCCTCATCGAGAACAGCGATCACGCAATCCTCGTCGAAAAGGATCCTCAGACCGAGACCAGCCGCGTCCGTTCCGGCCATGCGGCGGTCGAGGAAGCAACGAATGACACCGAGACTGAAGCCACCGTGGGCGACACGGCCACCGACGACTGAGCGCCACTCCACTCAGACCGCGTCGCCCTGAGCGGTGAACCCTTATTTGACCCTATCTCTAACTATACAACAGATACGATGGCTGATATCCTTATCAAGCACTTCTATGCGGGTGGTCATGCTTGACCGACATGGACACTTACGGAGCGTTAAATCAGATGTTTCAGGAGTTGGGCCGTGCAGTTGGCGACTTCGACGCCCAACAGACCGTGACAGCTGCAGACGCTATCGCTCACTTCCAGCAGCCGGGTGGGAATGTGAACCTACTCGACGATGACGAATTCCAGATCACCCACAAGCCGATTAGCGAAGTAAAGTCGTGGGACGATCCGTGGCCGACCACGTACGGACTGGATGGTTCCACCACACGGGCACTACAGTTTAACAACGGTCTTCTCGCCGCAGGGAGCGCCGCGAAACTCGGTGTCTCGGGTAAGACAGGCAACGCCGACCTCGCTAACCGAACTACGGCGACACTTGTCGCCCACCACAACGACGACGAGTTTGAGTTACCTGGTGTCGGAGAGACGGGTATTGAACTCCCTAGTGGTACCGACGCCGAAATGCTCCGATTCCCTGCCAGCGACCTCATTAGCCGTCTTGACGACTATCTTGTTGGCGTCTCTCGGACGTATGCCGAGGGAAAACATGCTCGCAAGTACGCTGCCGAACTTGACGGCCCTTTGTTCATTGACGGACCCCTCTACCCGAACCCAGCGTTCAGTTGGATGCTGTTTGAGCAGGCGGGGGAGGGGCCGACGTATATGACCGACAACTGGCCCGAGATAGTAGGAGACATCATGCAGAACTACGTCTCCACAATCGAGATGATGTACGACCGAAACTACCCGCCCATCGGCATCATCAAGACTGGTCGTTCCAGTGCTGCCCTAGATTCACTCCAGACGAAGATTGAAGACAACGACGTGAATATCGAGACACCACTTCCGTGGGGGAGCGACCATCTACTATTCGAGGACGCCTTGTACAACTCTGACGACCGCTACGGTGATAAGGGCCCCATCATCAGCTACACGCCGTGGCTCCTCCAACAGAAGGAGGGAGCGCACGGTGAGTCCGTTGTACCGTTCGAATTCTACGACGGCGTTTCACTGAAGTGGGGCGATGCCAACGAGTATATCCGAGCGTTCTTCTACGTCCGCTGCCCCCAATCCGACTACGTGATGCGTGTGGAGACTCCACACGCCTTCGCCCGGAATGCACGACTTCGAGAGCGTATCACCCGGAAGGCCCTCGTTGAAATCGCCCAACAACAGAAGGAACCTCGTGCAATCACATTCGCCGACCAACGTGCCCGCATCTCTAGAGACGACCGCTTTAACCTTCGAGATGTTATTGAGCAGTTCGCCCAGAACAATCACGGGAATGTTCGCGCTGTTCAAGACTATAATGAAGGGCGCGAGTATGACCGATTTGAAGAGTTTTAGAATAGTGACATGGCTCAGTTGGCAAGACGCGAACCTTCATGTGATATAGTCTCTAATCCGCTTAACAACTAATAAATGACAGAGGATTTCAGTTTGGACGATGCGCGAGCAGAGGACGAGAGGGCTAGCGAAGAAGCAACCGACGAGACTCAACTCAAAGACGCACCCGCTCCCTTCGGTGACCACAATGGCGAGCGCGTTGGTCATATCACAGCGCAAGACAACCCCATCGTCGTTGACCGCGAGGAGTCGGTCATCCGTGCGTTCGTTGACTCCGACTCCCGCGAGGGCGTGCGTCTCGGGAACTATCTTCGAATACCCTATGCGCCGCTTGAAGACGAAGAGTATTCTCGCGCGATGCTCGTCGGAGTGATCAAACGCCTCGAATATGCCACCATTGCCGACATCAATGATAAGCAGGACGGCGGCTACGCAAACCCGCCGGGTGAACATTCCTTCTCCTACGTTGCCCAAATCGAACCTATCAGCATCGTTGAGTTCGATGAGACGGACACGGAGAATCAGTTCACACAGGCGACGGTCGACAAACCACCAAAGCCGGGGGCGAACACGTGTCTGGTCGAGGACCGGGCCTTCCTCCGGTCAGCTCTCCGCCTCCCTGACCGCGGTGTTTTCCTTGGACATATGGCAGTAAGCGGGGACCGGATCCCCACCGAGGAGGAACCGCTTCCGTATTATATGTTCAACCCGAATGCCACTGACGGGAACGAGGACGAGGGCGAGCCCGCCATCTTCCGACACACACAGGTCGCGGGGTCTACTGGGCAGGGGAAGACCCACGGGTCGAAAAACATCCTCCGCAACCTCTCGACAGGCAAAGAGTATTCAATCGAAGTGCCGCCAGAGGAGCAGGATGGGGAAAATGTCGATGTGGTTGAGGATCGACAACGGGCTCTGAACGTCACAGTAATCGACCCCGAGGGCGAGTACGTCGAAATGGGGGATGACCCAGACCCCGAGACTCAAGCAGACTACTATGAGGACGAGTTCCAAGAGATGCTGGAGGAACAGAATATCCTTCACGGGGGACTTGACAGCCCCGACAGCAACGTCGACTTCGGTGTGTACGTCCCGAACATCAACGACACCCACCCCTCTCACCCGAACTGTACGGAGTTCAGTATCCCGTTCGAACTCGTCCGAAGGAATCGCCAACTCCTCTACAAATCCTCGCCCCCAGACCGCACGAAAGATGCCATCAACGATCTCATTACGGAGTACTTCCACAACCACAACGCGCCCTATACCTACGGGGAGTTCTCGAACTTCGCAGATAACATGCTGGACGAGGACGAGGACCGCATCACTGAGAACGGGAGCGTCAAGACAGCCGCCCGCGAACGCCTCGTGGGGCAGTACGAGTTTAACCGAGTTTTCGACAACGGCGACCAGTCGTTGTTCGACCTCACCAGCGAGATGTTTTCTCCGGGGAAGGTCACCATCATACCGACTGATCATCTCCGTGGATCGACCGACCGCTTAGTGGTATCTTGTTTGCTTGCCCATGTCGTCACGAATAAAATCGGCAGCGATGTGGAGTTCCCACATATCAAAGGAACGCCGATGCTCCTCTCGCTGGACGAAGCACACGAGTACCTCACCACACCATCCGACCTCGGATCACGCTCTGGCTACCTCGTCCGGAAGTTCAGACAAGCCGCGAAACGAGGGCGAAAGGACAAGTTCGGGCTCTACATCATCACCCAGACGCCCCAAGACATTGATGAGGACGTTCGAAAGCAAATGAATACCCGCATCTACCTCGGTCTCGAACGCGACGTGGTCGAAAGCCATGACGTGTTCGTCCCGAAGGAGTTCAAAGAGGCCGTCACTCAATTCAACAAGGGCCAGATGGTTGTCAAACAGCCCGACGTACGGGCAGTCGAAATCAAGGGCCTTCCCGCCTGTCTCACTCATCACAGCAACTGAGTCTCAAATCATCATAACAACAGAACATCGATTATCCATCTCTGGGAAAGAACTCCGTGCTTCGTCAGATGAAGCCGATGTTCTGGCGGAGTTTCGAAGTTTCCGGAAGGTACCCCTCGGCTGCGGCCTCGCTCGCACGGTCAGCATAGTAGGTAGTAATGGGTAGACGAGCAGTTGAGTTCATCGCACCGACGTGGGACTGGCTCAGTAGGTAGACTTGCGCAGTCAACGTTTTGATGTCAGTGTCGCCAGCCTTGCGCTCGACTTGGATAGGCTGAGGAAGTCCCGTGTTTGAGCTCGTCGCTTGCGACTCGGGGTCACCGAATGTAGCGAGGATAGCTCTATTTTCCTCGCGGTTGAGTGCGGCAATGCCCTTGTCGGGTATCTTGGCGACGCCGTCTGCGAGGTTGAGAACGCGCGCTGGCGATTGCTTGCGAATCTCGACAACATCGTAGTTGATGTCCATCGATTCTAACATCTCCTCTACCTGATCGAGATCCTCGCGCATGAATCCGTCCCGGTGGATGACGATGCGGTCTGGATATTCGCCGTGTTCCTGCTTGTACCCCGCGATCGATTGGCGCGTGAGATTCTTCAGCTCTTTCGGCGGCACCTTTTCACCCGTCTGGGGTTTCGCAGAGGTATACCCGAGGATAGTACCGTCGCCGTAGATACTCGTCGTTGAGGCGGCGATATGGACACGTTCGTCGGTATCTCGCGGGTAGCGATGGGATACGTCAATTCCGATGAACAGATCCGTCTCGCCTGGCATTGCATCCTCGGTTGTAAATGGAATGCCGCCCGCGGCAGCGACCAATCCCAGCGCGACGTTCGGAAGCGCGTAGCTGGTGGCGAGCGTGTCGATATGGGCCATCTGGCTATCAACACGCCTCTGGCGGAGCGCTTTCTTCATCTCGTGATAAATGTCGCTCGCGCTACTCTCACCCATGCTGAAATCCGCCTTCGGCAGGATGACACACGCGGCAGAGTACTCGTGGTCATCGGGTACGTCAACCAGCAGGTCGGTATAGATCTCATCAGCAGTTTTGAACGGGTCGTACTGCACCCGATTAACCGCTTCAGGACCCGCTCCGATGTCCTTGAGTTGCTGATCGAGGTTTTCCCACCGCTCAGCGTGTGGGCCCGCGCTCGGATGGACGAGACACACCGAGAACTCCTCGGGGGCTTCGTACACTTCATTGTGCTTCACCCGTCGCGGATGGTCACCAGTTTGCTCCTCGGCGAACTGGAGGATGTGGGCGTCGGTCTCAAACAACCGCGACATCTCCCAAGTGTCATCGCCATTGACCGGTGTTGCGTCAAACGAGAGAGTCGCCCCTCCTAGCGGAATGACCGGCGGAAGATTTTCGACGAAAGTTGTCGCCCGATTGAGACACCGTTGGGCAGATAGCCGCGTCTTCCCGCGAGTCGCCTCATTAAATCTCGGGGCAAACGCCTTCACGTTCTGCGGGTGACCCTGTAGGGCGAGGAGTCGCTGGGGGTAATACTCGGTGTTGTGCGAACCCTGCTTGGTGACTTTCACTACCCGCCGGTCAGCACGAGCGATTTCTTTCAGAACGCGGTCGGGGATCCGTTCTGCTCCCTCGTGGTACTCAACGACGCTTTGATTACCCATATCATCGATACTCTCGTTGACCGTCTTATCCATTAGCTCGTCAACGAACGCCCCTTTCCCGCTCTGCTTGTACGTTACGTTGACGCGGAGGCCACGATAGAGCTTATCGAGATCGAATTTGTCGAGGGTGTACTCAGAGATGGTCTTGTGCCGGAAGTCAACCGAGAGATAGACGACGCCAGCATTCGTTACCGATAGCGAGAGATTCCATCGTTCGTGCAGGCGGAAGTCTTGTTTCTGGATAACAGGGCGCTTTGAGAGGACCGTGTCGATGCCTCGAACCTCATAGTCACCATCCAGAATGCGACGGAGTGAGGCGTCGATGAGCCCCTTTGTGACAGCCTTGTCACTATAATCGGTGTAGTCCAGTGTGTGTGGCCCGTCGTTGACCATCTCGAAATTCTTCAGCTCTAAATCTTCAACAGGGAGTGGGGACGGAGTAGCGAGCGCGAGGGCATCTCGAACGGCGATAACCGGGGGAGACGAGCTCTCAAACTCTCCCAAGATGTCTCGTCTCGCCTTGTACGTGTCGCGCAGGGCGGCTTGATGATCATCGGGACGGTACCCGTCCTTGGCTTTCAGCGTGTACTCGTGAACCGCAAATTCAGAGAGTGATTTCTCACTTCGGAAGGTCGTCAGCGCGTGTCCCGTCTGCTCGGTCGCTGACTCAGGTACGTCGGCGAACGCATCATCGATTTCTGCCTGCATTTCTTCATCAACCGACGCGGACACGGCTCGGGGCTCCTTTTCCTCGCCTGTCGAGTCGGTGTTATTCCGTTCTGCTTCGCTACTGTCCCCCCCCTGCTTCGCCCTCACGTCAACCGACGATGTCTCATCGTCTCCGGATGACGATTCTACATCAGCAGAACTGGTGGTCTCACCTATGTCCGCGTCTCTCGTCGACTGAGTCACTTTAGTATCGGCCGTCGCAGTAAGATTGTAGAAGGTTCGACCACTGGACTCGTTGATAGAGTAGCGAAGGTCTGTCAGCGTGTATGTCTCGCCGGCTTCGAAATCCGTCTCGTACACCTCGTCAGGCGTTGAGTTTACCCAAAGGGTGATGCCTGGCCGTCTACCCGTCTCGTCTACGTACTTGAGAACGCGGTTTCCGGGCCCACGGTTAGGGTGGTGTTGAGCGTCAACGACCTCGAAGGTCGTCGTGTACTTTGCACCCTCATCCAGATCGTTCGCTACGTCCATCTCCTCCAGAGTAATGTGTGCCGTCATTGCTATCTTTCAGTTGTCGTTCTGACTGCAGTTTCTGCGCCACGCCGTCCCACAATCCGCCTACGAATCGTAGCAGACAACAGAGTTTATCCTCCACTTCGACGGCAAGCTCGGCCGTTGTTTCGATGGTCGTTCGATAACCTTGGCGTTTCTTGAGATTAAGTGCAAAGGAGTCCGTGAGGATGACACTCCCCCGAACGCCTAAAATCGTCCCCTCGCCGTTATCGCCGACCTCCAGTTCGGGTCGATTTACACCACGCGCGTGGTCGATGCCGGTCGCACGGTGAGGTATTGATACGACTCGGTCAGCGACAACATCCTCATCAAGATCGTTGAGGGTGAGACACGCGTGTAACCGTGAGTCATCTGGAATGTACTCTGGCACCGTTCGGGTGGCCTCAACAAGATCCTCAACAGGAGACGTCCGCGGTTCGTACCATGAACTACTCGACTGGGTTTCAAAGCGATCACTGAACGCCTCCTCGATGAGCCCCGCCGACTTTCGATTCGGCGTTTCGGCAACGACGATAGCGTGACTCGCGCCCTGCTCGGCCCACCGCTGGAGACGACGGTCGCTCCGGCTGATGCCAACCTTCACATCAGCCTTCGTGACGAGGTAAACGACGTAAGTGTGGGCGCACGCATCGCGCTTGTAGTCGGGGAATGGACAGTCGGCGTTCTTACAGTCAGTACCCGGCGTCTTGATGCACTGCGTAAATGGCGGCCGTTGTTTACAGTCGTAACATACCGAGTATTTCGGCTTCGAGAGCTTCTCGCCGCAGTTACCACAGACGCGTTCCTCATGGAGGGTGACGCGGAGTGACTCACCGACTAAGCTGTCGCAATTTAGTGTAGCATCAGAATCTAATAAAAGAGAGCGATGGGGTTCCGCGGTACCACGAGAAATAGCCGATGTGCCCCTCAATCGAGTAATTGTACTCCGGGGGGTCGCTGCTAGATTTGCTCCTGTTTCTACCTTCACCACCGAAATCACCGAGGGCTCTTTGACGTTCAGTCATGGCACGAATGGGGATCCTCGCAACCGAAACGGTTGTTAAGATTTTTCCTTGTTGGAAAAGAGGCTGCCTTTTCTAGCAACTCAATCATGTCCTACATCACTGACACCCACCGATGAGTGAAAAGGATATGCATGCTAGTGGATGGATAAATGTCTGCAGATCTATGAACTTGTGAACAAAGGTAGAACTATATGACTTCCTTTCACATTCAGGCCTATGGACAGGACTTCCGTATCTTCTAGCAACCTAAGAAGTGTCGGCTATAATCAAGACGACCAAATCTTAGAGATCGAATTCAACAGTGGGGGAGTCTACCGTTATTTCAGTGTTCCCGCAAATATTCACACAGACTTGATGAACGCGTCTTCACATGGGAAGTGCTTCCACAGCAACATTAAAAATGTGTACCAGTACGAACAAGTTCGATAGCTCAATGGTGGTATTAAAATGAATCTTGATAGGATAGAAGTCAAAAATCACCGTTCGATAAAGGAACAATGGGGAGATGACGCAATAACATTTGAAGGACTTGACTGTCTCGTAGGAAAAAACAACGTTGGAAAAACCAATATTGTTTCATCTATCAAATACCTGCTTGAGCAAGAGGATAAGACGAAAGATGAGGAACTCTACTGGAACAAGGAGACTTCTCGAACAGTAGAGGTCAGAGGGTATTTTAATGTATTAGAAAAAGACCTACACCGGATACAGGATGAGAGGAAGCGGGAGCAGGTACGAGAACTCCTTCTAAACTGGGAAGACTTCGACAATCATCTTGGAATCTGTCGTATTACCGAATCGGAAGAGAAAGGGGGAAATACATCATTCCAAGTAATCCAACTCAGGCCTATTGATGAGGAACTGAGTGAAGATACTTTTCTGGACTTCCGCGATGATCAGTGGGGAAATATCGATGATAAAGAGGGGTTCACCAACACTGATTATCGGGACGCGATGCGGGAAAAATATCCAGAAGTCGCGGGACATGTCGACGAAGACAGTCTGAAGCAGAAGGGTGCATGGAAGGATGGGGTATGAGAGTTACATAGCCTCTCGGCCGGAGGGTCTTGAATTTGAACCGAAGCCTACGAGTTTTCCTTCGGGTACGAAACAGTTGATTAGAGAGGTAGTGCTTCCTGACGTGGTCAAGATACCTGCTATCAAAGAAGTTGAAGATGCGGCCCAGACTTCGGGCGAACTAGGCGAAATGACCGATGCCCTATATAGTGAATTAGAGGAAGATATCAACAAACAACTTGATGAAAATTTAGGCAGTGTATATGATCGACTAGACACCAGTTCAGAAGCCTTTGAGACCCAAATAAGTGATTATCTCAAGCAAGCCTTCAGAGATTATTCTGTGGAGTTGGATTTCCCACGAGTGGAGAGTAGGAGATTATTCCGAGGCGTGGATATTCGGATTGAAGATGATCAACTTGAAGACACCTTGTCACACGAGAATGTTGGTGAAGGTGTGAGGCGGGTACTGGTTTTCAGTATGCTTCGCACTATTGCTGATCTTCGAGATGGTTCGCTCTCTATAGCTAATGAAGATAGTGAAGAAAATGAACAGAGGCAACCCCTCTTGATCCTCTATGAGGAGGCGGAACTGTTTCTGCATCCGAATCTGCAGAAGAACTTACTTCGAGTCTTCAGAAGTCTTTGTAATGGTGATGCGCAAATTATATTCAATACGCACTCCCCCCTTCTGATTCAGAATAAAATACTAGACACGATCAACATTGTCCGAGATAAGAACGGAACAGAGGTTACACAATTCCATACAGTTTTGAATCAAAAGGAACCGCGGGAACAGTCCCGTCTAATGGACCTTCAAAAGGTATCCTCCTACATTTTCTCGGAAAGAGTGGTACTAGTAGAGGGCCGATCCGATGCGATTGTCCTTAGAGAAGTTTCTTCATCTCTTAATCCTAATTGGAATTTCGATAGCTTAGGTATCCCAGTTCTTCAGGTGGGGGGTAAAACGAACCTGCCATTATTCAAAGACTTTCTGGAACAGCTGGGAATCGACGTGTTTGTAATCGCAGATATTGGTGCTCTTCGGTGGTCTGTCTCCGCGATGGTCAAAGAGGAATCTATTGAAGAGGAAATTGAGGAACTGAAAGATACCTCTGAATCGCTCGTAGATGATGGGAAAGTAGATCATACTTGGAATAGCAGCGATATCGATAGTAAAATCCTCAATGCTACTTGGGAAAGAACTTTTGAAAGATACAGAGAACTAAAAGAGCGACTGGAAGACGGGGAAGAACCCGATCAAGAGCACATTGATAGCATCAAGAAATTAATCAATAAAAAATCCGATGACGCGTGGCGTAAAGCGATAACAAGCAATCATGAAAGGATTAATTCTGACCGCTTAGAACTGAGAGCACGACTACTTGAAGAAAACATCTTACTCCTGAATGGTGAAATCGAAGACTATTACCCTGATGTTGAAGTCAGCAATAAAACTGAGGCTGCATTAGAGTTCTCTGCTGACAACTACGATGTAAGTGAACTGCGGGATCATTTCGTTGAACTCCCTGAACGGGACGAAACAGATGTTGATGCTTTCCTTGGCGAGGTGTTTGATGTATGATGCGGCATAGCGTAGACTGTTCTATAACTCGACATAAAAAGACCAGTGAGAAGGACAGCGACTCTGGTTCTGAACTGTCCGACATGAGAGTGAACGAGTAGGCGAGTGTGCTAGTAACAAGGTGTCGTCGCATCCGTCAGGCGACGCGCTCGTTCAATTCGTGTAATTGTTGCCTGAGCACATCCACCTTCTCCTGATTTGCGCCGTAGAGCCCGTAGAACCAGACTCGGTAAACGTATAATGTGAGTCCGTCAGTCTTGATCACGGCTTGCTTGAGATCGGGTGAGTGGGAGGTCACTTCGGCATCGAAGTATCCAACGACCCCGTCGAACGGTTTGTTCCCGAAGCATACGACGTGGTATTCGGATTCGCCAAGCTCGCGCAACTGTTCCAACAGTACTGCGGCATCGTCGTCGCTTACCTCAACGCTCTGGCTGTCCGGGTCAACCTCATCCACGAGGTCAGTCATGTACGCCCCCTGGAGGCAGTTCAACCCGCCGTCCTGAATGAATTCTTTCAGCCGGTAATCGTAGTGCTTCGGAGTTGGTGCGTGGAAGTTTGAGTAGGGGGCGGGGAGGTCATCAGATCGATTCAACCCCATCAGGACGATGGCTGGAGTCAGCATCTCGGCCTGGTCATGGACGAATTCGACCAAGCGCTCGGGGCGCTTCTCAACGCAGTCGCCGTCGGGGAATGCGTCGTCCCACACAGCCCAACTAGCCCACGGGTACTGTTCAGCGATCCCCGCAAACGTTTCGCGGTCCATGCTCCAAATCTTGGCGGCCTGCCCTATGAATTGTGCCAGCAGTACCTGCGACGTGACTGCCTGAACGAGTGAAAAAGTATCGCACGGTTCGGATGTCAAAGTGGCGTGCTTCCCACCGGCTTGCTCTCACACCGCTATGGATGGAGTCACCGTAAGCAGGAGGGTATGCAAACGAGGTCAAGAACTAAGACAGTATCTGGTAATTGTCTTTACAGTACTTGGGGGTCAGCGATGAGAGAGAGAACAAGCGAGGATGTAGACGGCGACGAAGAAGAGTCAAAAGAGACTGACCAATATCTTGCCGACGAAACTCCAGAACAGAAACCATCCCGTCAACAAGAACTCGACCATTCACCTGAGAAGTACACTACCGGGTACGATGCGTTCGGTGACACGCGGGTCGGGATCGGAAGCGCTGGCGGAGATGTAACAAAACTCATCCGGCATAACGAAGGCCGGCATCGCTCCGATGGCAGCCACAGTGCTCGTGAAGCAGCTCGTGACAAGGGGCGCGTTACTGAGTCGTTCTGCTCTGCGCTCGATCTTCCATCTCACCAGCAACGTGCAGCAGTCGCCGCAATGGCAACGATGAACCTAGATCGGTTCGGTCGACAGAAACGGCTCGGAAAAGTCGCGCTGGCAACGATTAAAGTGATCGTCGAATGGGATCGATCCCGGCGATTCCCTGACGATGCCTTGTCGAACCTCAATGAGGATGATCTACCGACGCGGATGCTCGACGACCCAGACTACCAGGAGATACTGGATCAACAGGATGTCTCGAAAGCGGATCTATACAGTGTGTCCCAACTCGTCAAACGTGAACTGAAAAAGGAGGCGTTTTTCAGCCCCAGCGATCGAGACGGATCAGACGTCACAGCTAACACTGATAGCAAGGAAAATAGCGGGTGACTACCCCCCACTGACTACCGGTACATTCACACTGGACATCCTAAATCAGATGGACATACATATTGGTAATTTTCTTTTAAGTATTCCCTGCGACAATATGCGTATTTAGGGTCGTCGGTCGTCGGATCCGCCGTAAGGCGGAGAGACGGCCTGGCTGCCAGTTCACGCGCGAATTATCGCGGGATTCGGCTTCCCCCTTCGAAAGAGGTGGGTCTCTTTAGACTCCCACTTTGGCCTTCGAAGGGGGCTTCGTAACCAACACGCACGGGAATAATCGATGGGCTTCGGCCCAGCAAGCGAACCCCTTCCAGAGGGTACCATAGTCCGTGCGCGCAATTCGCGCTCGAAAGCATCGTTTCTCGTCGTTAGTCAGCGACACCCCTTAGAGGCCCTTCGACCCATCACTGAGAGGAATCAGCCCTCGTTGAAGAGTTCCTTCGTCAGGTCTCAGTCTCCTTAGCACATATCGACGCGGCCAGTGGCAACGCTGGTCAGCGTTCGGTACTCCCTGCTTCGCAGCCACTGACTTCCAGACGGCGATGTACTACTCCAGACAACCAATTCGATAGATGTCCGTACAACCCAACCTCGACCAGACGTATCTCCCGCTAATCAAACAACACGCCCGCGACCGGTGGCACGAACGAACCCCCGCACACCAACCCCTCGCATCAGCCTGGTTCAGCGCCACACCCGTTGACGCCCCCGCAGCCCGATGCAGCCACCGCCCGGCTCTACGAACCCACAGACGCACTCATGCTCGTCCGTGACGGCTGGCTGCGAACGGTCCTCATCAACGACGGCCGCCTCCAACACAGCGGCCTCGTGATGTGCGATGCTTGCGACGACCTCATCGACCCGATCACACACAGGCGCTGCCCCACCTGTGGCAACCCACAACCGGCCGAGCAAACCTCCGGTCAAATCACTGTCGTCCAGGGAGGTGCCGACTGATGAGCAGCCCACCGTTCATCCACATCGACGAATTCGACGGCGCAGATCGGTTTGTAACGACGAAAGCATTCGTCAACTACACCATCGACCTCCGCAGCCACACACCGAAACAGAAAGTCATGCTCAGCGACAGCGACAGAGGCGACGTCCAGCGACCCTGCGTCGTCTTCAACGACGACATCACCCTCGAAGAGGGATGTGGCTACCGCTTTGGCGGATTCGACAACCAATGGGACGACGGCGAAGAAATCCAACTGAAACTCCACAAGCGCTCCTGGGCGAACAAATTCTACGACCCCAAGGATCAGTAGCACTCAATACCCACTGACCCTGCTGCAACACTCACGTCTCTGCGTCGAACTCGCTGTTGAACTGTTCTACTGCCCGCAGCCACAATAGAGATCCGCGGACATCAGAGTGTCTCACGGGAGGAAAATTGAGTGGTCGCCTGGGTCAGTTGATTCCAGATTGTAAGACGGGATCTCGTCGAAGAAGCCCGCAATAATCGGGAGCAGGTGACTGCAGTCCGAGAGCAAGGTATGCATGATTTCGTTCGGATCCTGGTTCTCTACTTCATATCCCCAGAAATCGTCAGGCGGCAGATCGAATTTCCCGACGTGTCCATGCGCAACTGTGATTTCAAAGTCACTGATATAGTTATCCGAGATCTCGAACGAGTAGCTTCGACTGCCGATATCTGCAGCAATCATGAAATCTCGGGTGTCACCTGTTCCCCGATAATCTGTCACCCCCCACTCGTCCAGCTTGGAGTCGTCATCCAGTTGGAAAACGAGTCTCAGCCCTCGGCTGTCACTGTCTGAGTCGACTGTCACTCCTTTGATCGAGTTCACTTCCCACGAGTGGTTGCTGTATTCCTCGAACCGTGTGTTCAGTTCTGGTACAGAATCCAGCCGTTCCCGGTACTCGGACCGAGTGGTAGTAAAATTGGGTGAGGAATCCCTCTGCTTCCTCGGGATCGTAGTCGTCTGGTTTGACGCGGTCTGGCTGCCAGTTATCTAATAACGCCTCTACTTCGTCGTTGAAACTGACATCTGCCGACATTTCCTGCAGTAATTCTGTGAACGACGGTGATGTTTCACCGGTCGACTTACCACTGGAACCTTCGGTGAACTCAGCACGTAGCTCTTTGATGCGGGATGAGTACTGACCGCTGTAATCCTCAGTGAAGTCACGGATTGTTCTCACATCCGCTTCCGAGAGCGACGGCCCTGCCGCGTCACGAAAATCATCAGAATCAAGTTCTGAAGCATCCTCCTGCGGCCCTGAATTTCCAGTCCAGTGTAGTCCGACCTCGTAAAGTGTCCACGTCAAGTGCTTCGGGACATCAACACCGCCATCATCCCCTGGTTTCAACGGCTTATAGCCGAGTTCCCGATAGACCTTCTCGGTTACCTCTGGCGTTTGTAACGGCAGCGGATGACTCATCCCATAGACGTAAGCATGAACGTAGTACCCGTCCTTCTCGTTGGAGTCCGCATATTCCTTCAAAACCGGCATAAGAAGTAGTCACTCCGACATCCCATTAGTCCTCCCTCTTCCCCGTTAGGAACAGTTCGGAGCTGTTATTGACTGACAAAGGATTCGGGGACTGTGGAACGCTCCGGATTTCAAAACGACGCTACTCCCTATCGACTTAGTTACTGCAGCGTCACGAGGGACACATGAACTTGTGGCTCGTACCTGTAGACGAACCGTCCTTTCAGCGAACACTCGCCGAACCAATCGACCTGTCGGACTGGAACAACCGGCCCGACTCATTTCCCGAACGCGCCCGGGTATGGGGCGTCCGAACCGATCCGGAACAGGGTTCCTGGGAGCGAAACCGTCGAAATCTCGAACGAATGGAGCGCGGCGACCCGCTCCTGATCTACCGGAACTCGGAAAGCCGATACACTGCGACCGGACGCGTCGGGCCGATGGCCCACACAGAACACGTCCGCGACGAATATTGGGACGGCGGCCCAGCACTCGACATCTACGTCGTGGAGGACTACGACGACTCCATCGATGTGGAACCAGAGACAGTCAACCGGCTGCTCGACTACGAAGAGTCATTCTGGCCACAAGGATTCTGGCGAGTGAGTGACGATCGCCCAACGGAACGAGTCGGGCGGAAGTTCGATATGTGAATTGCCGGCAGGCCTCTCATACTATGCGGTGAGGCCAGGCACGGTCACAAAATTGGCGAGCCTGATCAGTAAGCTATGACGTTGAGAACGCGTAAACCATCTCCATGGGGAGATCACCAGTTGGATCACCCTCATCATCCTTAGGCCACTCTTTGGGAAGAGTCCGTAACGTCCCAGTCTTCTGACTCGCAGTGAGTGCTAACGCGAATGCATCGACGATGTCGTCATTCCCGACCTCGCCGTCCAAGTCACGACCCGCATCACGAACATGCGCCAATACTCCCGAGTCGGTCTCCTCCAGAATCGCCGCTCGTTCCCAGAATGCCGCGGCGGGCTGACCAGTCTTCGAGTACTCGGTCGCCGTCTTGTCGTTGAACGCCCAGAAGCAAACCTCGGGGTGTGCTTCGCGGATGACACCGACCGCATCGGACTCGGTTTCACGAAGGAACGCGTCGAGCTGCGCGATTTTATCCGCAATGTTCCACGATTGAACACCGAGACTCCCATCAGTTTGCCGTTCTTGCGCCGCCTTCGCGGCTTCGTAACTCTCTGCGTAGACGGCGTCTCTCACCGGGACAGGGAACACGCTGGAGTACCGGTTCGGGCTGAGTTTCTGCCGGGCCACATCGTCGCAGGGTCGTTTCGCGTTCGAATCTTCCCTGAGCCCAATCGGGATGTCAATCAAAATCGTCTCCGCGGACTCGCCGTGATTATACCATAACTCTTCGATATCCGCGTACAGGCGTGTCTCGGTATATCCTTCGTTGTCATAGCAAACCGTGACCCACCCGTCCACACAGCCGTCAACTCCGATGTACATCGTTGATCCTCCTCGGCATATCTACAGCTTACACCGGCAAATGGATAGGGGAATGAGCGGTGAACCTGATACACGGCCAGACGCACGACCGGGATCGATGGATTTCAATCTTGGGTAAGGTCCTGGGCTATATCGTTGAGCCTGCGCGTCTGATCCGACATCCGATTTTGCCAATCATCGGAATCATCCGAACCAGGGTCGAAATCGGAATCATCGGGTGGGAACAGGTAGTCGACCGAGTTCTTGTGGCGATTGACTCGGTTGTCTTTAAGATATATACCGATCGGGTAGTCCCCATTCTTGTCTTGGTTCGTCGACACCCGGTAGTACGTCAGGGTCAGGGGGTAGAAGTCGTCCAACGATGGGTCGAAATCGAATGGAGAATGTAGATCAAGTACGATAGAGTACGCATTCTGAAACTCGGAGACATCTGCGTTGACCTCATCGTTGACCTTGAACTTGAACGGTGACTGCTGTTGAACACTCGCCCGAGTCCTGACAGCAATAAATGGCCGCTCATAGAGAACCCGATTGTATCGGTCAAGTTCCGGGTCGTACCCTCGCTTCTGAGCCTCCTCTTGCAGCCACTCCATGAACGAAATCTTGGCTGGGACGTAGTTACTCGAACTGCTGGTAAAATCGCCGGGTCCAGTCATACCGGGACTACTCATCGCTGTTTTCCTCTTCCGAAACGTTGTCAGATGACCCCGCGGGGTAAGCGATGACCTGCAGTACTTCTCCCGGCGTCAAGCTTAACGCTGTCTGCTCGACTTCAGGGATAGTGACTGTGTAGTCGTCCTCAAGGATTTGCTTGAACACTGCCTGCCGGTCGGGATCAACCACCGATACCTGTGAGACTAAAGAGCCCTGCTGTTGCACACGGTTCTGGACGGAGGATTCAGCGTTATTACCTCCCAAGACCCGTTCGAAGGCCTTTCCAGCGTATTTTCCAGGATACCACCCGTCTTCGCCAAGGCCGTGATCGGCCATCTGGACAACAGTTTCCAATGCTTCCTCGAAACTGCTGGGTCTCGTTCCGGTTTCCTCCCTGTGGATCTCCTCGACGACCTGAGTGAGATCGTCCGATATCTGTGGCCGGGACATATGTACGTACATACGTACACACAAATATTAACCCTTTCGGTCGTGCTAACCCGGCTACTTCTACATGCTGCGCAGCCAAGGGACTGTGTTGTGTCACTCTGGACGGGGGATTAGGTAACCGTGGTTTCATTATATTGGCACCTGATCAATCACGTATTGTGAACATGTTCTCCGAATTCGCCGATCAATCTAATTATGACACTCAGCAGGATCTGGTGGGGCTGGCAGTCTACTGGATTTCAGCCTGTAACGGTTATGATGCTGTACCGATATCAGAGGTACACGATATCTTGACCTTGTATGATTTCAATCTCAGTGACCAAACGGTAGCGACTAGAATACAGCAGCTCAAAGATGAGGGACTAGTCTATTATAGGGAGAGGTCTGGAACCTATTCTGGATTTCAACTTACCATACCTGGATTTGAGCGATACGATGAATTGTCCGGTGGCTGCCCGGGAATGAACGAAAGAGGTAGCGGCGAACCTGAAGAGACCGAGGAGACCGAGGAGGGCCAAGAGAGTCGAGATAATGTCGACAATGAATCAGCGAACAATTCCTACGATGTGTTTATCTCTCACGCCGGCGAGGACAAGGATCCAGTCGCCCGGCCCCTCGCTAATGAACTGCGTGACCGGGAATTTGATGTTTGGTTCGACGAGTTTGAACTCCAAATCGGAGATCGGTTACGGCGGTCGATCGATGACGGATTGGCCAACTCAAACCACGGAATAATAATCTTGTCAGAGGCGTATTTCGGCAAACAGTGGCCTGAAGAGGAACTTGAGGGGTTGATGTCCCGCGAAAACGATAACACTGATATCATCTTGCCACTCTGGTACGGGGTTGGCGAGAAAGAAGTCACAGAGTACAGCCCAATGTTATCCGGACGGGTAGCCGGAGTAATCGACGAAGACAACGTTGACCGAATTGCTGAATCTCTTTCTGGAATTCTACGTGACTGAAAACCACTGATGCCATACTCTAATATCAAGTAGAATATTCCTCACCCATGAACTCAGAGTTTGCAGAAAAATTCAGCTCAATCCCTGGCAAACCTTTATTCGCAGACTGCGGTTTATGCTAATTATCCGAGTACCCCCGACGGGTATTTTCGGTGTCTGTCAGTTATAACACCCGTACTCCCGAGGGAGATCGTGGTCAGTATCAAAGTCAACCAGTTTGACCTCCTCAATAGAGTTATCGCGGTCAACGATCATCCGCATTTGCTCGTTGATCCGCACATACTGATACCCTGTCCGGCAATTCCGCCAGTTGAACCCAGGCATATTAACATTCGTCTCAAGCTTCTCGATTGCCCGATCCACCCGCTCTCGAACCGTGTTATCCGACCGTTCGTACTTCTTTTCGAAGTCATCAGTCCGACGAATGGTGTAGTCAGTCTCCAACGCAACATACTTGAAATACTCTAAGTTCGGTGTTGGCGATGCAGGCTGAACCACGTACACTGGGATGCGGCGAGTGCTCGTCGCCCGATCAATCGACGTATCGAAGGGTAGTCGAGAACCGAGAAGCGTTTGCTGGCTCCGATCACCGAGAGATGCTGCAGCATCAGTAGCGTCTGCAGTGTGAAGAAGATGCGCGAGATGCCGGCCACCGACCCGGAAGTCCTGTCCGGTAAACCGTTCGTATGCACGGTACGCGTCCGGTTGGAACCGCGTCGAATATTCGAACAACGTATGGAATGCGGGCGTTGACGGTGCTCGCCGCATACACGCCCGGCTACGCGCCACGTACGCATTCGCCAGCGATTCCTCCAAGCAATCCTTCCCGGGACGCGCCGGTCGATACGCTTCCTCCACATAGTCTCGATACAGCATCTCACCAGCAACGTCCTCCAAGTACGTCGCCAAAAGCTCCGTCTGGTGATGATACCACTCGTGGCGAAGCAGAATCTCCAGCGCCAACTCACACGCCGCCTGCACCGACTCGAACGACGCAAACGTGTAGTCCGGCGCAGCATTACGGATATCAGCCTGCAACGGGAGCTCCCCGTCTTCGGTCGAGAACGTAATATCCGCGACCATCGGCTTTTGCTGCCCGTGACTCCAATTGAACAACAAATTCCCCAAGACCTGAACGCCGCGCTCCGTCACGTAGATTCCGTACTGGTCGGTCGAATAGTGGAACGGAACATACCAGGCAATCGCATCAAACCCCTCCTGATCCACGGTCCCGCGCCACGTATCAACGAGTTCATCACCCGCTTGCGAACCCGGAATGTACCCATCACCGTCAGGATCCCCCGTCGTCCGCTCCTTAATGTCGTACTCCGACAGTGGAACGAGTCGCTCATCCGGTTCCTCCTCCGGATCCACCCACGGATGCCTGTCAACAAGCCACGGTGGTGGTTGCTGGTCCGGAACGACTGGCGGGTCCTCGCCATCCCCTTCGTACCACCGCAAAAACGCACGTACCTGTTCAGGAGCGAACATCGGGATCTACACCGACCAACATCCGTCACCCTCTTAGAAACCCGGGTGACAGCAGACTATAATTTCCTCGACACTCTCTCATGCGAATCCAATCGGAACTGTCAGCACCTCATCGGTCTCTTCACCCGAGGTGAGGAACCGGTACTGGCGATGCCGGGATCCCTGACGCGGATCCAGACCTGCGTAATCAATCTCCATCTCCTCTTCGTCCGACAAGCTGACGAGCGCGGCTTCCACCGCTTTCTGTTGCCGCTCGATGTCGAATTCCGGATCCAACAGATACCGATGCTCGTTAAGCAGTTCCCCCACCTCTGGCGGGACTTCGGTCCGTTCTGGCCTGTCCCCGACGATTCTTTCGCCAACCTCGGTACTCCGCTGACCGATTTCCCGAATCACGGGAGCAATGATTTCCCAGTCGTCGACTTCTTCCGATGTTTGATCGTCAAGAACCAGTTCACGGAGCCGCGAATCCAACAGCTGACGCTCGTATGATACCAGTTCCTGATACCCCGCCGTTGCCTGTGATTTACCACTGGTACGCACGGGCACTCCGGTCATAGTGGCGCTTGTTAGCCGTTTGAGTTCTGACCAGGTGTAGAGATACTGCCCATCAATACGGTCATACGCTCGGGGTTTGGAGTATCGTGACACCTCACCGTCTTTGAGATACACTTCGGAGAATGTCGGCGTGCCATTGTTGACGGGTACCCAGAACGCCGTGTACTCCCCAAAATCGCTCGGGGGTTTAGGCAGGTTCCACAACCCGACTATATCAAGAAATACGGTTGTCCCGAGAACATTACCGAGGCCAGAGACATCAGTAACGACCGGTAATGCATAGAAAGCAGTGCCCGGGCCCGTTTGCCGACCGAGAAGTGTCTTCGCTTGTGCCCCGTCGAAGGGGAATTTCACAGCGCTCACAGTGTGTCCACGCCGGAACGTCCGGTCGTCGATCTCGCTGTAGACTGCCTTGTACTGGAGTTCAAGTCGGCTCGCAGTGTCGAACGCGATATCATAGCCACCTTCCGCCTCCTCACGCTGAGACGGTGCGATTGCGACGCCAGCAGTGAACGGGCTTTGCGACAACTGCTGTTGAGTGGCGTTCACCACCAGTGAGGATTCCGAGGGATAGTTAGTCATGGAACAGATATAGATTGAATCTCCAATAATGAGTATTCTTTTTTACCCCACTTCGAGAAACATCGATACAAGGCGACCACCAGGGTATCTCCTCATGAACGTTCCACAGACCACGAAAGACGATATTACTGATGAAGACACGATCTCCATCGCGGCTCAGGTACTACAGCATCGTACTTTCGACGATGGGAATACACAGGTTCAATTACAAGACATAGAAGGTCAAGAATTCCTTCTGAAAATATGGGATGGCGATCTTCCAGATTTTGAATTTAGAGAGAACGAGTGGATTCTACTTGAGGATGCGCTCGGAGACATCTATAATGAGAACGTCAATGTGGGATCAAACTATGGTGACCTGCAAGTAACGTATCTAGAATCATCTCCATCCTCTGTCGATCAAGACGAGCCCGACGATACAGCAACCGACAGCACTCAACAAACAGGAGGTGTCGTTGCACTCGACATTGAAACGATCTCCACCGTCCCGGAAGCAGAATTCGAATTTGACAATTCAGACCATCTTGAATTACTCTGTATCGGTGTTGGTTATGCGCCATACCAGGGAGCGCCAGGGACGTCCCGTACCCTCTTTCGATCTGGAACTACAGACGTATCAGAGGCCGCGTTACTACAGCAATTCTGCGAATACGTCGAATCACATACACCGTCTCATTTAGTTACCTTCAAAGGAGATTTTGACTACCAACACTTGATTGGACGAGCCGAAAGACTCTCAGAAATCGAACCAGACCTCAGCACTCGGGTGAGGAGTCTCTTCACAGAACAGGACTGGACCAATTTGGATCCCTGGGGCAGTCTTGAAGATAACGCCGACGTCAATAAAACTCACTGGGACATCTACGACCACTCCCTCACCCCTGCAGAATGGCGGAAAGACCACCCCCGGTTCGATGGCGATCCAGACGACCCCATCGTCTACAACATAGATATTCCATATTTCGGACAGCGATACCTAGAACTCACAGAGCAGCCAGAATCAGGACATCGTGAACATCGAGCACTGCATGAACTACTCCGACACTACACCGTTGCTGATATTGATCCACTTTTTGAGCTGCTAAAATAGCACTGCCCTATCCAAGCTTGGCTGTAACTTTCTATATTAGAATGCGTCGAGATTCTGTTGCGTATGATGTGGATCAAAACCGCGATCCCCCNCACGAACCCCACCTGCCAAAATACCCGTGTTAGTACTGTAAAACAACCTCACCAGACCCGTATTCATCATGACCAGAGCTATGACAATCTGAACACAGCGTCGCTAAGTTTTCCGGTTCCGCTGACCCATCATCAGAGACGGGAACAATATGATGGATTATGAGTTCTGCTTCCCCATCACTCGCTGAAACTCCACACCGAACACACGCGTTGCCATCCCTCTCCAAAATCTTCTGCCGATGATCTGTCCTGACCTGGTTCTCCTTGCGTTGCTTAACATGGTCTTTGTAGTCCACCGTCTCCGTCTCAGGATCGAACACAAGCCGTCCCGGATACTGTTCGTGACAATCGACAGCCTCGGCGACACGACTATTCGGCACATCTTCTCCGAAGGCCGCCCACAGTGCCTCGATATTCTCCTTTTTATTCAACTCATCGCTGACTATAACCTCGGCAGCATGAGCCCAGAGTTCATCCAACTCCGCTTGGAGAGCAGTAATCTTCTCAGAAAGTTCTTGATACTCGTCATCTTCACGAATCTCTTCCATCACCTCCCGTATCGCGGATTGTTTCTCCTTCGAGTGCCGGTGGCTGAATGGAATCCTGTCAGAGTGTTTCACCGAGTCAAATCTGATACTACCGAGTTGTTCGTGTGCTTGACTATGTTCAAATGAGAGTTCCCAAACAAGCTCTTCTCGTTGCTGGCGAACTTCAGTAATCCGCGTCGTGAGTCGCTCATACTCCCGTATTAATTCGGACTCAGACGGGGAATCTGTCATGGGATGTAATCCTACGAATCGATACGTGTTATACTATTCCACTGACAGGGAATCAGCACTCAATAATGGATTAAGAGAGGTGACTTTGCTTTCTGCCTGCAACATGATCGGGTTGAATCGTAGCAGCGGCTATCCCTCACTGCGAAGGATCCACGGCTTCGCATCCGGGTCATACTCGCTAATCGCCCCGCTGTGACTGCGTGTTTCCGCGTCGAGCACGCCGATATGCTTGAGCTGCTGGACGAAATTGAACAGCACGTTTGTCCGGATGATGTCCTTCCAGACGGCTTCCTCCTCGTAAATTCGGGACGTCTGGCCGGCCTCAATCAGTTCCCGGGCTAGTGTTCGGCCGGCTTGCGTGCAGAACGTGTTCAGGAAGACGTTCGGGTACTCGTGAACCAACCGACGAACCAAGTCGGGAAAGTGAACCGTCGGTCCTTCTTTCCGCAGCGCGTCGAGCAACAACCGGAATTCAGGGTGTCGCTCGTAACAGTTCCGCAGTAGAATGGCGAGCGGCTGGTGCTCTGCGACGACCGTCGATCGGCCGACATCGTTCTTGATCGCATCGAGTTCTTGGAGTGTCGAAATTCCGGAGCCACGAAGCACCGTCGCTGCGAGTTCTCCCTGATCAGTTAGCGTGAACCGATCAGTACCCTCCACCAGTCCGAGTGACAGGGCACTCCGCCGGGCCTGGGTGCCCGCGCCGAAGCCGTACTCGGCTTTGAGTACATCTGCCAACTCATCGCCAGCCAGCGGGCCGTGTTGATCGACTGCGACGACAGGAGCGAGATAATTCAGCGGTTGGGCAAGCGAGAGACTCGCAATATCACCGGAAATGTCACTGCGACGCAGTCGAACCGACAATTGCCCCTCAATATCGACGACCTGCTCGTGGGACTCCGAGGTCGGCGGACTCGACCACCGCGTCACGCCATCATCCGTCGCACCAATCACACCAACACCCTTTCGACCGGAGCAAATCAGCGTGTTGGCTAACGGTGTCAGTAGCTGCCGCAAGGTAGGAGACGTGCGCCCCCTGCTGGTACGTAAGTGCCTGCCCGATCCCGCGGAGTAATCCACTTGAGCCCTTCACCTCCACGGCGAACACGCGATCAGCATGCGTGAATCCTAGGACGTCCGGGTACCGGCCGCCGATCGTGATCTGGTGGGTTTCGCACCGATCCAAGACATCCGCGTATGTGTCTTGATGCGAGCCCGGCACGTGGACGAGTGGCTGGTAATCGCGTGTTTCGAGTTCGTCGATGACGTGCCCGAAAACCGACGATTCATCCATCCTATTCACCTCTTTGTACCGACACCAATTTGAATGTATTCCACCATCTCGATAACGGGAACCTCCCACTGATATTTCAATTACGAGAAACTAACGCAGAATGCAGTGCCAATCTATTCGTCTAATAGTCGCTCTGGGATTTGTTCGAGATTGTAGGAGACGCGTTGTTTGACCGACTCTTCGTCAGAATCGAATCCCTTCTCAGCAACGATCAACATCGGGAGTTCAGCGATATAATTTTCCCGCTGGATGAATTTCTCCAGATCCTCTTTTGCATGATCGAGCCCCGCAGCTTCTGCTTCTACTGGTAATGGGATTTTCACTCGGAATTGCTCGGAAAACATCTCTAAATTGAGTTTTAACCATACAATTGAATCTGGAGAATCAATTGTATGGATATCAACCGGTGTGATTTCGATGTCGACCTCACCATCCCCGATTTCTACTGTTTCCTCGCCAGCGTATCTGAGAAGAGCGTCGTGAACATCTTCCTCATAAACTCGTGTCATTCCCGTTCAAGCCTCCGTTGTAGTAGAGGCCGAATCTGCTCAAGGGTATCGAGCAGGTCCCCCGTTTCCTGATCCTCTGGTAGCTCATCGCTTTTTCCAAGGAGAAACTCTAGCAGCTTCTCGCCGTTAGCCCCGATTTTATCGAGAAGATCTTCATACAGGCTGGAAACCTCTTCTTCAAGTTCAGGCACTTCGATAATATCTGGAACTTCTCGCCCCATGAGTTCACAATATTCTTCCAGTTCACGCTGTAATCGTTCTCGCTCTTTCTCCGCCTGGTCGATTCTTGTACTGAGCTCATCCTTTGCCTCTGACACGCTCAGACCATCGACCCATTCTCCAACTTCAGTACCTCACAAAGCATCCTCGGCTAGCTGTTTCTGCGGCCTGAGTTCTGTGTCGAAGCGGT
>Ga0065697_1000041_pt1 | contig 59462 bp, 69 predicted proteins | sample AntLakMe24m_08um_FD_59086 | JGI IMG/M metagenome (GOLD analysis project Ga0065697, IMG submission 59086) | Hypersaline microbial communities from Antarctic Deep Lake - 24m 0.8um v2 (version 3) | ecosystem: Environmental > Aquatic > Non-marine Saline and Alkaline > Hypersaline | place: Deep Lake... | reverse complement strand
GAATACACACCGAGTCATGCTGTCATCACCGTATTGGCGGAGGTGATGGGGACTGACCCGACCGAGTCTTTACCGCTCTACGATTCCGTCGATCCAGATGCGCTGGATGCCGTCGTTCGGGTGCGAGACCCACACGATGGCGATATTGAAGTCACCTTCACGCACGAGGGCCACACCATAACCGTCCACAGTTACGGGGTGATCGATGTGGCGCCACTCGGCCACGAGGTGAGGACACTAACCGATGGGGCTGGGGATCTTGAATAACGACGGTTGAGACATCGATCACGACAGAAGCCGAATTGAACGCCGAACTGAATGGCCTCCTCCGCCGTGCGCACGACAAGGGGATCGACGTTGAGTCTGTGTCGTGTTCACGTATTATTCATTAACAATACGATCGAATGTTTGGTCGCGATGGCAACAACAGTCAATCAATCGACGATGCGGAACTACTCGAAGCGCACGCGTATCGTTGCTGCATGGCTCATTGATCCCGATTTCGACCGGCAGAGAGCCGCTGATGCGCTCAGCGTTTCGTATGAGTACATCCGGCAGGTCGTTACTGACTTGGAGTCGGAAGAGTGTGAGATGGTCGAAGACTGCGTGATGCTGGAGTGATTGAGAAGCAGCCCGATACAGTTGAGGTCAGTGTCGAGGAGATCCAACGCGAAATCGACCGTCACGGGACCCTAGAAGAGTCGGTTCAGCACGGGAACGAGGAGCGCGCGTGGATAGCAGGTAGCGCTCGCGGCTTCCTGCAGAGAATCATTTCCGGAGAGTAGCCGTGTTACTTCGCGCGGTCGCGGAGAGGTCCGAGGTTTCTCTGCAGTAGTGTTGTAGTGTTGTCACGGAGATTCGACGGCTGTGCGGACGGGTAAGTAGGTTTGTGCTTGACTGAGGGCAATCGGGTGACAGCGGCGACCACCGAGCGTCCAACGTGCGGACTCGACACCACGAATACCCAACGCGCTTCGTGTCGCAGAGCCGTCCAGCGATTAGCAGTGGCTCGAAAGCATACGGTGCNGTAACGGGCTGCGAGGGANTTGAACCACGGTCACTCCCATTCGCTCGATTCTCTCGCTCACCTCTCGTTCCCTGCTTCAAGTCCTCTCACGGCGTCCGGCACGCCTCGCATTCGCTCGGCGGCCTATACGGGCTGAGAGGGACTTGAACCCCCGACCGTCTGGTTAAAAGCCAGACGCTCTCCCGAACTGAGCTATCAGCCCTCACGACGACCTAACCATGGGCGCCCCATAAGCGTTTAGAACCGGAGGCCGGCTACCCCGAAAGCTAAGCGACCCCCGACCAACCCACCTGCATGGACCTCCGAACACTCACCGAGCGACTCATCGCCTTCGACACCACCCAGGGCCAGGAGGCCGACGCGGCAGCCTGGTTCCGGGCGCAACTTGACGACCTCGGCTTCGAGACCTACCAGTGGGAGGCCGATCCCGAAGAACTCGCCAAGCACTCCTCGTTCCCCGACGACCCAGCGGAGATTCAGACCGAGAACCGCCCCAGCGTCGCGGGCGTGCTGGAAGTGGGCGACCCAGACGCGGGCGAAACCCTCGTGCTGAACGGCCACCTCGACGTGGTGCCAGCCGACGACGACGCTTGGACCTCCCCGCCGTTCGAACCAGTCTGGGGCGAGGAAGACGGCGCGGAAACCCTGACCGCCCGCGGCGCCGTCGACATGAAGGCTCCCCTCGCTGCCTGTGTGTTCGCTGCGCTGGATGCAGCCGAACGCGCCGAGGAGAACGGCCACGACGGCCGCATCGTCGTCGAAGGCGTCGCCGGCGAGGAGGAGGGCGGCATCGGCGCCGCCGCGGCCGCACTCTCGAACCCCTACCCCTTCGAGCGCGACGCCGCACTCATCGCCGAGCCGACCGACCTCCGCGCGGTCATCGCAACCGAGGGGACCGTGATGAAGCGGCTGCAACTCCAGGGCCGAGCCGCCCACGCCGCCAGCCGCTGGGCCGGCGAAGACGTGCTCCCCCACTTCGAACGCATCCGCGCAGCGTTTCTCGAACTGGAAGCCGAGCGTACCGACGCGACCACCCACCCGCTCTATCAGGAGTTCCCGGTGACCGCACCGGTCTGCTTCGGGAAAGTGAACGCCGGCAACTGGGCCTCTTCGGTCCCGTCCTCGCTCACGGCCGAAATCCGCATCGGCGTCCTGCCAGGCGAGTCAGTCGACGAGGTCGAAGCCGTGTATGAGGACGCACTGCAGGCCATCGTCGACGGCGAGGAGTGGCTCAGTGAGCACCCACCGGGGTTCGACCGCTTCAACATCCAGTTCGAGCCCGCAGAAACAGACGCCGAGGAGCGGGTCGTCCAGGAGCTTCGCGCGGCGATGCTGGAGACAGGTATCGACGATACAGCGCCGCGAGGGGCGACCTACGGCGCCGACTCACGGCACTACGTCGCCGCGGGCATCCCGACGGTGCTGTTCGGCCCCGGCACCATCGAGCAGGCTCACTTCCCGGACGAGACCATTCAGTGGGCGGACGTCGAACAGGCCAGAGAAACGATCACCGAAACCGCGGCCCGCTTCCTCGCGTAGCTACTCTGCGTTGCGTTCGGCGAGCGCCTCGTTCACGACATCACCCGGCTCGATGTTGCGCATCGACGCCTCGCGTCGGAGTTCCCGATACGCATCCATCGAGAGCGAGAGCTCCAGTCGACCTGGTTCGAACCCGGCCTCACGGAGCGCAGTTTCCGCGGACGTGCCGTCGTTGACCTCGCTGGCGAGCGAGCGAACCTCCCGAACCGTCAGGTCGTGGTCCAGGGCCGCCCACGCGAGGTCGAGCCGGTCCGGCCCGTCGACCCGGGCGATATGTTTGGCCGCCGATGGCGCGATGTTCCCCCGGGCAACGTGGCGCCGAACCGACTGGGGGAGGTCGTGGACCCGTGCCCACTTCCGGATGAACGAGACGGGTACGCCGCCGGCCCGCTCGGCGGCGCCGCGGTACGAGCCCACGCCGCGAACGAGTGCTGCACACGCCGCCGCGCCCCGAAGCATCGTGACGGAGTCGCCGCCGTTCTCGGAGTCGACGAACTCCCGGAGTGTCGCCGCAGCGAGGTCGACGCTCTCGGGGTCGTTCGGGTCGAAATCGACCGCCTCACTCGCGTACTTGCCCGTGACCTCGGGGTCGGCCCGGACGACCGGTTCCCCCACCCGTTCCCGGCGGTCCGTCGAGCCCGGTTTGTCCGCGCCCTCGGACCGCTCGGGGTCGGGTTGTGGCATTACTGTCCGGTTCGTCCCCGAGGGGCAAAAGATTCCCGCGTCCGGGCGCCTCCCGCGCACGGCTGTGTCCGGGCCGGCCCGTCGTAACGGGTATCCCCTTCGGCGGCGAACCCCGCGACGATGGTCACGGAAATCTCCACAGAGGAACTTCACGAATGTATCGGGGCTGGCGACCCGCCGCAGATAATCGATATCCGTCCACCTGCGGCGTTCCAGCAGGGCCACATCCCGGGCGCCCAGAACCTCCCGATGGCGCAGTTGGCCACCAACATCGATCAGGTCGAGTGGGCCGATAAAATCGTCGTCGCCTGCCCTATCGGCCAGTCCTCTGTGCAGGCAGCCCGTCTCATCGGGAGTTTCGAGGGCGTCGAGGACTCGGGCACCGTCTACAGCTTGGCCGGCGGCTACAACGACTGGGAGTGGGACCTAGAACAGGGAGAGTAGCGTGACAGGGTTGCGACTCGCCCGCGACGCGTACGACGATATCGTCCGGCACGGCTACGACGGCGACGAGAAGGAAGTCTGTGGCGTCCTCGCCGGCGAGTACGGTGGAGATGGCGAAGACAGTGGGCCCGAGAGCGTCGTTCACGAAATCCACCCCGTCGAGAACGTCGCAGACCGGCCACAGATACGATACGCGATGGACCCAGAGGAACAGTTCGCGGTCATCGAGCAGATCGAGGACGCCGGACTCGACGTGGTGGGGTTCTACCACAGCCACCCCGCCGGCGGCGTCGTCCCAAGTGAGACAGACCGCGAGCGGGCGACGTGGACGGGCTACTCCTACGCCATCTGTGCGTTCGACGGCTACCCCTACCTCGGCTCCTGGCGCTGGACTGGCGAACGCTTCGAGCGGGAGACGGTAGCGCTCACACAGGAGTGAGAAGCAGCGTTCAGCCGAGGGTGAATTTTCGAAGAACGCGATCTATCTGGTGGGGCTGACAGTCCGCAGACTGCACTGCTGGCGGTGAACGGGAGTACACAGAGAGGGTCGCCTCACCCGATTCAGCCGAACGCTCGCTTACAGGAACAGCCCTTTGAACGCGTTGACGATGGTCCACTTCAACCCCTCGACGAACTGGCCGCTCTCACCGCTGATGACGATTTTGTCGTTCGCAATCGCGCTTCGGAACGCCGCAGCGGGGTTGTTTGTGTTCGCGATGCCTTCGAGCGTCGCGCGGTCGGTGGTCAGCTTCCGGGCCGCGTCGTCGCTGGTGCCGCGCTCGAAGTTCGTGATCCGGTTCTGGCGATCCATCGTGATCTGGAAGGTCGCGAGTTCCTCGCCGTCGGAAACTCCATCGCCGTCCGAATCGGCGTCATAGACGTAGACGTTGGTCGTCCCCGACAGGCTCAGCGGGCCGAGGTTGATCTCGCCGGCGCGCTCGTTGTACGCCGGAATCATTTCGTTGACGTTCGTCTCAAGTTCGCCAGCCCACTCGGGTTCGCCGTTTGCCTGTGCGGCGACGCTGCCGACGCTACTCGAGATCAGCAGTACAACAACGGCGAGCGTCACGAATCGGGCGCATGAGAATTCGTCCATTCTGAGAGGATGGGCGGCTGAGGAGATAAAGGTAGCACCAAACGGTACCTAACGGGCTGGTAACAGCCAGTATCCACACTCAGCCAGATTCGAGAGGCGGAGCCGCAATCAGCAGTCGATGGCGTCTCCGAGCGTCGGTGCTGAGGCCTCGAAGCCGTCCCCACGGAGTTCCTCGGCGAATGCCTCACAGCGATCGCCATGGTTCACAAGCACAGTGGCGTCGCGGTAGCTGTCGAGAAACGCCCGGATCCCACCGTGGTCGGCGTGGGCGGAGAAGTCATACTGCTCGACCTGCGCGCTGACGGGCATGATTCGACCGTCGATTTCGGTGCTGNCGCGCTCCAGCAGTTCGCGGCCGGGCGTTCCCTCGACCTGGTAGCCAGTCATAGTTATCTTGTTCATTGGGTTCGCCCGGATTTCGGGGATGTAGGTCATCGCCGGCCCGCCCGAGAGCATCCCGCTGGTGGTGACGATGGCGGCGGGCTGGTCGGCGATGCGCTTCCGTTGGCCGTTCCGGCCAGTCACGAACCGCGCGTGGGACTTCGCCTGGTCGAGTGCGTCGGCGTCGCGGACGTACTCGGGGTAGCGCTGGAGCATCTTGGTCACGCCCTTCCCCATCCCGTCGACGTAGCAGGGGATGTCGTGGGCTGCACAGATCAGCAGGAGCTCCTGAGTACGGCCAATGGCGAAGGCGGGGACGACGACGGTGCCACCCTCCCAGAGGGTCGTCTCGACGGATTGGACGAAGCGCTCCTCGACAGTCCCACGGGGCTCGTGGTCCACGTCGCTATAGGTGCTCTCACAGACCACGACGTCGGCGTCCGGGCGGGCCGTACTGCCCTCGACGAGTCGCTGGCCGGCGAGGCCGTTCCCCTCTTCGGGAGCGGTATCGATGTAGAAATCGCCCGTGTAGAGCAGGCGCGTCTCGCCATCATCGCCGGACTGCGTTTGGCTGCCAGGGGTGCTTCGCCCCGAGTCAGAAACGAGGACGTGCGCGCTGCCGGGGATGTGGCCGGCCCGAAAGAACGTCACCTCGTAGCCGGCGGCTTCGAAGGACTCGCCGTAGCCGTGGCGTTGCTCGACCTCGCCGACACGGAGCAGCTCCTCGCGGGTGAACGGGCAGTGCGGCGAGGTGCCGTGGAGCTTCAGGGTGTCCTCAGCCAGCGTGCGTGCGAGTTCGCTCGTCGGCGGCGTCCAGTGAATCTCGGGGCGGTCCCGGCCCGAGAGCAGCGCCGGGACGGCCCCGGCGTGGTCGAGATGACCGTGGGAGACGACGACGGCCTCCGGCGACGGCGTCTCGACGGGGTAGCGTGGCGGCGTGTCGGCCAACAGACCGAAATCGAGGAGGAGCGTCTCGTCGATGAGCAGGGCGCTCCGCCCCACTTCGCGCGCGCCGCCGAGGAACCGAAGCTGCATCTACCACTGTTCGGTCGGCGCCGGGTTTGTGGTCGTCGGTTTTACAGCGATGCGAGCGGGAGTGGACAGTTGAAAAGCCGAAAACGGAACGAAGTGGGCTGTTTCAGGCCAGGAGCTACTCGAAATCGGGCGCGCTCGACCAGCGTCTCGCCGCCGAGGTCGTACGCATCACCATCGGCGAACTGCTGGAGGGAGTACTGTTCGAGTTGTTCGCGTTCCCGATGTTCCGAGCGGGCTTTCTCCGTCGCTGTTCGTCGTCGCCGGGCGCTGTTTCATCCTCCCTGCGCGCTACCCACGGGACCGAACGGCCGCGTTACGGCTCCGGCCCCCGTCCGGGGTAGCGCCTGACCTGAAACGCCTCGTAGCCGCCATAGGCCACCTCCAGTGCCCCCATCCACCAGTTCCACCGCTCCGCGGGCGAGCCTTCGCGGGCATCCCCGAGTTCGTCGACGACGACGGCCGCGGTCAGCGGGTGCGAGCGGTCCCGCGCGTGCTTGCCCGAGGCCGCGAGGTCAGCAGCCTGCCGGGCGACGGTGTGCCGCTCGGCGTCGGTGCCACCGAACGCTGCGAGCGCCGCCGCGAGGGATTCGGAGTCGAGGTCGCGGTCCGTCATCGCCCGCTCTCCAGTTCTGGAGCCGGGGCGCCCAACAGCGCCGCTCCTGGCGAGCACAGGAGCAGAATGGAGCTAACGGCGCTGGGCGCGACGGGTCGCATTGGCCGGAGCAACGGGGTCGCGTGCGATAGGCGTTCGGGCTCACGGTGGCGCCGCTGGGTGGTGAAAACGGCTGAGAGGAGTAAGCCCCCTTCTGTTCGTCCCGGCATTCGGCTCAGCACGCGCACCCGGCCGTCTCCGGCTCGCCGGACTACCTACGGGTACGCGCTTGCACCGGCGAAGATTCGCCGTTCCATCCGTTCTCACCCGTCGTCGTGCGCGGCGGTGCCGCGCACGCTGTATGCGGCGTGAGACGCCGCATGCCCTCGGCGGGTTATCTCCCTCCCCTCGCGGGTCAGTTCGCGTGCTCGCGGGCCTCGCCCGCTCGTACCACGGGGCCGCATCGCGGCCCCATGCGCCTCATGGGTCGGGGTGAGCGGTCTCGTTTCTGTTCCAGAGCCAGCCGTCTCCGACTCCGGGTTTGCACCCGGTCGCCCGTCCGGCGGTGGGGGGACTTTCCTCGTGTCCCTTGCTTGCGGGCTGGGACACGGAGCCGGGCTCTCTCTGCCAGTTCCGGATTTGCGGCTATCGAGGTTAAGGGGTTCGGTCACGCCTCACGGAATCCGACTCTCGCTGCGTCCTCAATCGCACGCTGTGCCGCATCGTCGATACTGAACTCCCGGACCAGTTCGCCGTCGCGAATCAGCGGCTCCAACAGTGCCTCCCCGTCCGCCGGCCCCTCGCGCCCTCGGAGGCCGACGTGGTGGCCGCCGTCCTCTGTGCGGTAGACCTCCTTCGCGCCGGAGAGCTTCCCGCGCTTGGCCGCCGGCTCGCCGTCGACCTCGACGATGTCGAGGGCAAAATCGACCGGGTCGGCGTTGGAGATGTAGCTGCCGACGCCGAAGCCGTCGGCCACATTCCGGAGCTCACGGAGCTCTTTGGGCGTCAGCCCCCCCGAGAGCAGTATGTCGGTCTGTGGGAGGTCCCGTGCGTCGAGTTCCCAGCGCACCTCCCGGACGATGTGGCGGAAATCTCCCCGCCGGGAACCGGTGGTGTCGAGGCGGATGCCGTCGAGGCGGTCACCCAGTGTCTCGACGGCGCGGACCACCTCGTCTTTCTCGTCGGAGTAGGTGTCACAGAGCGCGACGCGGGGAACGTCCTCGTCGACGGCCTCGTCGAACGCTCGCCACGCCGCCTCCTGATTGCCACGACCGAACGAAATCATTAGCGAGTGCGGCATCGTGCCGCCGGCATCCTTCCCGAGCAGGCGGCCGGCTTCGATGAGGGAGAAGCCGTCGACGCCGCCGACCAGAGCCGAGCGCTCGACCATGACTCCGATTGCGGGGTGGACGTGGCGCGTCCCGAACGAGAGCAGTCGGCTGTCGGGAACGGCGACACGACTCTCCAGGGCGGCCGTCGCGATACCGGAGGCGTGGGAGAGAAAGCCCAGAAGCGGCGTCTCGTGCCGAGCAAAATCGAGATAGTTCCCCTCCAGCCGCAGGACTGGGCCGCCGTCGAACAGTGTCCCCTCGGGCAGCGCGTCGGCGTCGATTGGCATCCCTTCCAACAGGTGGGCGGCGTCTTTCACGCCCGCGAGAAGTTCGAACTCGCCGGTCGGGAACTGGTCAGCGGTTACTTCGCAGGTGACGTGGGGGTTCTTGCCGGCGTGACGCAGCGCCTCCTCGGTCCGCTCGAAGTACGCAGCGGTCGCCCGACCCGCAGTGATTGCCTCCTCGGTGACGATGTCGAACTTGCTCATGGATCGGAGTTCGACGGAGACCGACAAAAGTCGGTCGTCCCGTCGCTACAGGACGTAGGGACCACGCTGTTTGATGGGCTGATCTAGCAGTTCGCCCGAAATCGCGGCGAGGCGGCCTGTGCCAGCGACTTGGACCTCGCCGCTGCCGCGAACGACGACCACATCACCCTGTTCGAACGCCTCGCCCGCGATTTCGCCGGCGCCGCCCACGCCGAACAGGAACCCGTTCCACCCCTCGGGCACCGTCCACGTCCACTCGCCGTCGACGCGAACGTCGAGATACTCAGCGGGGACATACAGTGAGAGCGGCGAGCCCATGTTCCCAACCTGCCGGGCCCCGTTCTACGACGACCGCCGCAGTCGCTACTCCCCGGCCGGCCTCGAAATCACGTTCCAACCCCGGGACCTGTTCGAGAATCTTGGGGGTGCCGCCGACACTGAGCGTGGACAAGCCGCCCGCGAACTGATTCAGGAGCGCCTCGAGCGGTATGATGGTGTTCCGCCCCACCTCCAGCTCGGCGACTGGGGCGTCGACGGCGACCGGGAGTGGCCACAGTGTATGTTTGCCGCCGGCGAGACACAGGCACCCGACGAGTGCCCCATCACGGTGAGCCGCGAGCACCCGAAGGCGCCGAGACTCGTCGGCGAGTAATCAGTCCGGACTTGGGTGAACGTTCGACAGCGCCCGGACGCTGGGTGCGTTGACGATGGTGACGGTCCGGCCATCCCGACTGACCCGGAAGGCGTCTGCGAACGGGCCCTCGGGGACACGGTAGACCCCTGCACGCACCTCTGTAGCGTTCAGGCGCTCGACCAGCATCGTCTGGTAGGCACTCGCGAACTGACGGGCGTCGGCACGGCTCTCCCAGCGAAGCCGCCAGACGTAGCCGTTGCCGTCGCCGTTGCGGTAGGGGACGAGTCGGTCGCCCGCCCAGCAATCGGTCACCTCGGAGACGTAGTTGTAGCGGGAGTANGGCTCGGTCTCCTGGCCCAGCGTCGAGCGATTCAGCCCGCGCTGGAACCAGAACATCGCGTAGAGCGTCGATTCACCCACTCGCTCCCGGACGCCGTAGCGCTCCCAGCCGGCGGCCGAGCGGTCCGGGATTTGTACCATCTGGGGGCTGTCATCCGGGTAGCTGTCGGGGTGGAGTAGCTGTTCGGTCGAGGTCGGCGGCTGCTCATAGAGGTCGTTCACCGCGTCCCAGCCGCCGCGCTGGCGTATCTGGTGGACGAACGACGGGCCGTCGCTGTAGGGGATGTAGATGGCGACGTAGGCACCGAGGTTGCGGTCGGCGAGACCCGCGCCGGCAGTCCGTTCGGGCCGTTCGACACAGCTCCAGTTCTCCCCACAGCGTTCCTCGTAGCGCTGNTCGACGTAGCTGGCGTCACCCTCGNCGACGCCCGTTCGAGCCAGCCCCTCGTCGTGGCTGTCGCCGCCGGGGAGCAACGAAAACCGCTGNTCCTGCAGCGCGTGGACGAGTTCGTGGGCCAGCGTCACTCGGTCGATTCGCGGTGTCTCGCTCTCTGAGATGATGACGATGCGGTCCTGGCTTGGGGAGTAAAAACCCAGTACGGAGCCGCCGTAGAGCCCGCCGAACGCGGCGCCGACGGTACGGTCCTCTCCGATCAGCAGCGGGGCCTCCCAGAGCTGTTCGCGGGCCCGCTCCCGCGGCGAGTCGACCGTCGTGTCGCGGTTGCCCGAGCGGTTGCGGTACTCGGCGCGCGTAATCACCTCGACAGGGACGGTCTGTTCGAACTCCTCGCCCCGAATCCGCTCGACACGGGCCATCGTCCGCGCGACGAACGCGGTCAGCTCGCTCTCGTTCAGCCCATCGGACTGATTGACGGCGATACTGTCGTTGTACCAGTAGCCGTTCTCCCAGCCCAGTTGGTCCGTCCCGGGACCGTTCGGCCCGCCCGGCACGGTCGGTGCCTCGCCGTAGGACGGCGTCGGCGCTGTACAGCCCGCAAGAACGAGACAACAGACCAGCGCGAGCGTCCGAAGCTTCACACTATTGGGTTGGTGTGAACTCAGTAAAAGGGTTCCTGCGCTACAGCCGCCGGGCGAGCAGCACACTGCCGAGGAGGGCAAGCACCGTGGCGACTGCCGTGAAACCGGGACTCTCGGTGCTGGTCGGCGATGGGGAGCCGTCGGGTTCGGTGGTGGGTTCTGCCGAATCAACGCTCTCGGTCTGGGTCGCCGTCTCGGTCTCGACAGAGTCGGAGACCGAGCTCCGGACCTCGCCGAGCGCCTCGACCGTCGGCGCGTTCACGATGGTCACCGTGTCGCCGTCGACAGTGACGTGGAAGGCGTCGGCGAACTCGGACTCACCCTCGGGGATGCAGTATATGTTCTCGCTGACGCGCTCGGCGCCCCAATAGGCGAGTACCTGCTCGTATCCGTCACGGAACTCCGTGGCGTCCGCGGGGCTGTCCCAGACCAGCCGCCAAACGTAGCCGGTCTCGCCGTCGCCGTTCCGGTAGAAATGCATCCGGTCGCCGTCCCAGCCCGCGGCGTAGGCGAAGCCGTAGTTGAGTGGGTCGAAGCGACTGATGGAGCCGTCCGCGGTGTAGTTGAGCCACTCTCGGGGCTGTACGATGTCCCCGCCGCTCCGGCCTTGGTAGTAGAGCGGGTAGACGAACATTGAGGCGACGCCGGACTGCCCGACCTCGGCGTAATCAGCCCGGTTCGGAGGCCGGAGTCGCTCCCACTCGCCGCTATGCTCGTCTTCGAGGGCGACTTGGGTGGGCGCGTCCTGCCTGTACTTTTCGGGGCTGATAACCTGCTCGGCACTCGCGGGCAGGTTGCTGTAGACGGCGTTGACCGCGTCCCAGCCACCCTGTCGGTACTGCGAGGCGACGAACGCCGGGCCGTCGCTGTAGGGCTGGAACTTCAGGAAGTAGACCCCCATGTTCGGCGGGGCACCGCCACCGCCGCCACCACCACCACCGCTGCTACCGGGAGTGACACAGCTCCCGTTCCACGCGCCGCCCTCGCCACAGCGGCGTTCGTAGCGCTGCTGGACGTAGTTGGCGTCGCCCTCGATGATGCCGGAGTTGGCGTTGGCGCCGTCTCGGGTTGTGCTCCGGATGCTCCCGAGGTCGAAATGTTGGTCCTGAAGTGCGTGTACGAGTTCGTGGCCCAGCGTGAACTCGTCGATTTTTGGGGACGTGGTGTTCTCCGAGACGATGACGATGGAGTCCCGGGACGGGGAGTAGTAGCCCAGCACGGAGTTCCCACGGTTCTCGTCTTGGACTTCGATGGAGTCCTTGGACTCCCCGACGAGCAGCATCGCTTCGAACTTCGTGTCGTCGAACAGCCGGAAGCTCTCGTTCAGTTCGCCACTCCGGGTGGAGTTGGCGAACCGCTCCCGGGAAATGATCTCGACGGGGACGGTTTCCTCGAACTCCAGTCCGCGGACGATCTCGATACGAGCCATCGCGCGAGCGACCGTCGCGTTGAGTTCCGCCTGGGAGAGGCCGTCCTCCTGGTTCACATCGATGGACTCGTTGTGCCAGTAGCCGTCCTCCCAGCCGAGTCGGTCAGATTCTGGATCCGCCGGCGCGTGATCGGTCGTGCTGCGGGCTGTCGACTCTTGTGCCACAGCTTCCGAGCCGACAGCAGTCCGAGCGGGCGTCGGCGCGGCCGACACCGCCGGCGCGAGGCTGCCGAGGACCAGCAGAACCACGGCGACCGTCGTGAGAGCGCGTCGCATAGCCACTACTGGTGGCGGGCGTGTAAAAAGACGCCGACGATGGAGACGAGAAACGCCTAAGAGCCTCACAGCCCAGCCACGCGTATGGACGACCCCGACCGCACCGCCGTCGTCGTCGTCGACATGCAGAACGGGTTCTGTCACCCGGACGGCAGCCTCTTTGCGCCCGACAGCGAGGCCGCCGTCGGTCCCGTCACCGACCTCGTCGCGCCCGCGCGCGAGGCGGGGGCCCGCATCGTCTACACCCGCGACGTCCACCCCGAAGGACAGTTCGACGGGAACCACTACTACGACGAGTTCGAGCGCTGGGGCGAGCACGTCGTCGAGGGGACGTGGGACGCCGAACTCCACGACGACCTCGACGTGCGGGAGTCAGACCACGTCGTCGAGAAACACACGTACGACGCCTTCCACCAGACCGAACTTGAGGGGTATCTCGATGCCCACGGCATCGACGACCTGCTCATCTGCGGGACGCTCGCAAACGTCTGCGTACTGCACACGGCCGGGAGCGCTGGGCTCCGAGATTACCGGCCGGTTCTCGTCAAGGACGCGTTGGGCTACATCGAAGAAACCCACAAAGAGTACACCATCGACCACGCTGACTGGCTGTTCGGCGAGGTCACGACGCTGGCGAACCTGACGTTCGACTAACGGAACAGCCGGTAGGCGGGCTGTCCCGTCGCCACCAGTTGCTCCTCGCCAGGCTCGCCGCCCCAGTCGACCTCGTCTGCGTCGGCAGGAACGGTGCTGGTGACCTCCACCTGGCTCACGCCAACCGTCGAGCCCGCTCGCACCACGTCGGCCGTCGTGTGGAGGTCCCCTGTCGCCCGCCGCAGATAGTTCACGTTCAGCGTCACCGTCGCCACGCCGGTGGCCAGCGGGTCTTCGGCGGCCAGCCGGAGCGCCAGCCCGCCCGCGGTGTCGACGAGCGTCGCCGCGACGCCGCCGTGGATGGTCGAACCCCCCGAGGAGGGGTTGGTGAGCTTCTCATCGAACGGTACCGAGAGTTCGATTCGCCCGCGCTCGACGTCGCCCACCTCGGTGCCGAGCCACGAGAGATAGCTGTGTTCCTCCTCGATGGCCTCACGCACGAATTCGGCAGCCCCCTCGGGCAACGGCGGCAGGTCGGTCATGGTTTCTATCTTGTCGCCCCGCCCAAGTAGCCGAGGATTCGACCCGACTCACGCAAAAAAGCGCCGCGTCCCGAGACAGCGAAGCGTGACGGTGGGTCGAGCGAGCTACTCCAGCCGAACTGGCGTGCCCGAATCGATTTCGACAGTGAGTTCCTCGCCGACAGTGAACTCGTGGCCCTCGTGGAAGACAAGCTTTGCACCGAAGGAGTCTCGGGAGGCGAACAACGAGAGTCCGGTCGCTCGCTGGCTGTTCGCCCGCACTCGAACGTCGGACCACGCCACGTCCGCGGTGCCTGTGGCATTGTCGCCGCCCGCCACTGGCCTCGCCCGTGGTGTCGCCGTCCCTACCTCGGTTCCGAGCAGTGAGAGTGGGCCGTCCGTCTCTGTGTAGGCGCCGCCACCCGAGTAGTGGACCAGCCCGCCATCGAGTGGCGTCCCGTCGTCGGCAGCAATCGTCGCCCAGTTCCCCGGCGACGGGTGGGCGGGAGAATCGAGCCGAACGAACGTCTCACCACGCTCGACCACCGTGCCCGTACCGTCCCACGGCGCGCCAGCCACCGGGACCGCCGGCACGACTGGAAGCGACCCTGACGCTCGATACGGGTTTGCCGCTTCGTTGCGGAAGCCGAGGTGGACGTGGTTGTCGACCCACTGGCCGAAGAAGCCCGACCGCACCATCTCACCCAGCGAGTCGCCCACCGCAATCTCGTCGCCCGGCGAAACCGTCGGGTCGACGTGGAGCACTCGGGCGACCAGGTCCGCGCCGCGGCCGCCCGCCCAGTCGTCGGCCACGTCGATGACGATGAGGTGGTCCTCGTCAACAGCGTAGGGGTGGTCAGGACAGCCGACGGTGCGTGTCGCCAGAATTTCGCCCGGAACGGGTGAGAGTCCGGCGTTCGAGTCGGGGTAGAGGTCGACCGCACAGCCCCGGTCATGGGCGGGGTACGGAGAGTTGTAACAGGAGAACCGGTCGTAGCGGGAGAGCAGCGCAGCGGGGAGTGAAACGGGCGAGTCAGCGGCGCCGCGGGTCATGGACGAGGGTGGCGACGGCCACGCTTAGGTGCGTCGGAGCCCTCTCCCGACCATGCGCGTCATCAGGGGCCGGGCAGCGTCACCGGCCGCCGACCGGGAGGCCACCCGGGAGGTTCTGGAGGAAGTAGGCGACACGGGCGTGCCGGCAGTCCGCGCGTGGACGCCACACCGCCACCTCGCGTTCGGCCGGCGGGACGCAAACGAACCAGGCTACGAGGCCGCAACGGCTGCCGCGGAGGCGCGCGGCTTCCCACCGGTGGAGCGCTCTGTCGGTGGTCGAGCCGTCGCCTACACCGGGACCACCGTCGCCTTCGCCTCGCTGCTGGCGCTCTCGGACCCACGNTCGGGGTTGACCGAGCGCTACGAACGAGCCGTCAAGACGGTCGTCAGCGCCCTCTCGGGGCTCGGCATCGACGCCGAACCAGGCGAACCACCCGACTCGTTCTGCCCCGGCGACTACTCAGTGCAGGCGCAGGTCCTCGCCCGCGATGAGGCGCCCACACAGGGGAAGGTCGCCGGCATCGCCCAGCGCGTAACCGCCGACGCGGCGATGGTCTCGGGCGTGGTTGTCGTCACTGACGAACCCGAAATCCGCGACGTGCTCGACCCCGTCTACACCGCACTCGAGGTCCCATTCGACCCGGCGTCGGTGGGCAGCGTCGCCGCGGCGGGTGGGCCCACCCAACCCGAACCAGTGGCACGCGCACTGGAGGCTGCAGTGCTCGACGGCCGGGAGGGAGAAGTCGAGTGTCTCGAGGCCACGACTGAAGGCCGGCAGGGTTAGGGGGGCACCGACCCGACTGCCCGTATGCTCCTCACGAACGCCGAACTCCCCGACGGTCGCGTCCGGGACGTTCGCACCGAGNACGACCGTATCGCCGAGATAGCTGAGTCCCTCCACTCGCTTCCTGGCGAGGAGACCGTCGACGCCACGGGACTGACGTTGCTCCCCGGCGCAATCGACGTTCACGTCCACTTCCGCCAGCCTGGCCACGACCAGAAGGAGACCTGGGCAACCGGCTCCAGGTCGGCTGCCGCCGGCGGGGTCACCACGGTCGTCGATCAGCCCAACACCTCGCCGCCGACCGTCGACGGCGAGCGATTCGACGAGAAGGCCGATCTCGCTGCGCACTCGCTGGTGGATTACGGCATCAACGGCGGCGTCACCGACGAGTGGGAGCCCGAATCGCTGTTTGAGCGCCCGGTGTTCGCGCTGGGCGAGGTGTTCCTCGCGGACTCGACCGGTGAGATGGGTATCGACGCCGAGCGCTTCGAGGAAGCACTCACAGCGGCCGCCGACGCCGACGTTCCGGTGACAGTGCACGCCGAGAACGCCGACCTGTTCGACGAGAGCGCACTGGAGGGTGACACCGGGGGCGCTGGTCGCGATGCAGATGCAGACTGCTGGAGCCAGTACCGTGCTGCAGCGGCCGAGATCGACGCCGTCGAATCGGCCTGTGAGGCCGCCGATGGTGCGGGTGCGACGCTGCACATCGCACACACCTCGACGCCCGAGGCCGTCGACATCGCCGCCGAGGCGGGCGCGAGCTGCGAGGTGTCTCCCCACCATCTCCTCCTCTCCCGTGAGGACCTCTCGGAGCTCGGGACGTTCGGCCGGATGAACCCCCCACTCCGAAGCGAGGACCGCCGTGAGGAACTCTACGAGCGGGTCGCCGACGGCACCGTCGACGTGATCGCGACCGACCACGCCCCCCACACGGTCGCGGAGAAAGAGGCCGGACTGACTGACGCGCCGTCGGGCGTTCCCGGGGTTGAGACGATGCTGCCGCTCCTGCTGCAAGAGGTGCGAGACGGCGGCCTCGGTCTCGAGCGTGTCGTCGACCTCGCCGCGGCTACTCCGGCCGACCGTTTCGGCCTCAGCCAGAAGGGTCGAATCGAGGAAGGGTACGACGCCGACCTGGTGCTTGTGAATCTCGAAGAGAGCGAGGAAATCCGGGGCGAAGCGCTCCACTCGAAATGTGGCTGGACCCCCTTCGACGGGCGGGAGGCGGTGTTCCCCGAACTCACCATCGTCCGCGGCGATATCGTCTACGACGGCCGTGCCGGCGACCGCTTCACCGCAGGACTTGGCGAGAACGTTCGGGCGTAAGCGCGAGGCCGTCAGGGGTTGCCGACAGGAGCCCTCGTTCACGTTCAGAGCCGGAGAACCGGCTTGTTAACCGTCATCACACTGGCCGTTAGTTGGTGCCAAAATTCGCCCGTCCCACAAGCGGGCGTCCAACCCATTCCGACCCCACAGCCAGGGCTGAATGGGTCGTGAGGGAATCCGACATGCCGAACCTTTACATACGTGTTCAAGTAATCTACTAAACGATGCCTGAGTGCCAGAACTGCAGTTCGTTCGTCACGAGGCGGTACGTCCGGGTGTTTACACCTGAAGGGCTGGATACTCCACGGGTGTGTCCCTCTTGTGAGGACAAAATTCGTGACGGCAGCGATGTGCGTGCGGCACGGTCGACGCGCGGTAACTAACAGGAATCGGGTAATTTTGTCAGAGTGACCCGCCGGACTCCCGGCGGATTGGTCACTCACTCTCGCTACGTCGACAGCGACTAGTTTTGCGAAAAAGGCCGTCGAGTCAGTAGCTGCGGATTTTCGGCTCGTAGGTCTTCTCCTCGCCCTCGAGCATCGCCGGCTTGTACCAGAGGCCGGGGCTCCCGTTATTCCACGACAACATCGTGTGTTTGAGCCACTCGTCGTCTTTGCGCTCCTGGTGCTCCTTGCGCCAGTGGGCGCCACGGAACTCGTCGCGGGCCAGCGCGCCGACGGTGATGGCCTCGGCCACGTCGAGCAGGTTCCGCGTCTCGATGGTGTGGATGAGGTCCGTGTTGTAGGTCCGGGAGGGGTCCTCCACGGTGACATGTTGGTAGTCCTGCCGGGCCTCGCGGATGTCTCCGAGCGCGTCCTCGAGCGCTCCCCTCTCGCGGAAGACGTTGACGTTCTCGGTCATCGTCTCCTGCAGCTCCGAGCGCACGGTGGCGTGGTTGATCCCCTCGTCTTTCTCCATCAGGTAGCGGACGCGGGTGCGCTCGACCTCAACGGCCGACTCGATCACGTTCACCCCGTCGCTTGCGGCGGCTGCACTACCATCAGCGTCATCGGTCGGCGGCGATGTCCGGCCGCCGTCGGCGAGCGCCCCCTTGTTCGCGGAGGGGAGGTCGGCCTCCCCCAGCGGGACGGGTGAGACGTTCGCGCCCTCCTCACTATCGGCGGCCCAACCGGTGGAGATTTTGGCCTCGTCGGCGACGCCGCCGGCGGCGTGCCGGCCCGCACGGGCACCGAAGACGGTGAGTTCGGGCAGCGCGTTGCCGCCGAGGCGGTTGGCACCGTGGACAGAGGCACACGCACACTCGCCAACGGCGTAGAGCCCGTTGACGCAGGTGGAACCCCACTCGTCAGTCTCCACGCCGCCCATCGCGTAGTGCTGGCCGGGCTTGACCGGCATCGGCTCCTCGAGGCCGTCGACACCTTCGAAGTCCTCTGCGAGGTGGAGGATGTTCTCCAGACGGTCGATGATGCGCTCCTCACCGAGGTGGCGCATGTCGAGGTGGACGTACTCGTCCTCGATTCCCCGGCCCGCGTTGATCTCACTGAGTTCGGCCCGGGAAACCACGTCGCGGGAGGCCAGCTCGCCGTCATTGTTGGCGTAGCCGTGTTCGAAGAGGAACCGCTCGCCCTCGCCGTTGTAGAGAATCCCCCCTTCACCGCGGACCCCCTCGGAGATGAGCACCCCCGTCGACGGCAGCGTCGTCGGGTGGAACTGGATCATCTCCATATCCTCGATAGGCACCCCAGCACGGTAGGCCATCGCGACGCCGTCGCCGGTGCTGGCGATGGCGTTGGTGGTGTGGTCGTACACCTGCCCCAGCCCACCAGTGGCGAGGATAACGCCATCGCGAGCACGGAACCCTTCGATTTCGCCGCGCTTGATGTCGTAGGCGACGACACCTTCGCAGGTACGCTCCTCGGGTTCGTCCTCGTCGGTCACCGCGAGCCGGGTGACGTACCACTCGTTGTACACCTCGATACCCCGTTTGACCACCTGCTCGTACATCGTGTGGAGCATGTGGTGGCCGGTCTCGGCGCCCGCGTAGGTGGTTCGCGGGAACGAGAGCCCGCCGAAGGGGCGCTGGGAGATCACGCCGTCCTCGTCGCGAGAGAACGCCATTCCCCAGTTCTCGAGTTGGATGGTCTCTTTCGGGCTCTCTCGGGTCAGCGCCTCCACCGCGGGGGCGTCGGCGAGATAGTCCGACCCCTTCATCGTGTCGTAGGCGTGGTCGGTCCAGTCGTCGGCCTCGCGCAGCGCGGCGTTGATGCCACCCTCCGCGGCGCCAGTGTGTGAGCGGACTGGGTGGAGCTTCGTCACCATCGCCACGTCCGCGCCCTCCTCCTGTGCTTCGATGGCCGCGCGCAGGCCCGCACCGCCCGCGCCGACCACGATGACGTCGTATTCTTTCATGGTTACCAGAACTTGAGGTTGGACTTCACGGCTTCACGCTTGAGTTCCTGAATGTGCTCGGTCAGCGGGATGTCCTTCGGACAGACGGTGGTACAGGAGAACTGGGTCTGACAGCGCCAGACGCCGTTCTCCTGCTCGATGAGCTCCATCCGGTGCTGTTTCATCTCCTCGCCCTCCCGGTCGTCCATCGCAAAGCGGTAGGCCTTGTTGATGGCTGCGGGGCCGAGATACTCGTTGTCGCCGGCCGCAATGTTGCAGGAGGACATACACGCACCACACCAGATGCAGCGCGTGGACATCTTGATTTTCTCGCGGTTTTCGGGCGTCTGGAACTGCTCTTCCAGTTCGTCGTCTGGTGTCTCGTCGGTCTGGAAGTAGGGTTCGACCGACTCCATCTGATCGTAGAAATGCTCCATATCCACGACGAGGTCCTTGACAACCTCCTGATGGGGGAGCGGCTCGACACGGACGGTGTCGCCCTCGAGGTCGGCGACCTGTGTCTGACAGCCCAGGCGCTGGCGACCGTTGATGAACAGCGCGTCCGAGCCACAGACCGCCTGCCGGCAAGAGTGCCGGAAGGTGAGCGAGGAGTCGTAGGTGTCACGGGCGTCGATGAGCGCGTCGAGGACGGTCATCCCCTTCGTGAAGGCGACGTTGAACTCGTCAAAGCGCGGCTCCTGTTTCCCTTCGACCTCCGGGTCATAGCGGAACACCTTCAGCGACACCGCGTCGTCGCCGAGGTCCGGTTCGGGTTCGGTCTCGCGCTCGGCACGACGGCGCGCGTTGGCGGCGTCGCGGCGCTGCTGGCCGAGTGATTCAGGCTCGGCCTCTGCGGCCGGCTCAGCCTCCGATTCGGCTTCCTCCTGTTTGGGTTCGAGTTGTGTGCTCATTGTTAGAAGAGGTTGGTCCAGACGAGTGCGGTTCGAAGCCCCTGTACGACCATCAGGAGGCTCGCGACGACCAGCACAGCCGTCACCGCGGTCTTCTTCCATCCCGTGACGCCGTCCTGGCCCACGACGGTGTTGTAGACGCCGTTGACGCCGTGGAACGTCGCCGTCAGCAGGAACAGCACCATCAGCGAGAAATACGTCCAGGTGCTCATCCGGGCGGAGGTCCCCGCGAACGTCACGTCGGCAGCGTGGTTGACGAAGTGCAGGAGGAAGAAGTGGAACGCCAGCACCACGACGAGGAACGCCGCTGTCAAGCGCTGCAGCAGCCAGCTCGTGCCCGAGCGGTCGAAGGATGAGTAGTGGTCCGCCATCTCAGAACACCCCCGAGAGGAACGTTGGGACGCTCGCGACGGTAATCGCACCCGTGATGATGAGCGACGCGTAGAAGCTCTTGTCCTGTGCCTCAAGCCCCACCCCGAGGTCGACCATCAGCAGGCGGACCCCGTTGAGGATGTGGAACACCGCAACCGCGAGAAGCCCCACTTCCAGCAGGCGGACGACGGCGAGACTCTCGAGCCCCTGAATCGTCGTCTCGTACACCTCCGGGCCGGTAGTGGCCGTCGAGAGGACCGCGATGTGTGTGAACAGGTAGCCGATGAGGACCCAGCCGGTGAACTTGTGGAAGATCCACGCCCACATGCCGGCGCTGAACGACCGCCACCGGCCGAAGTCCTCGACGGTTCCCCGATCGTACGACTGACTCATGTAACAGGATAACTGGGTGCGCGGGGGGTATAGAACTTACCGTCTCCGGCCCGCCACGCACCCGCTCGCGACCTCGATCCCACGGAATCAGCCGTCGAGATCCACACCTTGTCGCGCCGCCACGACCCGCGTGGTCCCCGCCTCGAGTTCGGTCAGGTGACAGACCGGGTTTCCGGGGTAGACGATGGGGTTCTCCAGCGAGCCGACGAGCAGCCCCGTGAACGGGGCCTCGACGAACGACCGCTCGTTGGCGAAGGGGTTGGAGATGGTGGCGACGGTCTCGCCCGCACGCACCAGTGCGCCCAGGTCCGCGTGCATGTCGACGATGCCGCCGGCGTCGGCCCGGAGCCACGTCCGTTCGTGGTCGCCGGTGACCACGGTGCGCCAGCCGGGCCACGCCACGTCGGTCTGGGGTAACATCTCGTACTCCGCGAGCACGCTCTCGACGCCGGCGAGCGCACGGTCGATGTACTCGCCCTCGAAGCGGTGAGCCTCCCCCATCTCGATGGTGACCGTGGGCGTTCCCTCGTCGCTGGCCTCACACCGGAGCATGCCAGAGGAGCCCGGTGTCGAGATTATGAGGTTGCTCGCGAACGCCTTGGCGAGGCGGGCAACCGCGTCGTCGTCCATGTCCGCACGGGCGTGAAGCATGTTGGTTCGGCCGCGGGTCGAGGTGTGGAAATCCAGCCCGAACGCACAGGGCGCCAGGAAGTTCCGGAAGATGCGGTCGGCCATCCGCTTGACTGCCGTCGATTCTGGGTCGCCGGGGAACGAGCGGTTCAGGTCCCGCCCGGAGCCCGGGAAGTAGCGCTGCTGGGCGATGAACGCCGGGACGTTCAGGATGGGGAGGCAGACGAGCGTCCCCGCGAGGTCCGAGAGGTCCCACTCATTGGCGACGCGACGCACCACCTCGATGCCGTTGAGTTCGTTGCCGTGGGAGGCCGCCGAAAGAAACACGGTCGGGCCGGGGTCTACGCCGTTGATAACCGTGACCGGGATGCGGACCGGGTCACCGAGATAGGTCTGGCTCACCGTGTACCGCAGTTGCTGACGCTCGCCCGGGTCGACCCGACCGCCGTCGTAGGTAAACGCCTCGCTGTGCACGGAGGTATTGAGGGTTTCAGCCGGCATAGGGCTACCGGGAACCGGGACGGCAGAACAGTCCGGTGATGAACCCGACCCCGATCACGATCAGCACCGCCCCCGAGAATGCGGGCAGGTAGGGGGTGTAGCGCTCGGCGCGCTCCTCGTCGTTGTGGTAGCCCGCCATCAGCAACATCGTGAACGAGACGAGGCCGAAGATGACGGTGAATGCGGAGGCGCTCATCAGTTCGAGACAGTGCTGGGAGCCGGCACAGAGCGCGGTAATCTCGAACGCCTCCTCGTGAGCGAAGCCGAGCAGGAACGCGAACCACGCGACTCGATGGCCAACGCGCTCGAGCCGGAGGTCCGGGTGAATTCGGTACTGCCGGGCGTCATCGACACGGCGATGATCCGCGATGACGTGCTGACCGTGGGCGTCGAGTGTGCCGAGCGCTACCGGGACCGCATCCCGCTGGAGCGGTTTGTGAAACCCAGCGACGTGGCCGACGTAGCGGTGTTTCTCGCCGGCGACGCCGCGATTACAGCAGCGGCGAGGGGCTGGTGGTCGACGGTGGGCTGAGTTCGACCTGTGACGTGTGCTCAACCGATTCGTATCGTGAGGGCCAACTGCTCGGTACTGCCGTTCAAATCCACGTCTGCTGTGAATTCGAACGTTCCGCTGACACATTCCTCCAGCGCGAACAGCAGATATCTCGTCCGCAATCGTTTACCGGCAGCTAATTTTTCGGAGACACCGAGCGGGTAGCTGGTGGGTTTTCCATCCAGTTTCCAGCACTCGCCCGTCCCCGGGTTCGCTCCGACAGAGCAGTTCGGCTATCGTTCTCCGCAAAGAGCACGTACTGTCGATTAGCGCTGGTGGCCATGTCGAACGGGAGGTCTCCGCCTCCTAAGGGCTGATAGTTTTGTTCGAAGAGTGGTTTTTCAACATAGGCAGGACCAATCGCTAAGTACACTCTATGTGGCAAACAACGCGGTCACCGTCTTTCACTCGTGTTGCTCACGTTGCCAGACGTAGACTGCGACTGCAAGTAACCCACCAAAAGATGATATCAACGTCAGTCCGCCGGCAGCCAGCGCCCAGAGAGCAGCATGCTCATCTCCACGATTAGTGGCATCAGTATATATCCAATAGGCCAGTACAAAGGCCAATATCACGAAAAACAGCATGAACGATAAAAACAGGACGAATATCGTGAATTCGGGGCCAGCGGGGAGGCTAAACTGGAGCGGGGAGTTCATAAGTCATAGAATCGTAATTATCATATAATTATTACGATTCTTCTCAAGAAAATCGCAACCTCATCTGTGAACGGTTCGCACATGTAGTGACCGATCCCCAATTCAGTTTCAGGAATGATTCTGAATAAAGAAACCGCGCTGCTATCTACTCACGGCGAGGGTCCGACCCTGCCATCGACGGCTGGACCATCGTCCCCACGTTGGCTTCCTCCCGCGGCTAAAGACGCGGGTATCCGCCGTGAGGTTCCTCTGATTTAGCTGTGATTAAGGGCGCTAAGCCCCCTTCCTCAGCGAGCGCCATAGGCGCGAGCAGGGAGGGGGTACAGCGTTCACAAGAGCTTTGCTCTTGTGCGCGAACGAGACGCTCCGCGTCTCGTCAACATCTGCACAAGTCGCATACACGGTTCCCAACACGCTTACTACCCTCGGGGTCGAAGGGAGGTAGTACGATGCTTACCACGCTTCCGACGGTGTTCAAGCGTGGTTCGAAACGGCTTCGCCGTTTCGTCATCACGAAAGACGCGATGCGTCTTTCGAACGACGACAAGAAGCGCGCACCGTCGGTTGTGGTCAAGTGTCCAACTGGTAGGAGTGGGACACTCCGAACCACCCGTGAAGGGAAGTCGCCTGTGGAGTCTGGAACCGCTGTGCCCACGCCGGGTGCAAGTTCCGACACAGAAATAGGAAGCCCTGTCCTCAACAAGCGAGGGGCGAGTAGCCCCGAGCGCGGTAGGGCAGGGTGGTTCACACACCAGTATCCCCAGCCGGCGGACTGAGCGCGACCTGAGGCGAACCACCCGGACTTTTGTCACCTCGGGGCAATCGGTCGCCGATGAACGACGCCGCCCGCTTCCTCGCCGACTCGCCGGACCGGGTCGCCCTCCTCGAGCACCTGCGCGACGGGCCCGCGGGTCCCGCGAGCCTCGCCGACGCGCTCGACTGCGCCCGCCGCAGCGTCCAGCGCCACCTCGCCGCCTGCGAGGAACGGGGGTGGGTCCAGCGTGGCGACGGCGGCTACCGCCTGACCGCCGCCGGTGACGCCGCTGGGCGTGTCCACGCTGACTACCGCGAGCGACTCGCTGCGGTGGACCGGGCGGCCCCGCTCCTCAGCCACCTCGACCCGGGCCACGCGCCGGCGCCTGAACTGCTGACTGACGCCGAGGTGGTCGCAGCCTCCGCGACGGACCCGCACGCACCGATTCAGGCATACGTCGAAGCGCTTCGGGGATTCACGGGCGGGCGAGTCCTGCTCTGTTCGCCGGTGCTCTCCCGGGCGTTCCACGAGGCCCATGCAGAACTCGCGCGCCGCGGCGTGCATACGGACCTGCTCCTTTCAACAGCGACGGCCCGCGAGGCTCGGGAACGCAACCCGTTCGAGTTTGCCGCGGTCGTCCGTCTCGGCGTCCTCGACCTCTACACTCGTGCGGCGCCGGTCCCGCTTGGGCTGGCCGTCGACGGCGAACAGATGCTCCTCGGCGCGTATGACGGCGAGGGGAACCTCCGAGCCTGCCTCCACAGCGACGACCCCGAGCTTGTCGCGTGGGGCGAAACGCAGTTCGACGCGCTCCGGGACGGTGCCCAGCGAGTCCGCTCACCGGGTGATCTCGACGGGAGCGAGACAGTGTAGCTGGGACGCGGTTGTCCATCTCGACATCCCCTGTCACCTGCGACAGTAGCGGTCGTGAAGTTCCCACAGTCCTTCGTTCCAAGTATGAGTGAGAGACCGCACCGTCTCGTCGCGGCGTTCACCGGCCGGAGCACGCTCGTCGTCTTCGCTGCGCTCGCAGTGGGGGGTTCCTCCCGTCGCTCGTCCCCGCGCTGGCGCCGGTACTCTACCCGCTAGTCCTGCCCGCGTATCTCGTTTCGGTCGTTGTGTACGACGGCGGGTTCCTGGAGAGCGTCGTCTACGCCGTGGAGGGGTCCGTCCCAATCGGCGGGAGCTCCTCTGGGAGGCCGGGCAGGCGCTCAGCTTCTACCTGTTCGCTGTCGCCGCGGCGCTGGTCGGCGGCGTGCTGGAGCGACGGGTCGGACCGGACCGGGAGAAGCCAGGGAGCGCGACACGCATTCGGTACGTGGTCGCTGGTGGTCTGCTCCTCATCGGCGTCGGCCTCGTCGCCCGAGGTATCGTCACCCAGCCGATGATGACCAGCGTGACCTGCGAGAGCAGCGCGAGCGCAGCGGGGAACGCCACCGCGACGGCCACACCGACCTGTACCCGGACGACCGAGCCCGCGACCGGCCAACGACTCTACATTTTCGGGCTCGGAATCGCCACAGGGCTGCTGGGTGGTGCTGTCGTCGCCGTTGACCGTTGGCTCGCTGTCCGGCGATAACCGGCTTCGCTATCTGGGATGGCCCACAGACCGTATGCTTATGGCCCAGCCGTAACCACTTCCACCCAATGAGCAATGAGCCTGTGACAGTGGGCGTACTGTCGCTGCACAACAGCAAGGAAACGAAAGCCATCTGCAACGCGGTGGAGGCGCTGGGCCACAAACCAGAGTGGTTCCGTCGCGAGAACACTGCCATCTCCATCGAGGACGGCGAGGTTTCCCTGGAGCCGGACGTGGACATCATCGCCAACCGAATGTTGCTGACCAACACCGAGGAGCCCGCCGAGGGGCTCGGGCTGGCAGCGACGTTCAACCAGATCCGGCCGATGCTGAACAAGCCGGGTGCGGTGCTCTCGGCCATCCACAAGTTCGCGACGGCAGTGACGCTCGCGGAGTGGAACATCGCCGTGCCGGACGCACTGCTGGCGCTGGATAACGACCGGCTAAATCAGGGCCGCGAGCGCTTCGGCAAGGTAGGGGTCTACAAGACCGCCATCGGCACCCACGGCGGGGGCACCTGGAAGGTCGACCTCACCAAGACCGTCAACCCCAAAGTCGGCAAACGGCAGGCGTTCCTCCAGAAGCTGGTCGAGGAGGACGAGGAGAAACAGCGCGACCTGCGGGTCTACATCGTCGGCGACAAGGTCATCGGCGCGATGTACCGCTATGCACCCGAGGGCGACTGGCGAACGAACGTCGCGCTCGGTGGCAACGTGGCCGACGCCACGGGCGAGATACCCGAGGAAGCACAAGAGACCGCGCTCTATGCGGCGGACGTGATGGACCTCGATTACGTCGGCGTCGACCTCATTGAGGGCGACGACGGCTGGTTCGTACTCGAAGTGAACCCCACCGCCGGCTTCAAAGGGCTGTTCAAGGCGACCGGCGTCTCGCCAGCACCGTACATCGCCCAGCTCGCCATCGAGGCGGCCGGCGGCAGCGTCGACGAGGACACCGTCGTCCAGCTCGCCGACCGTTTGGACGACTCGCGGCCCAGCTGTGCCCCCAAGCCCACCAGCCGGAACCCCGGCGAGACGCCCACCGTCGGCTACATCGAGGAGGTCGTCGTCACCGGCACCAGCGGCGCCGAGCAGGTGTTCGCCAAATCCGACACCGGCGCGACCCGCTCCAGCATCGACACGGCACTGGCCGCCGAAATCGGCGCAGGCCCCATCAAAAGCATGACCCGGGTCAAGAGCGGCTCCTCCCGGTCTGGTAAATCACGCCCGGTCGTGGACCTCGTCATCGGTGTCGGCGGCACCCAGCACACCGTCACCGCGAGCGTCGAGGACCGCTCGCACATGCAGTACCCGCTGCTCCTGGGGCGGGACATCCTGAAGGACTACCGCGTCGACGTGCGCCGCCGCGCCGACGACACCGAGGTATCGACCGACGGCCCGGTACTCGAGGAGTAGGTCACTGGAACGGCCACGTCAGAGGGTGGCACGGCCACCAGACACAAGCCGAGCGAGGCCCCACCACCATCCCGTCATGGCCATCAAGGAGGCGTTCCACGCCATCGTCACATCGAACTGGTCGTCGGCTGGCTGGTCGTCTCGCTGCTCTCGGTAGGGGTGTTGCAGTACGATATCCGGACCAACAACGAAGGAATTCCCCCGACAATGCGGCTGGTCTGGACGCTCACCGTGTTCTACTCCGGGCTGCTCGGTCTCGCGGTCTACTGGTACAGCGGCGCTCCCAGATTCCCGAGGACACCTTCGTCCGCCGGGGGATGCGCTCGACGGCCCACTGCTACTCCGGGTGTGGCCTCGGCGAGGCGATGGGTGTCACCATCGCCGCCGGCATCTACCTCGCCGGCGAGGCGACGATAGGTGATCCGGTGTTCTGGGCGTCGCTGGCGGTATCACTCTCCATTGGGTTCCTCGCGGCCTACCCCATCAACCTCGCGCTGCTCCATTTCGGTGTGAAAGAGGGGATGGGCAACCCCGCGGCCTGAGCGCTACTCCTCGACGAGTTCGGCGACGCGCTCGGCGAGATCCTCATTCACCCGCCAGAGGTAGAGCGCCGCGTAGCTCCGCGCTGGCTTCCACCGCTCGGCGAACACCCGCATCTCCGCCCGGGTCATGTTCTCGGCATCGTGGTCGTCGTAGGGCGAAAGCAGGGTCTGCAGCCCCTTCCTGACCCCTAAATCGCCGACCGGGAACACGTCAGGCCGGCCCAGAGCGAACAACAGGAACATGTCTGCGGTCCACTCGCCGACGCCGGTGATGTCGGTGAGCGCCGCGCGGACCTCGTCGTTGCTCATCGGCTCGAACGACTCTCGGGTCCAGCCCTCCTCGTGGAAGCGATCGGCAACCGCGTTGACGTAGCGGGTCTTCTGCCGGGAGAGGCCGGCCTCCTTCAGCGTCGCCTCGTCGGCAGCCCGGATGCCCTCCGGCGTCGGCTCGACCGCCTCGAACAGCCGCTCACGAGTCGCTGCCGCCGACGCCGTCGACACCTGCTGGCTGATGATGGAGGCGACCAGCCGGCGGAAAGCATCGTCCTCGGGGTCGAGGCAGAGTTCGCCGAACTCAGCGACCAACGGCCCGAGATAGCGGTCCTCGCGCAGGTGCTCGTGCGGGGACTCGCCGTTAGGGAGGGTTTCGTCAGTCATGATGCCCCTCGCTCACGCTGTTCGCTCGCGTTTCCCCCGCACGCTCGCGGGTCGCAGCGCTCCCCGCTCGCATTTCTGAGGGAGTGTGCCCCTCGCTCACGCTGTTCGCTCGCGTTTCCCTCCCTCATAGTTCGAATGCTAATCCATCCGCCGCGACGCCGACCTCTCCCTCAAACCCGGCCGCGGTGATGCTGTCCAACATTTCCTCGTGCTTCCCGTTCGTGTGGGGGTAGAGATGGGTGAGATAGAGCCGGTCGATGTCGGCGCCGGCGAGCGCCTCACCCAGCTGGGTCGGTGTCGGGTGGTTATCGACGTCGACCTCGTCGGGGAACGAGCAGTCATGCAGCAGCAGGTCTGAGCCCGCTGCGAACCGCGCGATGGCGGGGCTGGCCTCTCCGTCCGCGCCGAAGGTGAACGTTCCCTCGTCCTCGACGCCGTCGAAGCGGTAGGCTAGACACTCAACTGAGTGGACCGTCTCGTGACTCTGCACGTCGAAGCCCGCGACGGTGAACTCCTCGCCCGGACTCACTTCGCGAACAGAGAGGTCCACCCGGCCCTCGAGATAGTCGAAGNTCGCGATGAGGTCGTCNAGCAGTGCTTTGGTGCCGCTGGGGCCCACCACCTCGAGGTGGTCCTCACCGGCCAGCCAGCGCGCTTTCAGAAACGCCAGCAGGTCGTTGACGTGGTCGAGGTGGTGGTGGGTGAGCAGCACCGAGGAGACCCCCTCGTAACCAACGTCAGTGTTGGCGAGGCGATGGAGCACGCCCGCGCCGCAGTCGACCAGCAGCGCTCGGTCGTCGCGTTCGAGCAACAGTCCGGTCTGGACCCGGTCGGGGACGGGCATCGCGCTCCCCGTACCCAGTAACGTGATGTGCATACGGGGTGGTTGCAGGCGACAGGCAAAGGCTGTGTGGTCAGAGGGGCTTACGCATCCGGCGCCGGGAACGTCAGTTCGACGACCGACCCGTCCTCAGTACAGTGCTCGATGGTGAGTTCACCGCCGGCGGCCTGCGTGCTCCAGTAGGCCAGCCAGAGCCCCATCCCACCGCCGTGGTGAAGCGGGGTTTCGGTGCCAGACTGCAGCACCTCGCTCTCCGAGAGGGGGATTCCCGGCCCGTCGTCGACGACGCGAAGCCTGACCAGCTCCCCGTCTCGGACCCCCTCAATCCGAACGAGCGGCGAGTCGGTGGTATTGTTGTGTTCGATAGCGTTCTCCACGAGTTCTTGGAGCGCGGTCCGCAACGCCGACTCGTCGGTGACGACCGCTGGCAACGAGTCNGGGAGTGCCCGCACGTAGTGAGCCCTGGGCTCCCGCTCGGCGAACGCTGAAACGACCCGCTCNACCGACCCGACGAGGTCAAGCGTCCGGCCCGGTACCCCCGAAGCCGGGCCGATCCGAGTCATCACTCTGGCTTTCTCACCGAGTTCGACGACCCGCTCGGCGCGCTTGCGAATGAGTCGGGCGTCGGCTTCGGGGTCCGTTGATTCGCCGGATTCGATACGGGAGGCGACGCCCTCGACGAGGTTCATGTCGTTACGGAGGTTGTGTCTGAGCACGCGGTTGGCAACCTCCAGTCGCTGCTCGTAGGCGCGGCGGTCGGTCACGTCCCTGAAGNTCACCGAGTAGCCGGTGAACTGCCCGCCGTCGTCGTCCAGCTTCACGATCCGGACCTCGTAGTAGCGCCGGCCGCTCGGCGTCCGGCTCTCGATGACNGTCCCCGAGAACGTCTCAANNGNTGCNTCCGGNAACAGCTCCGCGAACGGCCGGCCAAGCAAAGACAAACAGTCGATGACGTGGCGGGCACGGTCGTCGGCGTCGACCACCACCTCGTCGGCGTCAAGCACGAGGAGACCGTCGCCGGCCTCCGCGAGGGCCTGCTCGCGAGCGATGGGTGTCCGGTCGAGCAGGTCGAACCGGAACAGTGCCACCGACACCCCGAACAGCGTGAAGATGCTTGCGAACGGCGTGAGGTCGACGCCGGAGACCGGACTCCTGCCCACGGTGTAGGAGAGGCTGGCGAACGCCGGTGGCGCGGTGGCGGTGACGAGCGAAATTGCCTGGCGGCGGTAGAGTCCGAGTGAGTGGGAGGCGGCGCCGACCACCAGCAGCGAGCCGAAACCGACGAGCCCGTAGTGGTAGGTGACGTGGAGGTAGTAGCCCGCAGCCAGGTCCGCCGAGATGGCCGCAATCGGCCCACCCGACTGGAACCCTATCGCCGACCAGACAAGTCGATGGGAACCGTTGGCGTAAATCAGGGCGACGAAGGCAACCGGTTCAGCGAACAGCGTCACCACGGCATCGACCGTGATCCACTCGTCCTTTCCTGCGTAGCGGAGGCCGAACAGCACCCACGCCGGGGCGACAAAGCTCCCGAAAACGAGGCCGGCCCGCCACCACTCGAGCTGTTCGGCAGCGGTGGTGTAGCCGAGTTGGATGCCGTAACAGAGCGACCAGAGTCCGAAAGCCATCGTCAGTCCGACAAACGCGCCGGCACAGCGCTTGCCACGGTGTCGCCAGCCGACCACGGCCAGCACACCGAATACCGCCGCAATGCCGAACGCGAGGGCGGAGGGGAGCGCCGGAGACCAAGGCATTATGTACGTCGTTCGACCGTAAGCAAATAAGGCTACCCCGACAACGGGCGCCTCGTGGTCAGTGTAGGCCGAGGAACTCCTTGAGCGTTGTCAGCTTCGACTCGGAGACGCCGAAGGCACTCACGTCATTGTGGTCGACGGTGTTGTCCATCTCCAGGGAGCGGTACTGGTCACTGCCGAAGGGGAAGCCGGGGAGGTAATCGAGCGCCGAGAGCCCGATCTTCGAGAGCGACATCGGGACCGGCAGCACGTTCACGCTACGGCCATCGGCGCCGTGGCCCAACTTCGCCACCTCCGCCATTGTGAGTTTCTCCGGGCCGCCGATGTCGTAGCTCTCACCGATATGTTCCGCCGCCTCGACGGCGTCGGCGAGCATCGGCACGAGGTCACCGACGAAGATGGGCTGGAACCGGGTTTTGCCCCCGCCCGGCAACGGCGTGACGTACGGCGGTGCGAGCAGTTTGGTGAACTTCACGAACTCGCCGTCCTCACCGAAGACGACAGAGGGCCGCGTGATCGTCCAGTCGAGGCTGGAGTTGCGAACGAGTTCCTCAGCCTGCCCTTTCGCACGAATGTAGTGGGTCGGGCCCTTGGGGTCCGCACCGAGCGCGCTCTGTTGGAGGAATCGATCGACGCCGGCTTCTTCGGCTGCGTTCACGAGATTTCTGGTCCCTTCGAGATGGATCTCAAAATGTTTCTCCTCGCCGCCTTTGGGGCGGAACAGCGGCGAGAGGGCGACCAGATTCACGACCGCGTCGTGGCCCTCGATGACGGGCGCAATCGAGTCGTAGGCCGTCACGTCCCCGGTCGCGTGCTCGACGCCGTCCGGGAGCGAATCCTCGGGTGGGCTCCGGGACATCGCCGTCACGTCGTGGCCGCGGTCAGCGAGCGCTGCACAGAGCCGGCTCCCGATGAATCCGTCACCGCCTGCGACGAGTATCTGCATACCCGTATCATGAGCGCACGGTGTCTTAAATTCCGGCTGCGCCGGAACGGCCGGACCACCGGACCGACGGGGATTAATGGCGGCGCTGCCACGGTCGGGCCATGCTGATTACGCTCGAAGGGCTCGACGGGAGCGGCAAAACCACCGTCTGGGAGGCGCTGCACGATTCCCACCCCGATGCGACGTTCACCCGCGAACCCACCGAGTCCTGGTACGGCGAGGCAGTCAATCGCGCCATCGACGGCGACGCCGACCCGCTGGCGACGCTGTTTCTGTTCACTGCCGACCACGCCGACCACCTCTCGCGCACCATCCGTCCCGCGCTCGAGAACGACGAACTGGTCATCTCGGATCGGTACTCCGACTCGCGCTACGCGTATCAGGCCGCCGCGCTCGCGGAGACGGACCTGACCCGGCCGATGGAGTATATCCGCGGTATCCACCAAGCGTTCACGCGCCCACCGGACGCCACCATCTACATCGACGTGGACCCCAGAACCGCAGCCGGGCGCAGCGGCGCAACGAACCAGTTCGAACAGGAAGCGTTCCTCGCGAAAGTCGACGCGAACTACGAACGGCTCATCAAAGCCGAGCCCGACCGATTCGTCCGGGTCGACGGCACCCAGTCGCCCGAAGAGGTCATCGACGCTGTCGAGAGCGTAGTCGACCGGCTGGTCGAGACCCATCAGGGCTGACCAGCCGAAACAGAGCTACTCTGCTGTGTCTGGGAGTTCGTACTCGTCCGGTGGCGGGACGTAGAGCACGTCGACCAGCGCCCCCAGCGCCAGCGGGACGACGATGAGCACGACGAAGACGAGCAACGGATTGCCCAGCGACGGGCCCAACCCGAAGACACCGGAGAGCAGGAACGTCGTCGCGAGCAACACGAGCGGGATTCCCGCGACGACGAACAGCGCAGTCCCCCAGTCGGAGTCGAGCGCGATCCGGAAGTAGCGCGTCAACACTGCTGCCAGCAGCGCGTGGACGCCGACGATGGCGAGGAGGACCGCGATGGAGAGAACCGTGGCCATAGCCCAGATTGGGGCGGCGCGACCTTTTCGTTGTCGGAACGGACAGCGCGGAAGGGCACCGCGCTGGCGGAACGGACAGCACGGGAGGACACCGTGCTGGCGGAACGGACAGCGCGGAAGGGCACCGTGCTGGCGGAACGGACAGCACGGGAGGACAGCCCTGTTCAGTCGTCGAGTGCCACGTAGGTCTTGGTGTCCTCGACCCCCTCCATGCCGCTGATCATCGACGACGCCACCTGGAGGATATCGTACACCTCCTCACCGTCAGCCTCGACGATCATGTCCCAGTCGCCTGCGATGATGTTGGCCGCCGTCACCCCGGTCGCTTCGCTAATTGGGCCGAGCAACTCCTCCGAGGCACCGACCGCCGTGTCGACCATGATGAACCCATGAACCATATGGTTGGTACGTGTTGACACATGAAAAACCTTCCCCGGCAGTGGTGGAGATAGCGTTATAATCATTGAGTGCTACCAATGCACATGAAGTTCTGCATCATCGGGGCGGGTCGAGTCGGCCTCCGAACTGCCCGTGTCCTGCGCGAAGAAGGGTACGACGTGACTATCGTCGAGGTTGACGCCGATCGCGCCGGCCGGGCCCGGAGCGCCGGCTTCACCGTCGTCGAGGGTGACGGCAGCCGCGAATCCGTCCTTGAGGAGGCGGGCGTCACCGACGCCGACGCGGTCGGGGCGCTCACGAGCGACCTCAACGTCAACTTCGCGGCCTGCATGGTGGCAAAACACCACGGCTGCCGGACCGTGATGCGCATCGATGACGACTACCGCGAGGAGATTTACCGCACTTACGCCGACCAGGTGGACGAGATCGTCTACCCCGAGCGCCTGGGCGCTATCGGCGCGAAGAACGCGCTGCTGGGCGGGAACATCCAGGCCATCGCCGACATCGCCGCGGACCTGCAAGTCTCGATGTTCACCATCACGCCCGAGTCGCCGGTGTCGGGCTACACCATCAGCGAACTCGAACTGCCCTCACGCTCGCGGCTGCTCGCCTTCGGCAAGCGTGGGGATGCCATGAGCATCCCGCTGCCCGACAACTCGCTCGAACCGGGCGACCGGATTGCCGTCCTTACGGAGATGGAGGCACTCGACACCGTCCGGCAACTTCTCCTGGGCGAGGAGGGGATCGCCGCCGCCAATGGAGGTGCCTGAGATGGTAACCGCCTACGTGATGATCAAGGCCAACACCGCCAACGTGAAACAGCTCAGCGACGCAATTCACGGGGTCGACGCGGTCGAATCCTGCCACATCGTCGCCGGCGACGTGGACCTCATCGCCAAACTCACCGCCGACAATCCCGACGGCATCCTCGAAGTGGTCGGGGAGGAACTCCGAGGGCTGGAGGGTGTCGAGGAGACCCAGACCTATCTAACGATGTCCGAGCCAGCAGCCACTTAGGGTTCGACCCCGTCGCTCCCCCCGGTCTGGCGGGCTTTCGAGAGGATACCCGTCACGGGTTCGGTGTAGTCGTAGCCGGGGATGACTCCCTGAACGAACGTTCCCTCGACGAAATCCACGACAGCGGCGGCGTCGTTCACACCGCGGCGCGGGTCAATATCCTCGAAGGNGGCCGAGACCGCTGCGACGCGGTCGCCGGCGAAGGTGGTCTCCTNGACGCTCGGTTCGGGTTCTTGCTCGCCCCCGAAGATGCCGCCGCCGATGCTGGCGACGCGGCGCTCGAACGTCTCGTACCAGCCCTCCTCGACGATGGGAGCAACGTCGTCCTCGGTCACCTCGTCCAGCATCGGGACACGAACGGTGACACTGAATTCGATGCGCCCGCCTTCGGCCGCTTTCGAGTCAACGGTGGCATCGAAGGGGGTCGAGACGGCGACGAAGCGCTCGCCGTCCGTAGCTTCCTCGGGGGCGAACGCGTCGTGGTCGCGGAAGGCACGGCGGGCTCGGTCCGGCAGCTCGGTCATGGAAGAGCACAGGCGGTCGAGGCGAATAAACGCGTCCGTTCCGGTCCCGTCTACGTCCGGCTTTTACTCCCAGACTACCGGCACCGTCCTCGCTCGCACGTCGTGGAATTCGGCAGTACGTGACCGAGACAGTCGAGAGCCAGCCGGTCGGGAACACGGGCCGGGGTCAGGCCCGGAGAGAAGCCGCGAAACGGCTCGCCCCGCAGTTGTCAGCGTGATTCGAGGGGTCGCTGGACATTCCTCACAAGCCTCTCGTCGTAGCTCCAGAAACCGAGATAGCCGTCAGACCCCTCCCGTGCGATTAGCACACTGGCTTGGGTCTCGTCGGGGTGATAGGTGAGGTTCTCGATCTCCCGGCTGGTCGCCAACAGCTGGCGCGACTCAGCGCAGTGAACAGCGTCTCCTGGAGCATGTCGAGGATGACCCGGTAGCCGACAGCCAACCCCTCCCACTCACCCGGGCGAACGATGGGTGGCGTGAGTAACGCCTCCAGGTCCTCGAGGCTGAGCGCGCCGACGAACGCGTCGTCGTCGCGGATGATCACGAACGACGGCGTTTCGGTCGGTGGTAACGGCTTATGTTCGACAGCACGTTTCGAGTCGAGAGTCGGTTCGTGATGGCGGAGGTGTCAGTAGCGCTGTAGACGGTGAAGCGCTTGCGTTGACGTTCGACCGTGTCGAGGTAGGTGTCGAGCATCAGTGCAGGTCGTGGGAACCGATGGGTCGAGAGTTTGGTGTGGCCCGGTGTGTCAGGCGTGTTCCGCTTCGACACTCTGTTGGATGAGCCGTTTGACCGACTCTGCAAGCGGCTTGAGGGCGACCTCCCTCCCCGCCGAGTCGTAGTCAATGAGCCCTGCTTGCTCGAGTGCGGGCAGATGAACGTGGATCAACTCGATATCCAGTTGTTCGGCTCGGTCGGGTGAAACCATCCGCGTGTCCACGGTTTCCCAGCCACAGAGCACGTCGACCAGGTCGTCGACCGAACACTGTTCGGTGGAGAGTAAATACGCCAAAGTCCGTCGGCGCGGTTGTGCGGCAAGCGCTCGGAAGAAGCCGTTATCTGCAAACCGGTTCGGAACGTCGCTCGCCGCTGAATTCGGCGGTGTCCACATTCTCTCGTTCACAGTTGATGTCATGAAGACAGTACGATAAGTGTTCTGCTCAGATAGTAGATGGTTAGTGAGAATATATGCAATATGCCAATTTACAATTANTGTGTGTTGCGTTGGAAGAAATGTACCGTTGCCGCAGTCCTCCTCGGCGCGGAANCGGTAACGAGGACGACGATATGCCGGTCGCGGCCCTCCGCATCATCTGCTACGTTACGCTGTTCGAGTTCATCACGGTATCCCCGACCAGCAGACCGACACGCCGAACACCGAACCGCTGTTCAACCCCTTCTCCACGCTGGGGGCCGGGGTCCGCCCGTCACTCTGCCGGTTCTGACGCCCTTTTTCCGAGACGGGTCCAAGGGACGGTATGGCTACGCAGTTCCACGACACCGACGCGCTCGTCGACGCCGTCGCCGACGCGTCGTTCGACCGCACGCCCGCGGTCGTCGCCAACGCCCATATCACCGGATTGAGTGTCGCCCGCGCGCTCTCAGCACACGACGTTCCCATCATCGCAATCGACCAGGTCGGGGACGGTGTCGCACCGCCCTCCGACGCGGTCGATTTTGCCGGCGAAGTTCGGTATCCGCTCAACGACCCCGACGGGTTCGCAGAAGATCTTGCCGCAATCGCCGACGCCGCAGGTGAGGTCATCGCGTTCGGCTGCATGGACGAGTGGGTCCACGCGTTCGTCAACGCTGATGTGGAGAACGTAATCGTGCCGTGGGGAAACCACGAGGGTGTGCTGGACAAAAGCCAGCTCTATCGCCGCGCCGAGAAGCTGGGCGTCCCTTACCCTGAGACCCACTTCCTCGACGAGACCGACCCCGACGACGCCGCAGAGGAACTCGGATTCCCGCTGGTGGTCAAGCCCGCCCGCAAGCGCGAAGGTGAGGAGGCCATCGGGAGCAACGTCGTCGAGGTCGCGAACAGCGAGGAACTCCACGACGTGCTCGAAGCCGCCGACCACAGCGACGTGGAGGTCATGCTCCAGGAGAAAGTCGACATCGCCACCGGCGAGGATACCTCGCTCGCGTCGTACGTCCCCGAGGAGGGTGACCCGCTCTCGGTGGTTGGAAACGCCGCCGTGCGCTACCCACAGGAGTTTGGTACCTCCTGTATGGTCCAGACGGTCGACCGCCCGGAGATCGAAGCGCGCGCGCTCTCGGTGATTCAGGACGCCGGCTACTACGGCATCAGCGAGTCTGAGTTCGTCTACGACGCTGCCCGCGAGGAGTACGTGCTGCTGGACATCAACACCCGGCCCTGGAAGTGGGTCTCGATGCCGGTCGCCGCGGGTGCGAACCTCCCCTACGCGGCGTACGCGGATGCGATCGACGAGGCGTTCGACCCCGAGGAACCGGGGGACGCCCGGTGGGTCTACCTCCGGGATTACCTGACGCTGCTGGCCACCGATGACTCGTTCCGCGGCGTGCTGGACGGCGTCGACTGGCGCTGGCTGCTTTCGGGGAGCTTCGAGGAGTCGGGAGATCTGACGACGGGCGTCTACCGGCCGAGCGACCCGGCGCCCGCTGCGCATTTGCTGGACACTGAGTTCACTGATACGGAGTATTACTGCTCCTGTTAGTGGCGTTCGGTGGGTGTGGGTTTGCGAATTCGTTTTGCTGATTCTTGATGGTGAATCGTCGCAGTTCCGCCAACAGTACCGCGGAGTTCCCGAGACCTTGGAGGACCCGCACAGCACCGCAATGGTCTTGCCCCTCATCCTCCCCACGCGTTACCGGGAGCAAAGCTCTCGTTCGCCGATCGCGGGCGTCCACCGCACAGCAGTCATGCGGTGGCACGACGTGAAAGTGCCTTCGTGTGCAAAAGCCCGTGCGAGGTTCTCGTGAGCAGGGCAGGATCGAAGATCGACCACACTGGTCTCACCCAAATCCCCAAACGAAGACCAATCCCGAGTACCCCACCCGCTTCGCCACCTTCCGGTAGTTCCTAACCCCGGCGACCCAACACAGATTCCAATGAGCGACGAGGACCACCTGCACCTCAATCTGTTTACGATGAACTCCGTGGAGCACGTCTCCCCGGGGACGTGGCGCCACCCCGGCGACCGCTCGCACGAGTACACCGACCGGGAGTACTGGACCGAGGTCGCCCGCACTGCCGAACGCGGCGGCTTCGACGGCGTCTTCTTCGCCGACGTGCGGGGCATCTACGACGTCTACGGCGGCGACCGCACCACCGCCATCGAGAAGGCCGTCCAGACCCCCTCGAACGATCCGACCTACCTCATCCCCGCGATGGCCGAAGTCACCGACGACCTCGGCTTTGCGGTCACCAAATCCACCACCTACAACCACCCGTACCAGCTCGCCCGGGAGTTCTCGACGCTCGACCACCTCACCGACGGCCGCGTGGCGTTCAACGTCGTCACTTCCTACCTCGAATCTGCTGGTGCCAATCTCGGACTGGACGAACGGATGGAGAAAGAGACCCGCTACGACCGCGCTGCGGAGTTCCTCGAGGTCTGCTACGCGCTCTGGGAGGACTCATGGGAGGACGACGCCGTCGAGCGCGACGCTGATGCGGGCCGCTACTCCGACCCGGAGAAAGTCCACGCCATCGACCACGAGGGCGAGTTCTTCGACGTCCCCGGCCCGCACGGCTGTGAGCCCTCGCCCCAGCGCACGCCCGTCATCTATCAGGCCGGCTCCTCGGAGTACGGCCGAAATTTCGCCGCCGCCAACGCCGAGGCGGTGTTCTGCTCCCAGCCGACTGAAGAAGGAATCCGCGAGTATATCGAGGACGTGCAGTCCCGTGCCGAGGAGAAAGGCCGCGACGCCGACTCCATCTCCTTCTTCATGGGCGTTGTCCCCATCGTCGCCCCCACAGAAGCGGAAGCAGAGGCGAACTACGAGTCGCTCACGGAGTCCATCGACGTCGAGGCGACGCTGGCGCTGCTCTCGGGCTTTCTCGACATGGACCTCTCCGAACTCGACCCTGACCAGAACGTTGAGCACATCGAAACACAGGCGATTCAGGGGACGATGAACGCGTTCACCCAGTCCGATCCCGACCGGGAGTGGACCGTGCGCGAGGTGGCTGAGTTCTCCGGCCTCGGCAGCACCTCCCCCATCGTCGTTGGCACCCCCGAACAGGTCGTTGACGAACTGGAGTACTACCACGAGGAGGTGGGGGTCCACGGCTTCAACGTGAAGGAGGCGGTCCGCACGGGCAGTCTCGACGATTTCGTCGACCTGGTGGTGCCGGAACTCCGCGAGCGCGGGCTGTTCCGCACCGAGTACGAGGGCGACACCCTCCGCGAACGGCTCTACGGCGAAGGGCAAGCCCGCCTGCCGGAACACCACCCTGCACGGGAGTGAACAGTAACCACGTCACGGAGTAGCACGTCGGATACATTTAAGTGGTTTCACCCATTGAGTTGGACTGACGCTTCGCTTTGGAGGGCCGAAGCGTCAGCGGGGACCAACCGGCTGTCGCCGCCGCACTTTTCCGCGGCGGCGACGGCCGTTTTCGCTACTACTACTCGGAGGGCAACGGAACTGCAGAGACGGCTCTCGGCAGCAGGAGATTGCTGTGCTCCGCCAACTACTGTTCTGTCGGCGGATTCAACGCGACGCCATCGACGACGGCGACGCTGGCGAGCAGCGACCCGATGGGGCCACCGACAACAATGGGCAGCGAGGAGAGCACTGCTGCGAGGAAGCCGCTTACGAGGGCGACGCCGATGAACGCCAACTGCAGGTCAGTACGCGTCGGTGCGTCAGCCGGGAGCATCGTAATTACATCTAATTAGATAGAGCCTCTAATAACTGAGGGCTCCCGACTCCCGACAAGTTGGGCACAATTATTTGCCGTGCGAACCGAACACACAGATATGGAAACCCGTCCGCTGGGCGACACCGGCCAGGAAAGCAGCATCGTCTCGTTGGGCGCCATCGCACTCGACGCGCTGGAGCCCGAGGCGGCGAACCGGCTGGTCGAGGTCGTCCTCGACAGCGGCGTGAACCACGTCGACGTGGCGCCGACGTACGGCGACGCCGAGCGCAAACTCGGTCCGAAGCTCCGGGAGCACCGCGACCGCATCTTTCTGGGCTGTAAGACCCTCGAACGGAGCTACGAAGGGGCCAAGCGCGAACTCGAGCGCTCTTTGACGCGGCTGGGCGTCGACACTATCGATCTCTATCAGGTCCACGCACTGGGGACTCGTGAGGACTTGGACGAAATCACGGCCACCAACGGTGCGCTTCGTGCGTTCCGGGAGGCCCAGGCGGCGGGGAAGATCGACCACATCGGCGTCACGGGTCACGACGACCCAGCGCTGCTCGTGGAGGCGATCGACAGCATCGACGACCTCGACTCGGTGATGTTCCCGCTGAATCCTGTCGTCGCCGGGAAGCAGGACGGGACGTACGACTACGAGTCGGTGCTCGACCGCGCGGACGCTACAGGGGTCGGGACGCTCGGCATCAAGGCGTTCGCTGAAGGGCCCTGGCCCGATACGGATGAACTTCCTGAACGGCGCCGCCCGTACGCAACGTGGTACGACCCCGTCGACGAACCAGACGACATCGCCGAGCGGTTCGACTTCGCGGCCGCGCAGGGGCTGACGAGCGTGCTTACGCCGGGCGATCCGACGCTGGTGCCGATGGTGCTCGCCGCCGCCCGGGCCTACGACGGGATGAGCGACGACGCCCAGCGGCGGCTGGTGGCGATGCTCCGGGATGACGAGAGTCCGGTTCCTCGACAGGTCGATTGATTGCTGGGTGTTCGGAGGGAGAAAAATTCGAACCACGAGAACTCGCTCCGCTCCTTCTCTGGGCCGCGAATCCACAAAGATTCGAACCACGGTCGGACGTGCTCGCTCACGACGTTCGCTGTGCGCGACCTCCCTGCTTTGAATCCTCGAGACGCACGCTGCTCACGTTCGTTCACAGACGATGCGAGGGGAGGGATTCGAACCCACGGATGCCTTCGCAAGCGGGTCTTAAGCCCGCCGCCTTTGGCCTGACTCAGCCACCCTCGCGTAGTCGCCCCTTCACCACTCCGCCGGAAGTGGGTTTCGGTCCCTATGACGAGAGTTGCCACAGCCCCCTCGCTTTTGCCACTGGCCATCCCACGGACCCCCACTGGCAACACGTGACCAGAACCTTGTCGACATCCGTCGTGACCTCCACCAGTACCCTGAGGAGGGCTGGAAGGAGTTCCGAACCACCGCACTCGTGGCGGAGGAGTTGGACGACCGCGGTTTCACACTCCACCTCGGCCCGAACGCCGTCGACCCCGACGAACGGCTCGGCGTTCCGGCCGACGACGAAATCGCCGCCGCAGTCGAACGAGCACGGGACCTCGGCGCTCCAGAGAAATATCTCGACCAGATGGACGGCATCACCGGCCTCGTCGCAGAGAAACGCTACGGCGACGGCCCGGTCGTGGGCATCAGAGTCGACATGGACGCACTCGCCCGGCAGGAGGCGATGGACGACGACCACCGCCCCGCCCGCGATGGGTTCGCCTCCAAACACCCCGGCGAGATGCACGCCTGCGCCCACGACGGCCACACCGCTATCGGGCTGGGAATCGCCCGTGAGCTCGACGACAACGGCGGCTTCGACGGCACGCTCAAACTCTTCTTCCAGCCGGCCGAGGAGGGTGGCCGCGGCGGCAAGCCAATGAGCGAAACGGACCATCTCGACGACGTGGACCAGATGCTCGCACTCCATCTCGGCTTAGGCGAGGAGACGGGCACGGTGGTCGCGGGCTATGACCGCCCGCTCTCGAACGCCAAACTCGACGTGACGTTCCACGGCGAACCCGCCCACGCCGGTGGCGAACCACACGCCGGTAAAAACGCCGCCCAGGCGCTCGGGGCGGCGGTCCAGAACCTCTACGCCATCCCGCGCCACGGCGACGGCAAAACCCGGATCAACGTCGGGCAGGTCCACTCGAACAACGCCCAGAACGTCATCAGCGAGGAGGCTGAACTCCGTGTCGAGGTGCGCGGCGAAACCGCCAGTCTGAACGAGTATATGCTTGGCAAGGCCCGGAACGTGATCGAACACGCCGCGGGCATGCACGAGTGCAGCCACGATGAATCGCTCTACGGCAAGACCACCACCTTCGACTGCGACGAGTCGATGGTCCGAGCGGTCGCCGACGCTGCGGGCGATATCGACGGGGTCAGCACAGTGAAAGACCGCAAGGAGTTCGGCGGCAGCGAAGACGCCTCCTACCTCATCCGCCAGGTGCAAGAACAGGGCGGCGAAGCGACCTACATCGGCGTGGGTGCTTCGAACCCTGCGGGCCACCACACCGCCTACTTCGACATCGACGAAGAATCGCTGGCACTTGGCGTCGACGTCGTGTGTGAAACACTTCGAGCGCTCTGAGACCCGGACCCTCAGTTCTCGTTGTCGAGCAGTAGCGCGACGCCGACGAGGTTCGAGCCTGCAGTCACCGTCGCCTCGGCCTCAAGCGAGTAGACGATGCCCTCGCGGTCGACGGTCACCTCCTGCAGCACCTCGTAACTCGTCGGGTTGTAGACGCGGCCAACGTGGTCGCCCGGCTCGACGAAGTCGCCCAGTTCCACGTCGCCGTCCATGTGGAAGATGCCCGAATCGGCGGCTCTCACCCGGCCAAGGTGGTTCCGTGCGATGGTGTGGGTGGAGGGTGTCGGGTCCCCATCCAGCATCCCGAGGTGACGCAGCGTGTCCAGCATCCCCGCGACGCCAGCGTCGATAGCGTCCTCGACCAGTTCCGTGTTGTGTGCGAGTTCGGGCGTGATGGTCGGAATCCCCTCCTGGGTCGCGGCGACGCGGAGCTTGCCGCCGAACCCGCGGTCGGCCCACTCGGCGTCGGCGTCCTCGCCGGCGGCCTCCGCCAGCAGCAGGTCGATGCCGAACGCCTCCGCGAGTGCGCGACACTCCGTGTCACCTTTCAGGTAGACCGTGTGGGGCAGCATCTCCCGACCACCCGTGTGAAGGTCGACGATCGCGTCGGCGTCGCTGGCGTACTCCCAAAGGGCTGCCGCCATCCGCTCGTGAAGGCTGCCGTCCGCATCACCGGGCCAGCAGCGGTTCATGTTCGCGTTGACGGAATCCAGCGCCTCGGGAGCCGTGTAGGAGACGCGGTCGAACGTGATGGGGTCGGCGACGGGAACGGCGACCAGCGTTCCCGAGAACGCCTCCTCACGGGCGTTGAGTTCGTGGTGCAGCCGTCGGAGCACCTCAGAGCCGTTGATTTCGCGGCCGTGCTGGGCAGCCTGTACGTAGAGGGTGGGGCCGTCGCCATCGCCGTAGGTGTGGATGGTCGTCTCCAGTTCCACGCCCGAGGGGAGCCGTGCGAGGGTGACCTCCTCTGCAGTGTGCATGGATGAGCAGTGGGGTGGAGGGGTCTTTGTTACACCGGCCATCATCTGCGTTCCGTAGTGAGTGGGTGTGCAGCGATGACCGCGAACGGCACCGTGGAGTTCCCTAACAGTAGATCGTAGCACGGTTTCTTTATTCAGAATTATCCCTGAAATCTGCAGAATAAGAGTCATATGTCTTCCAGACGTAGAATACGGTGATGTCGTGCCCCGCGCTTTGCGGAATCCAACACTTCGTCCTCGCTGCCGGTTCCCAGTCGCTGCTCGGTGGGTTGCTCTCGAACCCTGGTTTTACGCGGCGTTTTCGGCCGCGGCGCTGCTCGCGGGTTCCGCGACCGGTATCTGGTACGAACCCGAACGCAGCTGGCAGGCGATCCTGTTGGCGATCGGTGGCGACGCGCTCGTGGTTTCGCTGGCCTTCGAGCTGTACGACCCTGCCGTCAGACACCTCGGCAAGTATGTCGCGTCGGGTTACTTCCTCGGCGGCGTCGTGGCGTTCGGCGGCCTCGACTTCTCATCGACCGCTGGGCGAACAACGAGACACAGGAGAGAGGGATTGGTCTGTGGGCGAGCGTCACGACCGACGGTCTTCCTGAGAACCTGGCCATGGGATCGCTGCTCGCGGCCGGTAACACGTCCGGCGCCATGGCGTTCCTCTTCGCGCTCGCGGTCACCAACGGCTCCCAGTCGATGATGTCCGGCACGAACATGTCCGAGAACCACGGGGACAAACTCACCATGGCCGCCTGGACACTCACGGCTCTCGTCGTCGGTGGCGCCGTGATCGTCGGCTATATCGTACTCCCGTCGTTTCCTCGCTTCTGGATCTCCGCCATCGAGGCGTTCGCCGGCGGCGCGGTCCTCGCCTCGCTCGCCGGGGAGATCTACCCCGACGCCTACGAGCAGGCGGGTCCCTACATTACGTTCGCGACGGCCGTCGGCTTCCTCGGGACATTTCTGCTGTAGGCGGTACGCTCGCGCTCCCTTCGGCACGGCGTCGTCGTTTGCACGATCGCGGTCGCGAATTGACCGCTAAGGTTACTACCAGTTTCAGATGATGTTCAGAGTACCGTGCAAGATACAGGGCGCGTATCTTGCAAGGTAGATTTCGGATTCTTCCCTCTGGCCCCGATTTAGCATTCGAAGTAGCGCTTCGCTGGAGAGAACGGAGGTCGGTGCTGGAAACAAGCGGTTCGTTTGTAATCTGTTCACGGTGAGGAAAGATTCTCGGGAGATAGTGTTAATAGTCCTCGAGTATTGTTAACAAGGGTTAGTCCATGCCAACATACCTCGCACTTCACAAGCATAGGAAGGAGGGCGCCCAGACCATTAAGCAGTTACCGGAACGGGTTGAGCAGGCCAAACAACTGGCAAACTCGATGGACTGCGACGTCGAGTTCTACCTCACGAACGGCCAATTTGACGCCGCAGTTATTATTGACGCCCCTGATGAACAGACGGCGAAACAATTAGCGCTGGCCGTCAACGGAACCGGGACAGTGACGACCGAATTCCAGCGAGCGTTTCACGAATCGGAGATTGAAGAACTGACTGACGGGATTCCCGAGCCGTAACCCACCCCTCACGTTTTGTCGGCCAGCTCCGAGTCAATCGTGGATTCTGGAGACCCATCTGCTGAATTGAACCTGTATATCTTGCACGGGTCTCCTACCAGTCAACGGATAGATCAAGCTCGCCGCGGTAGCTCTTTCACCTGTACTTAGCGCAAGTTTCGCGGCCAGGTCTGAATAAACAAACCGTCCTACTAACTACTGCGAAGACACGGAGGACCCGCACCGCCCGCACAGCCCACGAGCCTCCCCAACCGACTCCGTCGCTCCCGACGGTCGCTCGGTCGTCCTCCGGGAGAGCAGAGCGCTCCCGTGCCCTCGCGCTCTGGCACCGCCGTCGCGGCGCCCGCTTCGCGCCGCCTGTTACAACGGAGAGTCCCTACCCAACCAGCTCTTCGGCGTAGGCCTGCGCATGCTCCCGGACGGCCGCAGCGTCGATATCGACGTGGCCATCGTCGTAGCGCACCTCCCCGTCAACCATCGTGAACCGCACGTCGCCGCCGTGGGCGGCGAAAACGAGATGCGAGAGCGGGTCGTGGACGGGCGTCGCTCGCGTGAGGTCCGTCGTCATCCCCACGATATCCGCCTTCCAGCCCGCCGTGAGTTTGCCGACCTGCTCGAAGCCAGCGGCGCGGGCGCCGTTGACCGTCGCCATCGCGAAGGCCGTCTCGGCGGCGATGGCCGTCGGGTCGAGGTCGCTCACTTTCCCGAGCAGGCTGGCCTGGCGCATCTCGGTGAAGGCGTCGAGCGTGTTGTTGCAGGGCGGACCGTCGTTGCCCAGCGCGACGTTGATGTCGCGGTCGAGGTAGTCCGCGACCGGGGCCACGCCTGAAGCGAGCTTCATGTTCGAGGATGGGCAGTGACAGACGTGCGTTCCCGTGTCCGCGAGCACCGCTCGCTCGGCCTCGTCGGTGTGAACGCAGTGGGCCAGCACGACGTCCTCGCCCGTGAGTCCGACTTCATCGAGCCAGTGGACGTTGCGCATGCCCGTCTCCGTCTCGACGGCCGCGATTTCGCCCTCGTTCTCGCTGGCGTGGGTGTGGAGCGTCACGCCCTCGTAGGCATCCGCGAGGTCGCGGGCGCCGCGGAGGCATTCCTCGGTGCAGGAGACCGCAAACCGGGGCGTGACGGCGTAGCGGATTCGCCCGTTTTCGGCGCCGTGATGCCGCCGAATCAGTGCTTCGCTGTCGCGCAGGCCACGCACGGTGTCCTCCTCCAGCCCGTCAGGGGAGTCGCTGTCCATCAGCACCTTTCCCATCCGGGCGCGGATGCCAGACTCCCGAGCGGCCTGAAACGCCTCGTCGGCGTGGTGAACCGAAAGGTGGTCGACGACGGTTGTGGTGCCGGACTCCAGGCACTCGAGATAGCCGAGTTCGGCTGCGAGACGCATCCCCTCGGCGTCGAGGCTGGCCTCCATAGGCAGCACGTGATCGAAGAGCCAGTCGAGCAGTTCGGTATCGTCGGCGATACCCCGGCCCAGCGACTGAACGGAGTGGATGTGCGCGCCCACGAGGCCGGGCGCGACGATGTCGAACGTCCGGTGCTCGTGCTCCGGGTAGCGTTCGCACAGGTCGGCGGCATCGCCAACGGTGACGATGTGGTCGCCCTCGACGAGGACCCCGCCGTTAGCAATGGTGGTGTCGGCGTCGGCGACGACGGTTCCGGTGAGTAGCATCCCCTCCGTGGGATGGTGTCAGGGGGTATGAAGCTGACTATCGTTTCCGCGGACTCAGAGCCCCAGCGACGAGAGCAGGTCGAACCCCACGTCCAACCGTTTCACCACGAGATAGCCCAGATAGATACCGAGAATCGCGACCACACCCGGAAGTTCCGGCGGGGCGGGGATGGGCAACTGGAGATACGTGAAGAGTGCGCCCGTGGTGAACCCGACGAGCAGCGCGGCGATGACGGCGACCACATTCATAGTTTCCGGAGCGAAGAGGCGAACGGAGTTAAAAGCGCCCTTCCGGCCCGAAAGTCAGCAGCGTTAACCGTCGTCCGAATCCACATTCGGCCATGAGCTACGAAGACGAGATGGAGAACTCCGACAACCCCGTCGCGACGTTCCACACCACCCACGGCGACTTCGTCGTCGAGCTGTTCGAGCACCGCGCGCCCAACACGGTGCGGAACTTCATCACCCTCGCAACGCACGCCGAGGACTACGACGGTGCCGAGGTCGGCCCCGATGGCGAGGCCTGGGAGGACCCCGAAACTGGTGAGAAGCGCGTCGACGCACTCTACGACGACCTGGCGTTCCACCGCATCATCGGCGGCTTCATGATTCAGGGCGGCGACCCGACCGAGACCGGTCGCGGCGGCCCCGGCTATGAGTTCGAAGACGAGTTCCACGACGACCTGAGCCACGAGGGCCCGGGCGTGCTGTCGATGGCGAACTCCGGCCCGAACACCAACGGCTCGCAGTTCTTCATCACGCTGGACGCCCAGCCCCACCTCGACGGCAAGCATGCCGTCTTCGGCCGCGTCATCGACGGGATGGACGTAGTGCGCGACCTGGGCAGCGTCCCTACCGGCCGCGACGACGAGCCGCAGGTTGAATCCGTGCTGGAGTCCGTCGACATCGAGGCGTAACACTCCACCTCCCCCTCCGTTCTCCCGTTTTTCTGTTCTCCCGTTTTCCCGTTCTCCCGTTTTTCCACCCGTCACGCCGAACAACGCTCTGTTTGCGGTTCGACTTAAGCGTTCCCGGCAACGCTTATCACCATCCATGGGAGTTGGTAACACGCACAGCATGTTCAAGAAGTTCTCCAGCGGCTACTACCTGGGCGTCCTCTACGTCGAGCCCGGTGACGAGGAGCGCGCGGCGCTCAACGAGCACGACCACGAGGCGGTCAACAGACAGCTCTATACGGACGGTGACGGGGTCGAGCGTGTCGATGCCCCACTCGTGATGAAGATCGACGGGAGCCATTTTCCCGTCCGTGGCGACGAGGGCGTCCCGGCGGGCATACTCACGGTCCCCGAGCCGCTGGCCGACGACGGCCTCCCGGAGCGCCGGGAGGTGTTCCTCGCCCGACCCGAGCACGCTGGCCAGTTGCTCAAGTACGGCGGCTGGCGAGTACCCGACGGCAGCTGAGCAGCCAGCCGGCCGCGGGACCTGAACGTTCAAGCCCCTCCCAGTACCTCATTTTGCCATGTTGGACCGCCTGCTCGGTCGCGCATCGCTCAAGGCGCGCATCGAGGAGCTCGAAGCCGAGTGTGAGGGGCTGCGGGCACAGACAAAATCCGCCAAGGAGAGCCGTGCAGACGCCGTCAGCGCTCGGCAGGACGCCGAGCGCGAGGTCAATCAGTTAGCGGACCGAATCACCGAACTCGAGGACCGCCTCTCGCGGGCCGACGGCGACGAGCCCGACCTCCAGTTCCGTCACGAGGAGGTCGCCCACCGCGACCGCGTCGGAACAGTCGTCGACCGCCTCCGCAGCGTCGAAACGGGCCCCGAAGGCGCGCTGACCGCGTTCGTCCCCGACAGCAACAGCGTCCCCGACAAGGTCCGAGACCTCCTCGGCGACCGCACGCCGCTGGTCGCTCGGTCGGCGCCGTGTCTGGTCTGTGCCGACGACGCTGGCCTCGTCGCGACTGCGCTCTCGGTCCCGGTCGAGCCAGAGCCGTTCGCAGAGTGGGCCGACAGCTTCCGCGTCGAGTCGGAGTGGGTACAGCCGACTGGTCGGCTCTGCTTCGCGCTCGTGCGCTCGGACCGGTTCGCCCTCGGGGTCTACGAGGCTGGCGAGCGGGTGGCGTTCGAGGGGTTCGAAAGCGACGTGATGGACGAACACTCGAAAGGCGGCTTCTCGCAAGACCGTTTCGAGCGCCGTCGTGACGCCCAAATCGACGAGCATCTGGAGAAGGCCGCAGAGACGCTGGAGGCCCACGCTCGGGAGGCAGACCGCGTGGTCGTCGTGGGTGAGCGCAGCGTCCTGGGTGAACTCCGAGCGCTCGCTGATGTGACCGCGCGCGTTGATGCGACCGGTAAACCCGAGGAAGCGCTCGAGCACGCCTTCCACGATTTCTGGAGCGTTCGCATTCGGGGGCTCTGAGCCCGTTCGACCTTATTCAACCCGGCCGGCTGCGCGATCGATCTGGCAGTCGATACAGCGGTCGTCCTCGTAGCAGTACGTTGCGCCGTTGGCGCAGTCCCAGGCCGTCTCCTCAAGGGTGCGCTTGCGCTTCTGGCGCGTGAACTCCCGTTCCCACGTCTCGATATCGCCGTTGGTCTCAGAGTGATACACCACCTCGTCGTTCAGCAGGATTTTGGTCTCCTCAGCGCTGCTCGCTTTCACTGCCGCGATGGCCTCCTCAACGGACCCGCAGTCGACGGTCTCGACGGAGCGCTGCGAGAACAGGCTGGCCGTCACCGTCCGCTCGGTCGTCTCGGTTGGCTCGATATCCATTCTCACCGTCGGCTCGGAGACGCGGACGGAAGAAGCCACGGCTGAGAAAGCGGTCCCCCTTACTGGAGGGGGCCGATTTAAGCCTCCGCTCGCCTACCCTCGAGCTATGAGCCAGAGACGGATTGCCGTACTCGCCCACGAGAAGTTCCCCGGCGGTGCGAAAACCGCACTCGGTGTGATGCGCTACAGCGACGACGAGACTGTCGCCGTCATCGACCGAGACACCGCTGGTGACCGCGTCGCCGACCACGAGACGACCGTTCCCGACGCGCCAATCGTCGACTCCTTCGACGCAGTCGAGGGAGCGGTGGATGCGCTGCTCATCGGTATCGCTCCCATCGGCGGCGGGTTCGACGATTCCTGGCGGTCGGACGTGGTCGCAGCCCTCGAACAGGGCGTCGACGTGGTCGCCGGGCTCCATTACTTCCTGAGCGAGGACGAGGAGTTCGCCGCACTCGCCGCAGAACACGGTGCCGAGCTCCACGACGTGCGCAAACCCCACCCGGGAATCGGCGTCGCCGAGGGGAGATCCGCCGATATCGACGCTGAAGTGGTTCTCACCGTCGGGACGGACTGTTCGGTCGGGAAGATGACCGCCACCTGCGAACTGGTCGACACCGCCCAAAAGATGGGTATCGACGCGGGATTTATCCCCACCGGCCAGACTGGCATCATGATCGCCGGCTGGGGAAACCCCGTCGACCGCGTGGTTTCTGACTTCACCGCCGGCGCCGTCGAGGAGATGCTGCTGGAGAAAGGCGACGAGTACGACGTGCTGTTTGTCGAGGGACAAGGCAGCATCATCCACCCCGCCTACTCCGCGGTGACCTGTGGCATCCTCCACGGCGCGATGGCCGACAAACTGGTGCTCTGTCACGAGGCCGGCCGCGAGGTGGTCCACGGCTATGAGGAGACGGTGCTCCCGCCAGTTTCGGAGTACGTCGACCTGTACGAGTCACTCGCGGCGCCCGTTCACGAGACCGAAGTCGTTGGCGGCGCCATCAACACCAGCCAGATCGAGACCGACGACAGCGCTACCGCAGCCGTCGAGGAGTACGCCGACGAGATTGGCGGAACTGCAACCGACCCCATCCGCTTTGGCTGCGAGGAACTGGTCGAGGAGCTCGTAGGGGAGTTCAAATGAGTCTCACCACCGAGTTCGAGCGGGTCGAACTCCCGCTCGCAAACGCGTTCACCATCTCGCGTGGAACCACCGAGACGGCCGAGAACGTCGTTGTCAAAATTACCGACGAGGGCGGGATGACCGGTATCGGTGGCGCTGCCCCGTCCGCGCACTACGGCGAGACGGCTGCGACTGTCGAGGCAGTCCTGCCTGACCTGCTGGCGGTCGTCGAGGAGGTGGGTGACCCACACGTGCTGACGGAAATCGAGGCGCGGATGAAACACGTCGTCGAGCGCAACCCCGCCGCGCGGTGTGCGGTCTCGATTGCGCTCCACGATCTTGTGGCCAAGCGCACGGGGCTGCCGCTCGCCCGCTACTGGGGCCTCAATCCCGAGGAGACGCCAGAGAGCTCGTTCACCATCGGGCTCGACACCACGCCGAAGGTCAAGGAGAAAACCGCCGACGCCATCGAGGCGGGCTACTCGACGCTCAAAATCAAGCTGGGAACGGACCGCGATATGGAACTCATCGAGGCCATCCGGGAGGAGGCGCCTGATGCGACGCTCCGAGTCGACGCCAACGAGGCCTGGACGCCACGAGAGACAGTCGAGAACTCACGCTGGCTGGCCGAGTATGACGTTGAGTTCATCGAGCAGCCGGTCCCTGCCGAGGACCCGGCAGGACTCAAGTTCGCCTACGAGCGCAGCGAACTCCCCATCGCCGCCGACGAGTCCTGTATCACACTCGCGGACATCCCCGAAATCGCGGACAAGTGCGATATCGCGAATCTGAAACTGATGAAGTGTGGCGGCCTGCTCGAGGCCAAACGGATGGTCCACGCGGCCCGGGCACACGGCCTCGAAGTAATGCTCGGCTGTATGGTCGAGAGCAACGCGAGCATCGCCGCCGCCGCGCAGCTCGGCCCGCTGCTCGACTACGCGGACATCGACGGCTCCCTGCTGCTCGCAGAGGACCCCTACGAGGGTGTCGACCTCTCGGAGGGTGTGATTCACTTGGCGGATCTCGACCGCCCCGGAACGGGCGCGCGGCCGGCGGAGTAGCTCACCAGTCGAGCTCCACGTCCCGGTCGGTTTCTCTGAGGATGAACGGGCCGATGGAGAGTGTGCGTTTGGTGACGGTGACGATGCGCAGGATGTACGCGAGCAACACCGCGAACGGCAGCAAGGAGAGCGCGACGACGGCGGCGACCTGCAGCAGCGAGTAGGGGATGCCGAGCAGTGTCCCTGGAACCGCGTTCGCGTCGAAGAACAGCAGCGCCCACATCGACACCAGCAGCGAGGGAAGCGACACCCAGAGGATGAGCCGAGAGAGGGACGTGAGCTCCCACTGGAAGTAAAGCGTCTTGAAGTGCTCGCGAGCCGGGCCGAACAGTTCGAGTGTTTCAACCAGCGAGTCCAGCGCGTCGAGGGCCGTCTCGTTCAGGTCGTCCTCGTGGGTCGCCCGCAGCCGACGGGCCGCATAGAGCTTCCACGAGTAGTTGTAGTCGAGTGCCGACTGGATAACCTCGAACTCCCCGAATGTGGCGCCATCGAGCCCCGCACGCGCCTGCTCGCCGTTCTCGCGGATGCGGTCGACCAACGTCGTTACCCGGTCGACGACGGCGGCGTCCGCACTAGTGTCGACGGCGTCCTCGAGTTCGTCGGCGCGGCGCTCGGTCGCTCCGATGAGCGCCCCAAGAAACGACGACGGTTCGGCGGGGCTGACATCGCGTTGGAGCAGCGCTGCCACGTCCGTACGGAACGTCATCGCGTCTTCCATCCGGCCGCGCTGGTCGCCGACGGCACCCTGTTCCTGAGAGAGCACCAACTGCGAAAGTGTGAGCACCAGCGTCACCCCGGTGATCGTCGAGGTGACGAGCGCTTGGGCGAGGGTATCCATCGGGTCGCCGTCGGTGATGAGTAGCTGGACGGGCGTCGGGTGGAGCAGGCCGCCGGCGACGACGCCGACGAAAAGGAAGGCGACGACGCCCAGTGCGAATAGCCGGCGGTCCGCCCGGAGCAACAGCCAGAGTTTCGCGGTGCTGCCGGCGGCCCGTTCTCGCATCGTGTCGCTCGGGCCGTCGTCGCTCACGGGCTCGGCTCCTGTTCGGTGAGGTTCACTCGTCGTCCCTGAGTTCCTCGAGTTCCGCTCCGACCTCGTCGTCGGTTGATTCGGACTCCGTTTCAGGGTCCGACTCCGTCTCCCCGCCCATTTCGCCTTTCAGGGTCGCGAGTTCGGACTCGACCTCGCTCTCGGTTCGGCCGGAGGCGAGTTCGCGGTCGATGGAGTCCTCGTCGGACAGCGCATCCTCGAAGGCGCCGCTCTCTTGGAGTTCGTCCATCGCTTCTGCGCGAGCCTCCATATCTGTGGTTCGCTCCTCGGCGCGCTCGATAGCCCGGCCCACGTCGGCCATCTCGTCGCCGGCGCCAGTCATCGCCTCGGCCACCTTCGTCTCAGCCTCGGCGGCCCGGTGGCGAGCCTTCATCGTCTCCTTTTTCGTGCGGAACTCCTCGATACGGCTCTGGAGTTCGTTCTTGCGTTCGACCAGCCGGTTCTGACTCTCCTGGAGTTCTGCAATCTGCTCTTCGAGGCCCTCGATCTCGTTCATCTTGGATTTTTTCTTCTCGAGAGCCTGCCGGGCCAGGTCGTCGCGGTCTTGCCGGACGGCCTCACGGGCCTGTTCGTTGTGTTTCTCGACGTTCTCCTCCAGCCGGCGCTTCTGAATCTCTAAGCGCTTCTTCTGGGTCGTCAGGTCGGCGATACCCTGCTTGACCTCTTGGAGGCGGTCACGCATCTGCTCGTAGGAGTAATCGAGCGTCTCGTTGGGGTCCTCGGCACGGTTGAGCACCGAGTTGAGCTTCGACCGGATGACGTAGGAGGCACGCGAGAGGATTCCCATGGGCGGATATGTGGTCGTCCGAACCTTAAACTTCCCGCGCAGGCGGCGACGCCGCTAAGCATTCCCGCGGTCGAGCGGAAGCGGCTTGCCCCTGCCGGCGCTACCGGGTGCCATGAGCGACCCCATCGTCGTCCCGAGCGCACGGGACGTACGGGCGAGCCTCGATAGCGGCGCTGAGGACGCAACAGAACTGCCGGCTGGTAACGGCCAACCGGCTGCGGACGCCTGTGTCGTCGCCTGCCCGCCCCATCCCCAGCAGCGCGGCCACCGCGGCGACCAACGGCTGGTCGCCATCAGCGACCACCTAACCGAGAACGGTATCGACTGCCTGCGGTTCGACTACGGCGACTGGGAGGAGGGGTACGGCGAACTCGGCGATGCCTACGCCGCGCTCGCGTGGGCCGAGGATCGCTACGACCGCGTCGCCATCACTGGATTCAGCTTCGGCGCCTGTATCAGCCTGCTCGCTGCCGGCGGCACGGGCGTCGACGGCACGCCCAAGGCAGCCCCGGCTATCGAGGCTGTTGCCGCACTCGCCCCACCCTCGCGGTTGAACGAGGAGCTCGTTGTGCTCCCGTCGATGGAGCGCGTGGCGGTGCCCGCACAGGTGGTGTACGGTGTCCGCGACGAGACTGCCGACTGGGAGCCGGTGGTCGAGAAGGCGAACGAACTCGGCTGGGCGGTCGAAGCGATCTCGGCTGACCACTTCTTCGTTGGTCGACAGGCCGTAGTCGGGGAAACGGTTGGACGGTTCTTGCTCGAGAACCTATGAGCGACCATCGTTGTAGCCGACGTAAAACCGCACGACAACGGCGACGACAACCGCCGCGAGAACGAACGCCCAGAATCCAGACCAGAGCACCGCGGCGACGACCGGGCCGGTCGTCATCCCAGGATTGACCAACAATACAGCGACAGCCACCAGGAGGCCGACGACGAATGGGACCAAAAACGGCCCGTCGGTCCACGAGCCGCCGGCGTTGGTGTATTCGACCGCGTAGCCCCAGACGTTGCCGACGAGGAACTGGAGCAGGACGACCGCGAACAGCCCCGCCAGCAGCGCGGTCAGCAGGTCCGGCAGGGCGAGGCCGCTGGGGCTGCCGCGCCATGCGAACTGGACGCCGGCACCGAGTAGGAAGGCAAGCAGCATCAGCGTAATTCAAGGTGGAGCCTCCGGCCTCAAGGACCGAGGCGCGTATGCGCCGAGGGAGTAGGGTGGGGTAGTTTACCAGGACCCCTGAGCAGGACCCCTGAGCCGCTCGTGGAACACTTCCTCCATCGGATGGCTCCGGCCACAGGTAGTGTACCTCACGGCGCTCACGATGGTCTTAGGAGCCGCACGCCGCTGCGCTCCCAGTCAAGACTCGCCAGGCGCCCAGCGCAGCAATCACGTCGACGATATCGCGTGGGACCGTCTGGTGGTCGTCCGGGAAGAACACCCGGAAGCGAGTACATTCCGCCTGCGGCGGAACCGTCTCCCACCACTCGACGTCGTCGTCCCAGCTCTCGTACATCGCCTTGTCCTCCCCGTATCCGACGGTCACGCCGTCGATCTGCGGTATCTCCACTGATGTTTCGTCAGCCTCGTCTTCGAGCAGCCGAAGGACAGCGTACCGGAGATACTCGTGACTCGGATTGTCTGAAGATTGGGCGACCTGCTTGTGGTGCTCTGCGACTCGCTCTGCCTCGTCGAGAACGGTCGTTAGATATCGGTCGGTCATGGGTCGGTGGAGTCGGGACTGCGCCTCCGCCCCTCAGCGGGCGCTGAAAAACTTAACCAACGAATAGCAATCAGCCGTATCTTTTGTTGGTTAATTCATCTCTGCTCGAATGCTGAGCCGGATCGGACTACCGGAGCCAAGGATAGTATATCTGTATAGCGATAACTTTATAGAGAATACGGAGGACAAGACTAATACCGTTAGATGCGATACCGATAACTAACGATGATGGAGTACGTCGACGAGACCGCGGCGAAGATTATGGCCGCGGCCCGGCCGGGCGACTCGATCCGGCGGATCGCCCAGAAGATCGACGGCTCCTACTCTTGGGTCTACGACTGGATCGAGCGGTTGGAGGATGCAGGCTTCATCCGGCGTGATGACGGCATCTACATCGAGAATTACGCTGTCAGGGATCGCTACTACGATCTCGTCTCGGCCATTTCTCGCGCTGTTCCCCCTTCGATCGACGACGGCTACGTCATTCCGCACTTCGCCGGGATGCCCTTTGCGTACACGAAAATCGACGGCGTCTACGTCTGGACCCACGGCGGCTATCAGATCGCCCGCGGCCACGACGACTATCCGATCTTCATCCAGGTCGCCGACCGGGATGTCGAACAGTGGACGGCGTTCTTTGATGAATTCGGGATTCCGAGCCGGATCGAAGAGCGGCCGGACGCGACCGACTACGACGCGCCCGTCTCGTACGTGTTGTTCCCGGCGAGTGGGGAGATCACTCGCGAGTGGGTCGACGGCAATCCGGTCATTCCGTTGGACGAGGCAATAGAGCACATGTTGGAGCACCGGGTGAACTACGAGCCGGCGTTGGAGATGATCGCCGACGAGTATGACCGCGATATCGACGCGTCCCACGAGGATCCGCGTCTCAATGCATGAGTCTCGGTGAACGCGAAGACGAATTGCTGGACACTCTGGAGGCCGTCATTGACGCTAACCTGCCGTACGTGCTCGTCGGTGGGTGGGCGATCGCGGCGTTCAATCAACGCTTCACCACGGACGTCGACGTCGTCATTCCAGCACAAGCGGTCGACGACTACACCGACCTTCTCACCGACCGCGGCTACGAGAAAACGGCCGATGTTGAGCGAAATGAGCTCTACGAGGGCCGTACTATCCGGTTTACAAAAGACATCGGGAATCCGGTTCGGTTCGACGCGATGGTCGACGCACTGGGCTGTCGCCAGACGGAAGCTGAATGGTCGTATCGCTATCTGGCCCAGCACTCTGTCACCGAGGAACTTCGAACCGGGCGCCCGGTAACAGCCAGGATTCCGGAACGGGAGTTGCTGTTTGCCGTGAAACTTCACAGTGGTCGCAAGGCAGACTCCCGGGATCTGGTGGTGCTGGCTGCTGGAGCGGATTTCGACCGGATCGCGACTCATCTGCATCGCGGGGAGTCCAAGAAGCTCGCTGGTCGCATCGAGACTGTCCTCGACCGGCTCACGTCGGAGGATTTCGCGGACGCATTCAAAGGGGTCTTCGAACAGCAAACGGTTCCCGAACAGGATATCGATGCTGTCGTCGAGTTCCTTCGTGACCAGCAGCGCCGAATCGATTCTGAATTATAACATCGACTGTCGGTGGGGTCTGCCTTGGGACCGATCGAAACACGGAGGGTCGGACGCCGAACGACTTAACCAACAGTGTGGACAAAGTACCCCCAAGCGTTGGTTAATAGCCGGGGAAGGGTGTTCAGCCCTCGGCGACCGTCCCGATTATCTCCTGAGCGGTCGAACTGATCCGGCTGAGACGATCCTGGACCACATCGGGATCGTCGGCCTGCCACGCGGCAAGATAGAACGCTGACCCGCTCGTATCCAGGTCGAAATACCGCCCGACAATGTACGCAACGGCTTCGGCTTCGACCTCGCGTTTTGCACGCTCGGGTTCGTCGTCGACATCGAAATGGAGCAGCGCGTGGGCATACTCGTGAATCAGCGTCACGGCGAGATCGTAGATGAGTGTGTAGTCGTCGACGGCCGGCTCCGCCTCGTTGGCAGAGAGGAGGTTCGCCGCGGCGCTGCCCTTCGCGACGGCCCCGTAGAACGTGGTCGATTCGACGACCAGGTGGACGATGCCGAGGAACGGCGTCGACGACTCGCTCAGCCAGCCGCCGACTTATCGCCGCTCGCGACCATCCGGACAGCATCCCGGCCAACCGCCTCGCTTCACTGTTCACCCACCCCAGCTCCGTCTGAGAGAGTTGCTCACGTGCATCCGCCCTTTCAGGATCTTGCCATGGGTCCACTGCAGCCGCTCGCTCTCTGAACACCCGAGACTGCTCGATACTCATTTCTCGAACCACGGTCCCCGTTCGCCCCTCTCTGTCCGAGGTCTGTCGTCGATCGAACTGCGTCGATGTCCGCTCGATTTCCCACTCGCGCCTCCATCCGCTCTTCGGCTTCCAGTGTCAGCTCGTATTGCTTTGAATCGGGATGATAAGCATGAAATTTTGGTCCAGATACAATAAAGAATATACTCTGCGCGGATTATTATGATGAATATGTTGTCTCGAAGATCGATAACCGCTAAAGCCGTTGTAACCGCGATAGGTTTATTTTCAGGATGCGTACGTGTCGGTGGTGAAAAGGAAGACGACGTATCCGTTTGCAACCTTTCGGAAGATGATATAAAAGGGGATATCAGTATTAGACGAAAAGAAAATGCAAGTGTTGTGTTAGATGATGATTTCACTCTCGAAAAGCAGACGACTGAGAATTTACGCTGTGAGCAATTTGGGGAGCCAATCAGTTATGGGGGCGAACATGTAGTAGAGATCACACTTAATTCTGGCCGTTCAGACTCAACCGTTTGGAATGTCCCGCAAAACCCGGACGGGAGCCATGACGAGAACGAACTAATGGAAGTCCTTGTACACGATAAGAAGATTGAATTTAGGATTATACAGTCCGGGCAGGATTAGATCTGGATGATCTCTCCCCCATGGGAGTTAACATGGTCTTGCCACCAGTCTTCGGTACAAAATGACACCCGATCGTTGTGATGGCATGCTTTCCCCTCACCACTGTCATCATCACAGAAATCTGTCAGATTCTTATCCGGCCAGTGCGCTCCACATCCGCCCTCAACATACCAAGTCGCCATCAGACTCGCTTCATCGTTAGTGTCATACGTATCATAGAGTATATTTCCATCACCGTGCGCAGCATTAAGACAGTGACCAAATTCGTGTATGACTGTATTCTTATAAATTTGCTTCGTATACGGGAAATTTCCGGTAGTCACGTTCACATTAGCAAACGCATACTTTCCGTCCTCGGGATAGCGTCTATCTGTAACTGTATTAGCTATTCTATCCTCCTTAGGTCCTGCTCCTGCTGTCCAGTTTGCGTATCCCGCGCCATCTAACCCGTTTGAGGAAGAAAAATCTACTGAACGTTCGTAAAGAATCACATGAAGTGACGCACTATCCAGTTCTCCCTCAGCATGTAGCTGATCCTCACAGTAGCGAACCTAACCTGACCGGTCACCATTTGAGTACTGTGAATTATCTAAACTGGTAGAACCTCCAGTGGCTGACAAATCGATTGAAAGGGTACCTGCACGATCATCTACATTATTCAACGCAGATTTCGCAGTATCCACTCTACTACTACTTACTGCGCCAGTTCAATGGACCTTGACTTTCAATGCCATCAGTCTATCATACGATATTCTTCTATAATAGTTTTACTAATAATTGAAGATATAGAAAGTTTTAATTGGCTATAATTTGTGTGTAATTGTGGGTATGGAACCAAATAGAAGATCGATTCTGAAGTCGGTAGGTGCATCAGTTGCCACAATCGGTGGAATGTCCACAGCTGTTGATGCCGCTGAGTTTTCTGATTCTGGATCGGAATTGCAATTCGCCGAAGCTGCAGTAGGCTTCCACCCGGTAAGCGAGAATAACTCCCCACATACAGAGAGACTACCTTCATACGGAGTGGATCCAAAAGAATCAAATCTTTATTTATTTACAAAAAATAAATCTATGGTTCAAAATTTCACCAAAAATACCCAAGCAGTATTCTCCACGTCAGAAGGAATATGTCAGTTTCCGGGGAATATTTTCAACAAGCCAGACCTGATGGAGGTGCCTATAATGGAGGATGGATCAATGACTAATCAGTTTGCATCTCTGTCCTCAAAACCCGTTTCCCTGCCATTTCTGGAAAATTTGAGAAAGATGGTTCACTCCATATATCTCATGCGAATGATGAATACAACGTACGAAGGGGAGACCGAGCGAAAATTCGTCTTGATGCCGGGAAAGTTACTACCAAAGATAATGACAGGATTACCGTTAGGCCAGTTATGACATTCAAGAATCACGGAAGGGTTTCAGTCAAATGTCTTTGAACGGCTGTGGTGAGTCGTCAGACGTAGCTTGATCTTATGGTTTCAGCGACTGCTTGATGTTGTGAACCGTACACATCAAAACGAATTCTCGAAACTCACGATGCTTTATCAATGGTCTCACACCTTCTTCGCGGAGTTTTTCGGGTAAATCTATCCAGTCGTAGCCTTTGTCGCCAGCCAAGCTGTGTGTCGTGCGTTTTCTCAGTCGTACAGTGAACGTCCAGAATCGCGTGACTCTCTGTATCCACGAGTGCTGTTGTTTTGAGTGTCTGCACCCGGTAATTCGTCCGGCGACAGTAGTGTTTGCTGGCGTTTTCCCGGTCGCGAACGTCGCCAGTCCGACCACCATCCGGAGCGACGGCTTCAGCGTAATTCAAGGTGGAGCCTCCGGCCTCAAGGAGCGACCGAAGCGTAGCGAAGGGAGCGAGTAGGCCGGAGAGGATACGAGGGACCAAA
>Ga0065697_1000376_pt1 | contig 60304 bp, 42 predicted proteins | sample AntLakMe24m_08um_FD_59086 | JGI IMG/M metagenome (GOLD analysis project Ga0065697, IMG submission 59086) | Hypersaline microbial communities from Antarctic Deep Lake - 24m 0.8um v2 (version 3) | ecosystem: Environmental > Aquatic > Non-marine Saline and Alkaline > Hypersaline | place: Deep Lake... | reverse complement strand
CGCAGCCGGCTCACGAGGCGGTCGTCGACGCGGCTGAACAGCTCCTCTTCCTTGTTCGCGATGCAGATAAGCGCGAACTGCGGGAGGCTGTGGAGGTCGTAGATGACGCTGGGATCTTCGAGCTGGTCGACCTCGTCGAGGATGACGACTGTCCGCGGGCCATCGTGCTGCTGGAGGCGGTCGACGAGTTCGTCGTGGGGCGTCGACTGCCGGTGGATGTCGATGGTGGCGCCGAGGTCGTCGAGGATCTGGTAGAGCGTGCGGAACCGGGTGTAGTTCCGCCAGCAGTTGACGTAGATGGCCTCGACGTCGAGGACCTCTTCCCGAAGTCGTTCCGTGACGAATTTGGAGATGCACGTCTTCCCCGTCCCGCTGGGTCCGGTGACGATAGCTGTGTCGGCTGGTTCTCCGTTCGTGATGGGCTCGAGGACGCTAGAAAGGTGGTTGACTTCGGCGTCGCGATGCTCAACTTCCCGAGGGACGAACCCGGCGCGGAGAACGCGAGCATCGCGGATCATCTGTTACTGTTCGACCTGTTTCCCGTCTAGTCATAAAAGCGTGACCGGGTTGTTTCCGGAAAGGCCTACATTCTCCCTGCTTGATCGCTGTTTTGATAGATTCTAAGAGCGCTTGGGCTCATTAACAGGTCTCTCCATAGGGATGTTCTCGGAAAGAGGCATTCCTAGATAATCAGCGTTCACACTCGTCTGATCTACGGGATGTGAGGTTCCTCGATAATATTTGGTTCGAACGTACTAACGCAGAAATATGAGTCCATTCTGGTGATCTCGTTCTGTTTTTCATGCGCCTGATTGGGTGAGGCGCAAGTTGCCTCAGGCAAACGATGAAAGGTCCAATATCAGTACCAGACTCTGTATCGGATCTCAAACTAACCCGGGAGCGAAGCCGAAACGAGATCAACGATTTCCTCGAGTCGGATATGGTAGACCACAAATTGGGAGGGATCCCTGGATGGAAGGCTGCGTTCGGAGCTCGTCATAAATCTAATCTAATTGCAGTCTGTGTTCTCGGTCGTCCAGTAGCCCGAATGGTCGACGAAGACAAAGAAATCTCAATTACACGGTACGGATCGCGACCCGAAAGGCCATCAAACACCGGTTCTTGGCTAATCGCTCGCGCCCGAAAGTGGGCGTTCTTAGAGGGCTATCAACGGATTTCTGCTCACGCTGGAGTAGCAGGTAACAAGGGGACGATTTATTCTGCGGCAGGTTTCAAACTAGTTCGGGAAGAGAAAGCTCAAGGGGATAGTTGGCAGTCGCGCGAAGGCCGGTCCTCAGTTGATGATTTTGTTCGTCGCAAGTGGATTTATCGATTGCGTGATTGAATTGTGCTATAATCCGATTTGCTTTGTATGCAGTAGATGAGGTATAAGACGACCTAATTCGTACTTTACTACTTAGCTTGGTTCTGGCTCTTCACCCGTGACGGTTTGTCCGTCTGTACACCGGTGAAGGTACGAACATTGGCTACATTTCTGGACTGTTGGATTTGTCTTGTAGGATTCGATGTCCCCCACACTCGTCCAGAAGGCCCTATCATTCGTAATCCGTTCTCGGATCTGTCTCATGTCTTCCGTGGTCGGCACCATTCGGTCGAACTCCCCACTTCCAGTATGGGCTAATTGGACCCGAATCCGACTGAGTTCGGGTTCATACGCTTTGTGAGCATAGAGCGCATATGCTTGCATCTGTATTGTAGGGTTACTAAACCGGTCATACGCGCTTGTCTTCCAGTCAGTAACGACAAAGTCTCCCTCTGGGTTTCGCGTACAGAGATCTGGCTGGACGGTGACGGGTTCTTCGGAGACTTCGAACGTTTGGCGCGTTTCGTGGGCGATATACTGGTGGTCCTCAAGGTGGGGCCAAATTACCCGGAAGAACTGCCTGATGTGATTACGGGCTGTACGAACTAATGACCGCGTGAAGGAATCGCTATCGAAGGATTCCCCATCCGTAATGTCAATCCGATCAGCAATCGTCTCAGAATTCGCTTCGACATACCTCTCAAGTTCGTCTTTCGCATATTCAGTTGCAGTCTGAAGATGGATGTTCTCACCCCGAGCCCATCGTGCAACCTGCCCCGCGAGAGATTCGTGTACGATAGTTCCCAGATAGGCCCCTGGCGACGGTGTATACTCACTATAGTCCTCGGTAGACTCGGTCTGTTGGTATCGATAAAAGAACCGCCGGGGGCACTCTTCGAACAGCTGTGCTGCCGACGCCGACCAGTTTACGTGTGCAAACTGTTCTGATCCATCCATTCCGCTATTGGAGTTGATCGACGATTGAGTGAGCCACCTCTGGCAACCGTTGGGACAACTCGTAGTCTGAGTAGTCCTCGTCGTACATCGCCGACGTCGGGGCACGTGAACGCCGCAGACTCGAACGAATACCAAATGTCATCGTCGTCCCGTCAATCTCGATTTCCCATTTATCGTCGTCAATCGCCCTGAGTGCAACATCTTCTTCCTTCAACTCCAAGGCACGTTCGAGCTGCTTTATCAGGCTCTGTGTCTTATCAGGACGAAGCGTTGGTGGAGTCCCCGTCTGTGCGTAATCGAGCAAGGCCAGGCCTTCGTGGCGATTCAACGAGTCGTGGAGATGGCGGTTCTGATACCGGCGCAGACAGTTGTGACACGCCGTATCGCATGAGCAACTCTCGAGGATTGAACGGGCTTCTGCACACACGGCGTCGAATTCCTCCCAGACGCGCGATGAGAAGCCAGCACCGCCAGCGGTTGTGTCGAAGAGGAAGACCTCGATAACGCCCCGTGCGTCGATGTCGGCGTGCTCTGCCGAACGAGTACGGAATCCACCTTCGAGTTCGTCATCTTCGATACCCAGCGCACGAGATGCACCCATGACTAATGCTTCAGCTAACGACTGTCCTGGTGTCTCGAACCATGCTTCGGATGGAACAAACTCCATCTCATCACCTAACGGGATTTGGAGGACGGTCAAATCACTGGGGAAGCGGTGGCTGAAACTCGTCGTGACTGTTGAGCCGGTACACTGATCATCCCAGTCATACTTCCCCAACAAATCGGAGATCCTTGGGGTATGGACGGGCGTGTGGGTTCGAGAGCGGACCTTCGCGGCTAACGGCCCCACAATCGGTGCAGACCTCGAATCCATCCTCATCAGCCCCAAAGTTAGCGACAAGAAGCTGTTCGTCATTCATCTTCCCCACTATCGAATGGCCAATGGATTTCTCCTCTGCCATCTCGCTAGCGTTCTCACTCTCGTGAGAAGTCGACGTCAGCGGGTATTTAGGCTGTGTCGCGTAGGCGCGATTCTCGTTGTAGTCCGATCCTTTCTCAGCTGCACCTGTCTCATCGACTTTCGGTGCAAATGCCTCCGGGGTGTACATTTGAAGGGAACTGACGGTCGCTCCCTCACAGACTGGACATTCCATATCCCTGGCTGCCAGACTCTCATTATGCTTGTCAAAGACCGTCTTGCAGACGTCACACCAGTTCAACCAATCGAGGTCTCCCCAGTCTTCGCCAGCCACTCGGTTCTTCGGGTTGTCTGGGAATTTGACATAGACACCGTAGGACTCGTAGGTCTTCTTGTCAACGACGATCTCTCGGCCTGGTACGTACGTTGAGAGAGCCTGTTTCAGATCCCGAGACATCTGGTACTTGTTCTTCGGCTGTGACGACCCGGGCTCATTTTCGCGCACGACGAAGTCGGCCACATCAGTCGGGAACGAGAACGTCGGAAGGAGGGCTGCATCGAGAAGGACTGAAAGTAAATCGTCGTCTTCCGTGGATTGCTCTTCCCATTCTGTCTTGGCTTGTAGCTCCTGGAGTTCGCTTAGGAACTCTGTAGCGGCGTCGCGGACTAATGCGACCTCCCAGTCGGATGAACGTCCCTCTCCTAGTGCACCCGGAAGGAGGGCCCCCAATTGCTCGAGCGTCGACGATGAATCGGCGAAGATCTCTTCGTCCAGCCAGTCTTCGAACGCGACGAGGGTTTGGTCCCCTTCTCCTTCAAAGAACTCGGCTGTACCTTTGAGCGAGCGGAATACGGCAGCTTCCGTCTCGACGGCCGATGGATCGAAGAACCGAGCAAGTAGCGAGGCGTTGATGTGCCGCCGGGCGATCTTTTCGTTGCCGGCGTAGATGACCGGTGCGTTCCCCTCGCTCGTTATCATCTCCTCAGGATTCTCGAAGTAGTGTGACTCGTGAGGGGAGTTGTCCGCGAAGGTGACGATCGTCGAGAGCCCAGCTCCGCGACGTCCTGCCCGACCAGCACGTTGCTCATAATTCTCTGGTCCTGGCGGGACCGTCCGCATGGCCACGCCAGTGAGACTCCCGATGTCAATCCCGACTTCCATAGTAGTCGTACAGCTTAACACGTCGATTGGCTGATCGGCCTCGGAGTCCCCGACAAGGATGTCCTGGAAGAGCAGTTCGTACTCTTCGGAGCGTGCGAATGCCTCGGAGTTGTCCTTTGCACTCAGTTGTGCGGAGTGCTCTTCTGAACGCAGCGTGAGCGGGTCCCGTTCGCCATGGAGCACTTCGCGTGGCGGGTTCCGAAGGAAGTTCTTCCGTGCCTGGAGATGGATGTCATCGTCACTAACCGGACTCAGAGTTCCGCGACACCCATCATAGGGACACGAATCATTGAGTGACACTACCGAGAACCGGCGACATCCTTCACACCGGTACCAATCGTCGTCGAGTCGGAGATCGATTGTCGTTGCTTTTGGATTGATGAAGTAATTTCCGTGGGAGGCCCCAAACAACACAGGCTCTGTCGTCATCAACGCTCGCCTCAGACTATTCCACGCCTCTTCCGGCACTTCGTCGTCGAGTGATTCTACAACATATTCTGGGATTATTTCGCTGTGGGGGAGCCCCGTATCGTCCGGGTTAATCCAATTTTGGTAGGGATAGGAGTTCGAACGTCGTCTAGCTTCAATGCTTGAATCAAATGCCCGTTCCTCGCAGGCATGACGAAGCGCCTCGATGAGGATGCTCTTGAGTTGGTCTGTCTCAATTTCAGGGACAGCTTCATCGATTTTCTCAAACACTTCCTCGGACGGCGCAATGTACCCGACGAGAGCGCCGGTGATGGAGTACTGTTCATCGCCCAACGATCGGAGGAGAAGTTCCTCATACTGGCGGGGACGCTCCGACAACGCATTGCGTGCGGCTGGTACCTCCGGAATATCGTCAATGGACTCAAGGTAGTACTCATCGACAATATCGGACAGGTTCCCACGAATATCCTCGAAGTGGGAGCGTGAGCCCTTATATACGACACCCGACTGATTCGTGTATTGGTCGCTGTCGTCGAAGAATACGATGTTGTTTTTCGCACAGTAGACTGCGAACTCGGCGAACAACCGATCCATCGTGATTTCACCGTCCGCGGATCCAATAATGTCGGTTAGGACCTCGCGGAACGAGTCGGATTCAACGTTCGATTGGAGATCGCGAGCTAAGCGGGCCGCCTTCTGTCGACCGTCAGAGAAGCACAGTACCTTACGCCCCTCGTTGGGGAACTCCTNTTTGAGTGGGTCGGTCGGCTGGATACCGAACATCGAGCGGACGCTGTGCGCGAATGGCTCCTCACCTTTGGTGACCAGATCTTCGACCTTCGTGTCGCCATTCGGACGGCGTCGTTCTTTGATTCCGCACGCCGGACATTGAGTCCAACTCCATGCACCGTCCTCGTCCGGCGGCTCTTCAGTCGGGACCTGAACCTCAATATGAGTGGTCGGCCCTTTGTCGTCTACGTGCCGATCATCAACAAGATGGCCGGAAGCAATCGAGAGGTTTCGTGAGGTCGTCGTCTCGGCGAGCGAGCGTCCGTGTTCGTGGTCTGGATTCGGGTCATCCCGAGGTTCCTCAACTAAGAGATGAAGCTCGTCCAAGTCCTCGCTGCTTTCAGGATCTGACCACAGGAACGTCGGCCCGCGGTCGTCGTCAGAGCGTCGATAGGCACGCAGATATGCTGCTCCACAGGTGCGGTGGCTAATCAGTTCGAAGACGCGACTGCCACATGACTCACAGGTCGTGTGCGGATTACTGTAGATGCGTCCGAGGAGGTCCTCACCCTCTGTTACCCGGCGGCCGCTGCATTCAGGATTGACACACGCATACTGGGCGGGGAGCCCTTTGAGGAACATATGTAGGCGCGTCGGAAGCAACGCCTGGTCCTCTCCCTGGCGGGCCTCGGTACAAAGATACAGAAGATTGCCCGTCGCCTCACGAGCCAGCTCCTGATCGATGTCCTCGAACAACACTTCGGCAAGCGCCGATAGGCGCAGCGGCTCTTCACGAAGATATTCGTGTGCTAACCTGAAGAGTGGGTCATCGACTAACTGGTCAGCAAGGTACGAACGGACCGATTCTACGTCATCACTTTCAAGAGGATCCCAGCCTCGTTCGCTCGCAACGTTGCGAATCTTCGATGGATCATCGAGTTGGTAGCCAACCCGCTCTAGGAGTTGCGCCGTGCGTTTCTCGCTCGGTTCTCCACCTTCGTACTCTACCTGCTCCCCGGTGATTACTGAGAAATCGTCCGGATCTCCGGTTGTGAGCTGGGCCGCAAATTCTGGGGCTGCTTCCTCTACGTTTTCGCCCATCGTCGCACTCGTGAGGATGAAGCGCACACGTTCGCGGGATATCCCGAGTTTCTGGAGCAAGCGGCTCAACAGCAGCGCAACCTCTGCTCCTTGGGCGCCTCGGTAGAGGTGAGCTTCGTCGAGGACGATATTCAGCTCGTTCTCTTCGTCCTCGGCCAGCCATTCACGGGTATCCTCAAAGAGGGGTTGTTCGATCGGCCGGAGTAGCATGTACTCCAGCATCGAGTAGTTCGTAATCAGGAGATCAGGCGTCCCGCCATGAGGGTTACTTCCATCACGAGTGTGCATCTCTTGACGCGTGAAGAGTTCCGTGTCGCCAGGTTGGGTACGAAAGTTTGTTTCTTTTGGTCTGTTATTATTATTCAAGAACCCTTCCAGATCCTTGGCTGGAATACGGCCTTTCTCTGCGAGTTGTTCGTAGAGGTCTGGCTGCTCTTCCTCTAACTCAACGTACCTTTTGATGACCGGCCTGACCAAATTATCGTTTTTGCTGGTGTCATACTCCCCGTGATAGGGTGTACGACTTGTGTACATCCCGAATTGTACCCGCCGACCCATGTAGTCCTCAAGTGTATCTGCTCCTTCCTCATCTCCGAAGAGGAGGCGCATCCGCGAGAGTTGATCCGCCACGAGAGCGTTCATTGGATAGAGAACTAATGTCCGTATCCCCCGTTGGTCAGCTGTCTCTCCTCGTGCTGCCTCTTGGGCGAGCTGGCCCAGTATTGAGTAGAGGAAAATCTCGGTTTTCCCGGACCCCGTTCCGGTGGATACGATGAGGTCGTCCTCGTCATTGAAGAACGATTGGAGAGCGTCGGCCTGGTGTTTGTACGGCGGATCGAAGATGTCGAGATCGTCGTCTTCGAGATTTTTCAGCAAATCGACAACTTCGTTCGGCAGGCCCAACTCTCTGAGGGGGTCTCCCGAAACATAGGTCGGTGTGGCCTCGACCCATGGTTCGGTGGCCGTCTCTCCCTCGTCCATCAGGGCACGACGTTCCTTGAGAAGCCGCGGATGATGGAGGTGGTAACGTGATTCGATGTACTGTTGAAGGTCGTTCTCGAGCTCTTCCGAGACTTCTTTGATTGATTTCATGTTATTTGTTGTCGATGATGGTCACGGGCAGTTCGTCAAAGACCTCTCGCACTGAATCAGCATCAGTGGCCGAAATTCGCCATTGAAGCTGATACGACGATGTTTCGAGCCACTCTGCTCCGACTGCGTACAGCCAACGCATCTGTGCCCGCGGCGGTGCAAAGTCACAACTCAATAAGACCTCCTCCTCATATCCGGTGAGTTCAACAGTCTGTGGGTCCTCAGCCATTGAGTCAAGGATTAGGCACGCATGCTTGCGGTATTTCGGTGAAATAGTGACGGCCCTGGTTTTGCCGTCGCCCGATTGAACCTTCAACTGGTAGGTATCGGCACCGTATTCGACTGGAACTCGCCACAAGCTGACCGCAGTTCCGTCTGCCTCTTCAATGACGAGCGGCTCACCATCTACGGTGAATCCATAGTACTGTCCAGTATATGGTGCCCAATCTTCTTCCGGTTCCCACGACTCCTGCGGTCGCTGTTCGATGTACTCACGTAGTGTGGCTGGCGTCGTAATCGGCGCCTCGTTCAGACCGATGTATTCGTCTTTAGATTGAACGGGGATTTCTCTCGAACGCAATTCTGCTTCACTGGTGTCAGTAAGAATTCCGCGTTAACCCCCGAAATTCGATATCAAGACCGGATTCTATGAATACACGACTTGGATCCCCTGAAACGAGCACGGCCTCAGATTCGGAGATCATTACAGCTCGCGTCGGTGCTGGAGCATAGTACCCCTGTGAGAGTTGTATCACATCACCGAGGAACGTGATTGTGGGGCCGGTACGCTCTGTTAATGCTGCCCGGAACCACCCGACACCATCGGCTACTTCGTCGGTACCAGCCACTGGTTGTCCGAGAACAGCTGCCAGCTTATGGACAACCCAGTGGCGGATTGCGGTGATGTGTGCTTGTGGATACTGTTGGCCACCCGATTCAGCTTTCTCAGCAAGACCGAGTCGGATTGCTTCACCGACTATCGCGTCTCGGATACCGATTTCGGTCGATGGTAATTGGTCGCCACTCACGCCTGTAAACCGCGTAGCGAATGCACGAAACGGTTCTTGGCCTAATCCCGCGTGCTGAAGTTGCTGCATCCGAGTATCGTGCCCGGAATCTTCGATATCACCAACCGAATCATGGACCTTTGTCACTTTGCCAACTCCGCGGTCTCGGTGAAATCTAATGAGTTCTCCCTCGATTTTTTGTCCGATACGGGCTTTGCCTCCAGAGAAGTGGACAGGCACCCCGTCCACGTACGCGATGAGATTACTGCCATCGGTGTCATCTATAGTGGCCGTGAATGACTCTCCCTTTTTGATAGGGAGCTTGTCCCAGCGCTCGCGGAGAATATTGAAGCGAATCCTGTAGCGTTTCCCACGTGCTCTTGCGTTCAGGATCTCTGCATATCCCGGTTCGCGTCCGACAACATGTACTAAGTCGCCCTCGTCTGCTTGTACTGGTCCGAGTTCGACGAGTTCACCTCCGGCAACTGCGAGTCCGAGGCCGTACTCGTCGATCTTATCGATCTCTATGTAGGTTTGTTCTCCCTCTTGTGGAGGTTGGTCAGGAAGAAGACCGCTTACATGGCGTCGAATGTGATCTTTGTAATCGTCCGCGAGAACTTCCTCGGTCAGACAAAGTGCGAAATGTATCGATGTTCCAGCGACTGAATCTGCCCCGAGATACCGCAATCGAACTGAACGACCCGGTTCGCACGTGACTGGCCCAATATTAATCCCTTCCCCATCGTATTTGACGGTGCAAGTTCTCCGTTTCGTAATCTTGTCTACTTCCGCTGTAAACTCGTCACCGGGTTCCAGATTCATTGTTCCCCCTCCGGAAAGCAGATCGATATAGTTCCAATACCATTGAACCGGATCTCGAGTTCATTACAGCCGCTCTCTACCCAGTGGACGACCTCCGAGATAATGTCACTGATTGCTGTTACGTCTCGGCTGATTGTCGGACCGAGTGATGCGCCTTCAGCAAATGTAGCGATTACTTCCAGTTCGAGGTCTTCTGGCCCGACATATTCGAGGTTGGTATGTAGTAAATGAGGATTGAAACCAACGGGCATACGTTTCGAAGACGGGCCTCCGATAGGTGAGAGAAAGTCACGATGTTCCTCATCTTGGATTTCAATACCAATTCGTCGTGATTCTGGCTCGGTAGCATCTACAATCGTCGATTCTTCGGATGGGTGGAGGTGGATCAGACGATGCCGATCCGAATTCCGCTGGTGGATACTCACACGGCGCGATCCATCAGAGGGTACCTCAGTTGTGTAGTAACGAGGATTTCCTGCTCCAGTCCGGTCGATTTCGACTGTCTCGTTTGCATCTTTGGGGATGGAAACGACCTCGAATATTGGGTCGACTTCCTCGGAGGGAGTAACTCCGACGAGAACTGGTTCCTCTGGTGGTGCGTATAGGGGTGCCTCCACTGTTGGGTTTGTGTGTGCGGGTAATACAACGTCAGCATCGAAGCCGTAGTTTTCTGTACTGAGGCCTCCCCCATAGCGGTCGAGAAATGGCTCCGTCTTTTCCGACGCCCGGAACCCGACTAAGGACACTTTGGCGAAGTCGTAGACGTCAACGAACGATACTTCGGATTTTGGAGGGTTCTTTGAGACCAGATATACCCACATATCCTTGCGCACTTGGTGATCCGAATTATATCGCTGCGCCCGAGTTTCGTCACCAACAAAGAGATCACCGTGTTGGAGCCCGGAAGTAGTCCAAGTGCCGGTGATACTTCCGAGGACATCTGGACCTGAAATTTGAAGTTCGTAACTATCCGCTGTTGGGTCAAGATCAAGCGTGACCTCTGCCTCCGATGGGTGGAAGTTACTCGGTACAGGAGGATGTGTGATTCCTGTTGCCTCGATTTCGACCTTTTCCAAGAGTGTGTCGACGTCCTCGTCTTCTTGGATTTGATCCCAACTGAGTGATGGAACGATACCAAATAATTCGATACCTCCGTCATGGCGCTGCCCAAGATAGGTTCGAATCGACCGCTCACGCTCACCCTCTTCGATGTCCGAAGTACGGAGGTCCTCGATCATCTTTTCAACACCCTCGTCGCTGGACAGGGAACAGGAAATGTCCTCCAGAACACCTTGCTTATGAGCGAAGTACTGGCGCTTAGTCCCAATACGAGGGGTTAGAAATTCACCACATTCTGGGCATCGGTAGTAGTCTGATTTACGTTGGGCCTCTTCTATTGGAGTTTTCGTTCCCTCTGGGTCAAGTCCGAAGGGGATAGAAAGTTTACTCACGAGTGGTTCGGAGGCCTCCGATCCTAGTCCTGATAGTCCCTTTACGCATGTATTATCAAACCTGAGCGACAGATACAATAAATCTATTGAAGAAACACGAACATATAACTTCTCAAATAATTATAGCCGGATTACTTGGGTCGTTTAGGGGTGTGGACTGATCTGAGTCGATACTCTTTTGGATTTCAGCAGAGAACGATTTGCCACATCAACCAGATTACTATGGGTGCGAATTCTGAACGAGAAGTAGATTTTTCGCCTAATCTCCCGGACCAGTACCAACGGCGATTTGAGGCTCTGACCGATGAACTGATCGAATTTCAGGAGGACCTCGACAGAGAAGTTGCCATTAAGGACGAGATCCGCTATGTCGAGAACGAAATTGAGGATGAAGTAACTGAAGGCCAGATTCGATATCTCGCAGCGTTAGAGGTTCTCTTAGATCTCATTGAGATCAACTATGACATTCGCAAAAACTCCGAACTCCACGTAGTTCGGCCGGATCCTGATCGCTACAAAGACGACCCAGAGGAGTTCAAGAAACAGGAACGCGCTGTCCTTCAGAAAGAACGGCGGGCGCAGTTCCGAGAGGAAAGTGTCCGCGAGTTCGTCCGGAAAATGGAGCGAGACACCCGCGTAAATACGAATGGCGGGCGGAGTGTTCTTGAACTTATAACCGACGGTGAAGAACTCTACCAAGACTTAGCACCGCTTCAGGACCAGAGTCAAGAGGAAATCGCCGAAGATCTAGAAGACGTTGTCCAACCCTACATACAGAAAGTAGAGACGGGGGAGAAATGTGATCACACCGAGTTGGACCTGATGGATATCTGGCGGTATTTTCGTTACACTTGGCTAACACCATACAACACGGTCCCTGGGAGAAACATCAATTTCCTTATTAGAAACGCAGCGAAGCCGAAACATCCGGTGATGGGGATTGCGACACTGGCAAGCCCCATGATGAATCTGTCAGTCAGAGATAACTATATCGGCTGGACCATTGACGCGGTCGAAAATAAACTGCAGCGGAAGAAACGGGTTCACGAATACGAGGAGCAGCTGCCAGAAGAGAAGCGGACGCCGGACAAGAAAACTCGAACAGTCACCAATACAGAATGGCTTGAGACCGAGGAAGAATACGAAGAGAGGGTCAGCGAGTTCTGCTCCGATATACGAGAAGCCCTAGAGGACGCCATTAAAGACGCAATATCCAACATCCGATACGACGACTTTGCCGAGGAACACCCTGAACTCTCTGAGGAAAGCTTCGTCAACCCCGACGAACGGGTTATCGAGATTCTTGAGGAGATAGAAGAGAAAGCCGAGCAGACTATTGAAAATGGCGAGGACGAGAACCCGGAGAAGATGGAGTCTTGGGAGGAAAGAAGTGAGACAGCCCTGTTCCGGAAAAAACGGGCTCGAGCACTTCAAAAGCTTCTCCGCGACCGAAAATACTTCCAAGAACACAGCGACGAGGACGATGTCGACTTCATCAGAACCGGGTTGAATAATGACTCTGGGCGGCGAGCTATCAAAACCGCCCTGAAGGAGATCAAAAAGGAGCGGGTCGGTGCCGGGATGATGAACATCATGGTCTGTGGCGCTATCCCTCCCTACAACCGTATTCTCGGCGGGAAGCTTGTGGCGATGGCCTTGACGGGTCCCAGGGTCATCGATATGTACCAGGACAAATACGGCGACTACCAGAGCGAAATCGCCAGCTCGATGAAAGGCGAAGCAGTGAGTAAACGGAACGAACTGGTTTTCCTCGACACCACTGGTCTGTTCGAGATTGGAAGTGCCCAGTACGACCGTATCCGGGTTCCAACTGAAAACGGGGAGATCGAATACGACCAGATCGGGTACACTGAAGGGTACGGTTCAATCCAGTTCGGTCCAGATACACGAAAACGGATTAGCCAGGTCACACAGTTAGAGGAAGGTCGCAAGGTGGTCCGAGGTCGGTTCGGAGAAGGTGTCTCTCCTCGCATCCGGAAAATCCGTCGCGGCCTGAAGAACTGCGGTCTAGAGACGGATCTCTTGAAACACGAGTCTAGACGGATTGTGTACGGAATCGATCTGGCAGAGAACTCCCAAGACTATCTGTTGGGAATCGACGACAACCCAGAATACTACTGGAAATTCGACGACCCACAGAAGGAGCAGGAGTCAATCTACCAGTACTGGATCGATCGGTGGGCAAGCATGAGAGCTCAGAAACAAGATGTCTTGGATAATATTAGGGAATTTGACAAGCAAGAGTTCAAATTGAGCAGCGAAATCGATTTCGACAAACGACAAGCCAGTCTCAGTGAGTTCATTATAAGCAACAGTTAACATGACGGGAACATTCGGTCACCAACATCAACGATAAATATGGGAATTGAAGCATCGACACTAAATCTACGATTCCTTTCACAACTAGCACAGGGAGGCTTCGCTGAACAGCTCACCGACGAGCAACGCAGAGAAATACACATAACAACCCGTCTGGACGGTGAGGAATATCTGCAGGACGCACTAGAAGATGGGAAGCAGGTCGTTCTCACTGGAAACCCTGGAGACGGTAAAACACAGTACATCCTGCAGATGAAGCCCGAGTACCCGGAACCAGACTATTTCTATCTCTCTGACGCCTCCGAGTACGACGACTATACTGTCCTACTTGACAAATGGAAAGATGCCCTCGATGCCGACCGACCTGGTATTCTCGCTATCAATGATGGCCCTCTTTACGAGATGACCACCCAGCACGCCGATGACTATCCCTTCCTAGAAAAAGTTCGAAGCCAGTTCCAAAACCAGATCATCTACGACGAAGATCAAGTAGACAATGCTGACTTCGACTCAATCGTTGTCATCGACCTCAACAACAGGAACATTCTCACACGAAAGGTCATCGGCCAGGCCATCGAGAACCTGACTTCGAATAAGTTCCTCAAAGAGAACAACGGCGACGACATCGACGGACACATCGCCTACAACATAGACAAGATGAGGAATGACCGTGTCCGGGAAAATATCATCCGGCTCCTACAGTCCGTTGGCCATCTGGACGCCCACGTTACCGTTCGTGACCTCCTAAACTTTCTCGCCTACTGCATTACCGGAGCCAAAGAAGAGAGTATCTCCGATTTTGACGAAGATCTGAAATACTACAATCTTGCCTTCAGTGGTAGCGGAAAGATCTTCACACTTCTAAACGAGTATTTCCATCCCCGTGACCTCACTCATCCATTCATCGACAGCAAACTTTGGGCTGACGCTGAAGAAGAGGTTTCACGGAGAGACGAAGAAGACTCAGAGGAAGAAGTCGACCAACGTTTCATCGAAAAGAAACGTCAGTTCTACTTTGAGGACGTAGCCATCAGAAACTACGACGCTCGCGACCTCTATCACGAGACCAACTACTCCTTCCATAACCAGCGGAACAGGGACCGTTCGGACGAAAGCGTGAAAGAGGACGTCATAGAGATGATTAACAGCTACTTTTATGCCGGATTCTTCCAAAGGCTCCGACCTCCGCGTCTGGCTCTCCCACAACTATCGATCTAAAAGCTCCCTATCCCTTATCTCCCGGACAGAAATTCCCAAGCGCGAGTTGAATCGCCGAGTCCCGCAACTCCATCCCGAAATCAGTGATGCAATGGACTACAATCACGACCATCACGTCCTTGAATACGAAGGACGTGACTCAACAGTCAGGCTTCGGATTGATCCAGACCTATCAGAGACACTCGGTGCCCTGAATGGCAACATACCTTACATCCTACGTGGAAGGGAAGAAGAACAGCAGTTGCTCGAGTTTATGGAGGAAATCGAGTACAGGGAAAGTCACGATGAAGATTACGGCACCGTCCACATCATGGACACGGAAACTGGCGAACTCGAGATTCTGACAGTCAACGATGACCGGTACCAGATGGAGCGGAGGTGAACACCGATGCCAATGAGACTTAACGACGTAAACTCCGACGCATCGGAAGCCGCATTCGGATTCAAAGCAACCTCCGCCTCTCTAAAACCGGTGCATCTCTCCCAGGTCGTCTTCAGTAACGTCCTGGGATCCACTCACCAGTCGCAGGATCTGTTCAAATTCGTCGAGAAACCCGGGAAAACTCCCTCCAGCGACTTGGACGAGAAATATCACGGTCTGTTCGAGTCCTCCCGCGATCTCAGTGACGAACAAATGGACAATCTTCGGTACAGGATGCGCAAGGTCTTGGACAACGACAACGCCCTCTACGCAAGTAGTCCACGACACTCTGCAATGACCTCTATGAGCGACTGGTTCGTCGCCTACCGTCGACTCGGTGTAACACCTTCCCAGTTCATCTACACCGTACTGGACGAATCTGACAGCGACATCAACCAGAAACTGACCGACCAGCTTCAGGATCACCACGACGCTATTTCTCTCCTCTTCCGGCCACTCGCCAAAGACGGAGAGAAAGGCAACGTCACGGTCTCGCCCTGGGAAGAACCTGTCCTCGGAGAAGCATTCGGGGACGGGAAGATTGCGGATGAGTTCGTCGAAGGCTTCGAAACCCTGTCGAAGCATCTGAAGGACTCCAACGGCGACTACGACCTGAACTACGCCCGTGATCTTCGCCGCACCATCAAATTCGGCGGGTTCCTGCTCTACGTCTACATGGCCAACCGGCATAATGAGATTCGGGATGACGGGGGCAAAGACGAACCTGTCCCAATCGTGCTGAACTACACCGGAAACAGGAACAACCCGGTAGCCGACGCCAGTCTTGAATCATTCCGCGTTGTCGGGTCGGAGATCCAGTTAGCCACTAGGCTTGGTGTCAAGCACGTCCTTGATCTACAGGGCTACAAAGACTACAGCGAGGAAGACGTCCTCCGAGAGCTTGAGAACCACAATTTCCTGGAATTGAACCGGAATAAGGAGAACAAGATCGAGCAGGACTACGAAAAATTCGAGCAGGTATTCCGAGCCTCACGAGACCCTGAGAACGATACCACCTTCCACAGGCTGGTAGATGCTGTCAGCAACGTCATCCACGACTTTTCGAACCGGTTTGACACGTACACACCGCAGTCCACAGCCCAGACCTTCGCCTGGCGTGCCGGGATCCTCAAACCACGAGGAAACCGGGCGAACAAACGTAGGTATCGGCCCGACCCCGAGATGCTGGAACCCGTCCTACTCTCTGTAATCGAACCTGGCACGAGCATGTCTCTCCAAGATCTCTCAGAAGAACTCCGGGAACGGTACGGGATCATCGTAGGCGGAACTGAACAGGATCGTAGCCACTTGGCGGAGTGGGACATTCGCTTGGGTGCCAGCGCATCCGAAAGTGATCCGCTGAACAATCAGAACTACGAGGGCTTCAAAGAAGCAGTATCGAGCCTTGGATATGCCGAGGAATACGCGGACGGCGTTACCATCGTCTCTGTCCCTGAGGAGGAAATATGAGCGAAACCACACAGACACAAGACAGCTCATACGAGAGCAACGAGAATCTGATCGGCAAAGCAATCGCTAACGAGACAGTCGACCAGCTGACCGAGGAAAATATCGGAATAATCATCGAATCGCCACCCCGGTTCGACGCTGAGGAGTTCGTCGATATTCTCTGCAGTAACGCACGGTACGATGTCGGCCTCGGTATGGTCAGTATCGATGAAGCAGATATCGACGATCTCCAGTCACGGACAGAGGACTCCTCCGTCAGACTCACAGACAAAGTTAGTGTCGCCGTCAATTGGCGGAATGGCACCGAGACCGGATTCGAATGGGACGGACGCATCGAACCAGAGAAACTGGTGATCCTGGTTCGGGGAGACCACGCCCGCCTGAATTCGATGAAAGATTTCGAGGGTATGGTCGACTTGCCTCTGGCAGAAATCACTCGAGAAATCACCGACCAGATGCAGGCCCAGAAACAGTTCGCCGACAGTCCCCCAGCCCAAGCTATCTGGGAAACCCTTGGCTCCGACCTCTACGATAGGTTCGAAATCCCTGCAGTTGCTGACTACGCAACCTCGACGCTCAAAGAATCAGAACAAGGTTCACTCGACGCCCTTGGAACCGAACTCTACAGACTGCGGCTGTTCAACGATCCGGGGCTTAACAACCCCGACGAAATCCCTGACAGGCTTTCCGACAACTTGGACCTCGTGCTGCGGGTTTCCCATATGTCGAATAGGGATCGACGCCGCCTCACTAACAGCGTCACCAAAGTCGATGACAGCGAAAGGGAAGAACGGGAACAATCCGTAGCCAAGCTTCGACGGTTCGAACGAACAGGTGACTCCGAGATCCTCGCCGACCTGACGTACAACGAGGTCAACGAGATATTCTCCACCTCCGGTCAGTCCAGCAAGCGACGTTCAACCACTAGCACCCGGAGAGACGTCGAATCCGCTAGCGTGGAAGCAGTCTTCGACGACAACGACGAAGAACTGGAACGGCTTTCAGAAGAGTTCGATGACCAATTCCGAGAAGCCGTAGAGGAAGAAGAAAACCGAGTCGATATGGAGTTCACCGGAGATGAACAGTTGGCCTTCGACGTCAACGACGACCTCTACTACTTCATTGAGCACTTCGTCACCGAGGACTCCTTCGGTGGTATCATCCACAACCCAGAGGATAGGCAGAGCGCGATCAAGAACTTCCAGGCCCTGAGAACCGAGAAGTTCCAGCCACGTGGCGAAGACAGCAGCTTCGAAAAACTCCGTAGAGTAGCCGAGAACAGCGGCAGGTTCGAGGACTTAGTTGCATCCATCGACCGGTACGTAACAGCCCGTAGCGAACTCGTTGACGCCCTACCAGGGCTACTATCCGCACCGCTTATCCGGCTTCTCGGAGACGATGACCTGCTCGAATCTGCAGAAAACTACATAGAGGCCTACCGTGAGGTCCAGGACAAACTGGACAAGAAGTACCGGGAGATTCAGGACGTTAGCTCCGAAGGCTCCTCTAAACTTCTCTCTGACTTCCTCCTATTTGACACTGTCATTCTCGAATACGAAGACGATAGAGAACTCGTCCTCTCCCCACTCCACCCGCTTCACCTCTGGAAGTACTCCGAACTGGCACGGGAGATGAAGGAGGAAAAAGAGTCACTGACCGAGGAAGAACGCAATTTCCTCATCAACAGCGTCGAAGAACAGCCACATGTCCTCCGCAGCATCCACGTCGGCGGGAACTACAGACTGGCGGATGAGACCTATCTCGTACAATCCGCGGAGCTCGACAGGCTACCTGTCTATACCCGAATCGAGAATGCTGCAGAAGGAACGAACTCCAAGTTCTACGACTACGTCCTCGACAAGTTCACGTCAGCATACCCACCGTCTCGACGCCACCTCAAGATCAGCGTCATCGATCCTCTAGATCCTGTAGATCTCCTCTCTGATATCGCTGACTTAGCGGAGAAAGAAGAAATCCAAGGAGCAACAGTGGAGTTCGCCTTCATCGAGGATCAAGAGAAACCTGTCCTCAACGGCACTGCGTCACCAAGCGTCTCCGAGGATATCACTAACCTGTTTGGCCCGGACAACGACTCTGGGGAGTTCGAGATCATTACAACCGAACATCCCAGCTACGACTCATACGCTGAGGGCCTGAAAGGCGACCCACAGCACTTCATCCTGATTAACGACCAGAGCAACTTCAGCATCCAGACCTTTGAGCGTGATGCTGAGACTACAATCCACCCGCTGTACGTCCCGAAAGAGTTCGACTACGACCTGCTTGAGGACAAAATCAATATCTCGCCGTCGAAGGAAGGAGTCCTATTCTCCGAGTACCAGGACCTGATCAACCAGCTGTATAATCAGCGGCAGGCCATCCACAACGCTGAGGTCAACGAACTCAACGTCGAAAAGGAGACTATCGACGAACTCCTCGACTCCGCGATCTGGGTCTCCATCTCCTCACCGCCGATGAATGGCAACCCATTCTGGAAGGACAACCTGATTTCCAGAGAACGACGCGGCGAACGCGACTTCGCAACGTACTCAGAGGATATCGACTACTTCCGACGGGTTCTCCGCCGAATTATCACCGAATACCGTCTCGCGCCTGACGACACTGACTTGGAGGAGATCGCGGAGAGAATCGCTGACCTGCAGCAAAGCGGCCTTCTCCGCCTCATCACTAGAGAAACCCTCGGGAGCGGAAAATCCAGAAACACAAAGGGCTTGCTTGGCTCGATTATTGCCGTCCAGTGGCTACAGCAGACGCTTGCCGGCCCCAAGCTGATCTTCTCTATCGATAACCCACGCACCCGGGAATGGCTGAATTTGGGGGATAGCGAGAGCCGGGCCGACATCCTCACCGTCCAGTTCGACGATGATGGCGGCCTTGTCCTCGACATCATCGAAATCAAGACTCTGGAAGAAACCAGCGGGGCCTACACTGTCAAAGACGAAGACGGCACCAAGGTCGTGGAAGGAAACGCCGTCGACCAAGTCTTCGAGACGACAGACACAATCCGCGGCCTATTCACCGGCGACAAAAACCTCACCACGTCGCCCCGGAAAGAGGCTCTCCGCGAACAGCTGTACTACGAATTGACCTCCGCAGAAGGGATGGAGGGTAAGCAGGAGTGGGCAGACCGGATTAACGACGTATTCAACGGGGATGCCCAAATCGAGATTAATCCGAGGATCGTATCGGTCGAAGTCACCAGCGAAGCCACTTCGGACGAACGGATCGACGGCGTAACTCCGAACGCCCAGTCCATCAGGGTCGACAAGCTTCCCCGACAGTCAATCAAGCGGCTGATTGTTAGCGGCATCGAGGACCGAGAAGACCAACGGCCAGAACAGGATGCCGATGAGGAAGCTGTCGCAGAAGAGGAAACGGGCGAAGTCGACGAAAGCGAGGCGGAAGTCGACGAGGAGGAAACCGGTGGGGACGAGGAAGACACCGTCAGTGACGACGAAAAGGCAGATGCCAATATGGAATCTGCTGACCGGTTCGGCGATCCCGAAGAATACACCGACCTGGTAGAAACCCTGAAACGGGTTCTCAACGAGTTCAAGATCAATATCCGAAACATCGATCCCGATGATATCGATGTCGGACCAAACGTGGTACGCTTCAAAATCCGTCTGGCCCCAGGCGAGAAACAGAATTCCTTGGAGCAACGGACAGAGGACATCGCCCGGGAAATGGCGTTCGAGAAAGAACCGATCGTCCAGCGACTGCCTGGAACAGAGTACATAGCTCTGGACGTTCCCCGGGAGAATAATGTTGTGGTGCCTCAACGCGACTACAGAGACCGATACAAGCCGTCCGACGAGATCGTGACATCCTCACTACCCTTCCTAGCAGGCGTTACACCAGACGGCGACGTCTACCGTTCTGACCTCTCTGAAGCACCACACATGTTGGTCGGCGGAGCAACAGGCAGCGGGAAGACTGTGTTCCTGTACTCCTTGATTATGAACTTCATGGAGCAAAAGGGTGAAGACAATGTTGAGTTTGCCTTAGTTGATCCGAAGGAGACTGACTTCATTTTCTTCGATGCTCTGCCGAACCTTTCTAACGGCGAAGTGATCACTGACGCCGATGATGCTGCCGACCTGTTCGAGTGGCTCGTCGAGGACGAAATCCCACGTAGAAAACAGTTGCTGCGGGAAAGCGTCTGCCGTGACATCGGAGAGTACAACGAGCAGAACCCGGATGACCAGATGAAGCCGGTCGTCGTCATCATCGACGAATACAGTGACCTACTCCAGCAACTTGGAGAAGACGCTGACGACACCGAGGACAACGTGCGCCGCATCGCCCAAATCGCACGGGCGCAGGGTATCCATCTCGTCATCTCTACCCAGCGACCTTCACACGAAGCTATCGACACGGACCTCCGTGCTAATCTGGATACTCGGGTAGCTTTCCGGCTTCCAAAGCAGTCTGACTCTCGAATTCTAATCGACGAAGGTGGAGCGGAGGAACTTGGCGGAGACGGAGACATGCTACTGAAAGAAGCGGACAGAACCACTCGGCTCCAAGGGCTCTATGTAGACTCTGACGACATCCGGGACCTCATCAGTCAATATCGGTGACTAGGAATGTAGACTTCGAATGCCGTTCTTGGCCCTCCACGACGGTACCGAGGTTATTCCGAATCAGGTACAGAAAGATGCCTTCCTCGAGTGCCCGAAGTGCGGCGACCAATTGAAAATTCGCGACTCACATCGCCGGAAGGGGTCGTTCGTCGCACGGCATTTCTACCACGCTGCTGAAGAGGAGACTGACTGTGGCGGTGAATCTCCACCTCATTTGCGGATGAAGTCGATCGCGTATTCGAAGCTCACCACCGAGTATCCCGACGCCACAATAGGGTTAGAAAAGCAGCTGGGTGACCGGCGTGCCGATATTCTCGTTGAGTTTCCACAGCCTCGGTTCCCTGAGGGCCGGGGCATCGGCGTCGAAGTACAGCACAAACACGAGGACAAGGATGTCGACGCAGTAACCGCTGAGTATCTCACTGCAGAGTACAGCGTACTCTGGTTGGGAGAAGAGGACTTCTCCGGATTCAACGTCGATCTCTCTGGCATTCTTCCGACCTGGCCTCACGCGGTCCAACACGACTTCAGCGACGGATATCACGGCGTCATCCACTGGCTACGACAACCAAAACCAGCCAATCCTTCGATAGACGTCGTCCTCCCGCGAGAATATCTAGCTGAACACAGCGAGGGCCTTCGTCGAGCATGGGAGTACGGGAAGTTCGATCAGGGAGGTCAATCGGATTGGAACGACCTCGGATTCTGGTGGTTGAGTGCCTCGTATGACCCGTACCAGAAGTGGTTCAAACTTACCGAGACGCCTGACGGGCGGACGATGCTTCAGCTCGGGAAGCAGGTCCGCGGTACTGAACACGTTCTCGCTCCGGTTCAGACTGGACACTCTCGGAATCGGGGGAAGGTTCACAGCTTGGCTTACGAGGTTGATTCAGCAGATACCTCCGCTGGCGAATGGACAGATATCGAAAAGGCGTGGCTGGAAACCGGATTACAGAGTACTTCAGTTATCTTCAAGCTCGTTGCAACCCCAAGCGGGGATCTCGCTCTTTCGTTGGGGAAGTACAAGGAACATAGCGACGATGGCGAGTTCATCACCGTCTCTACCGAGTTCAACCGTAATCTCAAAGAGAGCCTCCATGAACTGGCTAACCTTTTGGGGTGACCTGACTCGGCCCGGAAACCCGCCCACAACGGTAAATGGACGGACTTCAAACAGCAGTCAATAATGTCGGACGAGGCTGACGATTTGTATGATAAGTACATTGACTACGATGGCAGAGATCTCGATACCCGGAATGTCGGTGATGGGAAAGTAGTTCGGCCGATTACGGCCGAGAACTTCGAGATGGAGAAACGGACTCTGGGGGAGGTTCTCACCGATCAGAAGTTCAACGTACCAGAGTACCAGCGACTGTACTCGTGGAAGAATATCCACCACGAACAGTATTGGTCGGACATCGAGCAGTTCGTTAATGCCGACCTGGTCGCTGACCGACGCGAGGTGTCGGACGTCTTCTTCAGCTCGATGTACTTCGCGGTCAACGACGACAAACAGGTCTACGAGGTCATAGACGGCCAACAGCGGCTGACCACGACCCACCTGCTATTGCGCGTCCTTATGCAGCACCTCGAGGACGTCGATTCAGCTTCTATCGAGGACGATACCCTGGCGGAATTTCGGGACTATGGGATCGGCCGAATCACCGATATCCTCTATGTCGAGGAGTCGTTCGGGAAACGTGAGCCCCGACTCACGCTGAACAAACACGACGCTGAATTCTTCAAAGCCCTCATGATGGGGCCGTCCGTCCAGGTAGACTACCTCAAGAATGAAGCTGACTTCAGCATTCACGGGAACAACAGCGACGCAGTACAGGTCTCGGAGTGTCTGGACCGGTTCGGCACCACGGACGATGACCTCGCGGACTTGGATACTGACTCGCTCTCCTCGGGGGCGTTCTTCAAACTGTACCGCTCACACCGGCGGTTGTTGAAGGCCTACGAGTTCTACGACGAGAAGATCAGCGGCGTCGTCGCCGACGCCGACACGCCGGACGAGACGGTGCGAGCGCTCGTGAACATCCTCAACTACGTCTACAACTCCTACCACGTCGGGGAGTACCTGATTCGAGAGGCGGAGTCGGACTTCAGGATGCAGATATTCGAGATTTTGAACGACCGTGGCGTCGATCTGACGAAGATTGACCGTATCAGGGCGGCGGTCGTGAACGCCTTCTTCGATACCGACGTGAAAGACGAGTACGTCGACAAGTGGGAAGACATCGTGGTGGCGTTCGCAACCGATGGTGACGCCATCGACGACTACCTCTCGATCTATCTGAGTATCGTCGACGATGGCATCGACAGGATTGGTGACGCGAGCGCCGAACTGACCAACGCCTTCGACACGCGGAACATCGACTCGGATGTCGTCCCGCGGCTTCGGAATCTCGATGAAGCGAAGGCTTTCCTCGACTACGCGCACGACCTCGTCGACTACTATCAAGATATCACGACCACGGAGCTCGCCGCTGACGATCTTGAGTTAGCCAGTCACCGAGAGCAGTGTCGGGAAATCCTTGTTCGCCTCAATAACCAACAGATGGACCAGTGGCGGCCATTCGTCCTGGCGCTCTACTATCACACCAACCCTGAATCGGAACGGGAAGCAGCACAGTTCTACCGCGTATTAGAAACCATCGAGAAACTCAATCTTCGACGCCTCCTCATTTCTGAACGCCCGAGTATTTTCCGCGAGGTCTTCATCGAGGCCGTCGAGGAGTTTAACCTCGCACCAACTGCCGATGCCACCCCAGATAGTGTATACGAGGCTTCTCGAGAGTATCTCATCACCGAGATGCGTTCCTCTACGCCGACGCTGTTCGGCGACCGGTTCATCGATACGGTCGTCCAGACGCAGTCCTGGAGTACCGGAACGGCGCGACTGCTCTTCGGGAAGATCGCCCAGGATCACTTCGACGACAGTAGTCGTGCCGTCGAGCGAGACCTGAACATGGGGAACATCCATCTTGAACACGTCCTCCCACAGACTCCCGTCAGCGACCCGGAAGACCCTACGTGGCTTCGGGAGTTTTTCAAACTCGATTCGGAGCCGGATATCGAGATCGCCTCAGAGATCGAGCGCTATATCGAGCTGGTGCAGCGCTCTGATCTCGATGAAGAGGAGGAGCGGCTGAAAGACAATATCTCGGAGTTCATCACGCAGGGATTCATCGACGATATTGGGAACTTCCTCCTGCTCCGTGACACCGATAATATCGGGGCGAGTAATCGGCCACTCGCCGAGAAGATGACGCAGTACTACTCCGAGATCGACGGGTTCGCCAGTATCTACCCCAATCGGTATTTCACGGCCGAATACGGCAACGTCGATCGCGACTCCCTCGACAAACTCCGTGAGCAGCACGATTGCGGTGACGTTTCGAATGTGGACGCCGATGTAGTGGCGTATTTCAACTCCTTCTGGACCTACGAGACTCTGCAGGATCGACGAATCGAGCTCCTCTTGGATATTCTGTCGACGCTTGGGTTCGATTCGTTTGAGGACGAGTTCGGGATTGAATCTGATCAAGAAGAGGTACGTCATGAAATTCGAGAGAAGACGGATCAAGAGTTCGAGAAACGCCTGTCCGTCCGGTCTCTTTGACCTCTTTGGGAAGGCCGGCTTTGTGAGTCCTATCCCAACTCCAAGCTGAAGATCCGAAAGGCGGATCCGGACGAGTTCCAGAAGAACCAGTACTTCTACCCACTACTCGTACAGTTCGGCGTTGAAGCGTTCTCTGAGGCGGATGCTGAGACTATTGGGGCTCGGATTTTGAACTAGGCGAGGAAGACTCCTCGCAGAATGAAGCGCGAACACAATTCTATGCCTTACTCTGTGTCGGGCGACGAAGGAAGCCTCGCCTCGCTGAACTCATCCTTGATGAATACGATGGTCAATCCGAGTATCGCGTCTATTCGATCCCGGTTGGAGTACATGTGGTTGCTGTCTGTCGTCACCACCCGACTAAGCAGGTTCATTTCACGCATATTGGCGGCATCGCACAGAATCACTTTGTCAATACGATCGTCGACGAAGCGGAGTCGCTTCTTCGTGTCCACCCAATTGTCTTCCCTTTCCGGGGCTCGCTTCACCCGCCGGGCGAGCATTGCCTGCATGTTCCGAGCCTCAGTTTCAATTTCGTCGCACAGGTCATCCATCGCCTCTCGAGCGACCTCTTTCGTGACTTCTCTCCCGTCGATCTTCTTGACGAGGTACTCACCGACGTTGGGTTTGATACGCTTGTCGATGAGCTCTTCCGGTTTGATTTCGTCCTCCAACCCGGTCTCCTCGATGAACTCCTCGGTAAGCGTCTCGAGATCTAACTCGTCGTCTTCGTAACTCTGGAGCTTGATGTCGAGGCTCCGTTGTGCGAGGCGAACTTTCGAGAGGATTTGGCCGAAGCGTCCCTCTTCGGACTCCAAATCAATATCAGCGGTGTCCAGATCGTTGGATCCATCGTAGTTGCAATACTCGTAGATGGCGGCGTCGCAGGTGTATAACGTGTTGTCCGTGTCGAACAATCGCTCTGATTCGTCTCTCCACAGGTCGTGCAGGAACGTGACACCGAGCATCGGCCCGGTGTCGAGGAAGTATCGTGTCATACGTTTCGTGCCACGGTGAAGTCCAGATGCGGAATTACGAGCGCCTCTGCGGCCTTGAGAGCGGTTTCATCACCTTGGGAATTTTCACGCGCCTTCTTCCGCTCCTTTTCGAGGAATTCGCCTCGGATGCGTTGCTTGGCATTCTCCACGTTCGAGACGCCCTTCAGTTCCCGAGCGATGTCCTCCCGTGACAACCCGTTGTTCTCTCGGCAGGCCAACTCCAAGCAGAACAGCCGCCAGAAGTCCTCGGCCAAATCCTGAGCTCTATCCGGATCGTAGTCCTCGGAGTCCAGGTCGGCGCTCATCAACCGATACCAGATGCTCAGGTCGTCCGAGAACTCCGGGAACTCGTCTTCAGGAAACGCCTCGATGAAGTTGTATAGTGTTTCACGAGTCCGCTTTTCGTTCTTCCCTCCGTCAAGGGTCATCTGCCCTTTGTCTGCCGCAGCTTCCAGCTGCTCGTCCAGGCGGCGGTAGTGCCGCTGCACCTCGTATGGTGCCTCGTCGTACATTTCGTCGGTCAGGCCTTCGATTCCGCCATCGTAGTAGCGGTCGAGGGATCGATTAACCGCCCTCCGCCCGCGACGAATGACGTTCTCGGAGGCGTCGATATCAGAAGCGGTGATCGAACACTCCACCGTGGTGCCGTCATCTGCGTTATCGAAGGTAGCTGCGGTGTCGGACGTTGCAACCACTGCACCGTACATGTACCAGAAGATGGGCAAGTCGGCGGAGAGGTGTTCGCGCTCCAGTTCCTTGTCAACGAAATAAAGGATCTTGTGGAAGGCCTTCGGGCGGATATCGTCGTATATACACTCCTCGAACACCAGCGCAATCACCTCGTCCGGTTCTAGCTCTTCAGCCATCTCGTGTTCCCGTGTGTTACGTAGTATTGCGTATAGTTTCTGTGGGGGGCTCGGCGACCAGCGTTTTTATAGAAGACATGATTATTGGTAGGTAGTGTCTTGGGAGAACCTCGAAGGGGAACAAGAGTCCAGTCAACATAGCGGAGAGGCCTATCGCCAGCAGGTGAAGGAGTACTTGGAAGCTGGCGAGTACCACGCTATCGGGGACGAGTACGCTGGCACATCGGACATCGTGCTCGACCGGCCAGCACAGAACGAGGAGAAGGTGTTCCGCGTCGAGACGAAACACACCAAGCTCGGGCGGACACAAGAATCTTTTATCAACGAACTCGCCAGACAGTTCATCGACTTCTACAGTGGTGACACCGAGTTCGAATTCCACGTCTACGCGGCCGACTACGCTGCCCAACAGAAGTGGAAAGATATCTTCCACGACCGGATTCGGAAGAGGGGGGCGGTCCGCGACTATTATGGGCGTTTGTGCGACGACCACAGTCTGAATGAGGATGAGGCGGAGCAGTTAGAGCAGCTGGATTTCGAGGACTTCTGGACGTTCTTGGAAAAGGTCGCCATCAAGAAGGCGGGCTACGAACGCCTCGGCCAGCTGATTGACGACCGTGAGTCCAAAGAGCGTCGACAGAAGAAGTGGGAGTTCTACGTCCGAGAGAACGAGCCCGTCAAGCAGCCCGGCGAAATCATCCCGAACGGTATCCGGATCGCCGACCCACCCGAACACCTCTGGGAGATACCGAGCGTAGCGAAGAATCACCACGAGGTCCGTGAGGATAATCCCGGATACCTCCCAATCTGGTTCGACGGGAACGACGCCTACAGTCTGATCGACCCCGATTCAATGCGGGACTCCCTCCAGAAGTACGTGAAAGCCGACGAGGCGTCAAGGCACTTGTTTACGGAGTGGATGGCCGCAGCCGACGATGATGAGCGGCGGTGGGGGAGTCACACTGTTGAACTACCAGATGTTGTGCCGTGGGGTGGAGCGGCACGATCGGTGCCGTGTCGTCAGGCACGATGGAACTCACAAATTGATCTTCGAGGTGAGCGACCGCTTCAGCATTACGCAGCAGACGCTCGAGGGAGACGAGGCAGACGATCGACGAAAGGAGGAGGTCGATGGTTACGTGGCATTGTTCGATATGGGGCGTGCCATCGCACATCGGTACGCGGAGCCCCGAGTCAAGCAGTATGGCGACGAGTTCTACGCGTTCTTGCCCACTGGATGGTTGTTCACCAGGCACGGACACGGTGAAGTCGTGATTGAGGGAGACGAGGCCGACGATCTACACAACGACTTGGACAAGAACAACCGAGAGCGGATTACCAACAAGCGGTCGCAATTTCGCCAGTGGCGGAGTCATTTCGGTGTCCCAGAAGGAACACAGTCGAGCGAGCAGTTCGCGGATCTGAACACATCAAGCCAGTCGCAGCGAATGCGCCTGGAGGGACTGTCGTTCGAACTTTCAAATCGTCCGCCAAAAAACGCGGACGAGCGAGACACCCTGATGGAGGGCAAACAGGTTGAATAGAACCATGACTGGATTTGAAATAACGCGCATCCCGGAACCGAAGCTTGTCTTTGCTGACGGCGAGGAAAACAAGGATCCGCGCGCCGGACTCTTGGAACACGGCCCGTGTCCCATTTCGGAAAAGGTGGATATCGAGGTCGTCAACGTGGGTATCGTCGGGAGCAGTCGCTCAATCAGCAGGATGGAAGAACTTCTCCGAGGGATGAGGTCGGGAATTCGGAGCAACGAGAACCGAAAGCGATGGAAGCAAAACTTCCCCGGATTCGACTCGAAGACGGGAATCGGGATCGATTACCAGACGCTCGATGAGTGGAAGGGGCGAATCCGACCGAAGGATATGCAGCAGATTGAGGAGTTGCCCAGTAGGGAGGACCGCGTGGAATTCACGCTCAAACTCTTCAACAGCCATATCCAACGCGTCTGTTCGCAAACGCCGAAACCCGACGTTGTCTTCGTCCCCGTCCCGCAGCGTATTGTCGATAGCTGCTCGGATCCGAGTACGGACACGCAACGGATCAGAACCGAGACAACGAACTTCCACAGCCAGATCAAGATCTCGGGGATGAAGAACCGTACCCCAACCCAGCTCCTTCTCCCGCGTACTCTGTATCAGGAAGGCGAAGACGTGCAGGAGGAGTCAGAACTAGCGTGGAACCTCGCGGTCGGGATGTTGTACAAAGCTCGCGAGGGGCGACCGTGGAAGCTCGCCAAACTCCGGAGTAGGACATGTTACGCCGGAATCTCTTTCTACAGGGAACGTGGTGAGGGCGGAGAAACACGTGCCGCGCTTGCGCAAGTATTCATCGAGAACGGGCGTAACTTCGTCATTGAAGGCGGCGAAGTCGAGGATATTTCCGGAGATGACCGTCCCGGCGAAACGCACCTCTCCCGCGAGGACGCGCAGCGACTCGCCGAGGACATCCTCGAACAATATGGCCAGTATCGAGATGTGTATCCCGATCGATTTGTGCTTCACAAGTCGTCGAATTTCTTGGACGAAGAGGCGCAGGGATTCAGCGACGGTGCAGCGGATGTGCCCGAGAAGGAGTTTGCTGCTGTGCGCGAGAGACATCCCTTCCGACTCTTCCCTGGGACGGGCGACCATCCGGCACTTCGCGGAACGCTTGCTATCCCGCCAGGACGACGTGAGTGCTACCTGTACACGCAGGGATACGTCCCGGAGCAGTCAGTCTATAACGGGCCGGGCACGCCGAACCCGATCGTAATCCACCCACATGAGGAGTACTTCTCGCAAGATTACCGTCGGTTCTGTCAAGAGATTCTATCGTTCACGAAGCTGGATTGGAACAGCTCTGACTTCTGTAAGCGCTTACCGGTCACATTGGGAATTGCGCAGAAGGTTGGCGGTATCTTGGCCGAACCTGAGGCTTCGGACATCAATCTCGATACTCACTATTACTACTACATGTGAGTGAGAACGGAGCGTCCGAACGGACTTTGTTCGTCAATCTCCCCGAACTGCTCNAGGAGAAATCTGTATAGCACTCTGTGGTTTATAAATATTTGAATTGGCTCCATCGCCAATCCTACAGGCCTCTACCGTGGGTTTTGGGCTATTCGTGGACCGGCTGAGACTGTTCACGTTTAGCGCGATAAACGTAAACAGATTCAAGGAGGTGGCCGCCGTCTGCCACAGCGACCACGATGATACCGCCGAACACCCAGGGTACAAGCCCGCAGGACGCCCCTGCAGATTCAGCCAATCGTTCGCGGGGATTCTTATTCGTTACTGGGCCCCCGGATCGGCACCTCGACTCTCTAAGCGCGACCGTAGAGGGCGGTGACTCCCGATGACTCCTGATGAGGAGCACGCGACGACGGCGTCGGAAGCCGCGACCGTCTCCGTCCTCGACGTTCTGGAGGATTACCTCACGGACAAGGGAAAGGGACGAGACGGTGAGAGTGGACAGTATCGACGACACGCCGACCGCGAGGTGAACCGATTCGTCGGCTTCCTCGCGGGCGACCAGCCACCGTCCTCAGTAGCGTTCGAGGAGCTCACAGTCGAAGCTCTCCGTGAGTACGCGCGGTATCTCTCCCGTCAGGGCTGGACCGAAGGGACAGTCCAGAACTACTACGCGCACGTCTCGGGATTCTGTGGGTGGGCGGCTCGCGAGGGTTACCTCTCGGGGAATCCCGCTCAGCGGCGCCGTGCGAAAGAGCCACTCCCTGAGGATACGGGCCGAAAGAGCGGCGAGCAGCAGGCATGGTCAGCAGAACAGCGCGAACAACTTCTCTCACACGTCGACGAACAAGCGCACGAGGCGGTTGACGACGTCGCGACCGACCGGCAGGCCGCAATCAAGGCTTGTCGGGATCGCGCACTCGTCTACGTACTCTGTTTCACCGGCGTACGCGGCGCGGAAATACTGGCCGACGACGGCGATGACCGGCGGGGACGCGATGGCCTGCGCTGGGCGGAAGTCTCCCTTGAGACCAATAGCATCCAAGTCCTCGGGAAGAATGGGAAATGGGACGACAGACCGCTCCCCGATCCCGCCGTTCCCTCGCTTGAGCGTGTCCAGAGCGTCCTTGCACCGTCGAATGACGACTGGCCGGTGTTCACAACGCTCGACTATCCAACGCTCCTACAGGCGTTCACACAGGCGATGACGGAACGAGGCTACGACCCCAGCGAGGTCGAGGCGCTCCGTCACGAGAAGGTCACGGAGGGTGAGGCGTCCCTCATCGAACTGCTCGCCGAGTACGACGTCGCGCCGCCGGCGTTAACGACTCACGGCGCTCGGACGGTCCTGAAGCGGCTCACTGACGAAGCGGGCATCGACCTCGACGACAAACACGGGTATCTCGCGCCACATGGGGCACGGCGCGGCGTCGGTGAGGTTCTCGTTCGGGCGTACGGACACGCTGAGGCGGCGCGCTATCTCGACAACTCCGAGGAGATCGTTCGCGAACACTACTCCCATATTGAGGCTGGAGAGCTGGCCGAGCGCGCTGAAGCCGCATTCGCTGAACACGACCAGGACCACCGGGCCGACCGCACTACTGACGACGAGTAAAGCGAGTCTCCGCATCCGTGTGCACCGATCGGTAGGGGGAACAGCAACCGATCGACTCGGTAAATTGGGGAATCAGAATCTATGTCCGATCCTTAGGCTACTTATCGAGATATTCGATGCCCCATTCACGTAATTTGTCGGCGACGAGTTCGGGGTGTTCTTGCGCGACGATCATTGCGGCTTCTCGAGCATCACCCTTGTAGACCGGCCCATCGACGAGGTCTCGAAGTTCGTTGAGGAAGTCCTCCTCCCCGTCCTTGACGAAGGGACGAACCTCAAGGAGCAGCTGCTTGGTTCGGTCGGCATTTACCGATGCGCCACGCATCTGCCGGCGCACGAGATACGGGAGATCGTCCATGTCGAGATCGCCACCCTGCGCCTGTGTCTGTGCAGGTGATTGGTCTGTCTCCCTCTCTGCGGCCGATTCTGGTTCCGAGTCGGTCTCTTTCTCGGGCTCTGGGTCGGAGTCGACGACGGATTCTGACTCGGATTCGGCTTCAGCCTCGAGCTCAGCTTCGACTTCTTCCTCGATCGGAGTCGTCGTCGAAATCGAGTCCGCCAGTCCCCTTCTTCAGACCCGTCATCAGGACACCACCTCTGAGTCCTCTATGTTGAGCGATGGCTCTCTAGGTGGTTCGACGCCGAATTCCTCAGCGATGTAGTCTGCGATGTCGAGGATGGTCTCGAGCGTCTCCACCTCCCGGTCACGGAGTCGTCGTGTTCCTTGTTCACCGTTATGCCAACCTTCTTCGACGACTTTGAACGCAGTTCCTTGGGCGTCCCACATCTCATCCATCATACTCTGTCGTTCGCCGATGGTCGCCGCAATCCCGTATTCCTCCTCCATTTCGTCAATATACCGTCTGTGAGTGCTCGTCGTGCCAGCCCCGGAGAGGATGACCGAGGCGACACCTACATCGATGCCGAGGTTCTCACTCATACTCTCGAGAAGTCCGGCGAGGCCTTCGAGGCTCTTGTTACCCTTCCCGGCAGGTTTACTCGGTGCGACCAGCGTTCGAGTGGCGTAGATTGCGTTATAGAGCATAATTTCGGCCCGCGCGTTCGGGTCGATGATGACGACGTCGTAGTCGTCTTGGACGTTATTCTTCTCCCAGAGGACCTTGTAGAGCTGCTCGTAGCGATCGAACTCATCTCCCATGTTCTCCTCGAAGCGTTCACGTTGAAGGAGGAGTTCCGTGAACTCCTCGAGCATATCGTGTGCTGGGAGGACGTCGACGCCCTCGTCCGTGCTCCGAATGAGGTCGTCGAAATCACCGTTGGGCCGGTCGAGGACGTGCCGTACGAGGTTATCCGCATCTGGATCATCGCGGCCTTCCTCGACGTCTAGCAGGTAGGTGAGGTTCGCGGCTTGGTGGTCTAAGTCGATGACGAGGACGTCGAAGCCTTGTCGAGCGTGTGCTTCGGCGAGATTGGCGGTCCACGTCGTCTTGTGTATGCCTCCGGATTCTGAGTAGATGGTATACGTGATGGGCATTTACTCGTTGTATAGACTGTTCGAGTAATAAAGGTACGTCAGACATATGGATGTGCTATGTAGACAAATTATGTACGTAAATTATGTGACTAACACAGCCACCTAATGTAGTCGGATAACGTGGTTGGATAGGTGAGCTATATTCCTTCCTCAGCCGGGTTGATGGGTCTGAAACATGCATTATCTCCCAAGATTAGGCATCTACATTATGTAGATGGATCATCCGTCCGAATTAGATATCGGATGTCTATTATCTTTGAACACGAGACTCCCTCTCTGATTCTCTGGGAAATCATCGAAGAGCTCCTCGAGGACGTTCGTCCGAACTACCAGTACACTCAGGGGGACTCATGACCCGCCGAGAACTCATTGACGTTTGAGGACACCAGGTTGCTCGGCGGGTTTGAGTGGATTTGTGGGGTGCGGTTGGTCAACGGAAACGAGCTCCTCAAGATACGAGCGAAACTGCTTGGCAAACATCTCGTCGTCGACGATCGTGTCACGAGCCGCATCGACAAGGTCCTCGACACTTGCAGTCTCAGAATTATTTTCTTTGGATGTCACCGTCTCGAATGCGATATAGGCGATGGAACTGAACTGACGGCTAGGACCGAATTTACAGAGGCCACAACCGAACTTTTCAGGAGTAAACTGCCGGCCGTACCACTGGTGATCCGGGCAGACAAATCCCTTCCACTGTTCATCAAGCCCGTGGACGTCTACCTCCAATTCATCGTCGTCGTGGGTGGCGGTGAAGTAGGCGCCGTTGAATCCCTTATCGTTGTGTAGATATCCGGTATTGAGTGCGGTTTTGAACTGCCGCGCTCGATGTGTATCGCCGCAAAAGTAGGCGCTTGCCGATGATTGGAAGAATGCCTCCTGAGAGATACCGTGGGTGAGGAGGATATCTTCGGGGCCAGCATCGGCTGGATCCGCTGTAAACCGCTGTCCATCGACCGTGAGTTCACTGCCTGCTTGGAGATGATGACCGACACTGAGTTCGTATTCTTCTGAGACGTGTGTTGGTGATCCGCCGAACGCCCGTTCTTTATCTCTGTTTCCATAGATGTAGACGAGAGTTCCGCGTTCCGCTAATGTCTCGAAATACGGTTCCACAGCCCGGAGTTGGTCGATACCCGTCTCGAGATCAGTTTTGTAGGCGTTCGTGATGTCGCCTGTATGGATGATGAAGTCGAATTCCTCACCTTCGGTGGCCTCAACAAGTTTCTCGAGTGATTCTGTATCCCCGTGATTGTCGCCACAGGCGAGAAACCGCTGATGGGTCATACTTGGAAGTGATACGCAGCTGCGAAAATACCACCGTTAGACCTGTCGTCTGTGATCCGAAACAGCGGCAGGTTCAATCGAACCTCATACTCCGAATCAGCTGTCGTGCTGTTTCGAGCGAGCCACAATCTACCTCTAACGAATTACTCCGGGACGAATTGACCTTGTTCGATGTAGGCCCCTACTTCCCCATACTTGAGGTTCGGGGCATCGACGAGCTTGATACGACGCTTCTCGCCCGAGGTCTTCTGGATCTGGAGACGGAACGGAACCGAGTGGTCGACGATTGCCCCTCCGTAGGATTCTCCTGAGGAATTAGTCGCGTTCGTAACCACCACGGCAGCGTTCTTCATATCGCTGAACCGCCGCAAGTCGTGGAGGTGCGAGTTTAGCTTTTGTTGACGCTCCGCAAGCTCGCCTCTTCCCTGGTATTCTGCACGGAAATTGATAGTTAGTGAATCAACAATCACCAATCGCAACTCTGACCCGGCTGATTCAACCCTATCTGCCAGATTGGAGAGCTCCTCCGTTGTGAGCAGCTGCTCATTAGTGGTCGTTGGCCGCTTGATGTGGATCTGATTGAGGGCCTTTTCAGCGAGACCCTCTACGTCACCAGATGGAATCTCAAATTGGGCGCCCAGAGCTTCTCGCCGATCCGTGTCGAGCCCCTCGATGATCTCTGTAACTCTGTCCGGATCGAATTTCCCTCGCGTGTCGATGTAGACTGAGTCCCCTCCGAGACCGCCTGCGTTGTCGGGAAGAAGTGACTGGACGCAGAGCTGGTGGGCCATCGTGGTCCGCCCACTGTTTTCGTTGCCATAGAACTCCGTAATCGCCTGTGTTTCAATACCTCCACCTAGAAGCCGATCAACCTCACTGTGGCCCGTTTCCAGCTTCTTAATGCTGGGACGATCAAGGACAGCGGCTCCTGAATCAAATCCTCCGATATCAGCAGCCTCACGGGCACCGTTGATGATGTCCGATGCTGTGCTCTCACTTACGTCGATAATAGAAGAGAGCTCCCCTGGTGATGAGACCGCGAGGGACTGCATCGTCTCGAATCCGGCCTCCTTGAGGTCCGCTTCTCTGCTTGGTCCTACTTTTGGGAGTTCCTGGAGGTCATCGCTGGACATAGGTTCTCTCGAAACGCTGTCATCATAAATCCGATGACGCCCCTGGATTTCCGGGGTGCTATCGACGATATTGACCACTCGGATTGTTTGATGGGTTGTCTCCCCACGTACTGGACTAGGCCTGTGAGCCGGGCGGAGTGACTGATCCCCAATTTATGGTGGAATCCAGCTTGTGTGATCGCGGAGAGTTGTATTGGGAGATTCCATCGTCGCACCGCACTTGGGGCAGTAATCTTCGATCGCATCCTCGTCGTAGAGATAGTGATCGCACTCGGGAGGGCTGGCTTGGAAATACACATCGTCCCAGTCGAGATCAGGCTCTCGACCGTAGAGACAGAATGTACTGTGTCCTGACCGCCCTCGATGGTTCGTCACTAACCGAACGGGACAGTACATGCACTCGCGGAGTTCGATTAACGGCTGGTCGGAATGGTTCGTCCAGAGCGTTTCTCGCCGCCCCCATTCGTGAAACCCTTTCGGCCCCCGACAGCGCTCTATCTCAGGTCGTGTCGCAAGCAGTTTCTCCACCTGTGCGGAATGGTACTGGCTTCCTGCCCACTTCCAGAATGGATCTCGGTCGTACTCACGGACAATCGCGTTCTTGAGCGCTTTCAGGGGAAAGTCGGGTCCGTGCTCGTCGCTCGCGGTGTAGGTGTGACTGCCGTCGGGTTCGTGAAGCCGGCGTAGCTCGCAACCCTGGGCAGTACAGATATCGTACGTAATCAGGTCTTCCTGTCCGCGGGGATGGGCATAGGGCGGCACGCGCTCCCACGCATGTTCGCCGTCGTAGAGGAGCGCTTGGCAGTTCGTAAATCGGCTAGCTTTGCTCGTTCGTTGGGCGTATCCAGAACCGTCGTCTTGCTCAAATTCGGCACCGATCGTATCGTAGTTGAACGTATCGAGAAGGACTGTTGCCGCGCGTATCCAGACGACCGAGTACCCAGCGGCCAAGTAGTCATGCGTCACCTGATGGACGTCCTTGTCTTCGTGATTGTGCTGTACCTCAACGGCGAGCCCTTCCCCGAAGTAAGGGTTCCAATCGTCAAAGGTCGCGAGTGTATCCGCCCGGCGTTCGGTCACAGGTGTCGGCACCTCGGCCACGTTGACGTCCACCTCTGTCTCGATGCGGGCGTTTTCTCCGAATTGCTGGTGCAGAGCGACCTCAACACGGGCGACTGCGCGTTCGTGGGTCTCTGACTCGCCGCCATTCGAGCAACGCTGGCCGGCGTCGTCTGATACGTGGTAGAAGTGTCGCGATTTGCCCGGCGCCGATCGTGGGTACATCGTCCCGCCACATACCGGGCAGGTGACGGCTTCTCCATCCTTGATAATGGCGGGGACAACCGGGCGACCGTCACGACGACCGCGGAATGGCATATATCCACAGAATATCTCAATAAGCAAGTATCTCCCTCAGCTAATCGGCCTAGATTGGAGAGGTTCTCTAAGCAGTATTTAGTGTTCTATATCCCGGGTCAGACCTCGCCTCCACGCCGTATTCCTAATCAGAATTCAAAAACTCGAGAACAGTCTCCAGCGATTCTATTCGTCCGATGAGTCGTCGGACTGTGTGTTATCGGGGCTGTCGCTGCCCTTGAATGTCTCGTTGGATCCGAACTGCCCCAGGTCGGGGGCTTCTCCGTCTCCGGAGGATCCGGAGTCACCAGAGTTGCCTTCCTCACTCATAGTATGAATAGGAGTATCGTCCCGGCCACTAAAAGGATGACGCCGAGGATCGATGTGATGAGTGCGTTATCGACATCTTCAGACTTGTCCTCTGTTTTGGACTGTACCTTATCGAAACAGTCTGAGTGGATATTGATTGCACGAGAAAGATAATCGACTTCATCGTAGTTGTGTTTAGCCACCGCCCGAAACATATCGGTTTCTGGGCCTGTACTGATACTCTCTCGTTGCTGTGTTTGGAAGGCCCTGTATGTGGAATATCCAAGTGAGATCACGGCCCCTCCGAGTAGGATTCCTGAGAGTGGTGTTATCTGAGTTAGACTGGATTGGGTGGGTACGAGGCTTGCGAAAACTGTAGCGACAAGTCCATTGAATTGTACGACTCGCCAGGCTTTCTGGGTAATATCGTTTAGCGATTGGAGTTCTTGGTCAAGTACTCGTCGAGCGTCATCGAGTGCGTGGCGGCGAGCTTCTGAGGGGATGTCAGAATCTTCATTTGACTCCTCCTGATTTTCTGCCTCTTCCACGCCGTTACTCATACTCGGGGATATCAGCGGTGAAATAAGAGCCTATGGTCTCTGGGAAACGATGTCTATTACTGATTTAGCTGATCGTATCTTTCTTTTACGACGTGAGCCGTGAGTCCGACGAAGAATAGGGTGGCTATGCCGATGTTTTCATCATAGTAGGCGTCAGGTGAGCCGTGCATTATTCGGTGACGGTGATTCCAGAAGTCGTCCCATTGTTGTTTGAATGACTCTCCCTCATCGTCTTCGACACCGAAAATGGCGTGTTCATCGTACCATTTCTCCAGAGCACGTTTTTTTCGTCCGCCGAAGTAAACGGGGTTTCCGCCGTCGTTATAGAAGTTAGGATCAATATCTGGGTCGTTCTCGCAGAGCCAGGTGATCAGGCCATCTAGGGAGGAGAGTAGCAGGTGGAGTCCTTTGTATGGGTACTCGGTTTCAGAGTCATCTAGTTCTTCAGCGAGCGACGTAGATCCCTCTTCGATACGTTCAGCGATGGTGTTTAGATTTGGATCCCCAGTGGATTCGAGATATTCGCGTCCTTCATAGGTCCACTTCATTGCTGTGAAGGAAGCCTCTTCGCTTGGAGAGTAGTCTGCTGGGTCGTAGTCCCAAGGTGGACCGAGGTTGATGTATTCTTCTGCGTGTTGTCTTGATCGCTCTAATCGTTCTTGGCCCTGACGGACTGCTTCAACAAGTTCTTCCATTTCCTCCTGAGAGGGGAGGGCCTCTGTCGCCGCACGGAGCGTATCTTCAGATAGTCCAAAGAGGGAATCATCGGAATCACTCATCGTGTGGGTGTTGTTATCGAAGTAGCATAAATAGTCAGTAGAAGTCGCTCTAATGGCTACAGTACCCATCAACAGTATCAGGTCGATATTCTGCGAAAAATCTTCGAACCTTTATATAGTGGACAAGAGAATTCCGCGATGGAATGTCTGACCTAATCGTCAAAGCAGCCGTGAAGGACACACTTTCGGACCACAACGTCTCGGCAGATTTCTACGATGCCCTCAACGAGGAGGTCGCCGAACTACTCGACGACGCTGCAGAGCGTGCCGAGGCCAACGATCGGAAGACGGTCCAGCCCCGCGACCTGTAGGCCTGCGTAACGCAGCCAACCCCGGCACTCGAACGTAGCTTTTTGAGGTTCCTGTTCAGAAGTTAGGAAACGGAGATGGCGGACGCACCGGATACCGAACGGCAGGCGGTCGAACCCGATGCGAGAGAGGTCCTTAGCGTGTCCCAGCTGAACGACCGAATCGCGTCGGTCGTCCAAGACACGCCTGCCCTCAACGGCGTCCGCTGTATCGGGGAGGTCACTGACCTCCACAAGAACAGTACGGCGCTCTACTTCACGTTCACCGACGGCGAGGCCGAGCTCCCCTGTATGATCTGGGCGAACCGTTACCGGGAGATGGACGCCGACCTTGAGGACGGGACCGAAGTCATCCTCGAGGGTGATATCGACTACTGGGTCGAAGGTGGGAAAATCGACCTCAAACCGTGGGAGGTGATCGTCGTCGGCGACGGCGACCAGGCGGCNGCCGTCGANCGNCTGCGAAGCGAACTCGAAGAGCGTGGNTGGTTCGANGANGANCAGAAACAGCAACCGCCGGCGTTCCCGGAGCGNGTNGGNGTCGTCACNTCCCTNCGTGGNGANGCCCGGTACGACATCCAGAACGCGATNCACGANCAGGACCCCACCGTCGACATCGTGGTGAAGGACGCAACCGTCCAGGGGTCGAACGCGCCGACGTCCATCGCGAACGGAATCCATCATCTCGACCGCTCGGAGGACGTCGACGCCATCATCGTCGGACGGGGTGGCGGGAGCGATTCGAACCTCCAGGCATTCAACACCGAACGGGTCGCGGAGGCGATCTTCACCGCCAATACCCCGGTAGTTACCGCTATCGGACACACCGATGACCGACTCATCGCGGATCAGGTGGCGGACGTCGCGACGATCACGCCGACTGCCGCCGGCGAGTACATCGTGAACTCCCGCCAAGAGTTCCTTGCGAGTGAGATCGAGCCGCTGGAGCAACAGCTCAACGCCGCGTACGAGACCTTCCAGCAGGAGCACGAACACGAACAGGAACTCGCCGAAGCAGTCGATGAAGCGGCCGCATCCGAGGGCCTCCCACCGATTTACTACAAGGTCGCGATCGCTGTGCTGCTGTTGCTGTTGCTGGTTATCACCGGGCTTTGGCTGGGGGTGATCTAACCGTGGCAAAAGACTCCGAAATCCACGATCGGCTAAGTCGCGTCGAGGAGATTATTGAGCAGCTCGACGCGGACGAGTGCGACCTCGACGAGGGTACAGCACTCCACGAGGAAGGTCAGGAGCTTTTGACTGAGGTGCGAGAAATTCTCGATGCGGGAAGCGGCGAAGTTGTGGAACTCGAGTAAGCGAATTTGCGCTCTTCCTTAACCAACAGGTGCTCACCAGCCTCCAGCTTGTTGGTTAAGACCATTTTCTGTAGAAGCAACTAATGATTTGGTTATAATTTACTCGACAAACTTGCACCACTTGGTAGCCAGAAAGTATTTATTCATCATCCAGCTACTGTGTCAACGTGTACCGTGATTGAGTCGGTGCATACCCATACCCGCACGTATGATTACAAGGTCAGTCACCATCGAGGACATCGATGATCTGTACCTGATGTGGAACGACCACATCAACGCTTCCGCCCTCTATCGCCGCGCCCTCCGCGAGGAAATGGAAGTCCGCGGTGTTGATCCCGACGAACTCCGCGACCTCCTCGAACGGGCCCGCGAGCAGGGCTACACCCTCGAAGAGATCGCAGAGGACACCAACCGATTCGACGACCTCCAGTCGCTCGTCGAAGAGCAGCAGAGCCAGCCACCGGCTGGAGACACCACGGATGATTGAACCGCTATGTCACAGGACAAGACTCCCTCCGACCCTGAGCGTAGCACCGACACCGAGTCACCGCTGACCGGCAAGATCCCTCGGCAGGCAGCGCTCACCGTCGTCCTCCTGAGCCTGTTCGCCGTCCAGCCGGTCGCCGCCCAGAGCAACGCAGTCTGTAGCGCGGACAATCTCCCCAGCATGATTGAGGGATTCTTCCAGCTGACCACCGCGCTGGGGATCGTCGGCCTCGCCATCGTCTGGCAGGCTGACTCCCTCATCGAGATGTTCACCCTCAATCCAGAGCAGAAGAAGGGCCTGAAGCGGCACAAGCGCTCTGCGATGAAGTCCGCGGTCGTCCTCGTCGTCCTCGGCCCGCTTTACACCGTTGCCGGGTCGATGATGGGCCTCCCGCTGGCGCAGTGTGTCGATCTCGTCCCCTGGTAACCACCCCACAGTCCCCGTCGTGAGCCCCATGTCCCACCGAGAGCTCTCCGTGCTCATGGCCGGCTTGCTCGTGACGAGCCTAGTCACGGGTATCGTCGCTGCTGACCCGCCACGACCTGGTACGGAGGGGAACGGGCTCACCGAGAATGAGTCGTCGACGCTGTGGTCACGTGATGCGGACAGCTACATCAGCCAGGAGGAGTACCGCCAGCGCTACGGCGAGAACCGCTCCGCTGTCCATCAGGTCGCCAACGGGACGGACATTACGTTCAAACGGCCGCCCGCGACCGCGGCGACGTGGACGCGGAACGACTTCGAGGACCTCGACGCCGGCGGTCCAGATACGTCCGTGCATCCGCCGCACGCGGACCTCGAGGACGGCGTCTTCATCGAAGATGCTCACGCAACGATCTTCGCACTCCAGCCCTCTACCCGAGGGCACCTGGAGTCCGGTGAGACCCCACTCTACATCGCGCCCAATGGGACGATGCGCGGGTTCGTTGATTACCGCGTTCGCGTACCCAACGGGAGCTCCTCCGGCAACACGACTATCTCGTGGTCGCTCACGGAGCACGAGATCGAGGAAGTCCGGTTGAAGAATGACGGCGAGACCATCGCCGAGCGTGATGGGTCTCATACGCCTGCCCTCGACTATCAAATCGAGGACGACTGGAGTGCGAATCTCACGCTGGAAGCGGAGATTAGCGTTCGGCTGAAGAAGACTGTCAGGACCGACCTTGGTGACCGGACGGACGTCGACGTTACCTATCGGACGGAATCACGGAACGTCTCCGATTCGATCGCCGTCGAGATCTACGACCTCTCGGCGTATCCCTACTACGCGGAGTACCCCAACGGCGACGCCGGTGTGGCCATCTTCCAGTCGCGGCCGTGGCAGGGATATACGCTCACGGAGGACGGTGAGGCACGAGTCCGTGGCATCTGGCGGTTCTACACGGCTCGGGACACCAACTGGGACACGCTCGTTCGGTCAAACCGGACGGATAGCGCCACCGTCGAGTCCGATGCAATTCCGGTGTACGTCCACGCGTATCCCTCGCGGATCGGGCCGCGTGCTGAGCCGGTCCGGGACGGCCCCGAACTCATCGAGACGTGGGGGACTGACCGCCCGTCGCCCGTCGGCACTATCGGCGAGAACATCAACATCGACATCGTCAATCAGTCGTACACGACGACATACGGCGTCGCCGTTCGGGCGGAGACCATCGACCGCGAAGCGCTCCACGTTGCGGGGATAGTCCGTGGCGTGAACGCCTCGATTGTCGAACCGGATGGGGGCTCCGAGCGCCAGCTCCGGCGCAGCAACCTCACGGTCAAGGTCCTCGAACAGAACCAGTCACAGGCGACCCTCCGAATTGAGTTACGGGACAATCAGACCGGCGCTCCAATCACGCTCGACGATAGCCGTCAGTACCCGATTGGCGGAACCACCCGCAACGGGTACATCACCGTCGCAGATCAGCGCGTCGAGACCAACGAATCCGGCGTTGCAATCGTGACGATCGACGAGCCGGGGATCTACACGGCTCGGTACCATCCGGGTTCGTGGCTTGGCCATAATCCCGCGTACGTAAGCGATTCCGCGACGGCGCGCTGGCATCCACTTGGGACAATCGACGGCTGGTTTGCGCTGGTGTTCGAGGTCGGCTGGCAGCTGCTGCCGTTCTTCGTGATGTTCTACGCCGGCAAGCGACTCCTGCGGATGCTCGGCCCAGAAGACATCTTTGGACAAAACCCATGACTCGAAACAATCCCCACATCAGTAGACGGACCGCCCTCCGAACAGTCGCCGGTGCCGCTATGGCGAGCGTGGCAGGGTGTCTCAACAATGGTGATTCCCCAGGTGGCGGCAACTCAACCCCATCTGATGATGGGAGAATTATCCAACAGGTCACCGTGGAGGGGACAGAACTCGTCGTCGAATACTCGTCGGAAGAGGGAGTGGATCAGATCAACCTCGTTCAGCCGAATGGGGAGCTGTTCGGTCAACGAGAAACCGCTGCTGGGTCACAGCAGGTTTCCTTCGAGATTGGAACTGCCTACGAGCCTGGTGAGTACACTGTCGTGGCTCTCAGCGGTGATGAAACGCTAGCTGAGAGTTCATCAGTGATTGAGCCAGAAATTGGGATTCGAGATGTCGGCCTTTACCGGAATAATCCTGAGAAGCCGTGGGATGAAGTCTACGGGGATACCGAGACAGATCGGCTAAAGAACGGGGAAGCGTACGTTACCGTCGAAAACGCTGGAAGCGGGCCAGAAGCGGTTGTTGAATTGGTTTTCTCCGGTGATGTCCCGAATCCTGTCGGAGATCCCCGAGGTAGTGGGATGTACGAAACCGAGCAGGTGGTAATCTCACCGGAGGAAACGGTCGACCTATTCAGTAGTTCGTTCCCGTTTGGCTCTGAATCTGAAGAGGGAATGGGATGCTCTCCGGACGGGAACAGCGGTGAATTCACCGTCACAGTCCGGACCCAAGTTGGCGGAGACGACGTGTCGAAAACCTTCGATGTACAGTACTCCGGGTCCACGGAAATGAGTGACTGCGAGGTTTCAATCACGGAGGCCTAACGATGGTGGACCTGATAGACGTTGTTCTCGAGGGGATCAAAGACGTCGTCGATTGGTTCATCGGTCTGTTCATGGACGGGCTTCGGTCGGGGTATCAGACCCTGACCGAAGAGATGTTTGGCACTCCAACTCCTCAGACCGACGGGACGTTCATTTTCGGAGAACCAAGTAATGCCCCTTGGCCAGCAATCCAAGAGGGGCTAATCGGCGGCGAGATCATGTTGATCGCTCTGCTGCTGCTCGTGATGAGCGTTCAGGGTCGACACACCATCCGGATCTTCAATATCGGGAGTGCGTACGAGGCTCGAAAGACCAAGAAGACTGCCTGGGTCGGTGCTTTCCTGATTATTACCTGGTACTGGATCGGAGCGCTCGCACTCTACCTTGTCGATGGGTTCACGATTGCCCTGATGCCGGAGCTGTCCTCGCTGGGCTCTGCTATGCTGCAGTTCATAACGGGGTCGATTACCAATCCCGGTCTCGGTCTCCTGTTTGCCCTAATTGGAGGAATTTCGATGTGGGCGTTGGAGGCGCTGTTCTACATCCGGCAGATTCTCCTCTACGTCTACCTGTACGGGATGCCCATCGCGTTCGCCATTGCGTATGGCAATATCCCTGTCCTCTCTGATGTCGCGATGGGATTCAGCAAACGGTTCGTCCCGTTGGCCATCCTACCCCTGCCTGCAGCGATAGTCCTCAAGGGATACGACTTACTCTACTCTGGAGGGGCGTTGACGCCGGGAACAGCGTTCCTCAAGTATCTCGTCGCGTCTTCACTTCCACTCGTTGCGCTCTATGTCACGTGGAAGACGTTCAAGTACGCGACTCCGCTGACCGCGAAAGTTCTCGGCGGTGCGACCAAGGGAGCGGCTCTCATCGGCGGCGTGGCTGCTGGAGCATACATCGGCGGCGCCGGCGTCGCGACGACCGCCGCCCGGTGGGGCCCGAAAGCCGCTGCGGGACACGCCGTTGCCCAGAAGGCAGCGGCCCGAGGTTCGAACAGCGACGAAGATAGCGGGACGCCGTCCTACCGGCGGACCGAGAACGACCCTGGAAGCTACTAACAATCTATGTCCACCGATCAAGACGCAGCCGCACGGCGAATCATGGACCAGTTCGGTGAGGAGAGTCGCATCCCCTACCTCAACATCGAGGAAGGCGACGTTGGCGTCCTCATCGCCTTCCCGATCGTCGGCCTGTTCATTGCCGGCCTCACCGGCATCGAATCACTCGCCCTCCCGTTCGTCGCAGGGGGGTTCGGGTTCGGCGTCGCGATCGTCTACGTCTCGCCCGACCACCTCAACGCGTGGACGTGGACGAAAGACGTCTATCGCTACGTCAAGCGCCCCCAGATCACGTTCAGTTCCCCAGAGGAGGCCAACAGTAGTACCAACGAGACAGAGCGCAACGAGGGCGGGCTCGCGAACTACACGCCGTTCAAGCCCGACGAACGAACGCAGGACCTCACGAACATCGAACGGGCGTGGCCGGGGGCTGGCGCGATCCAGCGCGCCGACGGGACGATGGAGGCGTTCATCGAGATCGACCCGGACAACATGGACTTCGCGATGTCCGACGACTGGGCCCAGCTCCAGGACGCCGGCGAGGAGTTCGCCAACAAGGAACTCGACTCGAAGCTCAAACTCCACGCGACAACCCGCTCATTTCCGGTGGAGCAGATTACCGAGAACATCGAAGACCGCCTGAACGACGAGGACGTCAAAGAAAACCCGATCTTCCGGGAGCTTCTCGAGGAGTATCGAGAGACGCGGCCGAAAGAGATGCGCGACCGTGGAATCCAGCAGGTGCGATACTACATCGGCGTTCAAGTCACCCCGCTGGAGGTCTATGACCGCTTCCGAGACGAGGGGACGCCGGCCGAGAAGCTGACGCAGTTTCCCGTCATTGGGTTCCTCTTCAACCCGTTCGTGACCCGCCGAGAGGACCTCACCGACGTCGAGCGCCGCGCACAGATGTTCGAGAAGCTGGATAGCCGGGTCAACGACGTGCGGTCGGAGTTCATCCAGCAGGCNTCGGGNTGGTCCGCNCGCCGGCTCAGNACGGTCGAGCTGTTCGTGTTGAATATGGACTTCTGGAACGGCCGCGAACACGACTACGACGAAGCCGAGCGCGTCGTTCGCGAACAACCCATCATCGGCCATTCGCGCCGGGAGGATGCCCACGATGCGTAACCTCGTCCTCCAGACGGGCAGCGGAGCCGTCGCCCAGCTCACGGAGTGGCTCACGAATCCGACCTCAGCTGAAGGGGCGGCCCTCTACATTCTGCTCGCGGTACTGGTTGGGATCGGCGGAAAACTCCTCTGGGACTGGTACACCGAAGACGACGAGGAAGAGGTCGAGTTCTCGGATCTCCTCGACGAGGAGACCATCGAACAGGGCGCGGCCGAACGCCAGCTCCTCGACGATATCGCCGAGTCACACAAGACGGTGACCGCGCCGGCGGCGATCGAGTGGGAAACGCGCGCGGCACGGGTCGGCGAGCAGTGGACGACGACCCTGTACATCGCTGACTACCCGGACTACCCCAACGACGGCTATCTCTCAGAGCTCTTCGAGATGACCGACGTGCAGTTCGATCTGACGGCCCACATCACGCCGAAGAACCAGGAGCGTGCCCGGAACGAACTGCAGGATATCGCTGACGACCTTCAGGTCGACGCCGACCTCGAACAGAGCGTCCGGAGCGCCTACCTCCAAGAGCGCGCCAACGAGGCCGCAGCGACGTACAAGGCCGTCGAGAACGGCGCGAACGTCTTCGACCAGGGGATGTTCATCACGGTCAGGGCCGACGAGAAGGACGACCTCCAGGATGCTGTCCAGAAGGTCAAGAGCGCGCTCCGTGACGACCCCGCGAACCTCACGCCAAAGACGGCGATCTGTCGGCAGGACCTCGCCCTTCAGTCCGCCGCGCCCATCGGCGACAACGAGTTCGGACGGACGTCTATTGCGCTCGGCGGCGCCGTCGGCGCGTTACTCTCCTCGCCNCACAACGCGACGATNCTNGAGGAGGGTGGCGTCGAGTTCGGGATTCACAAAAGACAATCAGAGCCCGGTCGTCATCGACCCGTTCGCCCGGGANAACGGGTACGCGATGTTCACCGTCGGCGANACGGGCTCGGGGAAGTCGTTCAGTTCGAAGCAGAACTTCATCCGCTCCATCGAGCAGAGCAAGGACCGCATCGGCATCATCCTCGAACCGCTGAACAACTGGGCCGGCGTCGCCGAAGCCCTCGACGCCAAACGCATTACTGTGGGCGGCACGCTCGGACTGAACCCCTTGGAGATTCGGGAGACGCCCGAGCACGTCCAGCGGGCGATGGGCGAGGACGCCAGCCCGTTCAACGAGAAGCTCGATGACGCGATGAGCTTCCTCACGAACTTCTTCGCGCTCCGCGGCATCTCGCTTGGCGACCGCCGGACGACGCTCGAACTCGGACTCAAGCGGGCATACAAACGGAACGACATCACTGACGACATCTCGACACACAGCAATCCGAGCCCGACGATTCGGGATATGATGGACGTCTTCGAGGATATGGTCAACGACCCCGAGGAGTTCGTCGTCCGGTCCGATGAGGAGGCAGGGAAGATCAAGGAGGACGCGACGTGGCTGCTCGACCAACTACGTCCTTTCGAGGCGGACGGCCGCCACGCGAATCTCGGCCAAGAATCGGACTTCGACATCCGGGACGAGAAGGTCATCTACCTCGATCTCGCCCAGCAGGAGGGTAGCGTCGACAGCAGCACGGCGTTGACGATGCAGTTGCTCATCTCGCTGGTGTACGAGCGAGCGAAGGTCTCGGACAAGGAGGTCGTGTTCTACATCGACGAGGCCCGCTACATCATGCAGGACGCCGCGAGCCTGGCGTTCCTCGAGACGGTATTCCGCCATCATCGGCACCACGATCTCTCCATTCGGCTGGTTACGCAGACCGTCGACGAGTTCTTCGAACACGCCGAAAGCGAGGCCATCCTGGATCAGTGTGCGGTCAAGCAGTTCCACCGCCTCGACGGGATGGACGAGGAGTGGGCCGACGAGTTCGGGCTGAACTACGCGCAGATGCGGTTCGTCCAGGACGCCGTGCCCGGCAACGAGGACGCCGGCTTCTCCGAGGCACTGGTGGGTGTCGACGGCGAGTGGCGCGGCATCCAGGTCAAAGCGATGCCCAAAGAGAAGCAGGTCATCGACTTCGATCCGACCTCCCAAGTTCGGTCCTCACTCCCCGGCGCCGGCGACGATGCCGTCGATACCGAGATGGAGGAGTTCCAAGAAGAGCTCGAGCATCGAGCAACGAACGGAACGAGCGAAACGAGCGAACTGAACGAGGAACCAGACGCCGTCGAAGCTGAGCCAGACGGCGGGTCAACGGAGGGGACCAACGATGACTGAGTACCTGCGCGTCACGCCCACATCCGAGCGTCTTGAACCGGAGAATATCCCCCGAGTCCTCGACAGCCTCCACAAACTGACCACGCCCGGCTCGTCGGGCCTCGGGGCGAAGCTGAACCCGCTCCACAGTGAGACACCACCCCGATTCGAGTTCCTCGCGATCAGCGATGGCCCGGATGACCCGGTGGAGTTCTTCTACGGGGCCGACGCGCACCTCGATACGCTTGAGAAACGCCTCCGTTCCATCTATCCGGCCACGTTCGACATCGAGCGCATCGACGTCGACGTTGCCGCCCGGCTCATCCAGCCAGTCGAGTTCACACCGCAGGAATTCGTCGACCACTACGAGGCCGGGCGGCTGCAGTACGAGTTTGGCCCGGCAGAACAGTACGACATCGTCGACGAGGAATCAGTGGACGCCGAGACAGCCGAAGCCGACCCCGTCGTCGACGGCGGTACGGCATCCACGAGCGTCCCCGATCATCACGTAACTGTCGGGGACTCAGCCCTCGAACTAGCGCCGCCCGATGCACTTCCAGACGACGAGGAAGAGCGACGGGCCATTGAGAAGCCAACGATGACACCGGCGGGAACAATTCTAGCTCGCCCTGCCCAAGACGCTGTCTCGCCGCTCGGTGTCCGGTGGTGTGGCTCCGCGTCGCGGAAGCAGGACTGGATGACCTCGCTGACACCGTTCACGGCAGAAGAAACGGACAGCGACCTCTCGTCCGCCGACGAACCCGGCGCGGCGCTGGCGTCGCTGATCGACCACCTGATGGAGGCGACAGCGCCGACCGCGTTCCAAGTCGTCTTCCAACGGCGTGCCAGCTGGCAGTCCGACGCGGAGGTGCGGAAAGAGGACCTCGTCGACGGCCGCGACACGTTCTTCCAGGAAGTCGTCGGGTCATTTCTCGAAGTCGAGGAGCAGCGGAGCGATCAGGACGACCGGCAGCTCAGCGAGGCCGTCGAGAAGCGGATCGAGTCCATCGACGCGAAGAACGCCAAACGGTCGTTCACGGTCAACATCCGGGCCGCCGGCGTCCCCGTCGACGATACCCACGACGACCTCGATGGCCGGATGGACTCGCTCCTCCCGGTGTTCGACCCGCTTGATGGCCCGTTCTACGAGGTCGAGGGGCAACGCCTCCGGAACAGCGGCTTCCGTGAGAAAACGAAGGAGAAGAAGGCACGGGCCGCACTTCAACGCCTCCTCAATCGCGAGTTGACGACGGGACGGGGGAAGACCCGTCCCGAGCTGGTCCTCAGCGGGACGGAGCTCGCGAACTTCGTCCTCGTCCCCTCCTCCGAACAGTTAACCGTCGAGGGGACGCGGGGAACCAGAGCCGAACAGCAGAGTCGGAATCCGCTCCCGTGGCCCAACCCGGATCTGATCCAGCAGTTCCAGGAGGGGATGGAGATCGGCTACGCGCTCGACGAGAACGGCGAGCCACGGCCGGACCCGATCCGGATCCCGCCGGACCTGTTGCCGACGCATTACGGGCGGTTCGCGTCGACTGGTGGCGGGAAGTCGAAGGCCATCATCAACGACGCGCTCTCGCTCCGCGAGTCGACTGGTGGCCCCGTCGTTCTCGTCGACCCAAAGGGCGACGGGATGTGTGAGAACTACCTGCGCTGCCACTACGAGCGGTTCGGTGGCCTGGACGACGTCTACCACTTCCGCGTCCCGGAGACGATTCCTGCGTTCTCGTTCTTCGACATCCGTCCAGCGCTCGAGGCCGGTCGCAACCGTGAGGACGCGATTCAGGACAAGGTCGACCACTTCCACGACATCCTCCGGATGATTATGGGCCGCGAGCAGTATGGCCAGGCGTTCGTCGCGAACGAGATTCTGAGCTACCTGATCAAGGCGCTATTCGACGAGGAGTATGGGAGTGACGTGTTCGGGCTAGACGACCTCTTCGCCGCCGCCCTCCGGATGCAGCGCGAGCAGACGATTCCCCCGGTCTCTGCGGACAACCAGAACATCGAGGAATCGCTGACGCGCCACTTCGCGAAGGACAACCACCAGTTCCAGGTGTCGATGGACGCGGTCGGGAACCGCCTCGACAAGCTCAAAGAGGACGCGCACCTCCGGCGGATCTTCAGCCACGTCCCCGAGCAGAACGACGCCGGCGAGTACGTCGACAACCGCTTCGATTTCCGCGAGTTCCTCGATGAAGATGCCACCATCATCTTCGATCTGGGCGACCTTCGCCCGGAGGCACAGCGAGCGATCACTCTGCTCCTGTTGAGTAACCTCTGGGACGCCGTCCAAGTGCGCCGGCGCGACGGCCAGACCGATTACGAGAAGCTCACGAACCTCATCATCGAGGAGGCCGCACCGGTGGCGTCGACGAAGCTCGTCTCCGAGCAGCTCCTGCCGCAGGGCCGGTCGTTCGGCCTGAGTATGGGGCTCGTGATGCAGTTCCCCGAACAGGTGCGGAACCGGAACGAGCGGGCCTACGACGAGGTGTTGAACAACATCAAGACAAAGCTCATCGGCAACATCTCGATCGAGCGCGACCTCGCGGAGTCGCTTGCCCACGAGGACCTCAGCCCGACCGAACTCCGCAACCGAATCAACACGCTGCCGAGCGGCGAGTGGATCGCCCAGCTCCCGAGCCCGTCGTTCGGGGAGACTGGTCCGCCGCCGTTTTCGCTGCAGCCGCTCCCGATTGCGCCGGGGCATCCAGAAAGCGACCAGCCGCTCACAGAGCCCCAGGAAGACCATTTCGAGTCCGTGTCCCGGCCACGGATGGTCGAGCGGACACAGGCCCAGTACGGGCTGACAGAGACGGCTGAGTCGAGCACTGCTCCGGAGGAGACTGTCTGGGGTAGTACTGGAGCCGACACGACGGGCTCGGCTGCCGACGGCGATACAGCGACCGACCCGACGCAATCCGCGTTCATCAGCGAGTCGACGACCGAGGACGTATCGACGTCGACTACGCAGCCAGAGACGGACAGTGCCCCAGGTGCAGACGAGTCAGAGATGAGCCCCCTGTTCGGGCAGGCTACCGAGACGGACGGGGAATCAGCTGGTGACCAAGCAGCGGAGCCGGAGAACGGGGCAACGCCCGTTCAGGAAAGCAGCGTGCCCGTCCCCGATGACGAGCTCCGACAACGCGGCCTCAGTCGAGACGACGTCCGGTTTCTGAATCATGTCCTCGACGTGATGAACAGAGCGGACGACGAGTACACTCTGTTGGACAGGATGAGCCAGCTTCGGGACGAATACGACGATCTCCACATAGAGCGGCTCACGGAGCAGAACCTCCTTGAAGCAGACTCCGCGGCAGGTCGCAAGTACTACACCGTCCTCCCGGACGGCCGAGACCTCCTCGGGAGAGAATTGAAAGCGGGGCCAGGAGCGGGCGATCTCGGCGAGAAAACGCCACACAAGGTGGGCGTCCGCCTCCTCGAGCTGTGGCTCCAGCAGCGGGACGACGTCGTTCGCGTGGAACCGTACTACGAAACCGACGACGGCACGGTACTGGACGTGGCCGGCTTCGACGAGGGCGGAGATCTCGTCTGGGCCGGCGAAGCAGAGCTCGCGAGTAATAATCGGCACGCCCCGGTCGAGGATTACGACAAACTCAGCACGGTGGATGCTGACGCTATCTGGGCCTTCAACAATCGCGAGACAGCCCTCGACGTCCTGGAGAGCCTTGCCGACGCCGATCGGATCGACGAGCGGGTCAGCGGGCGGGCGGCACGGTCGTTCGCGACCATCAGAGACGCCGTCGGCGAGTTCGATGCTGCGGGCCTGACCACCGTTCGGGGCTTCAAAAATCTCGATCAAGAGCTCAACCAATGACCTGGCGACAGGCGACCCGCGAGGAGATTTACGCCTACTACGCCGAGGAGTTCCCCCGCTATCTGGACGACCTGCCGGAATTCATCACGGCGACCGGCCCGAAACAGTACGCCGTCGCCTTTCGCGAGTCCCACCCGGTGCGCAAAGACGAGGTGCCGGACAAGGACTTCATCCGGCGGGATACGTGGCAAACAGATGCGTCGGGCGACCGAACGACGCCCGAGTTCGACGACCTCGAGGACGTCGTCGAGTTCATTCGGAATCCAGCCCGCAACGACCCGCTGGGGCGGAGCAAATTCGCACTTGCTGATCCGGAGGTGCTGGAGAAACCGGACCCACGGCCCGACGCCGTCTACTACGCACTGGATCACTGGGAACGGCCGTGGGTCCTCTTGGTCGATATCGACGCGAAAGAGATCGCCCGCGACCGAGCGGACGAGATGGTCTCAGCGGACGGCGACGACCGGGACGACGATGCGCTCCTCGACGCTGCGGGTATCCTCGACGCCGCTCCCGAGGGGTATTCGTACGCCTTCGAAGATGTCGACCGCGCTATCGAGTACGGGTTCGAGGTGTGCGACATCTTCGAGGACGATTTCGACGCCGAGGAGACGATGGTCGTGTACAGCGGGCAGGGTGTCCACGTCTACCTCCTCGATACGGATCCGGCGCACCGGTACGACGAGCAGAGTCGCGAAGTGTTGAACGACCTCCTCCTCGAGACGTACGACATCCCTATCGACCCCGTCGTGACGGCCGACCGCCGGCGCGTCGCCCGCCTACCCTACTCGCTGCACGCCGACGTCTGCAGTATCGTCCAACCCATCGAGAGTCCGGCGTTCGACGTTCGGTCGGCGACACCCGAGGTGATCGACGAATGAGTCCGAGTACGCCCACCGACGACGAGGAGATGGCGTATCGGGTTGCGGCACTCCCGTTGGAGTACGGTGAGACCCGCATCAACCAGCTGTTTACGCGTGGTTACAATCGATACGTCGTCGACGGCGAGGACCAGCCCGAGGACCTCGTGAACGACGTCGAGCGGTTCGGGACGGCGGCGTTCAAAGAGCAGGTTCGTGCCGACGCCGCTGAGGAGCCGTTCGTCGACGAACCGGGGACGCTCGCAGTGCTCGCGACGTTGAGCGCGATCTGTGTGAAAGAGCACCCGAAGTTCGAGCACGCGTCGCCCCGGAACATCCAGGTGCTCTACGACATCCGGGAGCTGTACGTCAACAATCTCGCCTCACTCATCCGCGCCCACGGTGATAGCTCTCTCCAGCAGGACATCGCCGACGACGTGCTGTACAGTAAGGAACCCGGTGAGGATGGCCCACACCCAGGTCGGGTCTGTACGGGCATCACAGAGATGCCGGAGTTCGGGGATGGTCTCTACCTCGAAATCCCGATGGCGGCAGCGTCACGCAAATGTCTCGTTCGGAAGGACGAGGCGTCGACGGGGAGTGACGATGGCGGGGAGATACTGACGCGAGTGAAAGACAACAAGCTGTACGTCCCGGTCGGTGATTTCGACAGCAAGTATCGGGACTATGCTGAGCGGGCGTTCAAGAAGCTCCTGCGGGTGCAAGAAGACGGGCTCTCCGACGACCAGCTGACGTGGCTGACCACCAACGAGTCGGCGATTACGGAGCGGATCGACCGCTTCCTCGAGACCGGCCATCACGAGCGTATTTGGCAGAATTGGGACCGTGGGGAACGGACGATCCGAGTCCTCCGCCGGGCCCTAAGTGACGCCCCGGACGACCTCGCGCAAAAGGGTGAGTTCCACACGGCGAAAGAACTCTATCGTGCGGTTGAGGCATACGACGCTGAGGACGACTGGGAATCCTCTGTAACGGACTGGATCTCGAGTCCGAGTAGTCTCGCGAAGACGCTGGCCGATCACGAGTCCCACTCGGCAGTCACGATCGACCGCGATGGGCGCGTCAATACGTACCGAATCGGGCGAGCCGGGACCGGCGCCGAACAGATCGAGGTACGGGAAATTGAGGACCTCTTCGAACTTCCCTGTATGGCGAATATGGAGGAGCGACTACACGAGAAGAAGCCCGTCCGGAAGGACCTCTACAACTTCGCACGGATGGTGATGTGGCTCCCACAGTACCAGGACAGCAGCCTCGACGAGATTGNCGGGGACCTCAAGGACGTTTTCTCCCGGTGGCCGTGGTACGACGAGCAGGAGACCGAATACCAGGTCCGCTACGAGTTCTCGAACACCATCGACGGCGACACGCCGTTGCCGATGAACTGCGATAACGACGATCTGCAGCGCTACTGTATCGGCCAGGACCAGTGTCCCTACTCGATCTGGGGCAGTCTTCCGTTCCCGGATGAGATGTACGAGCAGGTTGAGGAGGAATCAGCTGGGCCCTCAGAGAAATTCTGAACTGCTGATTTCATTCTTTGTTTGAATACTATCGAATAGTACCCTTTCTCGTGAAACTGCTGATAAACTCGTACACAATTACTGCTAGAAACTCTAGCGTTTGTGATGCATATTCTCACCCAACGCCAGATACAGCTAGAGGTATGGCAATACCGCTATAAAAGTCGATTCCAGGTCCGGATATAAGAAACGGCTATTCTCCCCTTCCTATTAGTATCAGTTGTGCTAAACGGGTGATATCTGGTGACTTGGAGGGATGAGATCATTCATCACGAGGGCCGGGAGGAAACTCAAGGACCTTTTCAGAGGTGATCAGGAGGTGGAGACAGATTCGTCACCCTTGGCAGTCAGTTATGTCCCACGGGCGGGTGTCCAAGAACAGATAGTTCAGCGCCTAGACGGAGAGAAGAATCTGTTTCATATTGCGGGCGAGCCAGGTGTTGGGAAGACCTTTCTCCTTGACTGGGTGGAGGACGAGTTCGGTGACGAATATGCGGTCGAACGGGTTGAGTTAGGCTCTCACCACAGTATCCAGACGGTGGCACAGAAAATCTACCGGACGATCCTTGATGATATCCCAGAATCGGTGAAGGAAGGCGACCGAGAGATTACCGGTATCTCGGGAAGCGCTAGCGCTGGCGGGTTCGGAGGCGGCGGCGGGATCTCATGGACACGAAACCCCCCTGAGTGGGCGGAAGATAGATTCCAATATATTGAAGCACTGGATCAGATGGCTGACCACATTCCAGACGGTCATAAGCGACTCATCTGCCTTGATGACGTCCACAACGTTGACGATGACGAGAAGAAAATTAAAGATGCTCTCAGCGAGATTGCCGAAGTACTTGGACCGAATGTCACCTTGCTATCAGTAGGCCGGCTACAGTTCAATGGCCAAGTTCCGGTGATCCGTCTTTCTACGTTCAGTGAGGCACAGTCCGTTGAACTCCTGATGAACGAAGTACCTGAGATGGCACCAGCGACGGCACGGGAACTCCATGACCGGGTGAGTGGCCATCCATACTACTTGGGTCTCTTGGCAGATATCAAGGATCCCGCCGCCGCTATCGAGGTCCCTGAGGAAGACATCCGTGACTATATTGAAGAGGAGTATCTGGAAGCGCTGGGTGGAGACGAAGAGCGGTTCCTCCAGGCGACATCTCCGCTGACCGAGCTAGATGAGTATGTTTGTAGCGCTGTATTGGCGGACGAAGACGGGTTTGATCAGGTTGGTGTCCGCCGGTTGTTACGTGGTCTCAACAAGCGGGTAATCGTCCAAGACAAGAGGACCGGCCCCGACGGGACGACTCGGTACGCGATCCACGACAAGTTCAGAGAGTTCTTGCTCCGCCAGGAGTCGAATCCGGGTGAACTCCACGTAGCAGCGTTTGAGTTCTATACAGATCAGCTTCGAAGCCAGATTGCGTCTAATGAAACTGATTTCGAACAGGGGACACAGTCCACCACGCTCTGTACCCATCACCTGTCCGCTCTGATCGAGTTACAGGAGCAACAGCAGAGCGTAGCTGGTTTTCTGGAAACAGCATTAGGAGAGGATGGATTACCGTTCTATACGGCGACTGTTCTTCTTGACGAGCTCAAAGCGTGGCCGACAGATGATGTACCGGAAACTGTCGTGTCGACGGTGCTGTCTACCTTGGAGAATCGAGAACCGCTTGCACGGTACTTTTTCGACGAGGAGGTCGATCGATCGTGGGCCGAACAACTCTACGATCAAGAAGTCTTCGCTGATCCAGATATCCCTCACATGCAGTACCTGTCCAGCATCATCGACGTTCACCCGGACTTTGTGGTCAATGTTATTACTAATCTCGACACCGAAGATCCGAACACGCGACGGTGGCTAATCAGCATCGCAGGCGATATGCCGGCGGATGAAGCGGCTGAGACAGCTGCTACTATCGAGTCGTGGGTCTCAAAGTCAGAGTCGTTCCACCAACTGGATTTCTATGCGATACAGCTAATCCAGCATTTGGTTGAACATGACGAGATAGAGGCTGCAGTGACCGTGTTAGGCGGTGTACTTCGGGCACCACAACGCGATGCCGACCTCGACTGGCAGCAGGACGAGCAGTTCGAACAGTTTGAACTCCATGAGCTGTTTCAGGAGACACGTGAGACCTTTGTTGAGGCGTGTGGCCACGAGTTCCTCAATGCATTAGATGAAGCATTACGAAGGAGCTTGGATGCCGGAACGGATCCTGAAGGAGAGCCGGTTTATGAATCAGTAGCTGGCCGAACCCCAATACCGGATCTTGATTACGGGGAGAACAATTCCGGTGAACGGAAGCATATCCTCTTCACGTATCTGAGTCTTGCTACCAACCAGTGGGTTAGTGCTGATCCAAACGACGATAGCCGGGAAGATTTGATCACATCATACCTAGAGGACCCTATTCCTGCGTTCCGCCGTATCGGCTTGTTTCTCCTCAGTCAGCACCCTGACACATATCAAGACCTCGTTGCCGATGAGTTAGGAGAGGAGACAAACTACGACGATGATAATATTCAGTATGATTTCTATAGACTGGTAGAAACCGCGTTTTCCTCTCTCGACGACGACCAGCAGGATCATGTCTACAAGGTACTCCGTGAGGGGCCACAAGATAGAGAGTGGATTGAGGACCGGGCAGCCCACGAAGCGCCAGATCGTGAGCAGTCTGAAGACGAAATTGTACAGGAGCGCGTGGAGCGGTGGCGATTGAAACGCTTGTATCTCCTTGATGGGGAAGTCTCAGCTGACCAGCAGGAGTATATTGACTTCTTAGTCGAAAAATTCGGGGTCCCAGAAAGGACTGCGTCCGAGCCGTATACACCATCGGTCCGTGGTGGTTTTGTGGATGAACGAGGACCGGAGGATCTTGAGACGCTTCGTACTTGGTCCGCTGAAACAGTTTTGGAGATGTGTGTGGACTGGAAACCACCTGAGGACCAATCGTGGTCTTTCGATGATGATGAGCGGGTAGAGATCAGTCATTGGGGGTTCGCCAAACAGCTCTCCCAGTTGGTTAAGGAGCAACCAGCTTCGTACGCAGAGAGGATCAGTGTTCTGGAAGATGCGAAGCCACAGTACGCGGATGTCGTTCTGGACGGGCTTTCTGAAGCGCTACAGAACGATGGGCGGTTCTCCTGGCAGCCAGTATTGTCGTTTTGCGAAACGGTAACAGATGAACCCAGTCAGTGGCCGTCTCGGTGCCGTACCTCGATTGCCCGGCTTCTCCGAGAGGGTATCCAGTCAGACCAGACTGATTTCCCCAGGAAGGATTTAGTCCGTGTTGAGGGGCTGTTGGTTCGTTTGCTCACGGAGGTCGGTCTTGAGACAATAGAAGAGCAGCCGCAGAGTTGGAAAGGTGGCGTCGGTGACCCTGAAGAGGAAGTACGGAGAAACGGAGTCGGTGCAGTTGTCAGTTATATATGGTGGCAGGACCAGAACAATTGTTTAGGTGACGATGGGTTAGATGAGCCTCTCCGAGGAGCAATCCAGACAAGGATAATTGAAGATAGCGCTGTCCCGGTGCGGACGGCTTTGGGCAGGCATTTCCAGACGTTCTGGGCAGCAGATAAAAATCTGATTCAGACACATTTGGACGACCTCTTTCCAAAAGGCGATGAAAACGAGGCGAATCAGCTGTTTTCGGCAGTGTGGAACGGGTACACTAGAGGAAACCCACTCCTTCAACCAGCATTCTCGGACCTACGGCCGTTCTACAGACATGCATTAGATTTGCTGGCCGAAGATGAGTCTGATGAGGGATGGATCACTGCAGCGACGACAGCGTCCCATATTGGTATGGCGTATGTCGTTGAAGACGAATCACTTGGCGACGATGAGAGTTTGATACGGCAATTCTATGACATGATGCATTCGGAGACAACAGCAAACGTGGCCAATGCATTCTCACAAGTTCTTGATAACGAGGACAGCCCGCTCGACGATCACTGGGACTCAATCCGTGAGCTCTGGCAGTGGCGTCTTGATCAAGTCGAAAGTGAGATATCCGATATCGAAGGTGCCGCCGAGTACCATCAAGAATTCAGATATTTCCTTCAATGTCTTCAGCACACTGATGCAACCAGTTTGGAGGACGAACAGGCCCTTGTGGAGCAGACTGCTCCTTTCCTCGTTCATCAAGCCCCGCATGTGCGGATACTTGAGGAATGGTTAGGCGAACAGTCAGCTACCTACCCTGCTGCAGCGATATCCGTTTACCAGGCTGTCATTGAAGCAGTCCCTGATGGAGAATGGCACAATGTTGCCCGTTCAAGCAAAGACGAGATGCGAGAGACGTTGTATACAAACGCCATACACGCAGGGGATGAACCAGGATCCCATGCGTACAAGGTCGCAAACCGATTCGCAGCAGCCGGGTACGAGATAGATAAAGAGTTTCTTGACAGCTACCTCAGTGACGACGATTCCCGCTAACATCCTTGTTTAAGTTGGCTACAAGAACCCCCATTCTGAATATATTTTAGCGATCTCACAGAGCCAGACATATTCTAGATATCCGAGAGTTAGGTTTTAGACCAGAACCAGATACTTCTGATTCCCGTCGAGCTATTTTCAGCACCTAAAACGGCCGAAATCGGTGGAATCGAGGATATTACGCGATTCGAAGTGCCAAGCCGAGGAACCTCGAGAGATTCAGACCCGGTGAAGCAGCGGTTCCAAGGTATTCAGATACGTCCGTAATCACCTTCGTTACCCCGACGTCGAGCAATTTTTGGAATCACAGTATTATCCTGATACTCGTCGAGGTATTTTCTACCGCCTCAAATCGGCCCGACGGAGATCTTCTTCGATTTGAGGGCGTCATATTGTCTTGCATATCGCGGTTTTCGTCCAAAGAAAGAGGCGATATGCGGTGTGCGAAGGCCGCCGGCTCTCTCAGGCCGAGGGGCCATCACAGGGATAGCGGAACTACTGAAGTATCAGATTTAGCGCATAGGTTGACGGGGTGCGTTTCGGTGGTGTCTGTTGCCCCCGCGAGGGGGTGGCGGGGCGCATCAGGTCCCCCCGATAGACTATGGCTTCGGAACGACGCAGCGAGACACGATCTGCGCATCAAGCGGCAAGTACCCCGGACGACCAGGCGCCGTGGGCAGACCTTGAGGTGGTGGTCCCGACTGACCGAGATCATACGTCGGTCGTTGCCCTCGTGGAGTGTGCTCTCGTTGAACTCACGCACGAGGCCGTGGGCGCCGTCTTCGTCTCACGGCAGGTCGGGCAGTCGACGCGGACGCAATACGTTGCGGCCGACGGCGTCGGCGAGCAGTTCCAGAAACGGCACTTCGACGACCGGCTGGGCTGGAACGAGACCACCGTCCCTCGACGGATCGTTCGCGACGAGATCATCACCCAGCTCACGCGGTCGCCCTCGACGACGGCGGAACGATCAGGTGAGGGAGCAACCAGCGAGCCAGACACCTTCGTCGTGAAGCCAGTTCGAGAGCTCCGAACGCCGTAAGGGCTAGACTTAACCAACACCTCGGACCCGTACCGACACAGTGTTGGTTAACGTTGAAGGTGGGTACACTCCCTCGTCCCCGCCCGCCGCCCTGATACTCGAGTGAGTGAATACTGGCGGCCGGTCGACTCGAATGGCCGTCGCGACGGGTTTTATCGGGCCGCTGTTCGTCGAGAGCGAGTATGGTCGTCGTTGAGGAGGTCACCAAACTAAGCGAGCGCCGCACCCAAACCTCGTCCGAGACATTTCCGGATGAGTCGCTGGCGTCGATTCAGACGGCCGTCGAGGCCGTCCCAGCAAGCGTTTTCGACGGATCGACGAAACACACGGAGGTCGGCGGGTTCGATGCCGCGATCGCCGACGACCTCTCGCAGTACGAGTACGAAGGGGACGCCGCTGGTGGCTTCAACCCGAACTGTAAGCTCTGGTCGCATCAGGGGTTCAACTACAGCGTCGACCTCTACGACGCCGACGCCCGCATCGCCATCGAGGTCGAGAAGAGCGAGCGAAAGAACGTCAGCGACGACCTCCTCAAGTTCCAGAAGGGATACCGCACCCAGAAGGACAGCCGCCCGAAAATCGAATTAGGCTGTCTGGTGGTGCCGGTGAACTATCTTGGCCGGCATAACCTCTACCAGCACAGTCTGACGAAGCTCGACTTCATGAAGGGCGTCCTGTTCATCGACGACGTCGCCGTCATCGGCTATCGCGACCCGCGACCGGACTGACGCTTCTCGCGCAGACTGTTTGTCGGCGCCGGGAGGCGTGCAGCGCGCGACAGCGTGCGCGGCGTGACCCATTATGGCTGGTCCAGATCCGCACGACGACACGAGTAGCGACCACGAACAGTTCGAGAAGGAACAGCTCGCACAGGACCGCGACGCCGCCAGCGTCGACACGGCGGACGTCGACGACGCAACGGTCGAGAACTTGGTCAGCGAACTCATCGACGCGGACGTCGTCACACCCGTTCCCGAGGATCGCGTCCTCGTTCACGAGCCGAGTGGCACTA
>Ga0065697_1000021_pt1 | contig 60927 bp, 59 predicted proteins | sample AntLakMe24m_08um_FD_59086 | JGI IMG/M metagenome (GOLD analysis project Ga0065697, IMG submission 59086) | Hypersaline microbial communities from Antarctic Deep Lake - 24m 0.8um v2 (version 3) | ecosystem: Environmental > Aquatic > Non-marine Saline and Alkaline > Hypersaline | place: Deep Lake... | reverse complement strand
GTAAATCAACAATGCAATTCAAAGAGCTATTCGACGACGACAGAGCGGTTAGCCCCGTTATTGGGGTCATCCTTATGGTGGCCATTACGGTGATTTTGGCTGCTGTGATCGGGACGTTCGTTCTCGGACTGGGCGATCAGATACAGAGCACGACGCCGCAAGCGAGCTTCGGGTTCGACAGCGCCGACAGCGCCACCAACGTGACGATTACTCATGAGAGCGGTAACTCAATTCCTGCGTCGAACATCAACATTTCCGCTACGAGCAACTTCAACGCGACTGGAGACACCAGTGCGACCGACAATTTCACTTCACGTCGTATTCCTGGGCTGATTTCCCCAGTGCTAGCACTGATGTCTCTGCTGGGAGTTCAGTAACTGTTACGTCGACTACTGGCGGCTTCGGCGGCGAAACCATCCGTGTCATCTACTCCAGCCCTGACTCGGACAGCTCCTCCACCCTCGGCAAGTTTGAGGTCCCTGAATAATGGATCTCAAGCAGTTCTTCGATGACGAGCAGGCCGTCAGCCCCGTTATTGGGGTTATTCTAATGGTGGCCATTACGGTGATTCTGGCCGCAGTCATCGGGACCTTCGTACTCGGTCTCGGTGATCAAGTTCAGAACACGACTCCACAAGCAAGCTTCGGCTTCGACACTAGTACCGAAAGTGTCACTGGTTCAAACACGACTAACACGTCTGAGTTCACGGCCGTAACAGTAACCCACCAATCCGGAACCTCCATCGCGGAGTCCGACATATCAGTGACGGTTGACGGAAACAGCGCTTGGACTCTGAACAATACAGATAGCGACACGGCTGCAAACGCAAACAACCCGTGGGATGATGGGAATCAGGATGTGTCTGCAGGAAGCAGTTTCAAAGTCCTGTTTTACGACACGTCTGGCTCGATTAGCGAGGGCGATATGGTCGAACCTGGCGAGGGTACTGGTTCGTACGGCTCACCCTCCGGTGCCACGGCTCTGGGTTCAGGCGACACCATCCGCGTCATCTACAGTAGCGCCGACTCGGACTCTTCGTCCACACTCGGGAAGTTCGAAGTTCAGTAACGCCTTCGTGGCGTTCTAACTCTTACAGTTTCTTTCGAGACAGCGCAACCATGCCACTCCTATCCCCGGAATCCTTCTCGTGAACCTACTCGTTAGCCCCCGGTGTCGGCGCCTGGCAGCGCGTCCAACTCTATCGACAGACCCTGCGATATCCCGATAATTGGGGTGCCCATCGGGTAACTACAGGGATCAACCTCGACGAAGATTTGTCGTTCGAAGGAGTCTCACGGAAGCAACGCCCGTGCCTGGGCCAACGGCGATGGGATGCCCGACGCTACTCCCATCATGGAGGTGGCCGACGACCTCATCTGGTTCGCCTATGAGTGGACGCTGACCGTTCAGACACCCGTGCTGGCTTAGGCGACCATCTCTCGCAGCAACGCCACGAGTAGCGTCGTCGACGGCCGCCTCGGATGCAGCCCTCCTTCATCTGGGCAACATCGTTCACCCAGCGGCTTCCAGCCGATAGACGCCGCCGTCACCCTCGCCACTCCCGAGAACGTATATCTCGCCGTCAGCGTCGCGCCCCATAGAGAGGACCTGCTGGAGCTTGCCGGCATCACCGGAGACAATTGGNAGCACCGCAGTCGGCCACTGGCCCTCNCCGGGNTCGGCAAGAAACAGCCGGCCCTGCGCTCGGTAGTCGGCGAAGACGAACGAGCCTTGCAGCTCCGGTACCGCGGTTCCTCGATAGACATTGCCGATAATGACGGAGATACCGCTGACCGGTCGGTCNGAGTGGGGATACTCGACGACTGGGTCGCGCAACGGCTCGCCACCTCGGACCGTCTCCGGCGTCGTGTCGGGGCAGTCGCTCGCTTGGTAGCAGTGGCGCCCCTCTTTGACGTTCCAGCCGTAGTTGCCGCCGCNGANNACGTGGTCAATCTCCTCGTACCGGTTCTGTCCAACGTCGCCGGCGTAGAGGGCTCCCTGGTCGACCGAGAGCTGCCACGGGTTTCGAAAGCCCCAGGCGAACTGCTCGTCCAACCCCGCCTGACCGACGAGGGGGTTGTCCGCCGGAATCGCGTATCCCTTCTCCCCGTCGCGGCCATCTACGTCGATTCGGAGGATGCTCCCCAGGAGGTTCGCCGTNACGTCCTGTCCGTTCCCGCCAGNNACCGGATCGTACCAATCGCTGACGTGGCCGTCACCTTGGTCCCCGCCGCCCCCGCCGTCGCCGACCCCGACGAACAGCTGTCCATCTGGCCCGAAGACGATGCTCCCGGCGTTGTGGTTGCCTTGGGGTTGTGGGATCTCCATCACGGTCCGTTCGGAGCCGGGACGGACACGCCGGCCGTCGTCGGCGACGCGGAACTCCGAGAGGACGAACGTGTGGCTGTAGTTACTCGGGGTCCCCTCGCGCGGGGGCGAGGAGTAGCGCACGAAGAGGCGACGGTTCTGTGTGAACTCCGGATGAAGCGCGATGCCGAGCAGTCCTGTTTCCGAACCGGTCACGACCGACTCGCGAAGGTCCAACAGTGGCTGGTCACGCAGGCCGTCCTCGTGGACGTGGACCAGCCCCCGTTGCTCGGCGATGTAGCGGCGGTCTGAATCGGGGGCGAATGCGATGGCGAGCGGCGAACGCAATCCGCTGGCAATCGTCTCCAACCCAACAGCACGTTCGTTCGCTGTTCCGTCCCCGGAGTCAGTCATCGGGGAGGCGGCGGCACAGCCAGCCAGTCCGGCAACGGCGCCTGACGCCGCGCTGAGGAGGTCGCGCCTATTCAGGGTCATTGGTGTCTCATAGCGTGTCACCCAAGGAAAAGACTGGGACCCGAGACAGAACTACTGTTCAGCGAGTCAGCCAGTCCTGGTGACAGGCTCTACCCGGGCGGTGGTTTTTTGTTGCCAGAAAGCCAACGATAATCTATGCGAGAACGCATTCAACAGGTCCTGCGGCGTGCAAAGTTCGCCGCTTTCGGTGGCGCCATCGGCGGCGCCNTCGGCGGCATCATCGGTCGAAACGCAGCGAGTACCGCCGCCGGCGTCGGCGCCATGGTCGGCGCGACANTCGCCGAAAAGGTCGCGCCTGCTGACTCCTTCCGGGCGCGACTGAGCCGAGACAGCACTGCCGACGCAGAGTAACCCCGCCGAAACTCATGCGCTCTTAGTCCGNGTAGTACCCGGTGCAAACCCCGTTTGGCGCCAACGCTCACCCGTTCCCGAAGACCCAACGATTCCGTCTTACGAGGATTCGAGCCGTCGACCACAGTCCGGACACTCCTCGTCGACGATCGTCACCGGCCGGTCACAGTCGGGACAGAACTCCCGGTAGCAGGCTCGGTCGCCCATGTGACACCGTAACAGGCCTGTTCGGAAAATACTGCCGCTCACCCAACGGGTAGTGTTCAGATACGCAGTTTCCAGCGGTGGAGTTAGTGGGAACAGCTGAAAGCCCTCGGCTGTCTCGCCCTTTCAATCCACCAGGGATGCCGGCTTGAACGCCGAGCGCAGCCAGCCAGTTTCTGTCCGTATCTGAACACCGCCACCCAACGAGGGAACCGTCTACGACGACCATCAGGACGAACCCGACCAGCAGTGCCCGCTGGAACCGGTCGTCGATTTCCGTGGCTGCGACACGGGCGGTTGCCGGATGTAAAAACCCACAACACAGGGCTGGGCAGTCCCAGAACCTTGAGGTAGCGGCCGCCCCGAGAGTGAGCGTGACCAGGGTCGTCAGTCTCGGGAGCATCAACGTCGACCGCGTCCGCAAGGTGGGGGCCGACCGCCTCGCCGACCTCGAGGTCCGCTACGACTGGTTCCCTGGCCCGGGCGAGACCGTCACTGTCGAGGAACTCCCCGTCGGGTTCGCCGGCGACATCGACCGTCACCTCCACGGCGGGAAGGGCGCGAATCAGGCCATCGCTGCCCGCTCAGCTGGTGCCGAGGCCACCCTGCTCGGTACGGTCGGGCCCGACCACGAGGCGTTCGGCGTGCTCGAGGCGTTTCGGGAGGCTGGCGTCGGCGCCGACCAGGTCGGGATGGTCGAGGCGCCGACTGGAACCGCTGAGGTGTTCGTCGACCCCGACGGGGAGAACCGTATCGTCGTCCAGAAGGGAGCCAACGACGAGGTCGATGCCGGCTACATCGACACGCAGTACGACCGGATTCTCGCCGCGGACGTACTACTAATCCAGAACGAGGGACCGGTCGAACCGGTCGCCGAACTGCTGGACCGGCTCGAGGTGGAGTCCGACCGACCGACCATCGTTCTCGACCCCGCGCCCCCACGCGGCGTGGAACCGCTTCTGCACCGGCCCGCTGTCGACTACGTCACCCCGAACGACAACGAGTACCGGGCCCTCGGCGACGCGCTCGATTCGTTTGGCGGGACAGTCATCCACAAGCGCGGCAGCGACCCCATCTCCGTCGAGGGAGGTGAGACGATTGCGGAAGCCAGCCCGCCGGCAGTCGATCCAATCGACACAACCGGGGCTGGCGACGTGCTCAACGGGTTTCTTGGAGCCAGGCTTGCCGCCGGCGATGGCTTCCCGGAGGCACTGGAGCTGGCTGTCGTCGCCGCCTCGCTCTCGACGACGACGCCCGGTGCCCGTGGCGGAATCCCGACCCTCGATGCAGTCCGGGCGTTCACACAGGACGGTGGGACAGAGGAGTAAGCAGCCGGCACTCTGCACCCAACGCATGCTTAAGTAGGTCGCCGCCTGCCTTCTGCACCAATGAGCGATGGCACAAAACTCGACGTATGTGAAGCGACCGTCTCCGAGCTGCACAACGCGATGTCGGCCGGTGACTGTACCGCTGGCGACCTCGTTAATCGCTATCTCGCCCGTATTGACCGATACGACAGCGAACTCAACGCCGTGCTGACGCTGAATCCCGATGCGCGCGAACGCGCGGCAGCGCTGGACGAGGCGTTCGAAACCGACGGCCTCACTGGACCGCTTCACGGCATCCCACTCCTACTGAAGGATAACCACGACACACGCGACATGCCCACAACGGCGGGCTCGGCCGCGCTCGCTGGCTGTACGCCCGAGGAAGACGCCTTCGTGGTCACGCAACTCCGTGAGGCGGGAGCGATACTGCTCGGCAAAGCCAACCTCCAGGAGCTCTCCTTCGGCGTCGACTCCATCAGCTCCATCGGCGGCGCCGTCCGCAACGCCTACGATACTGACCGACGGCCATCTGGCTCTAGCGGGGGCACTGCCGCAGCCGTCGCCGCCAACCTCGCCACACTGGGGACAGGCTCTGATACCTGTTCCTCGGTTCGCTCGCCACCCGCATTCAACGATCTGGTCGGGCTCCGACCGAGCCGCGGGCTCGTGAGTTCGACTGGGATCGCCCCACTCTGTGCGACGCAGGACACCGTGGGTCCCATCGCCCGAACCGTCGAGGACGCCGCCCGACTCCTGGACGTACTCGTCGGCTACGACCCCGAGGACCCCGTGACTGCCACCGGCGTCGACGCAGTCCCCCAGGACGGCTACCGCTCGCATCTCGACCCTACTGGCCTCGAAGGCGCTCGCATCGGCGTTGCGCGGGAGCTGTTCGGGCTCTCACCGGGGAGCGAAGCAGACCAAGCAGCCGCGGCAGCGGTGACTGCTGTCGTCGACGACGCCATCGCGGCGTTCGAGGACGCTGGTGCGACTGTGGTCGACCCGGTGGAGATTGTCGACCGGGAGTTTCTTGACTCCGCGCGCGTTCTCGGCTTCGAGTTCAAGCGCGACATCGACGCGTATCTCTCTGGCCGGCCAGAGGTTCCCTATGACAGCCTGGCGGAGCTGGTCGAAACCGACACCATCGCCCCCAGCGTCGAACAGCGTATTCACGACGCCGACATCCTGGGGACGGACGTTTCGAGCCTCCGAGAGAACGCCGACTACCTCGACAAACTCGAACGTCGCCGAGAAATCCGCATCGACACACAGGCCCGAATGGTCGAACAGGAGCTGGATGCGTTGCTCTACCCGCCGTCGACGGTGCCGCCAGTCGAGATCCCTGCCCACCAACCCTTCGAGGAGATGCGGTGTGAGCTCGCCGCCCACACCGGAATGCCCGCGATTACGCTCCCCGCAGGATTCACCGAAGATGGACTTCCGGTCGGCGTCGAGCTTCTCGGTCGAAAGTTTGCGGAGCCGCGACTCCTAGAGTTGGGGTATGCCTTCGAACAGGCGACTGAGAACCGCCACGAGCCATCCGCATTCGGCGCGCTCGACTGATTACTCCATCTCGATTTCCACGTCGTTCTCCGAGATGTGGAGATAGGTGATGTACGACTCCCCACTGGTCTCGTAATCCAGGACGCCGCCCGAACTCACGTAGTTTATTTTTGCCCCACCACCGCCGCCCCCTGTGGTACTTGTCGCCTTCAGCGAGAACGAGTCACCCAGCAGCGCGACGTAATGCCGGGACAGATACCGACTTGTCGTTTCGTTGCCGGACTGGTACGTCACGGACTCATCGTCCTCCATGTGTTGGTCGAAGGTGACGTTGGAGACGGGGGTCGCACTCCAGTCGTAGTAGCTCTCCCCGACGCTCGTGTCACCGTAGGTGAGCGCTTGGTCCGAGGTAAAATCGACGTGCAACGTCGAGCCGTCGCTGCCACACTCCAGCCGGATGGGGCCGCTCCCAGCCGGAATAGACTGGTTCGACCACTCGTGTTGCTCCCCTGTCTTCGTGTTGCGATAGAACACGTAGGCCTCGATTGTGTCGTCGTCTTCGATGCCGTTTTTACAGCTGACCCCGCTTGGCACGTGAACGATGGTCTCCCACCGATGGTTCCCACCCTCACTCCGGAAGCTCAGGTAATGGTTGTTGAACCCGTTTCCTTGGTCTTCGGCCTTCACGTCCACGGTGAACGAATCGAGGCTGTGGCCCTCAGATTGACCACGTGCCTCCACCCCGTCGTCGTCCAGCGCGTCACTGAGCTGGAACTGACCAGTTGCCCCAATCGTGAGCAGTTCGACGGTAGCCGTCTGTGCGTCGTGGTCGACCGAGACGTTGCCAGCGGTTCGCCCGCGGAAGAAGCTGGCCCACCCGTCGTAGAACTCGCTTTGGACCGTGACGGCGACCGAACCCTGTATCACCGGGTTGGCGTAGCTTCGGCCGTCGTCGTAGCTCTTTGATGCGTTGGGATAGACCTGTTGGGAGTCCTCGGCTCGCGTGGCGAGCGCCGTCGTTTCGCCCGCCGCGCTGTCGTTGTTGGTGACACGAATAACCGGGAGTGTCAGCGTGCTGCCGCGGTAGTTGAACTCCGGCTGGGAGAGCATCGTGCTTCCGTTGCCGCTCCGACGCCAGACACCGCCTCCCTGGTAGGCAACGCTCGTATCGCCGTTGCGATAGCGTACCGCCCCCAGCGACGCGTTGTACAACTCCGTATCGGTGCCGTTACCCGTGGCGTTTCGATGGACCACCCGAATCCAGCCGGCGTCACCGTCGGCCGAGTAGGTCCCACCCTTGGAGTCACCGAGGTCGATCTGCTGGACGGGGCTCCCGCCGAGGGCGACGATAGCCACCTTGGAGTCGAACTGCGTGAGCGAGTGTTCGGCCATCGACAGCGTCGTAACGCGTTCGGTGTCACTGAGCGCCTGCGTTCCGTAGCCGACGACCAACCCCGTTCCCAGCAGCGTGATAGCGAGAATCAGGACGACACCGATGGTGGACGACTGGCTCCTGCGGTCGGCCTGGAGGGAGGGACCACCGTCACTCATGGGTAGGTAGTACATACTCCATGGTCATAGCTTCACACCCTCCTGAGGTGCTGGCGGGTCGGTTCATGCGACCCCCGCCGCCGCCGGCTCTGCTGCTCACGACGCCAGCCCCCGAGATTCGTTCACCACGAGTTCGCGCTGGCCATCACCGTCCGCATCGCGGTACGTGACCACCAGCGGCCCGCCAATGATCGTTCGGTTGGCGACGGGAACACCCGTCCGTATCGTGACCGTCGCCACGGCATTGGCGCCCTGGGCCGAGGCGGCGATGGACGCTCGGGCGGGCTGGTCCGCGGGTGAGGACTCGTTCGTGACTTCGAGCGTGTAGGCACCCCCTGCAACTCGGTCGGGGAGCCAGATCCGGACGCCAATGACGCCGCCGTCGGTGCTCTGGGCGAGCCTGTCGCCATCGTTCAGTCCGGAGGCCAACTGTTCGACGGAGACAGAAAGCTCCTCCTGGGCGATTCGGTCGCGCTGATCGTCGACAAGCCCACCACCCGCGATGAGCAGTCCGCCGATGAGGATAGCCGTTATCGCCAACGTGATTGAGTAGCCCAGTGTCGTCGAGACGCCACGGTCTGTACCGCTCCAGCGAGGGGTGTTACGCATCGAGTTCCTCCGGGGCGAGCCTGACGTTGGTTCGATAGTAGATGACTGAACTCTGGTAGGTCACGCTGAGTTCGGCGCTGTACAGCGCCCACGCGGCGTAGGGCCCGCCAGCAGCGTCGTCAGCGCCGGTCTCGAGTTTGTTGATGGGGCGGTCGACGATGAGGGAGTAGTTGCCCTCGGCGTAGGTACCGTTCTCGAAGGTCACTGTGTACTGGGGGGGGAGGCGGCTGGTGAGCTCCTCGAGCGCATCGCAGTCCTCACCAGCGAGCGTGGCTGCCGAGAAGTCGATACTGACACGATCGTCCGCTCCTGCAGAGACGCTACACTCACTGACTTCGGTGCCGTCGTCGTAGAGCACGACTGTCACGTCATTCGTGAGCGTCCCGCTATTGTATATGTAGAGTGTCAGTTCCTCACCCCCGTCTGCGAATTCGACAGCGAACTCCGGATCGTCAGCAAACAGATCGTCGTCACCGAGCGATCCTTGTTCGACGGTCATCTGAAACGCACGAGCAGTCGTGTTGTTCGCCACGGTCCACTGTCGGCTGTTGTTGTCGTCGGTGAAATTCCGGGTGCCGTTCTGGCCGATTTTCGTCCCGCGCTTGGTTTCGACGACCGAGACGTGTGCGTCCGCAAGAGCGGCCGAGCTATGGGTGTTCGCGCGGTCGCTCCAAATCGAGACGGTGTCGTTGAACGTCGTCTCGAGATTGGTGTAGTTGCTGTTGTTCTCGATATTGACGGTCCGCAGCGAGCGGTCGGCCATTCCGGTGGCAGCCTGTTCGTACTCCACAACCACACCCGTTCCCGGACCTACATCACGAGTCGCGATATTGCCGGTGTAAATAGCCGTGTTGAGGAGCACCGCTAACACGACGAAGATCACCGCCAGCGCCAGCGCGCCAACGAGGAACAGTTGGGCGCGGTCGCCCTCCCGGAATCGCGCTACATCCGCCATACGACCACCTCCACCTCGATGACGTTGTAGACGCGGCTGTCTGGCGCCGCGTCCGGTGCGAAGAAACTCGTGTTCGAGAGCGTATCGAGCGCACTCTCGTTGGCGGCGAGCACCCGGTCGTCGTCGTAAAGCGTCACCATCCTGCTGGCCGTCGACGCGTGGTCGGACGGGTTGCCGAGGTCCACGAGCGAGATCCGTTCGCGGGCACCGCTCGACCGGACGTAGTAGATATTCACGTCGTAGGCGGTGTTGCGGTCGCCGAACGTCTCATTGAGCACGTTGCCGAACGCCGTCGGCGGGCCAGCGTTGCGGTATCCATCCCTCGAGGTGCCGTGGAACGTTCCTGCACTCTCGTTCCAGTAGAGAATCGTCGGGACGATGCTTCCGTTCTCGACCTGGGTCGCCAGTAAACCCTCCGCGAGCGACGCCTGCTGGTTCTCGATGTGTTGGCTCGAGGTGCTGCCTGTCAGCGGTGTCACGGCGGTCACCTGGAGTGCAAACAGCACGCTTGCCAGGAGCAACATGCCTGCCGCGACGGCTTCGAGGGTATGCGCTTGCCCCCGACTCTGTGTTCGGGTCACCAGACATACACCTCCAGTGTGTGGGTCTCACCATCGAGACTGACAACTCGGCGTGCCGTCGAGACGGTTTGCTGCGTCGGGAGCGACCCACCCGCCACGAGCGTGGTCTCGTCGAGCGTCCGGGTGGTCCCGTTGGAACGGGTGATTTCAACACGGACGTTCGTCGTCCCATCGAGCGCGAACATCGTTCGAAGACTGTCCGCAGTCGTATCGAACCGACAGCTCGTCGGTGCAGTAGTGTTCGTATCGAGTTGCCTGAAGAACTCCTCAGTACAGGTTGCATTGAGAATGAACGGCTCACTCGGGCTGCCGAGCATGTCTCCCGAGAGCGAACTCGCGAGGCGGTCTGCTACCTGCGTGTCACCGCTGGAGCCGACGAAGGGTGCGAACATCCCCGGAATCGTGCCAAGGACGAACACCAGTGCGACGAAGAAAATGCCGACGGCGATGCCGTAATCGAGCACTGTCTGCGCCCGGTCGTCCGAAATGAACCCGCGCGCTCGAAATGTTAGTGCCGACCGGTGGCTACCGGATTCGGAACCGACGCCGACGACTGGGGGGCGTTTTCGGGTCAACCGACCACCAACCAGACGGCGAGTGCGAGCGTCTGAAGCACAACAACGAACTTCACCCCGGAGATGATCTTCGCGTCACGGATATACCCCGAGATGAACCCCGAGAGCAGTGCCTGCAGCGTGACGGCGTGGAAGAACAGCAGCGAGAGCAACTGCGTGTCGACCCCGCCACCGAAGCTTGGCCCTTGGCTCCCACCACTGCCGGCTTGGCTGGTCAGCCCGGACATCACGTCGAGGAACTGGGTTTTCAGAATCGCCATCACCGCCAACAGCGTGAGGTAGGTCATCAGGATGATGGCGACCTGCATCCGGGTGCGGGAGATCCGCTCGCGCTCGATGTCGTCCTGGTTCTCGGAGGCCTGTGCGGCCGTCGACAGCACGTCCGTAATCTGGCTGGACGCTTCCTGTGCCTCTGCGATGAGCTTGATAGTGCGGGCGAGTCGGGGGATGTGGTACTTGTTGTTAAACTCGACCAGCGCATCGCGGAGGCTCATCCCGTAGTTCACCTTCGCGTACATGATCTCGAACTCGTCGGCGAGTTTGCCCGTCGACGTGTCGGAGACCGTCTGAATTGATTCGAGCAGGGTCTGTCCCGTGGCGTTGGCCGAAGAGAGCTTCCGGAGGTTCTCGGAGAGCTTTCCGACGATGGAGCCCCTGGTGTGTTGGTTCCACTCGTAAAAGACGGCAAGGGGGAGCAAGATGAGGTACGAGGGGATGTAGTACCAGGCGAACGTCCCCCAGACGGGGTTTTGAATCATCCCGCCCCACGTCGTCGGCGCGCTCCCGTCGACGAGCAACAGCCCAACCACCACCGCCGTGAGCGGAACGGTGAGGGCCATGGTAAACAGCGGACTATTGCGGAAGAATATGTGCGGCTCCGCCAGCAGCTGCTGGGTCTTGTAGTTCCCCTCGCGGGATTTGATGCGGTCGAACAGCTTGAACTCTCCCGTGAACGCCTCGATGAGTCCCAGGTGGATCAGCCCCTCTTTGTGAGCCGTTTCAAGCCGCTCGCTCCCATCGCCGGGTGACAGATACCCGTCGCCCGATTCGTCCTGTTTCACGGTCGAAAGGAGCACGAGGAAGCCGCCGCCGGTCAGGGGCGTCAACGCGTAGACGGTCCCGTAGATGAGCCTCGTTTTCGGGTCACCCATCATGCTCATGATGACCAGAATGATGATGAGCAACAGCGGGAACAGCGAGAGCGTCATATACATCTCGCCGAACAGCTCCATCGTTTCCAACGTCATCTCCTGTTGCTGTTTGGCGGTCCGCATGTGTTTTTCCTTCTTGTCGTAGAGGAACTGCTCCATATCCCCGCCGGAGTTGATGATCGAAAGCATATCCGTCAGGAACTGAGAGAGTTCGTCGCTGGGGGTTTCCTGGGACTGCTTGCGAACCGCATTCCGGTAGTCGGTCCCGAAATACTGCGTCTCGTTGACGATGCTCTGGAACTCCTTTGCGACCTCGTCGTATGTGTCGTCGGCGGCCGCCATCGACTCCAAAATCTCGAGTTGGTTCAGCCCCCCAACCGAGAGCGCATACATGTAGGAGACGGCGTCGGACAGCAGCATGTTGATCTGCCGCTCTCGGGCTGAGGCTTCCGAGTAGGGAATGACCAGCAGAGTCCCGAACCCCAGCGCGAAGCCGATACTCCCGAAGAAGAGCCCCGAGATGAGGATCGCTGCTGGGACCGTCGCGGCTTTGAGGGTCGCTGCGGTCTCGGCGCTACTAACTGGGATACCCAGGCTAATCTGCTCGGCCGAGAGGAGGCCGAACTCAAAGATGGCCCAGCCAGAGAGGCTGCCGGCCAGCCAGAGTAGCCCGCCGATGATGACGCCGACCGCAAGCGATCGCGAGATGTAGAGTTCGACAATCTCGTTCATCCGCGCCTCGACCAGTTTCTTCTCGATATCGGCCACGAAATCCCCTTCCGAGTCGAACAGTCGGGTGAATAGGGGGTAGAACGCGTCTGCCAGCGGATCGGCGTCCTCGCCGCTTCCCTCGCCGAGTTCCAGACTCATTTACTCCTCATCCTCCTCCTCGCCGGCGTCCCAGGAGTCGACCTCGGCCATCTCGTCGTCTTTGGCCTCCTGTTCGAGCTCTGTTGCAAGGTCGTCCCAGTCGCCGTCACCGCCCCAAACGGTTTCTGAGTCTTCGTCTGCAGCGTCCTCGTCTTCTCGACTCTCGGTAGGCGACTCGCCGAGAGCAGGTTCTTGATCGAGAGCGGGCTCCTCATCGAGAGATCCCTCTTCGTCAACGTGTGGTTCGTCGTCAAGACTGGACGCTTCGCCAGGGTCAGACGCTTCGTCCAGAGTGGGTTCCTCATCAGACTCAGACCCCTCATCACGTGTGGAGTCCACGTCGTGTTCGGGTTCTTCGCCCAGCGTTGGTTCCTCGTCGAGGCTTGGCTCATCGTCGACGGTTCCGTCGTCGGTGAACGGATCAGTATCGTCGTCCAGTTCGGCATCGCTGCCGTCGGTAGGCTCCCCGAACTCCTCAGAGGGTTCCGATTCTGTTTCAAACTCCGTCGATTCATCGTTTGACAAGGCGTCCTCGGTGGGTTCGGCCTCCTCCGATGGTTCAGGCTCGCCGAGCACCACCGGCTCGTCGGGGGGCGCAGTATCGTCAGTATCCTCGGAGTCTCCTGCAGAGATGTCGGGCCCACCAGTACCATTCTCTGCTTCCTCAGACAGTGGGTCGAACGGTTCGAAATCAGGTTCGTGCGCTTCGTCGAGTGTCGAATCAGCGCCGGATTCGTCCCCGTCGTCGGTCCCATTGGTTTCGTCCTCACTCTGAAAGCCGATTTGTTCGTCGAACTCGTCGGTATCGAGTGCGTCGGCGGCCTCACTAGGTTGTGGCTCTTCTGCTTCCTCGCCGGCAGAGAGCGCCGGCATCGCCTCCACTGAATCGTCTTCGAGTTCCCCTGGGTCGACATCGTCGAGCGCAGCCCGGTCCTCACCTGGCTCGTCTGATTCGGCGCCGCTGGCGACTGAGGATTCCTCGCCCTCTGGGAGTTCGCCTGCCGTATCCGGCGTTACCTCGATATCGTTTGCGGCCTCGGTGTCGATTAATGCCTCCGCGACGCTTGCCTGAATCTCGCCGCGGAACTGCTCGAACAGTTCCTCATCCGCGCGCTCAAGAATCGCGGTACACTCTGCGGCAATCTCGTCACTCGGGTCCGGTCGTGGCACCATCGCCTCCTTATCGGGGTCGATGTCGATGAGGACGGACTCCATCTCTCGGAGGTCCTCCAGCGACGCCCCCAGCTGCTCGTTGGCCATCAGCGCCAGGATAGTCTCGGGGTCGTTGATGAACGCCTGGAACGTCGCCGCTACCTGCGTGTAGGTGTTGAGCCCGCGGTCAATGAGGTAGGCAAGCACCACCTGACGTTTAAATATCTCCAGATCGAGCTCCTCGCGGTTCCAGCCGCGGTCGAACATAATCTCGTCCAGCGTGTTGGAGTCGCCGATGCGCAGGAATTCGTCGGTTTCTGCTTGCCACTGGTAGACGTCTTTGACGTTAATTTCGTCGTTCTCGGCGTCGTAGTGGTTAATCTCGGTCAGGGACTTGTTCCGGCGTACCTTGTGACCCTGCACCCGGGTGGAGGACTGGATCGAGACGAGGTCCAGCGCCGTGAACATCGTCTTCGAGACGTTGATGGGTTCGGTTGTGAACCGCTTGAGCACCTCGCCCACGTTGTCCGCGTGGAACGTGGAGTAGGATGTGTGACCAGTCGACATGACCTGGAACAGGTCACGCCCCTCTTCCCCACGAACCTCGCCCATCACGATGTAGTCGGGGCGTTGACGCAGTGCAGCCTCCAGCAGGTCGAACTCGTCTACGTCCCCTTTGTCGTCGTCGGTGAAGGAGGGCCGGGTGACGGAGGCGATCCAGTTCCGCTGTGGGAGTTCGACCTCGCGCGTGTCCTCGATGGAGACGATTTTCGTGTTCGACGGAATGAACAGCGAGACAGCGTTTAGGCTGGTCGTCTTCCCGGATGCGGTACCCCCTGCGAAGATGAGGGATTTGTCGTTCTCGATACAGAGCCAGAGGAACGCCATCTGATCGAGTGAGAACGTTTTCCAGTTGATGAGGTCGACCGGCGTGAACGGGACGTCCTTGAACTGGCGGATGGTGTAGTTGGTCCCGTGGTCGGACACTTCTCGGCCCAGTGTGAGTTGGGCACGTGAGCCGTCGGGCAGGGTGGCGTCGACCTGCGGCCGGCGCTTGGAGATACCCTTCCCGGAGCGCTGGGCGAGTTTGACGACGAAGTCGTCGAGTTCGGTCTCCCCGTGGTAGATGTTGGAGATAATCTGCTCGTAGTCGGAGTGGTAGACGAAGACGGGGGAGTTGTAGCCGTTACACGAAATGTCCTCAACGTTGATGTCGTGTTTGATACCGTCGATGCGCTCGTACCCGATGAAATCTCGTTCGAGGTAGTAGAGCAGCTTCTCGACCTGGTACTCGTTGAGGATATCGGCGTTCTCTTCGAGCAGGACAGGTTCGGGGCGTGCCTGAATCCCCTCGAGCTGCCTGATTCCGGTGATGGGTTCTTCGTAGCCGAGCAGGTCCACCAGTCGGCCAGAGAGCCCAGCGCTCGGGTCGAGGTCGAACCGCTTGGCGAGCGTGTTGCCGAGGCTTCGGCCGTTCTCGGGGCCGTCGTAGAGGTCGTACCGGTCGAGGAGTTCGCGGGTCTCAGTCTCGATCACTGAACGGCGATGGGTCTCGTCACCCGCGGTGGTTCCCTCACGTTCGTATTTGATAGCGGCTCGGAGTTTGTCCGAGAGATACTGCTTGAGGTCGGTCTCGATCTCGTTGAGGTGCGGTTCGATGACGTAGTACTTCTTCTCGTTTTCCTTGGTGGAGTGGAAGATGACGATGAACGAGTAGGGTTCGTTCACCCAGTAGCGGTCCTCCTCGCGGAAATGAGATTTCTTGGCCGCTGGCACCTTTTTCTCGAGATCGTAGCGGTTCGCGATTGTCACGCGGCCGTCGTCGTCGGTGAAAAACTCCTCCTCGTCGACGTTCTCGTTCACGTCGACCGTGCGCTCGTCGACGAGCGCAAGCAGTTCTTCCCCTGCGCGCTCGTGGTCGGCCATGACCGTGCCCAGGTCCTCGGGGTCGAAACCGAGCGCCTCGCTGGGGTCGAACGTCTCGGGTTCGCCCTCGCTGTCGGTCGGCGGGTTGCCCTCCTCGTCGAGGAAATACTCCCGTTTGTAGTCCGCCCAGCCGTAGATGTCCTTGATGACGGGCGTCTGTTCGTAGCCGATGAGGGGTGAGGACTCGGTGAGTTGCTCGGCGACGCGGTGGGTAGCGCCGATGCGAGCCTCGAGTTCCCACGGCGGGAAGCCAAGATACGCGGCGGGCTCGATGTTGGTTCGCTCCCAGTCTTCCTGTCCGATCGTGGTTTCAGTCTCGCCCCAGCGTTCGCTGCCGGGCGCTTCGTCAAACCGCTCGTAGAGTGCTGCAGCGGCATCTTCGTGGCCGTGCTCCCGAAGGAAATCGTCCCACGTGTATTCGCCGACTACAGCCCCCGTGGGTTGAACCGCGGGGGCCTCCGCAACCTCCCCCTCAAGTTCGGGCGCGGGGGCGGCGTCGTCGCCCTCGAGTTCGGGCGCGGCATCGGCGTCTTCGGTAGCCATTACAGGTGTGAAGAACGGCTGTACGCAAAAAGTCTCCCCCTGGATATCATTCACCATAACCGGGGCTTCGCCGAGGGTAAGCGTCTATTACTTACGGTGGCAAATCCGGGCGAGTGACGTGGGATCGGCAGACTGGACCACGCCCGAGTCGGACGGTTTTGCAGTCTCGAGGGGTCGAGATTGTCATGCCAGGGGCATCCTAACGGTGTGGAAAATTCAGGCAATTCGTTGCGATACCGGTTCTATCGTCGAAACACAGGCGTGGTGGGATTCGAACCACAGTCGGAGCAAAGCTCCTCCCTGAGTAGAATCTCGCCATGCCGGTTCGCTCCCGTTCGTTCGCTGCACGGGCGTGGTGGGATTCGAACCCACGATCGAGGAGTTAGGAACCCCTCGCCTTGTCCGCTAGGCCACACGCCCTCGGCCAACGGTAGGCCGTCGGGCACCAAAAGAACACGCTTCCGTTACTTGTTCCGCTCGGTCTCGGTTCTGGCCTCGGTTTCGGTCTCTGTCTCGGTCTCCGTTTCGGTCTCGTCGGACTCCTCGACACGCTCGGAGTTCATCTCCTCCACATTACTGTCTTCCGGCGGCTCACTCATATCTTCGAGTTCCTCGTTCAGTTCCTGGCGACCTTTCTGGAACTCCCCCATCGCCTGCCCCGTCGACCGGGCGAGCTTGGGAATTTTGTTCGCACCGAACAGCAAGACGAGAACCAGAAGAATGACGATCATCTCCGGGCCCCCGGGAATTGCGCCGAACAGCGGGACAATCTGGGACATCTCTACTGTATAGTTTTCGGCTTGCGACTATAGGCTTTTTGGACCGCGAGAGGGAGCACCACACCTCAAGAGCTATCGCCGCCGGGACACGTACTGTTTTTCCACCGCGAGCGCTTTTGGCCGGTATGGCTGACGACCCGATGGCCGTTGGAGAGGCGGCACCGACGTTTAGGCTACCAACCGCTGATGAGACCGGTATCGGTCCCAAGGGCTTTGAGGACCATCTGGGCGATAATCCGCTCGTGGTGGCGTTTTTCCCCGCTGCATTCTCAGGCACCTGCACCACAGAACTCTGTACGTTCCGCGACCGACTCGGACCCTTGTCCGAAACCGACGCCGCCGTGCTCGGAATCAGTACCGACCTGCCGTGGGCGCTCGCGGAGTTCCGTGAGCAAGAAGGACTCTCGTTCCCGCTGGCCGCTGATAACGATGCCGCAGTCTGTGAGAGCTACGGCGTCCGAACGCAGTACGAACCCTACGGCATCGACGCCGTGGCCCGTCGCGCGGTGTTCGTCGTGGACGCCGATGGTGTCGTCACCTACCGCTGGCTCGCCGAGAACCCGGGACAGGAACCAGACTACGAAGCGGTTGGGGCTGCTGTCGACGCCGCCTGAGAGGTGCCGGCGTCCCATCTGTCGACGCCGCCTGAGAGGTGCCGGCGTNCCGTCTGTCGACGCCGCCTGAGAGGTGCCGGCGTCCCGTCTGTCGACGCCGCCTGAGAGGTGCCGGCGTCCCGTCTGTCGACGCCGCCTGAGAGGTGCCGGCGTCCCGTCTGTCGACGCCGCCTGCCATTCCCGGCGCCCTTTTCCCGTGGCCCTGAGTGGATAGAGATATGGCTACTGAGGAGACCGAGTACGAGTACGACCCGCACGCTCGCCACGCCTTCCCCGACGACCGACTGAATCAGCTCCTGCCAGCGCTCCTCGAGGACCCCGAACTCATCAGCTATCTCGAGGCACAGAACGTCAACGCAGTCACACGAAAAGGCTACAACGACCACGGCACCAAACACATCGAAATCGTCCGGAACCGCGCTCTGCGGCTCTATGACCTGCTCAAAGCTGGCGGCGTCTCTTTCAACGGCGCGCGCCAGCAGGGGCTCGACGAGGCCGACGAAGCCGTCATCGTCGCGCTGGCCGCGACGCTTCACGATATCGGCCACATCGTCCACCGGGACAATCACGCCTACTACTCCATCCCACTGGCTGCTGATTTCCTCGACCGGTTCCTCGAGCAGTTCTACGATATCGCCGAGCGCGTCCGTGTCAAAGGCGAGGTACTCCACGCAATTCTCTGTCACCACACCGAGGAGACCCCGCTCACCCGTGAGGCTGGAGTCATTCGAGTCGCCGACGCACTGGACATGGAACACGGCCGCTCGCGCATCCCCTACGAGGAGGGCGGCCGCGGCATCAACACTCTCTCGAGTCAGGCCATTCGCCACGTCGGCCTCAAGAGCGGCGACGAGCGGGCCGTCCTCGTCGAAATCGAGATGGTCAACGCGGCCGGCGTCTATCAGGTAGACACCTTGCTGAAGGCGAAGCTCCGTGACTCCATGATCGATGACGAGGTCCACATCGTCGCCATCAACACAAAGAGCGACGACAACCTCGTCGAGCGCATCGAACTGTAGGTAGAAACCAGCAACCTGCGCGGAGATGGATTGCTTTATCTGATTCAGGTGTGTCGACCGAATCGATAGTGGCCCGCGTCGGAAACTCGGTCGCGCTGCTCCGGAACAGAGAGTTCTTCTCGCTCGCGGGGACGGCATTCGCCCGGAGCCAAGCGTACTCGACCATCATCATCGCGCTTGCGCTCTACGCGGACGCGTTCAACACCACTGGTTCATCGAGGGGCTCTGGGGAACCGCATTCGCGCTTGTCCAACTCGGTATCGTGCTGCCGCTGGGGCGAAAAATCGACACCGGGAACGCCAAACATTGGCTGCTTGGTGGACTGCTGGTCAACGTCTTCGTCTTCGTCGGATACATGTTCGTCAGCAGTTCCATCCACGTGGTCCTCATACGCATGTTGCAGGGAATCGGGGCCAGCATGCTCTGGATTACCGGCGCATCCGTGGTTGGCCAGATTTCTCCCGACGGTGAGAGCGGCCGGTGGCTGGGGTCGTACAACCAAGTCGCGGCCCTTTCGTCGCTGGCCGGCAACATCGTGGCGGATTCCTCCTCTCGGTGTACGACCCACTCGCCTCCCGAGTGGTCTTCGCCATCCTCACGCTGATTACCCTGGTGACGTTCGCGCTCGTCTACTTCAACCTCCGTGACAACCCGGGCGGCGGCGTCGAGAGCAGCGGTGCAGAGTCCGGGGCTGAGGCGCTCAGGAACCTTATCGACCTGCCGATGGTTCGAGCATTAGTCCTGTTTCGGCTCTCCTTTTCAGTGGGGAAGATGGCGGTCATCATTTTCCTCCCCATCCTCGCACGCCGTGAGTTCGGTATTGGTGCGTTCGCGATCGGCTGGATTCTCGCCGGCGGGAAGATTACCAAGGCGCTGTTACAGGGCTACATCGGCGACATCACGGACCAATACGGAAATCGCGCGAAATTCGTCGCCGTCGGCGCGTTGGTCTACGGCCTCGGGGTCGCGCTGATTCCCCTCTCGATTCCGGTCGAGGAGGTGGTCGGGCGGTTTCACTTCGGCTATCTCGGCCGTGGCCAGGTGCTGGGCGGCGGCTTCATCGTGCTGTTTCTGGCCTATGCCGTGCTCGGGATCGGGGACTCCATCCGGCTCCCGGCCAGCATGGCGCTGTTCGTCGAGGAAGGTGAGAAGTACGACTCAGTGGCGAGTGCGATGTCCTTGCGCTCGATCTCCTGGAAGGTCGGGCAGACAGTGGGTCCGATCGGTGTTGGACTGATAAAGGACTTCGTCGGGACCGCCGAGGCGTTCCTGACGGCGTCGGTGTTCGTCATCTTCGCGACAGGCGTCTTCTGGCTGGTCTATACAGTTTCAGACGAGCCGGAAGTCGTAGCGGCGTCGCCGAACGGCTAAGGGTCAGTCGTCAATCGTTTCGACCTCGAACGCATCACGCTCGACCGCCAGCCGGAAGGTCGGGACCGTGCGGTACTCAACCTCGACGACGTTCTTCCGTTTGAGGCTCTGGAGCGCGCTTCGGACGTCCTCCACGTCAGGGTCGATATCGAACGCCTCTCGGAGCTTTCCGAGCACGCTCACGACGCTCTCGGAGCGCTCCTCAGGGCCAGCTAGCACGTCGAGGATGTGAGCGTGGAGTTCCGGAACGCGGACGAGATCGGGGATTCCGCCTTCCTCCTCCGGTGGAACGGCCGGTTCCACGTCGACGAGGTCGACACCCTCCGCAGTCGCGCGGATGAGGCTGTCGTCGTCCCGGTAGTAGTACTCCTTGAGTTCGTTCTCGAGATACTGGTGGACCTCGCTGCCGGAGTCCATCCCCCAGCGGTCCTGCAACTCCTTGTTCTTGGTCGGCTGGAGCGTGACGATATCCGCGAGGCGCTCCGTCGCCTCCTCTTCCAGAGCCATTTGCCCCTGAGTGTGCGGCGCGGCCCTTTGGCTATTCCGATGGTCGGCGCCGGACCGCGGCAGCTAACTTCCCGCCCAAGCTACCAATTGCCGTGCCAAACGTCACCGACCGCATCCGCAATCCGTTCGGGATGGAACCCGACTGCGAGCAGTTCGTCCCGGGATACGGCGACGCCAACGCCGACTTCCACGTCGTCGGCGACCACCCCGGCGTCCACGGCGGCGTCGAGACTGGCGTCCCGTTTACGGGGACAGCTGCGGCCGAACGGCTGCAAGCGGCTCTCCGAGAGGCAGGACTGCTCCGCACCGTGGGCGACGAGCCAGAAGTCAATCGAACGTTTCTCTCGTACCTCCACATGTGCGTTCCCGAGGGCGAGGTGACTGCGGCCGAGTACGCAGATATGGACCGCTATTTCGACGCCGAACTCCGAGCAATCGCCGCACATGTCTTGCTCCCGGTCGGCGAGCGCGCGACCCGACACGTCCTCCGAGAGTTCACTGCGCAGGCCCACCGGACGGATATCAACATGGCCCGGCTTCACGGGCAGGAGCTGCTGGGGAGCGGCTGGCTCGTGCTCCCTATCGCCGACCCCGTGGAGTGGGATGACGACGAAGCGGAACGACTTGTCGAGTCACTGCTGGAGCTCCAATCGACTGATTTCCGTCGCGAAAGCGACCTCGGACGGTTTCTTCCTGGTGGCGAGTCCTACTACGTACGATAGCGAGCACCGGCACCCGACGACACCTCACCGGGTCGCTAGCAGATACCGACCGACATCCACAAGGAAGCCGAACCCGCTAATCAGCGGGAGCACCACCAGCCCGACCAGCACGGCTGCCGTCGGAAGGGACACGAACGGGTATGTAGCGAGCGTCGCAACCGGCCCGAGTGAAACGAGCGCGTAGGCCCACGCGCTCCCCTGCCCGAACTGCGCCACCGCGGTCAGCACGACGAGCGGGAGCAGGCCCACCCCAACGAGGAAGAGGAGTGAGAGTCCTGGCTCACCCGCAGTGACACGCTCTGCAGCCGCGACAACGTACGTTGTCGGCGACACCAACGGAAATGCACCCAAAAGTGTCGCGACGGGCGCTGTCGAGAGGTCAGTAAGGACCCCCTCGGCTGCTTGACGGTGCTGCAGCAGGTACCCACCGAGGCCACCCACATAAGTGAGCAGCGCGATGACCACCACCACGTACCAGCGTCGGAGCCCACGGCGCCGCCGGACGCCCACAGATGTCGACGAGGTGGATCGGCTGCGGCTCGTCCTCCCGTCGGCCACGTTGTCCCATTGTGACGATTCCGAGCGGTCAGCACCTGCAGCGGTGTTTCGGCTCGACCGACTCGTATCCGTGTCCTTGCTCGTTGCTGAGGCGTTGGCGGAGCCAGACTGGCTGGTGCTCGTCCTGCTTGACGTTCCAGAGGATCGATTTCGGCGGCTGCACTGACTGGTCGAACTGCTGTTCGCACTCGTGGACGTCCTGGTGGAGGACCGCGATGCCGTTCCGGAGTTCGTCGTCTCCGCACCAGGAGTCGCAGTGGAGCTGTCAGTGCTCGACTCACTCCCGCTCGTCGGGATGTCGTCGGCCTCCTCGAACTCCGGGAGGACAGCGAACGGCGGAAGCTCGTCGTCGAGGTGTTTCTCGACGTACTCGCGGTGGCCAAGCCGGTCGTAATCCTTCCGCTCGGCGGGTTCGGAAAGCACCTCGTTGGCGATCCGGATGAGTTTGAACTGCTCGTCGCCGTCCGGGTCGTCATTCACGTCCGGGTGGTACTCCCGGACACGGCCGCGATAGGCGCGTTTCAGTTCCTCTGCAGAGGCGTCAGCGGGGGCACCGAGGACGTCATAGAGGTCCGTCGGCATTGCTGTCTGGCGTTACAGCCAGTTCGGGTTTGAATCTACCGCACCGACGCGACCCAGACAAAGTGCGAACCCTCTTGGTCGGGCGACGAGGAATCGACGTATGGAGCGTATTCGGCTGGGGAACACAGTTTTTGAGGGGCTGAACAACGTCTACGTCCTTCGCGGCGAGGAGACGGTGCTCGTGGATACGGGCGTCGCGACGGCGGAGACCCGCACAGAACTGGCAGCGGAGCTTGCGGAACTGGGGCTCACCTACGCGGATATCGACCGCGTCTTCCTCACGCACTGGCACTACGACCACGCTGGCCTCGCCGGCCACATCCAGCAACAGAGTGAGGCCACTGTCCACGTTCACAAGGCCGACGCACCGCTGGTCGCCGGCGACAGCGAGTCGCTCATCGAGGAGCAGACCCTCCAGCAGGAGAAGTTCGAAGAGTGGCAGATTCCGGACGGCCCACGCGAGGAGTTGATCTCGTTCCTCGAAGGCCACGCCGACCTCCGTGGCGAGACAGTCGATGTGACGCCGTTCGAAGGAGGCGATTGGTTCGAGGTAAACGGTCTCGAACTCGAAGCAGTTCACCTCCCGGGCCACGCGGCGGGCCTCACCGCCTTCGCTGTTGAGCGCGAGGGCGAACAGCAGGCGTTCGTCGGCGACGCCATCCTCCCGAAATACACGCCGAACGTCGGCGGTGCCGACGTGCGAGTCGAGGCGCCGCTGGCGAGCTACGTCGGGAGTCTTCTCGAAATCATCGACCGAGATTGGGACCGCGTCTACCCTGGCCATCGTGACCCTATCGACGACCCGGCAGGCCGCGCACGGGTGATTCTCGAACACCACCGAGAGCGAACGGAGAACATCCTCGACGTGTTGGACCGTCACGGTGCGTGTGACGCCTGGACTGTCAGCCAGCACTTGTTCGGCGAACTCGAGAAGATCCACATCCTCCACGGACCCGGCGAGGCGTTTGCCCACCTGGACCACCTCGAGAGCCACGGCGTGGTCGAGAAGGTGGCCAATGAGTACGAACTCGTGGAGCCTGGCGTCGATGTGGACGGGCTGTTCCCCGAGCCCTAAACGGAACGGCTTCGCGTCGCTCGTGCACGCGAGTAACGCGTTTTTACCCCAGTAGCTCGAATTCATCAGTGATGAGTGAAGCCCACCCGGAGTACCAGGTCGCCGTTATCGGCGGCGGTCCTGCCGGCCTGACGACCGCATTGTATACGACTCGCCTCGGTCACGACACCGTCCTCATCGACCGAGGCGGTGGTCGCGCAGCGATGATGGCTGACACCCACAACGTCATCGGAATCACCGAGGAAACATCCGGCAACGAACTGCTCGCGACCGCCAAAGAGCAGATCGAACAGTACGGCGCCGACACCGTTCGCGGACTGGTCTCGGATATTCAGGGCTCCGAGGGGTCGTTCCATCTCGACGTTGGTGAGGACAGCTACACTGCCGAGCGCGTGGTGCTCGCCACGGGGTTCTCCGACGAACAACCCGACCCGCCGCTCCCGCGAACCGGTCGTGGGCTCCACTACTGTCTCCACTGCGATGCCTACATGTTCGTCGACGAGTCGGTCTATGTCATGGGGACGGGCGAGAGCGCCGCCCACGTCGCGATGGTCATGCTCAACTTCACGGACGAGGTCGACTTGCTGCTCCGCGGGGAGGAACCAGCGTGGAGCGACGAGACCGACCAACAGCTCCGTGCCCATCCTGTCGATATCATTGACGAGGAGATTTCGGGGATGAATCGCGGCGATGACGGCTGGCTCGAGAGTTTCGAGTTCGAGGACGGCACCGTCCGAGAGTACAGAGGCGGCTTCCCGATGTACGGCTCGAACCACAACGCCGAGCTCGCCGATATCGTTGGCGTCGAACGCACCGACGACGGCACTGTCGCTGTCGACGACCACGGCCGGACCTCCGTCGACGGCATCTCTGCGGTCGGGGACCTGACGCCCGGGCACAACCAGATTCCGACCGCGATGGGAGAGGGCGCTCGGGCAGGAATCGGTGTCCACTATGACAGCCGAGAGTTCCCCAAATCGCTCGAGGAACTCGACGGTGAGGAGGTCGGCCGGGAGTCGGTCCCAGCGATTTCAGAGGAACTGCGACAGACCGCGGCAGAGTTCCGTGGGGAGGCGCCCGAGGCCGCGGCCGACGACGACTGAACCGGCGACTGATGGGGAGTAGCGAACAGGCGGCGCACCGCAGAGTTCGCCGACGGACGTGCCGCGCACCCGCTTTCCCGTCGACGGCGACAGTTAGGCCACACAATCTGTGGTTCCGTCCCCCTATTTGAACTCTCGCGAAGGGGAACGCCCTTATTCTTCCACCCAGTGTGTCGAGATGGGCACCGGTGGTCTAATGGCAAGACCTTGGCCTTCCAAGCCAATGATCTGGGTTCGATTCCCAGCCGGTGCAGTGCTGTCGGGCGCCGCAACTGGCTCTCGTTCTCGAAGCGGTGTTCTGAAACTCACTCCTCAGGCCGGTCGCGCATGAGTTCTTCGGCGGGCCCCGTCCGCACGCCTGAACCAAGTGTGACCCCTGCGTTGAGGCTCGTCTGAATTCCGGTTTTTACGTCGTCGCCGCAAACGACACCGTACTTTCGGCGGCCCGTGTTCGTCAGTTCCCCCTTCACGAGCGCGCGGACCGGTTCGTCGTCGTGGCGGAGATTGGCCACGGTCGTCCCCGCACCGAAGTTTACGTCCCGGCCCAGGAGACTATCGCCGACGTAGGAGAGATGGCCAACCGTCGCACCCCGCATGAGGACGCTGTTTTTGACTTCGACGGCGTGACCAACCGTCGCATCGGGGCCGACGACAGTTGCCCCCCGGACGTACGCATTCGGCCCGACGCTCGCTCCGGATTGGATGAGTGCTGGNCCTTCGACGACGACGCCAGCGTCAACGGTTGCACCCTCCTCAAGGACGACAGCACCGCGGAGCTCCGCCGATTCGTGAACCTCACCGCGGATATCGCGTTCCAACTCGGCGACCTTCCACTCGTTCGCAGCAAGTAGTTCCCATGGACGGCCAACGTCCAGCCAGCGGTCGAACGGGACCGCGACGACGGTGTCGCGCTCGCAGGCGCGCTCCAACACGTCGGTGAGTTCGAGTTCGCCGCGTTCGCTCTCGCCGACGTCCAACCATTCCTGAGCGGCCGGCGGGAAGACGTACGCCCCGGTGTTGATGAGATTCGAGGGCGGGTTCGCGGGCTTTTCAGTCACACCGGTCACCCGCTGGTACGGCGACCCCTCTTCGGCCTCGGAAGTATGGAGCACGCCGTAGGAACTCGGGTTGTCAACCCGGTAGGAGCCGACGGCCGGCGCGTTGGCGTAAAGCTCTCGCAGCGACTCCTCGTCGTAGAGCGCATCGCCGTTCAGCACGGTGAAAGCCCCCGGTTCGAGATGGGGTTGGGCCGCACGAACGGCATCAGCGGTGCCGCGCTGGTCGGGTTGCTCCGCCAACTCAACCGGGATACCGGCGTACTCCGACCCGAAGTACTCGCGCACGGCCGCTGACTCGTAGCCGACGACCACCACCAGTTTCGTCGCCCCGGCGGCGACAGCCGTCGCCGCGGTGTGTGCCACCAGCGGCCGGTCAGCGACCGGTAACATCGGTTTGGCGCAATTGTCGGTGAGCGGTCGCATCCGGGTTCCCTGGCCAGCCGCGAGGAGGACGGTTTGCATACCTTCCGTTATGTTCAGGCCATACTTAAACGAATGGAGCCGACATCCGCCGCTTTCGATGATCCGCCGGGCCGTCGAAAACGTGCCAACCGAGGGGAGCGTGAGTACGAGATGAGCTTCGACGAGGACGACGAGTAGCCGTCGGCTGGGGATAGCTCAGTTCTCGCGTTCCCGTTCGCGACGGCGCTCGAGGAGTCGCTGAATTCCCTTCCCCGGGCCGCCGTCGATGGGCCAGCCACCGGTCCGCCACTGCGGCGGCTCCGGTTCGAACGCCCCGCAGCGGCTGCCGCACTCGGCCTCAGTCTGGCACCGCCCCTTCGCCGCACAGGAGGGCACCAGCCCCCGACCCGCACGTCGAAGTTCGTAGTGGTGGCAGTCCGGCCGCATCGTCTCCGTGATCGAGCGCCAACCCTTGCCGTAGGCACGCTCAGCAATCCAGCGGCGGCGACGGGCTTTCTCTGCAGCGTCGAACACGTCGCTCCCCGCTCCAGTGTCCAGTGAGGAGGGTAACCAATCCACGTTCGCATCGTCGGCCTCGACGGCAGCCCCGCGTCTGTCCGTGAAATCGAACGTGAGCACACCCACGTCAACGGGGAATTTTCGGAGGAGCGCTGGCTCGACGCTGGCACCCGTTCGGCTGGTGGCCAGCCACACCTCGTCGGCGAGACCCGCATCGACGTCGTGGGTCAGTTGGTCGGTAAGCGCGGCGGCGGCGCTGGCGTCGAGGTCCGGCTTGTTCTCGATCGCGATGATTCGACGAACCCAATCGGGGTAGGGTCGCTTGCGACGGATTTCGATTCGGTTTCCGTTCTTTCGCTTGTTGATGAGGCCTCTGGCGCCAGCCCGGTGGATGGCCTCGCGAACGTACCGCCAGTCGTAGCCTGGGTCTGGCAGGGCGTCACGGTAGAATCCCCACTCTGCTGGGGCGTGGCGGACGATGGGCAGGAGTTCGCTGTCGATGGTTCGGTCACCGAACGTCTGTCTGGCGGCGAGTCCTTCGGGGTCGCACTCGAGAACGATGGTGTCCCAACGCCGTCGCTGCGTGCCGAGTTGTCTGGAGACGAGNACNACCGAGTCGTCGCTCGGATTGGTCGCTTGCGGCTCCGAATCTCCGTCTCCGGGTGGCCACGCGAGTTCGGCCCAGCGACAGACTAACAGTTCGAAGGTGAACTCCGCGTCGACGACTGAGGCGGACACGGCCTACGTCGGCGTTCCGACGTAGCCCTCGCCGTCGGACTCGCGCACGTCGTCGAGATACTCGTGGGCTTCCTCGAGAATGTCGCGCGGGCCGTCCTGTGTGATGGTGTTAAGCGCCTGGTCGTAATCACGCCACTGGAGGTCGCGGTGCTCCGTGGAGAGTTCAGCGCTGGCCTCGAACGACCGAGCGATGAACAGGTGGACCGTCTTGTGGATGGTGTCCCCACCGGCCTGGAAGACGTAGTCGTACTCACGGCGGAAGCCGTCGACCAGTCTGAAATCCTCGATGCCCGCTTCCTCTCCGATTTCACGTATCGCTGTCTGCTGAAGCTCCTCTTCCCCTTCGATTCCGCCCTTGGGGAACTCCCAGTCCCCCGGTCGGCTCTTCAGGAGTAGGTACTCCCGTTCGCCGCGGGTGTCGCGGAAAAGGATGGCTCCGGCGGACGTCGCTTCGACCGTCATTAGCAAATGGTAAGCGACCTTCTCTTAAATCGGCTTCGGTGGCTTCGGTGGCTTCGGTAGGACGCGGGAGACGCTGGCACGCGGGAACGCCGGTAGATGCGCTTTTCACGTTCCAGTCCATCAGACAAGCTATGACCTTCGTTACGACCCTGACGTTCCAGAGCGGGGACAAGACCGCTCTGGACGAGACCGTCAAGGGGTTGAAAGACCACGTCGAGCGGAAGGGCGCCGAGTGTAAGGGCCCCCATCAGGAGCAGCCCAAACACCACTCGGTCCCGCTGTACAGCCGTTGCCAGTCGGGTGAACAGTTCGAGCCGTGGCAGTACACCGTCTACACGCGCTGGCTGGAGATTCACGGCTCCGATCACATCGCGCGCGAAGTCGCCGGCACCGACCTCTCCGACGCGATCCACCTCGAAGTTGCGGTCGAGCGCCGTGCGAGCCAGGCCTACCGCTAACTGTTCGTCTCGCCGCGACGACTGGGTTTAAGCAGCCAACCGACCCAGAGTCGCCTATGCAACTCGAGACCGACTCGCTCGTTGACCTGCGTCGTGACCTCCACCAGCACCCCGAACCAGCCTGGTGTGAGTTCTACACCACCGCCCGTCTCGTCAAGGCACTCGAGGCGCGCGATCTCGACGAACTCCACGTCGGGCCCGACGTCTACGGCGACGCCGAGCGGATGTCCGTCCCCGACCAGGAAACCCGCGCAGAGTGGTCCCAGCGCGCCGTCGATGCTGGTGCCGACGCTGGTCTCGTGGAGCGGATGGACGACGGCAACACCGGCGCCGTGGCTGTGGTGCGGAAGGGTGACGGTCCCGTCGTCGGCCTCCGAGTCGACATCGACGGCCTCCCCATCGAAGAGTCCGACGACGATGGCCACGTCCCGGCCGACGAAGGGTTCCGCTCGGAGACTGGCTGGATGCACGCCTGCGGGCACGACGCCCACGCGACCGTCGGTGTCGGCGTCATCGATGCCGTGCTGGATTCCGATTTCGCTGGCACCCTCAAACTCTTCTTCCAGCCTGCCGAGGAGCGCGGCTCCGGCGGTGGGCCGATGGCCCGCTCGCCACACATCGAGGACGTTGAGTACCTCTACGCGGTCCACGTCGGACTCGACCACCCGACCGGCGAAATCGTCGCCGCAGTGGGCGGCTTCCTCGCTGTCTCAGGGTTCGAGGTGGAGTTCACCGGCTCGCCTGCCCACGCGGGCGCCCACCCCGAAGAGGGTGACAACGCCATCCAGGCCATGTCCGAGGCCGTCACCAGCATGTACGGCATTGCCCGGCACGGCGACGGCCCGACCCGGGTGAACGCCGGCGTCGTCGAGGGCGGCACCGCGGGCAACATCATCGCCGAACACGCCCGAATGGAGGCGGAAGTCCGTGGTTCGACAACCGAACTCATGGAGTACATGTGGGAGGAGACGAGTACCGTCATCGACGCCGCCGCGGAGATGCACGGCGTTGAGGCCGACCGCACGCTACTCTCGCGTGCGCCATCCGCCGAGAGCGACGAACTGCTCGCGAACTTCATNCGCGACGCCGCAGCATCCGTTGAGGGCGTCGACTCCGTCCTCGATTACGACGACCTTGGCGGCAGCGAGGACGCCACCTACCTGATGAACGCGGTGCAGGAGAACGGCGGCAACGCCTGCTACATCGGCCTCGGGACGGACCACCCCGACGGCCACCATACAGCGAAGTTCGACGTGGACGAAGAATCGCTGCGCATCGGCATTGAGACGCTCTCAGGCGCCATCATCGCACTGGGTGAGGACCGAGCCTGAGGCTGCACCTCTCGACGTAACAGAGTACCCTCCGAACGAGCGAACCGAGCGACCGCGCGAACAGCCGTCTAGTACTTCGGGTCCGCGCCAGTTCGCTGGTAGACACACTCCATAATNTCATCACGCTCGTCTTGCCACTGCGGGAGCGCGCTTGGGCGGTCCGGGTAGCGTTCGTAATGGTCCAAGAGGTCCTCCGCGACGTTCCTGACCGTGTAAATCTGCCAGATGTTGTCGAGGTGCCCCATCGCGCCTTTGAGTGTCTGCAGCGCGACCCGCGGACTGATTGAGGTCTTGCCGGAGTANAGTGCTTCGGCGATGGGTTCGCCCGGCAGGGAGGCCAACAGTGAGGTCAGGTCNTCCACGTCGATTGCGGTCGAGAGGATGTTGTACACGTCCAGCGCGGCGTACCGGGCGCCGAAGTGGTCCATCACGCGCTCGTTGTGGCGCCAGAGGGCGTTCTCGCTCACGTCGCCGCGGGAGATGGCCCCGATAGCTTCCTCAGCGGCGTACTGTCCGGAGTAGGCTGCGCCCGCGATTCCGCCGCCGGTGGTGGGATTGATTAGGGCCGCGGCGTCGCCGACGGCGATGTACCCCGGCGCAACCATCGAGTCGTAGGGTCGACGGGTCGGGAGCGCCGCGCCAAGCTTGTCGACGACCTCCGCACCCTCGAACTCGGGGCGGTCCTGCAGGTCATTCCTGAGGTCCTGCACCAGCTTCATGGGCTCCTCACTCATCTGGAAGCCGAGTCCGACGTTGATCGTCGTCGGGGTGCGCGGGAAATACCAGAGGTAGCCGGACGCGCGCTCTGTGGGCTTGAACACCAGCGCGTCGTCCCAGTCGACGGGTTCGGGAACCTCGACGATTTCGCGGTAGGCCGAACAGAACTGCGAGTAGGTGACGTTGGTGTCAAACGTCGCGTCGGAGAAGTCGGCGTGGTCCTGCAGCACCGAGAGCGCCCCCGCCGCGTCAATAGTGACCTCGGCGTTGTACTCCACGGCCTCTCCCTTCCGCTTGCCCGTAACACCGTAAACCTGCCCGTCGTCCTGCAGCACGTCCGTGACGACGGTATCGTAGTGGAACTCCGCCCCCGCATCGTCGGCGGCCTCAATCATCAGGCGACCGAACTCCCAACGGTCGATGACGGCCAACTCCCCCGGTACGGGGATGTTGAGTACGGCATCGTGGGAGGGAATCTCGAAGCGACCGTGGTCGACGCCGGTGTTGGTGAACGCAGACTCGATCTTGGATTTGGGAATTGCGTCCGGGAACGTATCGGCCCCCTTCAGCGCGTCGCCACACGCGATGTGGCCCGCCTCCTCCTCGTCTTTCCGCTCCAGTACGGCCACGTCCAGGCCATCCTTGGCCGCTGTTGCCGCGGCGTAACAGCCAGAGGTGCCCGAGCCGACGATGACGATGTCGTACTCGTGTGTAGTCATTGTTCTCCCTCCGAAGGCGGGAAGCAAAACTCTTTATCCCTGACCCCGGCCGACCGCTTGGCCTGGCTCACCGTGAGCGGGAATCAGTCCTCGCCGGAGTCGTAATGCTCGCCCGCTGCCTCCGGAATCCGGGTCCGGCCAACGAGAGCAAGTACGACGATGACGGTGATGTAGGGGATGGTTTGGACCAGCGACGGCGGCAACCCGTAGCCGAGTTGCTGGAGGCGAATCTGGAGCGCCTCCAGGCTCGCAAACAGCAGCGAGGCGCCGAACGCCCCGAGCGGGTTGTAGTTGCCGAACAGGTAGGCGGTGATCCCAATCCAGCCCCGGCCGGCGACCATGGTCGAGCCGCTCCCGATGAACTGGCCCACCTGCCCCAGCGAGAGGCTGGCGCCGCCGATACCCGAGAACAGCCCCGAAATAAGCACCGCAGCGTAGCGGACCCGCCGCACGTNGACGCCGGCAGTGTCGAGCGCCTTGGGGTTCTCCCCGCTGGCGCGCACCCAGTAGCCGAAAGAGGTGCGCCGGAGGACGTACCACGAGAGCGGTGTGGCCAGCAGCAGCATGAACACCGTCGGGTCCGAGTCGAAGAGTATCTCGCCGAGGACGGGAACGTTCGACAGCAGTGGGACGGTCCAGCCGTCGAGCGTCGGCACNCTCGTGGAGTTGACCGTGCCCCAGATGACGTTGCTCGCGAAGGGTGCTGCGCCGAGCGCGATGAGCCAGACTGCCAGCCCCGCGATGACCTGGTCGGCACGGTACTCGATGGTGACGCCCGCGAACAGCAACGAGAGCGCGACGCTCATCAGCACGGCGACGTAGAATGAGAGCCACGTCGCCGACTGTGAGGCGTCAGTCAGGACCACCGTCAGGCCCACCAGGCCGACCGTCGCGAGCAGGCCGCCCCCGACTCGCGTCCCAATTTTCCGCACACCGCTCCCGAGCAGACCGAGGAAGGCGAGCACGAGCAGCAGCGCGAGCACACAGACCAGCACCAGCACGACGCCCGGCATGACCGCCACAGCCTCCCCGCCGCGCAGCCAGTAGGAGACGGCGACGCCGGTGAACGCGCCGACGATGAGCAGCCCCTCGAGCCCGATGTTGATGACGCCGGATTTCTCCGCGAAGATACCCCCGAGCGCTGCGAACGCGATTGGGACCGAGAGCCGGACCGCTGAGGCGAGATAGCCCGTGTCGACGATGCGGATGACCTCAGTCACCGGGCTCGCCGGGAATAGCACCTCGATGGCCAGCGCCACGACTGCGACGACCAACACGGCGGCGGCGAACGCGAACCGCTTGGTCGCCCTCATTGGACACCCCCACCGAGGCCCCAGCGGGCACCCAGCATTCGGAAGAACTCAGGCATCGCGACGAAGAGAATGACCAGCCCGCGGATGACCCCCACCAGCTGTCGGGGGACACCGAGCTGGAAGTCGATAGAGAGGCTCCCCGCCGACATCGTGCCGAACAGGGGCCCAGCCAGCAGTACACCCAGCGGATTGTTACTCGCGAGAACGGAGACGGTGATGCCGTCGAAGCCGAGTGGCGGAACGCCCGTCACCCAGCGGCCGACGGCCATCAGCACCCAGACCGCGCCGCCAGCGCCGCCGATTGCGCCTGAGAGCGTCATGCTGGCGACGACCATTCGTTTGGCGTCGACACCTGCGTACTCCGCGGCTTCGGTTTGGAGGCCAGCCGTCCGGAGGTCGTAGCCGAAGGAGGTGCCCCAGAGGAGATACGTTGTCGCCGCGACGAGCACCAGTCCCATCAGGAGCGCAACGACGGGGCTGAACGTCGCCGCCTCGGGCACGTCGCGCGTTTCGATGGAGCCGCTGCCGGGTTTCTGGAAGTACGTCGAGACGAGGAAGAACGCCACGTCTGCAGCGACGAAGTTGAGCATAATGGTGGTGATGACCTCGTTGGCGTCGAAGTAGGCTTTCAGCGCGCCGGGGATGGCCGCGAAAAGCCCACCGACGGTGGCGCCAGCGAGCATGGCGACAGTCGCGATAATCGCACCGCCAATAGCGCCGTCGGGCAGCACCGGGCCAAGCGCCACCGCCGTCAGCGCCGCCGCCAGTCCACCGAGCACGAGTTGGCCCTGCGTCCCGATGTTGAACAATCCTGCGCGAAACGAGACGGCGACCGCCAGCCCCGTGAACAGCAGGAGCGAGGTCTGTTCGGCCATTATGCTCAGGCTGAAGGAACTGGTCAGCGGCGAGAGGAAGAGGTAGTAGTAGACCGAGAGGGGGTTGTAACAGGAGGGGCCGAACGTCGGCGTCGCACACTCCGCAAAGAGCCCCGAAACGAACGTCACGACGCCGCCGAGAAGCACCGACGCCACCACGGCCGCGACGCTGACTGCGAGTCGCTCGCCTGCCGAAGCGTCGACGAGCCGGCCCAGCAGCTTCGCGACGGAATCGGGCAGCCACTCTGTGTTCATGTCTCGACCTCCGTCTCGGGCGCCGCAACCGTTGGCAGTTCGGCGGGGCGCTCACCGCCATCAGGAGTCCGAGTTGTTCCTCGGTTACTTCGTCAGGGTTGACCACTGCCATCAGTTCGCCGTCGTGCATGACTGCGAGCCGGTCGGAGAGGCTGCGCACCTCATCGAGCTTCGAGGAGACCAGGAGCACCGCAGTCCCTGTCTCCCGCAGGCCGAGCAACTGTTCGTGGATGAACTCCACACTTCCCACGTCCACCCCGCGGGTGGGGTGGGCGGCGACAACGGCTTCGGGGTCGCGGTTGAACTCCCGGCCGACGATGAACTTCTGTTGATTGCCCCCAGAGAGGGATTTCGCGGTCGCGCCTGTCTCCGGCGGGCGAACGTCGTACTCGTCGATGATGTCGGCCGCGTGGGCCTCCGTCCCGCTCCAGTCGATGCGGCCGCCGGGGGCGAAGGTCCCGTCGTGCTGGCTGCCCAGCAACCCGTTCTCCACGAGGTCGTAGGACATCACCAGTCCTCGGGCCTGTCGGTCCTCGGGGACGTAGGCCATCCCCGATTCGATCCGTTGACGGCGCGAGCGATGCGTTATCTCGCTGTTACCGAGGTAGACACGGCCGGCCGCTGGCGACCGAATGCCCGTCACTGCCTCGATGAGTTCTGACTGGCCGTTGCCGTCGACGCCAGCGATGCCCAGCACCTCGCCTTCGGCGACGCTGAACTCGACACCGTCGACCGCTCTCACGCCGCGTTCGTCGTCCACGACCAGGTCGCGAACGGCGAGGCCGACGTTGCCCGTCTCGACGGGTGGCCGCTCCACGTCGAACAACACTTCGCGACCGACCATGAGCTCGGCGAGTTCCTCGCCGGTCACGTCGTCGGCGGTGACGCTGCCGACGTTCTTCCCGTCACGCAACACTGTGACCTCGTCTGCGGCCCCGGTCGCCTCACTGAGTTTGTGTGTGATGAAGATAATCGTCTTCCCGGCGTCGGTCAGTTCCTCGAACACGGCGAACAGCTCCTCGATTTCTTGGGGTGTCAGGACGGCCGTCGGTTCGTCCAGAATGAGCGTGTCGGCGCCGCGGTAGAGCGCTTTCAGAATCTCGACGCGCTGTTGTTCACCCACAGAGATGTCCTCGACGGCAGCCGTCGGATTGACGTCGAAGCCGTAGCTCTCAGCGAGCTCGGAGACCTCTTTGCGGGCGCGCTGCCGGTCGATCGCGAGCCCGCCCCACTTCCGGGGCTCGTTACCCAGTACGACGTTCTGGGTGACCGTCATCGGTTCGACCAGCATGAAGTGCTGGTGAATCATGCCGATCCCAGCGTCGATGGCATCGCGGGGGGAGTCAAAGACCCGCTCGTGACCGTCGATGACGACCGTCCCCGACGTCGGNCGATAGAGCCCGTAGAGGACGTTCATCAACGTGGTCTTGCCTGCGCCGTTCTCGCCAAGCAGCGCGTGGACGCTCCCGCGCTCGACCGTGAGGTCGACTTCGTCGTTCGCGAGGACGCCGGGGAACTGTTTGGTTATCCGTCTGAGTTCAACCGCGGGAGCGCTCATCTAGTTGGAAAGTGATAGGGCGGTTCGTCTCGGCACCGCCGAGACGGGCGTTCAGGTNAGTCTCAGGCGTTTTCCGGGTCGGTCGGCACGTCGATCTCGCCGTTGTTGATGGCGTCTTTCGAGGACGCGAGCGCGTCGGTGATGCNGCTCGGAATCTCGCCCTCGTACTCGGTGCCGATGACTGCTTCGACGCCGTCGCGCTCGAGGCCGAGTGCGGTGACCTCGCCGCCGTTGAACTCCTCGTCGACGACGTTCTGGGTCGCGTTGAACACAGCGGTGTCGACGTGTTTGACCATGCTCGCGACGATAGTGTGGCTGGCAGCGCTACTGAGCGACTGGTCGCTGTCGACCCCGATGGCGAGGCGACCGCGCTCGGCGGCGGCCTTGAACAGGCCGCTCCCCGTGCCACCCGCGGCGTGGTAGATGACGTCTGCGCCGTTCTCGTACATGGAGTCGGCGATCTCCTTCCCCGTCGACGGGTCGTTCCACGAGCCNGCGTACGCACTGAGAACCTCGATGTTCTCGTCGGCGTGGTGGGCGCCTGCGATGAAGCCGGCCTCGAACTTCTTGATGAGGGGGTTCTCTTTGCCGCCGATGAAGCCGACGGTCGTGCTGTCGGGCTTCGTGGAGAACGTCTTCTCCTCATCNTTGTAGCTGCCGTCGTGGCTNAANTCGCGGGTCGTCAGCAGGCCGGCGAGGTGGCCAACCTGGAACGAGCCCTCCTCCTCGCGGAAGACGTAGGAGGCAANGTTGTCAGACTCGACGACGCTGTCGACCAGCATGAACTTCTGGTCCGAGAACTCGGAGGCGTTGGTCTCGAGCGCACTCGTCTGGGCGAAGCCGATGCAGCAGACCAGCTCATAGGTTGGATCCGTGGAGCTGGCGAACTGCCGCTGCATCGTCTCGAACTGGCTCTGGCTCTCGGGTTCGGTGTTGGAGTAGGAGATGTCGAGCTCCGACTCGGCCTGCTGAATTCCGGTGTGAGCCATGTCGTTGAACGCCTTGTCGCCGANGCCCCCAAGCGCGTAGACCATCCCGACGTTCGTCTCCGCGTCGTCGCTCNCGCCGCCGGTACCNGTACAGCCAGCGAGTCCAGTGAGTGCAGCGCCTGTGGTACCTGCGAGGAACGTCCGNCGGTCGAGNNTGTCGCGCATCGTTAGCTGAAAGTTCACCGTAGGACGAATAAAGTCGTCGTTTCAGCGACCGTGTGGCGCCATCTTGTCCAGTACGGTAACANCTGTGCCCCTGTGACAAAGAGTCGTGTACGCGGCCCACAGGGGGCCGAAGGAGCCAGCACTCAGCCGTCGATGGCTGTCTCGACGACGTCTCGGGCCGACGAAACCAGCTTGTCGACGGTGTCGCTCTCAGCGTAGATGCGGAGGTACGGCTCGGTCCCGCTGGGACGCACGAGCACCCATGAAGCGTCCGGGAGTTCCAAGCGCACACCGTACTCGTCGTCGACNCTCGCGTCCGGGAACGCCGCCGGGAGCGTGTTGGCCAGNTNNNCCATCGTCGCCTCCTTTCGTTCGTCGGGGCANGNAACGCTTACTTTCCGGTAGGGTCGCTCGCTGATGGGCTCGCGGCGTGCGGCCAGCGAGGAGTCGGCGAACAGTCGTGAGAGGACGGCCGCCGAGCAGACCCCGTCGATCCACCCGCCGAACTGCGTGTGGACGTGTTTCCACGGCTCGGCAGCGAACACCACGTCACCACCGTCCGCGCGAGCTTCGGCAATCCCGTCGTGGAGGTAGCCCAACGCCACACGCTCGACACGGCCGCCCGCCTCCCGCACCCGTTCGTCGATACGCGCGGAGGCGTTGGGTGTCGTGACGACGACTGGGTCCTCGGCGTCGCTCTCCCGGGTGTACTCTTCTGCCAGCATCGCCAGCACGGTGTCCTCGTGGACGACCTTGCCGTCACTATCCAGAATCACGATGCGGTCGGCGTCGCCGTCGTGTGCAATCCCGAAGTCAGCGCTACCCTCCTTGAGGAAGGCAATGCAGTCCCCGAGTGTCCCCGCTGTCGGCTTGCTCTCGCGGCCGGGGAAATGGCCGTCGACGTTGGCGTTCAGCGTCACGACGCGGGCGCCGAGTTCATGGAGTACCGCCGGCGTGGTCGTCGACGCCATCCCGTTCCCACAGTCGACCACGATTTCCAATCCGTCGAGTGGCGCACCCAGTTCGCGGGCGTATTCGACAACTGCGTCACGATAGTCAGGGAGCACGGCAGCAGCCTCACCGCTGCCCCACGCATCCCACTCGGTCGGCCCGTGGTCTGCTGCGACGCGCTCCTCGATGCGGGTCTCGGCCGCACCGCTGTACTCCACGCCGTCGTGGAAGAGTTTGATCCCGTTGTCCGTCGGTGGGTTGTGTGAGGCGGTGATAGCGACACCGTAGCGCCCCTGACTCGCGAACGCCAGCGCGGGCGTCGCTGCCTGGCCAACCTTGACAGTGTCGGCTCCAGCGGACTCAAGGCCGGCGACCATCGCGGCCACCAGCGCCTCGCCCGTCACACGACCGTCGCGCGCGACGACGAACGCCACCTGTTCGCCATCGGCGGCCGCCACCGCATCCGCCCCCGCTGCTTGCCCAACCTGGAGGGCGAGCGCCGGCGTCACCGTCTCTCCGACATCACCGCGAATCCCGGCGGTTCCGAACAGTTCCATGGCTTCCGGGTCGGTACGGGGGCACTTGGACTGCCCGGTTCCGCCCGTTCCAGCAACACGGCGTTTAACTGACTCACCCACAACTTCCGGCTATGACCGAGGAGCGAGTGCGAGCCCGCGTGCAGATTTACGGCCGAGTGCAGGGTGTCGCCTACCGAGCGAACACGGAAGAGACAGCGAACGAGCACAGTGTCGACGGCTGGGTGGTCAACCGCGACGACGGCCGGGTCGAGGCAGTGTTCGAGGGCGACCGCGAGAGCGTCGAGGAGATCATCGAGTGGTGTCACACGGGGAGCCCACAGGCCAGCGTGGACCGCGTAGAGGTCGAGTGGGAGGAGCCCGAGGGGACGCGCGGGTTCCACGTTCGGTGGTCCGGGTAGGGACGGGCAGCCTGGTCCGGTTAGCAGCAAAACGTAGCGCAGTTTCGTAATTTAGAAATGAGTCTGAAACTCCCACGAAGGACAGACTGTATAAATATTGGGTGTTTCGCCTTCTTGCTGAATTAAGAAACCGAATTATGAGCTACTGTTAGAATATGAGTCGGGGTTGATCGCAGTATTGCCAACAACACCGAGGAAATCGGTGAGGACACTTTCGAACTCTCGGGTTTGATCAGGGGCGAGCGTACGGGTATGAGCGAGCTCGTGGAGTAAGGTCCCGATGAATGTCTCAGAGTCGGAGAGCGTATCTCGACGTAAGATGATACGGCGGTCGCTACGAATGTGTACTCCTCGGGTCGTGTCGTCATCCGTTGCACGGAGCGTCTCCGAAACTTGAACCGTGTACTCCGGAGGACAACCAATGATCTCGAAGAGGGTCTCACGGAGACTCCAGATGCGCTGCTCGTCAGGTGTCATTTCAGCAGCGGCGATGATGTCGAAGTCGAAACTATCCTCGTACTCAGTCGCGTACGCTTCCATACCTCGAATTTCCCCACCCTTAGTATCAGTTTCGTTTTGAACCTCACTTTGGATTCGATCGGGTATCGTCACGACTTGGTAGCCGTCGTTGCGGGCTTGTTCAAGGAGATCTCTGTTGTTCGCTTGCTCGCCGGTCGTCGCGATAACGACCTCTTGGTTGGCGTTGAGGACTTTGACAGCGTGAACTTGGATATCTTTCCACCCGAGTTCATCGTGTGTTTCACCGCTGGTGAAGCGCTGAAGGTCATCAACGAGTTGTTGAGCCACGGTTTCTGAGTCGCAGGCCTGTAGAATTTTCTTCACTCGGGAAGTGTAGGCAGTTCGCCCGACGTTAGAGCGTTCGCGGTTGAGGGCGTCCCTAATCGATTTTGTAGTGTTTGTTATGTCGTAGCTGAACAGGAAGTTGGGTTCAGTTGCGACGCGGATACCGGTGACGTACACAGAGGCGTGCTCTCCAGGTGGGGTGCTGTAAACGTCACCGAAACGGGTAGATACAAGACGCTCAGCTTCGGTGTACCGGATAAAATTCTGTTTCGCTTCTTTGACGGTATCCTCCTCGATACCCTTGAGAATGATATCTGTACCGGTGATGTCTCGTTCTGGGGATTCGATGCTTACGTGGAGTGTCTCGATTTCTTCGAAGCCGTGTTTTGGGGCTTCTTTGACGGTGAAGGTGCCGTGGGAGGAGTGGATAGTGACGTCAATACCGTGTCGGTGGAAGGTAGCGATGGCGTCTTTGAGGCCGACGCCGAATTTTCCGATGACTTCGTCGGGATGTGCGAGTTTTTCCTCGTCTTCGGATTGGGTGAAGTGCTCGTACTGGAGGCCGCGTCCGTGGTCGCGGACGTGCCAGTTTCCAGCATCGTCCTCGTAGATATCTGGGTCCGCTGTTTCCGTAAGCGTGGCTTCGTCAAGGGCGTTCGCGATTAGCTCTCGGAGAGCATCTGCTGGTCCCCATGCTTCGAGGACCTCTTCCATGTTCAGGTCAAAGTCACCTGTTGTCACCATTATAAGATGTATTATGTCAACTCCTCCATTAATCTTCGCACCAGAACGAAAGTAAGGTAATTTGAGTGAACGTTTCAAATTATCTCTTCCCAGTGGGTGTCAAACCCCAATGAGTGGAGGTGTCGATATTCACCGTTTCAGAATTCGCGTGAGTTAACGGAGCGAGACTGTAGTGAATCAACGCCTAAGGTCCCCTTTTTGACCAGTGGACTCGGCTTCGCTTGGTCTTCGTAGTACTCAAGTTCGTTCTCCCCGATATACGGACAGTTTATATAAGTTAAGCTTTTGTCAGGGACTGAGCAACACGAGCGACCGCAGAAAAAGGTTATTTCGCACACCCACTTACCGAACCGAGCGTTCCCGTTTTACAACCGTTCTAAAAATGACGACCACCTACTGGTACCGACATCTCAGGCCCGCGCCGTCGAGACGACCCAGACGCCTGCAGCCATCACGACGCCGCCGACGGCGAACCACGGGCCGATAGTTTCACCTAAGAACACCGCCCCGAGCGCCGCGCCGACCACTGGCTGGGCGAAGAAAAACACTGCGACGGTGCCTGCGGGCAGTGTCTCCAACCCACGGTACCAGAGTACCCATGCCGCCGCCGTCGCCGCAAGACCCAGGTACAGCACCACCAACAGCGCGCGTGGCGCGAACAACTCTGCGATGGGTGGCTGTTCGAGGTAGAGTTCGACTGCTGCCAGCGGCGCGAGCATCGGAATCGCGGCGAGACAGGAGTACGTCGCTGCAGTCAGTCCAGAGTACTGCCGGACCACCGGCACACCCCAAACGGTGTATCCAGCCCAGCAGACGCTCGCAACAACGAGTAACAGCACGCCCGCGCCACCAGCGCTGCCGGCGCCGGTGACCATTCGTGCCAAATCGTACTGGCCGGCGACGACCAGTATCGTTCCCACAACCGCAATCCCAACGCCGATGGCTTTCCGCGCGCCGACGCGTTCACCGAGTACTGCAGCGCCGAGGCCCACGGTGAAGACGGGTGTGAGGATCGTGAGTAGCGAGCCCTGACTGGCGTTCGTGAGTTCGGTCCCGAGAAACTGCGTCGCGATGGTCGCGGCCACCCAGAGTCCCAAGACGGCGAACTGACGGTAGTCAGCCCGCTCGACAGATTCCTCATTCGAGAATCGGACGACTGCATAGAGCACGAGGCCACCGAGCGCGACGCGAAAAAAGCCGAGTGTGAGCGGTGGGACAACCGAGAAGCCCCACTTGCTCACGACGTACATACCGCCCCACAGCGCTGCAGCGAGCAGCGGGCCGAGGGCCGCTCGGTCCACTACTCGTAGTCGGTGCCGCCGAGATACAGTTCAGAGACCTCGGGGTCGTCCATCAGGGCATCAGCCGGACCCTCGTGGGCGACCCGACCCTGGTCGAGGACGTACCCGCAGTCGGAGATGTTCAGCCCGGCTCGGGCGTTCTGCTCGACCATCACCACGGCTGTCCCGAGCTCGTATGCATGTTCAACCCGCTAGATACCGGAGGGTCCGCTCGGCGGAACCAGGACAGTCCCAACCTCGTCTGGAAGGCTGCTAAACAACGCTTTTGTGGCAGTGTTTGGGATTGCTACCATACCGGTGGTGTAGTGGACGCGGCTATAAGCGCTCGTCTCCCGGAAAGACTGTTGCCGCAGTCGGAATAACTTAGCCATCGCCGCCTTCAGCAGTACCCATGCGACACGCACGATTCCGAGACCCCAGCGGGGCAGTCCGACGCGGCGAGTGGCACGGCGATGCAATCTCCTTCGCCGGCGAGACCTACGACCTGGACGAAATCGACCTCCTCGCACCGAGTGAACCGAGCAAAATCGTCTGCGTCGGGCGCAACTACATCGCCCACGCAGAGGAGCACGATGCCGACGTACCCGACCGTCCGCTGCTGTTCCTCAAGGGCCCAAACACCGTCGCGGGCCACGGCGACACCGTCACCTTGCCGGACGGGAAAGAGCGCGTCGAGTGGGAGGCCGAACTCGGCGTCGTCATCGGGAAGCAGGCCAAGAACGTCGACGCCAAAGATGCCATGGAGTACGTCGACGGCTACACCTGCGTCGACGACGTGTCCAACCGCGACGACCAGCGCAGCGAGTCCCAGTGGGTTCGGGGGAAGGCCTTCGACGGCGCTGCCCCTCTCGGCCCCTGTATCGCCGACCCTGAACATGTTCCCGCGGACGCGACGATCCAAACCCGTGTGAACGGCGAGGTGAAGCAGGACGCCACTATCGACCAGATGGTGTTCGACGTGCCGACCCTTATCGAAGAGGCGACCACGTACATGACGCTCGAACCGGGCGACGTGCTCGCGACCGGGACCCCCGAGGGTGTCGGGCCGTTCGAGGACGGCGACGAAGCCGAGATCGAGGTCGAAGGCGTCGGGACCCTCGAACACACTGTCACCCGGTGATCCTGCGCATCTGGCGCGGGTGGACCACCCCGGAGGACGCCGACGCCTACGAAGCGTTCCTCGCCGGCGGAACGGCCGACTCGGACCAAGCAGGCGAGTCGGGCGGGGAGGAGTCCGCCCTCGAGGCCATGGCTGGTGAGGGCTACCTCGGATTCGACCTTGGCCGGCAGGAGCACGCCGACGAGGTGGAGTTCGTCACGATTCTGCGATTCGCGGACTACGATGCCGTCGAGGCGTTCGCCGGCGAGAACTACGAACAGGCTCACGTCCCTGCCGAAGCCCGGGAGCTGCTGAGCCGGTGGGAGGACGAGGTCGCCCACTATGAACAGCGCGCGGGCGAACGAGTCCATTAATCGAGCCAGCTGGGTGCTGTTTTCGGTATTTTGCCAGACGAACAGTCCCTAATCACAGCTCTGTGGAGGGAGTTACATATGGAAAACTACAAATTCTCTAATAATTTCTTTTTCCGGTGTCCGAATTTTTATTAGGTTCCAATCACCCCGGAGTATCGTGCTATGACTATACTTGGCATGCCAACCGCGATGTTCCTCGTGTTCGTGGCGACACTGATCGCCGGGAGCATTGGAGCATTTCACTACCTGATCGTGCACATTATCATGGGGAAACCTGTCGTGGAGAACATCCGTGAGGAACAGAACCCGGAGACAGACGGAGGGGTGGACAATGTCTGACCTCGGCGCGTTCGGCCTCGCGCCAGCGCTCCTCCAGACCGACCTTGGGGGGGACGACCAACCCGGTGTACCTCGGTATCTTCATCCTGTACCTGTTGCTCGTACTCGGTATCGGTGCGTGGGCGTATCGGAAGACCGAAACCGTCAGCGACTTCTGGGTGTACGGGAAGGAACTGGGCCCGTGGCTGGCAACGTGGTCGTACGTGGCCAACTTCGTCAGTGCGGTCAGCGTCATCGGCTTCGTCGGCGCCGTCTACGGCGGTGGCTACTCCATCCTGACGGGCATCATCTTTGGCCTGATGCTCGGGGTCAGCGGGCTCTACTTCGTGGTCCACAAGATCCGGGAGCTCAACCACGTCACGTTCCCCGACATCATCGCCGAGATAACCGGCTACGAGGTCGCCCGGCCCATCACCGGCTTCGTCCTGCTCGGTAACGCGTGGGTCTACCTGATCATGCAGCTCGTCGGGGCGGGGCTGCTAGTGACGGTCATCACCGGCGTGCCCTACGAGTATATGGTCTGGGTAATCGGGTTCGTCTTCATCGCCTACACGGTGATGGGCGGCCTGATCAGCGTGGCCTGGACCGACCTGGTCCAGGGGACCCTGATGGTGGCGACGGTGGCAGTCGCGCTCGTGTTCATGGTGTTCGACCTCGGCGGACTGGTGAGCATCAACACCCAGTTCGCGGCAATCAGCTCCGCGAACGTCGCGCCGCTGGGTGAAGGGACCTACACCGTGTTGGGCGTCCTCGCGTCGATCGTCGCGTTCTTCGGGACCATCTTCACCGCCCAGAACACGATCGTCCGGATCAACGCGACCAAGGACATCAAAACGGCGAAGATTCACCTCGCGGCCGGCGGGTTGATCCTGTCGGTGTTCTACGTCATGCTGATCCTGCTGGGCGGTGCGACCACCGTCGCACTCGACAACGCCGGCCTGGCCGTCGAAAACGTCGACCGGGCGTTCCCCGTCCTCATCACGGAGTACGTGCCAACGGTCGTCGGGACAGTTATCATCGTGGCCATCCTCAGCGGGATTCTCTCAACGACCGACACCCGGCTGCACTCCTGTGGCGTCACCACCGCGCGTGACATCTATGACTACTTCACCGACGGTGAGGCCAGCGGCGAGAAGCTGATGCGCGTCTCCCGCATCTCGACCATCGGGTTCGGGATCGCCGCGACCGCGATAGCCGTCAACCCGCCGGGGACGATTATCGGCCTGTACAACTGGCGCGCCATCCTACTGACCAGCGCGCTGCTCATCCCCGTCTACGTCACGCTCTACCGGCGCGACACCGCCGGGGAGGCAGTGCTGCTCTCGATCATCCTCGGCACCCTCTTCGGGCCGGGGTGGCAAGCGATTGGCTCGCCGCTCGGGGTCCCGGCAACGTTCATGGGCGTTGGGATGTCGATCCTCGGGCTGGTCGTGGGTCACGTCGTCTGGCGTGGCGGGTCGGACGTCCACCCCGAACCGGCGGTCAGTGACGACTGACCTCCACTCGCCCCACTTCGCTCGCTGGGAACAGATACGGCCGCCGACGCAGCGGACGAACCGCCTGCGAACCCGCGTTCGACCGAACTGCTGAGACACTCACGACGCAATGCCACCGACACAGAATTCCACAGAGACGGACGCACAGATCGACGACAACCTGACCGAGCTGATCGCCGAACTGGTCTCGCGGGAGTCCGAGAACCCACCCGGAAACGAGGCCCCTGTCGCCGAGTTCATCCACGGCTGGTTCGCCGACCGCGGCATCGACGCCGAGCTCGTCGAGGACCCCTACGCCGACCGCCCGCAGGTCGCCGCACGCGTCGGCGAAGGTGAGCCGACAGTCGTGGTCAACGGCCACATCGACGTGGTGCCGGCGGGGAAACGCTCGGAGTGGAGCCACGACCCCTACGGCGCCGACGTTGTCGACGCCGAGCTCTACGGCCGCGGGAGCGTCGACATGAAGACCGGCGTCGCTGTCGCGATGCGGGCGCTTGCGGACCTCGAGCCCGAGCTGTCGTCGGGCGAGATCGACGGCTCGTTGGTGTTCCACGCCGCCATTGGCGAGGAGACCGCCGAGCCCGGCACCAAGCGCCTGCTGGAACTGGGCTACGACGGCGAGTACGGCATCGTGCTCGAGCCGACAGAGCTCCGTACTGCGACGAGCGAAAAGGGGCTGGCGTGGTACGAGATTACCGTCACAGGCGACCCCTCCCACGCAAGCCGCCCCGACCAGGGGACCAACGCAATCCAGAAGGCCAGACCCGTGCTCGACGCGCTCGCGGAGTACGACGACCGCGTACGCGAGCGAACCGACCCGCTCGTCGGCCAGGCCTACGCCACCGTCACGGAGTTCAATGCCGGAACGAAGGAGAACGTCGTCCCGGAGGAAGCGGTCATCACCGTCGACCGGCGGTTCCTCCCCGAGGAGTCCGCCGAGCGCATCGACGCGGAGTTCGAGGAGCTGCTCTCGGCTGTCGCCGAGGGGCACGACGTCGAGGTGTCGTGGGAGCGCACCCGCACCTACGAGTCCGCGGCCATCCCGACGGATAGCCGTATCGCCGAGGTTGTTCGCGGCCACAGCGCTGTGGAGGGCGACGTCCCGACCGAGCCGTGGGGCGTAAAAGCCTCGACTGACGTGCGGAACCTCGTCAACGACGCCGGGATGGAGGCGGTGACGTGGGGACCGGGTGATCTGGCACAGGCCCACACCTACGACGAGCACGTCGATCTCGCGGAGGCCACCACCGGGCTGACGGTGCTGAAAGCGTCCCTTCGGGAGCTCTGGCAGTCGTAGGCCACCGGAAGCGACACAAACCCGGGCCCCTATTGCCTGTTTATGGGATTCGGAAGCACGGCCAAGAAACTCCAGACGGTCGCCGAGCGTGCGGAGAAGGTCTACAAACGGATGAACAAACTGCGGGAGGAGGTCAAGCAGACACAGGAAACTGTCGACGAGACCAAGGCCGCAGTCGAGAGCCTTGAGGACGAACTCCGCGAGCAGCGGGCGGTTCTCTACGCTATCGCGGAAGGGCAGGGTATCGACGCCCAGGCTGTCGCCGCAGAAACCCACATCTCCGAAGCCGAAGCGGAGGCACGGGCGGCCGAAGCGAGTGAATCAGACGCGAACGCCTCCAGTGAAGAGGAAGCTGGCGGCAGCGCCGACGCCTGAGCCGTCAGAGTCCGCGGAGGGCTCGCCCGAATGGGAAGGTACACAAGTACTTGCTGAGTTCGTTCCCCTATGACCACGCATCGAGAACCGCTGGATTCGGTGCTCGAGACTATCGGGGAGACACCGCTCGTCCGTATGCACGACAGCCCCGATGAGGTGCCAGTCTATGCCAAACTGGAGTCGTTCAACCCCGGTGCCAGCATCAAAGACCGTATCGGGCAGTACATGCTCGAAGGGATGCTCGAGCGTGGGGAGCTTGCCCCGGGCGGTACGGTTATCGAACCCACCGCCGGCAACACCGGCATCGGCATCGCTGTCGCGGCCGGCCAACTCGACCTGAACGCGGTGTTCGTCGTCCCCGAGCGGTTCTCCATTGAGAAACAGCAGTTGATGCGAGCCCTTGGCGCAGACGTGGTGAACACGCCCAGCGAAGATGGGATGCCTCGGGCTATCGACCGCGCTCACGAACTCGCGGAGGAACTCGACAACGCCGCCGTCCCCCAGCAGTTCTCCAACCCGCTGAACGTCGAGGCCCACTACGAGACCACTGCACCCGAAATTTACGACGCGCTCGACGGCGACGTTGGCGCGTTGGTGGCTGGCTGTGGCACCGCCGGCACGCTGATGGGGATGGCCCAATACGGCCGCGAACAGCACGCCGACACCCATGTTGTCGCCGTCGAGCCGGAGGGCTCGCTCTACGGCACGCTGCTCGGTGAGGAGCGGGTGGAAGGCGAGTACAAGACCGAGGGCATCGGCACCCACGACACCTCGACCAACGAGCTGTTCGACCCCGAACTGGTGAACACGGTCCACGCGATTCCGGATCGGGAGTCACACGCGGAGGTCCAGCGGCTCGCCGCCGAGGAGGGCCATCTCGTTGGCTCCAGCGCAGGTGCGAACGCGGTCGCGGCCAAGCGGGTCGCCCAAGCTATCCGTGACGGGGAGATCGACGCCCCCTACGACGCCGTGGTGACGGTGTTCGCCGACTCCAGCGAGCGCTACCTCTCGAAGGGAATCTACGGCGAGTACGAGGAGTGGGAAGACTAGCTCTGAGAGGGTATCAGCCCAGTAGACGGCGGTGTTCCACCTTCAGACAGCGGTCCTGCACGAACTGAAGCCCCGCCGCCTCAGCGCGTTGTTCGGCCTCGTCGCTGGCGATGCCCAGTTGGAGCCAGACAGCGCCCGCGTCGCTCCGCTCTTCGTGTCGAGCAATCACGTCGTCGACGACGCCAGGTGTCTCCTCGCTCGGGCGGAACACGTCGACGAGGTCGATTTCCGCCTCTACGTCCGCGAGTGAGTCGTAGGCCCGCTCGCCCAGAATCTCATCGGCGAAGGGGTTGACCGGGATGATTCGGTAGCCGTTATTCTGCATGTACGCCGGGATGTCGTGGGCAGCTTTTCCTTCCGTGGTCGAGCAGCCAACGACCGCGATGGTGTCGGCCGCCAGCAGCTCTCGCAGTCCGTCGTCGTCGGTGATAGCCATAGCGGGGTATGGGTTGCGCTCGGCAAAAAGGTTCGAGTCGGCCTCAGGCGTTCGCGAGGCGGACCGTGAGTTTCTCGCTCTCGTCTGTCTCGACGACACCGTCGAACAGCTGTTTGAGCGTGTTGAGCGTCTGGGCGTCGTGGGCCGTCGAGTCGATACAGAACAGCCCCAGACCGTCGACGCTCTGGATACGGCCGGTGAAGACGTGGAGGAATCGGAACACCGTCTGGAGGTCCGAATACATCAACAGTGTCGACAGCGAATGCAGCATCACGCGATTCTTCTTGATGTTGCGCTGTTGGTAGAACGCCTGCAGGAACTCCGAGAGCTGAATCCCGATCCCAGTCATGTCGACCGGCGAGGAGGCGTATTTGATGCGGTCATCCTGCCGCACCTCGCTGACGCCCTGCTGTTTCGTGACGCAGTCGACGACCGCGAACGGTTTCCCGTCGTAGGGAGTGCGTGCGGCAAAATCCTTCAGGACGCGGTCGGCGCTGTCCTTGGTCGTGACCGCAATCGCGCCCTCACCGTTTTTCACGCCCTCTGCAAGGAGGTCGAGACAGAGCGAGCGCTTCCCGGTCAGCGGCGGGCCGGTGAACAGAATGTTCGTTCCCGGCTCTACTTCGGCGTCGAGGCGGGGGTGAAGGTCGTACATTACGCGGTCCGTGGGGTGCCACTGGAAGGCACGGTTACGTCCTTTCCTTGCACCCCGTGAGTCATCGGTTGCTTGGAAGATACCTTGACGCGTTATTATTCTTTGTGATTACCGCACGACTGTATCGGACTGAACCGCGGGACTTAACTATGGGACGGCAGTACAATTTGGTACAGGGCGCTTAGCTCAGCCTGGACAGAGTACTTGGCTTCGGACCAAGCTTGCCGCGGGTTCAAATCCTGCAGCGCCCACTTCTCGGCGACGAACGAACGTGAGGAGCGAGACGTGTGGCGCGAAGGATTTGAATCAGGTGGCGGCCGAACGTAATGAGGCCGACAGCGTGGTTCACAATCCTGCAGCGCCCATTCGTTTCGTGAGGGTCGCAATATACGAGACAGCGGCGGGTCTCGTTTAAACGAATACCCGTTCGCGTCGTAGAGACCAGATATGTCCGAATGGATCGTGCATTGGGGCCTCGCTGTCTTGTGGTTCGCAAGAGCCAAAATCTAGGGACGGGGGTTTCGATTTTGCGTCAGGTTGACACGCGGTGTTCAGATACGGATTAAAGAGTGAGGCGTCGCGTTTTCTGGGTGATTTATGCCCGAAACACTAGCCTCAGCGGTGATTTCCACCGAATCGAGTTAGATTTTGTGAAGCGAGAACCGACACCGCGACTGTTGGTGAAGTTGAGTATTCGGCTGTATCTGGCTGTAATATCAATTTAGAAAACTGTTTCTATCCTTGAGATATTCAGTGTCAAATGCGCTCGGGCAACGGTTCATAATTAGGTTCACAACTGATTTACAGCCAGAAGATGTCGCCTACTGGATCACGTTACGGTTGACGAAACTGTGATCCAACTCGATGATGAGCAGTATTGGCTGTACCCGTCCTTAGAACGGCATCGCCGTTCTGATGGGCTGCACGAGAGCGCCGCTCTCTCGTGAACGCTGTCAATCCAGAAACGAACGGACTGTTACACACGAAGCTGAAACCGGCTACAACGAAGGTTCTCGTTCATTCGTTTCTCACCGAACTCGGTGAGTCGTGCGAACGAGACGCATCGCGTCTGGTTAACGCCGTGTTTCTCGTCGATGGCTCGCACTCATTACAAGATGCGTGTCATCGTCATGGCTCCGATTTCAGATGCGAAAAGCATGGAAATCGGAACGCTTTCGAACGTATCTTTGGAGAAATAAAACGTCGAACTATCGCGTTCTCAAGCTGTTTCAGCAACACCGGCACAGAAACAGCCGACGACTGGCTCAGATCGTTCAGCTTCCTGGAATCAGCGTACCTGAACACTACCGGAGGAACTCTCACCGATACTATGGTTTTTATGGATGCATCCATAGAAGTACACTATGCCACACCATGAGAAGGAGTAACAATACCAAACAAGAGACTGGTGGATTCGTTCCGGGAACGTTCTCAATCGCGGCATACGACGCCGATGCCGAAGAATTCGGCGTCGCCGTCAGTACGGCACTCGTCGGCGTCGGTGCGCTCTGTCCGTTCGTTAGTGAGAACGCCGCCGTCGCAACGCAGTCGTTCGTTAAAGTGTCGCACGGAACGAACGCTGTGGAGATGGCTGACCGCGGTGTCAGCATTCCAACCGCGTGTGGTGCGCTCCTTGCAGACGACGAACACGCTAGCTATCGGCAGGTCCACGGCATCGACGCCGATGGCCGCACCTACGCGTTCAGCGGCGACGACTGCGTTGACTGGTACGGCCACCTTGAAGAAAACGACCACACCGTCGCAGGCAACATGCTCGCAAACGGTGATGTCATCGATGAGATCAGCGAGACGTTCCAGAACACCGGCGGCGAACTCGCAGAGCGCCTCATGACCGCGCTTGAGGCGGGCCAAGGGGCCGGCGGCGACAAACGTGGGAAGATCAGCGCGGCCCTGCTCGTCCACTCGCCGGAGCCGAAACTCTACCACAACCTCCGAATCGACAACTCGGACGACCCCGTCGGCGACCTCCGGGACGCCTTCGAACTGGGAAAAGAGACCGAACGCGACCTCTCGGCCTCAACCGACGAAATGCTCGGGGAGTACCCCGAGGAAATCCTCGACTTCGGACTGAAGTACTAACACACAATGAGTAATAAGAACACGTTCAACCCGACAGATATCGACCGCCGCCGCTTTCTGAAAGCCAGCGGCCTCGCCGGCACCGCCGGAATGGCTGCTTTCGCCGGCTGTTCAGGCAACGGCGATGAGTCAACGGACTCCCCAACCGATGGGGGCGATGACAGCACCGCCGAACCGACACCAACAGCCGACCCAGACGATATTCAGGAGGGCGGCACGCTCATCTGGGGCCACAGCGAGGTCACCCAGAACCTCGACATCCACCAGACGGCCACGGCCAGCACCGGCCGGTTCCTGAACAGCGTCTACGACGCGCTCGTCGGGTTGACAGTCGATCTGGAACTCTCGACAGATCCCAACATCCGGAGCCCCGGGCTCGCGAGTGACTGGGAGGTCAGCGACGACCTCATGACGTACACGTTCACCCTCCGAGAGGGGGTGACGTTCCACGACGGCAGCGAACTCACCGCCGAGGACGTGAAATACAGCTACGACCGTATCACGAACCCCGACACCGGGGCCATCATGCAGTTCGTCTTCGGCTCGACCGAATCGGTCGAAGTCGACGGCGACTATACGGTCGTCATCAACCAGTCCGAGCGCTACCAGCCACTCCTCCGACAGCTGGCGTTTTCGGGAACGTCCATCGTTCCCGCGGGCTCCGGCGACCAACTGGGAGACCAGCCGGTCGGCACCGGGCCGTTCCAGTTTGAAATGCGTCAGCAGGGCAATCGCGCCGAGCTGTCGGCGTTCAGCGACTACTGGGGGGAGAACGGTCCCTACCTCGATACCGTCGAAGAGCGGACAGTCACCGACCCGGACAGTCGCCTCACCGGGATTCAAGAGGGCGATTTCGACATAATAAACGACATTCCGCTGGACAACATCAACGACGTCACCAGCAACGGCAACGACGACATCAACACCCAGTCGTGGTCGCCACTCTCGTGGGCGTTCCTGAACATGAACAACAACGAGGCGCCGTTCGACGACCCAGACTTCCGGAAGGCGGTGGACTTCTGCATCGACAAGCAGGCGCTCGTCAACGGGGCGCTGTTCGGAAACGGTAGCCCAACCGCGAGCCCCAGTTTCCCGGCCAGCGCGTTCCGCAACAGCGACATCTCCCCGCGCCAGCAGGACTTCGACCGGGCCGCGGAGCTGTTCGAGCAGTCCCAGTACAACGTCGGGGACTTCGACCTCACGTTCAAAGTCACGACCAACTATCCGTGGCACGTTGACGCGGCGACCATCCTCCAGCAGTTTTTCCAACAGGCAGGCCTCAGTGTCGAGATTCAGCAGCTCCAGTGGAGTGACTGGCTCTCACAGGTGTTCGTCAATCAGGACTTCACCCTCTCGATGGTGAACTTCTTTACATTCTGGGAGCCGGCGTACCTCTACACCTCACTGTGGACCAGCAACGGCTCGTTCAATTTCCGTGGCTACGCCAGCGACGAGTACGACCAAACGGTCGCCGACGCCGCACAGGCCGGAACTCGCGACGAAGCCATCCCGCTCTATCAGGAGGCCCAAGCAATTATCCACGAGGACGTGCCGGACGTGATGCTCTGGTTCCGCGACGGCACGCTCGCGGCGAAAGACCACGTCCGTGGCCTCAACACCGTTCTCTCGCCGAACAACAGCGAACTCGGCTTCGGACAGGTGTGGCTGGACCAATAATGCACGCAATCGAGCTATGAGCTTCGCACGCTATGCCGGCAGGCGGCTCGTCTTCCTCGTCGGCACGCTGTTCGGAGCGTCGATTATCACGTTCGCAATCGTGAACGTGCTGCCGGGAGACGTGGCCGTGATGATTCTCGGGACAAGCGGGAGTCAGGAGCAAGTAGAGGTGCTCCGCCAACAGCTCGGGCTGAACCAACCAGTGTACATCCGGTATCTGGACTGGATAATCGGCGTGATACAGGGTGATATGGGCCAATCATTGCGGTTCGGTGACCCAGTCGCCGTACTCATCGGCCAGCGGCTCCCCGCGAGCGCGTTTCTCGCGTTCGCTGCGCTAGCCATCGCCGTCGCTGTCGCGATTCCGATGGGTATCGTCGCCGCCGTCGAGCAGAACACGTGGAAGGACTTCCTCACGAGCATCGCCGCGTTCACCGGCATCAGCCTCCCGAACTTCTTCTGGGGAATGGTGCTCATCCTGCTGTTCGCGAAATACCTCGCGCTGTTACCGCCGTCGGGCTACGTGAGCCCATTCGAGGACCTGCCGGATGCGTTCGCACACGTACTGTTGCCCGCAGGCGCACTCGGGTTCAGCCTCATGGCCCACATCACGCGCATGACGCGCTCTTCGCTCATCGAGGAGCTCCGGTCGGGTTACATCGACCTCGCGAAGATGAAGGGAATCTCGAGCCGGCGCATCGTGCTCCGCCACGCGTTGCGCAACGCGTTCCTCCCCGTGTTGACCGTCATTGGGTTCCAACTCGGGTTCCTGTTCGGCGGCATCATCATCATTGAACAGCTGTTCGCCTACCCCGGGCTCGGCCGGCTCGCCTTCAACGCGCTTCTCAACCGCGATACCCCGTTGATTCAGGGCGCCGTCCTCACCATCGCGGTCGTGTTCATGATGAGCAACCTAGTCGTCGACCTGCTGTATGCGGTCATCGACCCACGGGTCACCAGCGGAGGTGATGGCTGATGGCTGCTGAGACCAGTTCCCAACGGGTCATCAACCAGTACCAGCGCGAACGCCTGCGGAAGTTCGGCCGCAGCATCCGCCACAACACGAAGGCGGTTGTCGGGCTCGCTCTGATCATCGGATTGGTCGTGCTCGCAATCGTCTCCCCGATGATCATCTCCGAGCAGGCAGCCAACCAGATGAATGTCCAGGACCGGTTTGCAGCTCCGAGCCCAGAACACCCGTTCGGGACCGACAACTTCGGGCGGGACGTGTTCGCTCGAACGCTCCTTGGGGTGCGTATCAGCCTCTACGTGGGTCTCTCGAGTGTCCTGATTTCCTCGGCCGTCGGCGTCCCTCTCGGCGGGCTCGCCGGCTACGCCAGTGGCGCCGTCGACGACCTCATCATGCGCACGATGGACATCCTGATGAGCTTCCCGCCGATCCTGGTCGCGATGACAATTACGGCCGTCATCGGGCCCACACTCAACAACGCGATCCTGGCGCTGGGGCTAGTCTACATCCCCTACTTCGCTCGCGTCACGCGCTCGGAGGCCATCTCGGTCGCACAGGAGGAGTTCGTCGAAGCCGCCGAAGCGCTCGGCGAGCGCGACTCCTACATCCTGTTCCGAGAGGTGTTGCCGAACGCTGCCGCACCCATTATCGTCCAAGCGAGTATCAGCATCTCCTTCGCGATTCTGGCGGCGGCCGGCCTGTCGTTCCTCGGGCTCGGCGCCCAACCGCCGACGCCCTCGTGGGGACTGATGCTCCAACAGGCGAAGCAGTACCTCGCACAGGCGCCGTGGATGGCGGTCTTCCCGGGACTCGGAATCGCAATTACGGTCCTCGGCTTCAACCTCTTCGGGGACGGCATCCGTGACGTCCTCGACCCGAACGCAAGCACAGAACTTGGGGTGACAAATGAGTAGTTACAGCACACCGACGACCAACAGCAGCGGCGAATCGACGACCGACGACCAGAACGACCGACTCCTCACAGTCCAGGGGCTCGAAACCGTCTTCCGGACCGAAGAAGGTGTCGTCCATGCGGTCGACAACGTCGACCTTCACCTCGACCACGGGGAAATCGTCGGGCTCGTCGGCGAGTCCGGGGCGGGCAAGAGCGCGACCGCCGAATCCATTCTCCGGCTCATCGAGTCACCCGGCGAGATCACCGGCGGAACGGTCGATTACAAAGGCGAGGACGTGCTCTCGATGAACGAAAAGGAGCTCCGACGGTTCCGCGGTACCGACGCGGGGATGGTGTTCCAAGATCCGACAGGGACGCTGAACCCGACGATGACCGTCGGCAAGCAGGTGGCCGAAGCAGTCCGCAGCAACGACCCCTCCCTTTCGGGAAGCGATGTCAAACAGCGCTCCATCGAGATCATGGAGCGGGTCGGCATTCCGAACGCGAGCGCCCGCTACAACGAATATCCACACCAGTTCTCGGGCGGGCAGAAACAGCGCATCGTCTTCGGCATCGCCATCGCGAGCGAGCCGGACCTGCTCGTCGCCGACGAGCCGACCACCGCACTCGACGTGACGATTCAGGCCCAAATCCTCGACCTGCTCGTCGAACTCCGCGACGAGTTCGGGATGAGCGTCCTGTTCATCACCCACGATCTCGGCGTTGTCCGCGAAGTGTGCGACCGCGTGTTGGTGATGTACGCCGGTAGCGTCGTCGAGTCAGGACGCGTGGAATCGATGTTCGCCGAGCCGCGCCACCCCTACACGAAAGGGCTTCTCGCGAGCAACCCCGGACTCGACGCCGACGTAATCGACACCGAGCGTGCCGCCACAGACCGCCTTCGAGTAATCGAGGGGTCGATGCCCGACCTGACCGGCACCGACTTCCGCGGCTGTAAGTACGCCGACCGGTGTCCTGGCGCCACCGAGGACTGTCGCAGTGCCCATCCACCCCTCGAACAGCTGGAACTCGACGACGGAACCCGCGAAGTCGCCTGCTACCGTCACGAGTCCATCGACGAGATGGAGTACACCTACGACCACGAGCCTCGCACCCTCTCGTGGCGCGAGGGGGCAACCGCTCCAGATTCGACACCAGGCGTCCCAGATAACCCGCAAGCGAATGGGGCGAGTGACACCCCCGTCCTCGCAGCTGAGGGTCTGAAGAAACACTTCGAAACAGGCAACATCATCGACAACCTCCTCGGCCGGGGCGAGACGGTCAGAGCCGTCGACGGTATCGATATCGAAATCAGCGCCGGGGAGACGCTCGGACTCGTGGGCGAGTCCGGCTGCGGGAAATCCACGGCCGCACGTGCCGTGTTGAAACTGCTCGAACCCACCGCCGGTACCGTGGTCTATCAGGGAAAGGACATCACAGCTGCCTCGAAAGACGAGCTTCGGGGAATCCGCCGCGACCTGCAGGTGGTGTTCCAGAACCCTCAGTCGAGTCTCAACCCCCGACGCACCGTCGGACAGATCGTTCGCCGGCCGATGAAGCTGCACGGCCTTGCCGACGCCGACGAGCGTCACGAGCGAGCACGTGAGCTCATCACGGAGGTCGGACTCGACGAACGACACCTCGAACGCCGGCCCGGCGACCTCTCGGGCGGCCAGCAACAGCGTGTCGCCATCGCCCGCGCCCTCGCGGTGAACCCCGAGCTCATCGTGCTCGACGAACCCGTCTCCGGGCTTGACGTCTCGGTCCAAGCCCAGATCCTCAACCTTCTCTCGGACCTGCAGGACGACCTCGGGCTGTCGTATCTGTTCATTAGCCACAACCTCTCGGTCATTGAACATGTCTGTGATCGGGTTTCGGTGATGTATCTCGGCGAACTGGTCGAGACCGGGACGACCGAGGAGGTGTTCGGACCACCGTTCAACCCCTACACAGAAGCGCTCCTGTCGGCGATTCCCGGCCGCGCCGACGCGGACGACCGCATCATCCTCGAAGGCGACGTCCCCGACCCCTCGAACGTGCCATCGGGCTGTCGATTCCATCCGCGGTGTCCGCACAAAATCGGCGACGTCTGTGAAGAGGAGGTGCCGGAGGTCCACGAACCGACCGACGGCCACGGTATCAAATGCCACCTGCTGCGTGAGGAGTACCGCGACCGCGTCGACTGGGACGATATCTGATACCCTCAATCAGCTTTCTACGTCGTGAACCGGTAGCCGCACGGAACAGGGCGCCGAACCGTGGCCGCCGCCGGCTAGAGGTCGCCCCGACGGAAGCGCAGGTAGTCCGCAGCGACTGGTCGGAAAGCCCACCCAACGAGAGCGAACAATGCGACGAAGCGGTGACGAAATCAGTATCCGGCGCTACGTCGGCCGGCGGCAGCACCCCCACGCCAATCAGTCACCGAGTAGGCAGTTGAACGACGTATACAGGCCGACGAAGGCCGCGAACGTCGCCCCGGCTCGGGTTCCGGGGGTGGACGGAACCGAAAGAGTACCAGCACGAGCACGTCGATAGCCACGCTCCAAACCAGCGACAACCCGATGTACGACCCGAACGCCGCGGCGATGACCCGCCGCGAGGTCGAGAGTGCCATCGAGAGTCCGCTCGCCCCACGACATCCGGAAGGCACGGGTGACGAACTGTCGAACGACGGTGTCCCGCGCGGGGTCGTTTCGGACCGGATCGACGCGAGCGAATAGGTTCTCGACAAACACTATGACCGCGCTTCGAAGCGCGAGAAGGCAGATCGACGATGGAGGCTGGTTCAATAATGAACTACACGAAACTCGAACCACGGAGGCGGCCGGGCTCCAGACGGTGAAGTCCTGCAGCGTCCATCTTCTGTGGACTTGGACCACATCTACAGGACGCTGTTGATGTCCTTTTAAACAACCTCCAATTTGCTGGAGAAGAGCCCAATAGTGACACGATTGCGGGTCTACCCACGTAGTTGGTCGTCGCTTAGTTCAGCGAGACCCTCTCGCTGGTCTTCATCGTCGGTGAAGACGACAATCCAGTCCTGCATTTGCTTCATCGCTCACCATCCGCACGCTGGCGAAAAGATTCTAAAGAAGGAGTGCGGGAATCCAAGTCGATCGACTTTCTTGACCGCGACGACGTGCTCAACGACGATGGAGAGATTCCCGAGCTGCACGAATGTGAGGCGGTTCGACGAGTGGCGACCCAGCAGATGCTTGACCAGAACGCGTACGGGCGTCAACGGCGGGCGGATTGACTACTCTTCACCGACTCGGACCTGAACGCCGTTCTCCCCACTATCGGTGTCGAACGCAACACCCAGCGGCAGCTCCTCTGTCGAGAGGCGGACGCACAGTTCGGCCAGCTCGGCAGGCGTCAGTCGCTCAGTGAGGTACTCTAGCGTTCGGCGCTTCCCGCGCCGGTCCCTCGCTCCGCGTAAGGAGATTATAACTATCTGATAGCATGCCGTGTACTGACTATGCCAGTCACCGATCGCGTGCCCTGGATGCGCCCTGGGGCATCGGCTCGAAACCTAGCGATCGGATTGCTCTACCTCGGGTTGGCTGTTTCAGTCCTAGGAATCATAATCCCCCTTTCGCCGATCATCATTGGTATCGCCGTAGCCCGTGACTACAGAGGGGCGGCCACACGGCTCGCACGTTTGCCGGGCATTGATGCAGAGGGTGGCGCAGTCTCAGGGGTCGCCGCTATGGTCTACGGTGTGGCTTTTCTTGCCACCGTCGCGGCGATCGGACAGGGCGGGGTACCCGAGGATCCATCGGGAGAGGCCGCGACGTCATCACCATCATCAGAGACCGGTGAGACTTTGTCAGGATTATCTACAGCAGCTGAAACAGCGCCTTCGCCGCCAACAACGACTGAGACACCGACCCCAACACTAACGCCGACACCCACGCCCACCCCAGAAACAACGACATCGCCGCCAACAACTGCTGAGACACCGACCCCGACACCAACGCCGACACCTATACCAACACCCACGCCCACCCCAACACCAACGCCGACGCCCGCCCCGACGACCGAGGCCCCACCGGGCCCAGAGGAGGGCACCAGCTGGGAAGTCACGATCACTCGGGTGATCGACGGGGACACAATGGAGGCTCGGTTCCCTAATGGAGAGATTGACACGCTCCGGCTCCTGGGAGTCGATACTCCCGAGACTACGTACAGCAACGTAAACCCGGATGAGTTTGAGAGTATCCCGAACGATGTCGCTGGCCGTGATCACCTGTTCAACTGGGGCGAGAAGGCGGAGGAATTCGCGGCCCAACAGCTCGATGGGAAGACGGTCAAGATCGCAGTTGACCCACAGGCTGATCGTCGTGGGTACTACGGCCGCCTCTTGGTCTACATCTACGTCGACGGGGAGAACTTCAACAAGCAGCTGCTTGCCGATGGCTATGCCCGGATGTACGATAGCTCGTTTACGAAACGAAATGACTTCCAGGGGATAGAGGCCACTGCCCAAGCTAACCACGTCGGTCTCTGGGACTTCGGTGGGCCAGTAACAACTACCGCTTCAACTACGGAATCGAGTATCAGTGGACCCAACATCCCACCCCTCCCACCCGATGGGGATTACAACTGTGGGGACTTCGACACCCATGACCAGGCACAGTGGGTTCTTGAGGCCACTCCGGGAGATCCACATCGGCTTGATGGTGATGGAGACGGGATCGCTTGTGAATCGCTTCCGTAGATTTTGACAACAGCTGAGAGCGGTATCTCTAGTGAGGTAGCTACCGGTGGATACCTGCTTCAGGCCTGATAGAACCACCGTGCTGAATACAACGCACATATTCAGCAAATCTAATTTGTTTCCCACCTCGGATGCGAGTCTTGACAAATGTTCTTGTCGCTTGGGATTTTCAGTAAAATTACGGCACGTTGGCGGCGAAAAGAGCTACTTTAGACGTCGGTCGTAGTGCTGGTCGAGAACGCGTTGACTACCGTTAGCCCGGTCACTCACGGCAGCCTCCGGGATGTCCTTCATGAGATGGTACGTGATACTCCCCCCCTCGAATCGCGTTCGGACTGATCGACGACGGACACTTGGAGGCCATCTCCTGGTCATCGCCTCGCAGGAATCAAGCTCACGACCGTGCGGACATTCCTCTCCGTAGTCGAAGGGCGCGAGTACCAGTTACCGTACTTCGGAAATGTCGTCCTGGACGGCCGCCCATACTGCGTTGCGAGCAACGGTTCTCAACCGTGGTCGTCAGTTACGTCGGGGCGTTGGTCCCGCAGCCAGTCATCAAGCAGCTTGCAGAGCCAGCCCGATAGCCCGATGAAGCGCTCGCCGTCAAATTCGTTCTTGATTGGCGTGTCTGACTCCGGCCGATGACACACCTCGAGACACTGCTCCACGGGGTGGTAGTCGTCGACGCCAAGGGCACGCACAGCGCCTCGGCGCATCATCGTATGCCAGAACAGCGCGAAAGTAACGTGGGGCCGCGAGGCGTACTCGTACGTATCGAGGTACTCAAGAATCGACTCCGCGTCTTCGGAGTCGAGTTTCACGTCGCGGCTATTCTTGTTTGGCGTGACATCCGGTGAAACTATCTTGACGTCCAGATCGGGGTCTACCGCGTCGATGGTCCCCAGCCACCGGACGAAGACGCGCAGCGTGTCCACCTGGGTCTTCACGCTCACCTTAGCGAGGTCACCATCGTTGCGCCGCCAGAGACGAAACTCCTGGAGCTTCCGTCCGGTCAGCTCGTTCAGGTTGGTGATGTCGCGCTCGTCGCACCACCGGATGAAGTGACCGAGTCGCGAGCGGTGCGGCCGAATCGTCGACTTGGACAACTCTGTTTCTTTCTCTGCGATGTACAATTCCAGCGCCGTTTCGGGTTCGATTGGTTCGAGTTTCATAGTTCGTTCTGAGTCGAACCACTCGATTGTGAGCCCCAATCTGGACCGGTTCATGAAACACTAAACCGTCCGATTTCGTGTGCCTCACCAGTTCTTCCGTCTTTTTCATTAGTTCCTTTAGCGCCCATGTTTCTGCGACACAATCCACGTTCGACAGACGAGACTAGGAGGAAGGAGGAACGATGTCGACTGAACTATCCACATCGATCTGCTCCCCTTGGTCGGCTTCCGGCACATCCATGATGACCATCGTCGTGTAGTAGTGATCGAACGCCGCGTTGTCAGCCCACTCGGGGAACGTCTCCCGACGCTTCGCNANGAACCGCTCACGGAAATNTTCAGTCAGTTCCCCAGTGTCCGGGTNTCGCTGTGGGACGACGCATCGCCCACACGGTGTCACCCCCTCAAACTGGACCGACCCGGTTTGGAGTGCCGGAGCGTTCTCGCCGACAAACCGGTCCTCCCAGAACGCTGGGACGCCGGAGATTTCCAGATTCGCTCGGAGACGCCGTCGAACCCCGTCCACNGAGAGCCCTTCGAACCACGAGGCGACNGTCTCGATAGTTGCGGTGCTGATGACTGATGGGCCCATCTCCCGACGGTCGACGTACCCCAGCGTGTCATCACGCTCCAACGAGAGTTCAACCCTGAAGAATTCGCTGAACCACCGTTCGGCCCGACTCCGTTCTCGGTCGAGCCGAAACCGCTGGCTGTCGCCATCCGGGNGCTCCACCGTCAGTTCGGTGGTGGTTGGATCGAACTCCGTTCTGAGGGCGTGAACACGGTCGGTGCGCTTTCCGTTGAGCACCTCCCCGTCGGCATCGAAGAGGGCGAACTCCCGGTCGAACGCCAGCGTCCCGCCAGGCAGTATTTCGATTTCGTCGACCTTGATACCGTCGAGTCCTTTCACTGGATAGAGCTGAATCCGCTCGAGATTCGCCATGCAGGGCAGTAGCGGTCCAGTGTCGTACCTTCTTCCATCCCGGAACGATGGGAGTACCGACTGACCACCCCTGTGGTACTGGGCAGGCTGAACAAGGGACGAATTCGCTATTGGAGCAGAACGTGACCGGAAGGGTATCAAGACCCTACGTCAAACCAGCCGTCTCTGGCCGCCCGCTTCATCTTTGCGGGGGTATGCAGACAATCACAGACCCCACACATCCTGCCCTCTGACAGGCGACGTATTTATCACTCCCAACGCCCTCTGGAGTGATACATGATGCTTCCGACACACGCACTGGTGGGAGTCGCCATCGCGGCACCCATGTTGGTGCTGGCGCCGGAGCACGCAACGGTCGCCCTGATCGGCGGCCTCGTCGGCGGGATTCTGCCGGATCTCGACCTCTACGCTGGCCATCGCCGGACCCTCCACTACCCGACGGGCTACGTACTCGCTGCCATCCCTGCGGTCGTCGGGGCGCTACTGCTCGGCACACCGGTACTGATTGGCCTGAGCTTCCTGCTGTTGGCTGCCGCCCTGCACTGTCAGATGGACCGGTACGGCGGCGGGCTTGAACTCCGCCCATGGGAGGGTCACTCCGA
>Ga0065697_1000050_pt1 | contig 92027 bp, 100 predicted proteins | sample AntLakMe24m_08um_FD_59086 | JGI IMG/M metagenome (GOLD analysis project Ga0065697, IMG submission 59086) | Hypersaline microbial communities from Antarctic Deep Lake - 24m 0.8um v2 (version 3) | ecosystem: Environmental > Aquatic > Non-marine Saline and Alkaline > Hypersaline | place: Deep Lake... | reverse complement strand
GAGCGATTAGCGACCCGCGAGCGTGCGGTGCTGTGCGCACGTCCTGGAAACTCGCCTTTGGCGAGGTAAACTGCCTCGAAACGANAAGCGGGGAGCAACGCGAGAGCGAGACTCTCGCGAGCAGCCGGCCGTAGGCCGGCGACCCAGCGACCCGCGAGCGTGCAGTGCTGTCCGCATCCTCTGGAAACGCAACCGAGACTACAGCGGCAAACTGCCTCGAACCGCGAGTAGAACCCGCTACCCTCCGAGCGCGCCGCTCAGATCTCGTCGTCCGGGTCGTTATCGGCCGCCACGCGGTCGGCCTCCCCAGCGTATCGTTCCACAGTTTCGGGGTCTTCGACGGGCTCAAATCGGTCTGCATCGACATCCACCGCCGCCGTGACGCCGCCCGTCCGAGCCAGGCTGGTCAGCGACGACTGTTTGGTGAACGCCTGCTCGCCGTCGGGCGTTGCGTAAGTGAGAGTCACGAGGTCACGGCTGTCCACATCGCGTTCGACGAGCCACGCGCGAGTCATGGATCGGCGTTGGAATGGCGGGGGTTTGTAGCCGGCGGTGGGCGCCGCCGCGCCGGCGACTGTTGTGGGGCCTGGGTGGAGCGAGACGCGGGAGCGTCACCCTCAAACGCACGCGAGCGCTATCACAGGTGATGGACGCGAGCGGTGTGCGTGAGCGCGCAGATGCCCTCCCGCGTGACCCCGGGATCTACCAGTTCCTGGAGCGCGACGGTGACACGGAGTCGGTGCTCTACGTCGGGAAAGCCGTCNACATCCGTGANCGNGTGCGCTCCTACGCCGACCCACGCAGCCAGCGCATCCGGAAGATGGTGCGCCGGGCCGACGCNATCGACATCGCTGTCACCGACACCGAGACGCAGGCGCTGCTGCTCGAAGCGAACCTCATCAAGCGCCACCAGCCCCGCTACAACGTCCGACTGAAAGACGACAAATCCTACCCGCTTGTCCAACTCACTGACCACGCCTACCCACGCATCGAGATTACCCGAGACCCCGACGATGCGGCGACGGTGTTCGGCCCCTACACGCGGAAGGACGCCGTCGAGACGGTGGTGAAGGCGCTCCGGGCGACCTACGGCCTGCGGGGCTGCTCGGACTACAAGTTCGAGGGTCGGGACCGGCCCTGTCTCGACCACGAGATGGGCCTCTGTTCGGCGCCCTGCGTCGACGCCATCGACGAGGCGGCGTATTCTGAAGATATCCAGAGCGCTATCCGCTTCTTCGAGGGCGAGACGGGCGTGCTCGCCGAGCCGTTGGAGCGAGAGATGGAAGCCGCCGCACAGCAGGCCGAGTTCGAGAGAGCAGCGAACGCTCGCGACCGCCTGGAGGTGGTCGAGGCGTTCCACGGTGGCGGCGGTGAAGCCGTCTCCTCGCCGGGCCACCGCCGCGAGGTCGACGTGCTCGCGGCCGTCGTCAACGGCGACTCGGCAACCGTTGCGCGACTCCACGCCAGCGGCGGGCAACTGGTCGATCGGACCCGCCACCGCCTTGACGCGCCAGAGGGCGAGGACCGCGTCGCAACCCTCCTCTCGGCGTTCCTCACCCAGTACTACGCCGAGCGCGAGCTCCCCGACGCAATTCTCCTGGCCGAGCGCCCGGACGACCCGGACGTACTCGAGTGGCTGGACGCTGCCGGCGTCGAGGTCTCGGTCCCGGGTGCCGGCCGGGAAGGGAAACTGGTCGAGTTGGCGCTCAAAAATGCCCGAAACGAGGTTGGGCGGGACGACGAAATCGGTGCGCTCGCCGACGCGCTCTCGATACCCCGACCAGAGCGAATCGAGGGGTTCGACGTGAGTCATGCCCACGGAAAGGCCGTCGTCGGCAGCGACGTGTGTTTCGTGGGCGGGAGTCCCGAGAAGAGTGGGTATCGACGAAAGAAGCTGACCGAGCGAAACGACGACTACGCCAACATGCGTGAACTGGTGCGCTGGCGGGCCGAGCGCGCAATCGAGGGCCGTGACGACAGACCCGACCCAGACCTCCTGCTCATCGACGGTGGCGAGGGGCAACTCGGTGCCGCGTTGGACGCACTCGCAGAGACGGGCTGGGACATTCCCTGTATCGGCATCGCGAAGGCCGAAGAACTGGTCATCACGGAATCCGGCGTGGAGAACTGGAACGAGAGCGCCCCACACCTCCACCTCCTCCAGCGAGTCCGCGACGAATCCCACCGCTTTGCAGTACAGTACCACCAGAGCATCCGCGACGATGTGAAGACGGCGCTGGACGAGGTCTCTGGGGTGGGAGCGGAAACGAGAAAACGACTCCTGCGGCGGTTTGGCTCCGTCGACGCGGTCCGCGAGGCCAGCGAGGATGACCTGCAGGATGTTTCGGGCGTGGGCGAGAAGACGGCCGAACGGATCTTGCGACGGCTCTGATTACGCGGCCTCGCCAGGGAACCACGAGCGGTCGCGCAGCAGCCACGCCGCGAGCACCAGCCACGGGAGTACTGCGAGCAGACCGACCGGTGTTGGTCCGAGCAGACTGTTGGGCTGTCCCGCGAGAAACAGCAGCGAGATGGCGGCGATGGCGTTGATGGCGCCATGGCCCACGCTGGCGACCCAGACGCTTCCCTCCCGGACGGTCAGCCACGCGAGGAACGTCCCGGTGCCGACGGTGAACGGGAGGAACGCGAGCATCCCGGTCCACGGGAAGCCCGGGTAGCCGAAGCCGTAGTTGTACCCCATCGCAAGGATGGGCCAGTGCCAGGCCCCCCAGACGACCCCCGAGAGGACCACCGCTCGCGTGGCTCCCAACGGGGCCAGTTTCGGTAGGAGATACGCCCGCCAGCCGAACTCCTCGCCGAACGCCACCAACGCGTTCAGGAGCGGCGCGATAGTCATCGCCAACACCACCTGCACAATCGCGAGCACCCACGGGTCGCCGGCGCCACCGACCTGCTCGTGGAACGCGGCCATCGTCGGGTCGAACTGACCCGGGAAGACGACGAAGTAGAGTGCAGCGCCGAGGACGACCAGCCCCGCCGGCACGAACCACGCTGCGGCGTAGGCTCGTAGCGCCGACCGTGGGTTCGGGCGGAGCATGAGGTTCGCCCACCCCTCACCGGTGGTGAGGCGCGCAGCGACGTTGCCGATGGCTGGCCCGAACATGTACGCAGTCGGCAGGAGCACCGTTGCCAGCGTGATGCCGGGCGCGAGTTCGAGGCTGTCCCCGAGCCCGCCAGTCAGATAAATCGCGAGTGCTGTCGCCCAGGAAACGCCGAAAGCGACCGCGAGAAAGACAGCAATACGGCGGCGTTCGAGCGTCTCCGGGGTCGGGAACCGAGGTGACATGGCTCCGTGTCGACCGCCGACAGCGAAAACGTTTCGACCAGCTTACGAGATCTTCTCGTACTGGTCGGAGAGCTTCTCCGCGGCTTCGTCCATCAGGTCCGACTCGTACGCAGTCAGCTCCCAGTCGACGATCTCTTCGACGCCGTCCGAGCCGAGTTTGACCGGGACGCCGAAGGCGGTGTCCTCGTAGCCGTACTCGCCGTCCAGGACGAGGCTGCCCGGGAGCACCTCGCCGGTGTCGTTGATGATCGCCTCGGCCATGTGGGCGACGCCCGTCGCCGGCCCCCACTGAGTCGCGCCCTTACGCTCGATAACGTCCATCGCGGACTGCTGGAGGTCCTCGAGAATCTCCTCGCGCTCGGGACCGGAGAACGTCGGGTCGCGACCATCCACACGTACCTTCGAGAAGGCCGGGACCTGCGTGTCGCCATGTTCGCCGAGGATCGTCGCCTCGACGTTGCCAACCTCGGTGTCGAAGCGCTCGGAGAGCACGTAGCGAAAGCGTGCGGAGTCCAGTCGGCCGCCGAAGCCGATGACTTTGTGGCGGTCGCGGTCACCCGCTTCGTAGAGGTGCCGGTTCAGCAGGTCCACCGGGTTCGAGGTCGTGATGGAGACGAAGTCGTCGTTGTACTCGGCCAGCGACGAGCCGATATCGGCCATGATGGGCGCGTTATCGCCCGCGAGGTCGAGACGGGTCTGGCCGGGCTTGCGCGGAATCCCCGCCGTGATGATGACCACGTCCGAGCCGGCAGTGTCCTCGTAGCCGCCCTGCCGAACGCGGGTGTTGGCGTCGTAGGCGATGCCGTGATTCACGTCGGCGGCCTGGCCGATGGTGGTGTCCTCCTGGTCGGGGATGTCGACGAAGACGAGATCGTCGACCACGTCCCGGAGGGCGAGATTGTAGCCCGCCGCGGCGCCGACTGTGCCGGCCGCACCGATGACGCTGACTTTCGTCATACGTATCGATGCTCGGGCTACCGGCCGATTAATCCACCGGCTGTGGTGTGGTGGCGTCGCTGAGAAGGGCCATATTAGATACCCTCATTCGCTAACACGATTTGAAGGATGGCTGTCCAGTTACGCCCCTCTCGGTCTGAGGTCTGTCGCCGGTCAAACCGTATCGACGTTCGCTCGATCTCCCACTCTCGCGCCTGCATCCGCTCTTCGGCTTCGAGCGTCAGCCCGTATCGCTTCGCATCTGGGTGGTTGGTGTCCACCTTCGCCTGAATCTCCATCTCCACCGTGGGCCGCTGGTTCCGCATTCGCTCAGCCGCCTCGTCGATGACTTCGAAGCCATCTTCGTCGATTTCCTGTCGTTCAACCGCCTCTATACCTGAAACTTCATTTTCGATTGCGCTCTTACTACTCATTGGAGTACTTGCTCCGAAGGCGCTTCACCGCGCCCGACACCGCGACCTTCACCTCGCGGTTGTCTTCTCAGACCGACCATTTCTCGTAGCGCCGCTCGCGCCTTCAGCGCCCGCCAGGGCGCGAGCGGCGCGCAAAACAGGTCGAGGCCTCAACAACCAGTACGCGCGCCGACCCGCTGAGGCTGTGTGGCCAGCGGAGTGTGTCGAGTCACGGTTCGAGCGGCAGCGAGAATCCGACCGACCAACCCGCTGGCGTACCGACTTTGGCACGAACACGGCCTCGGCGAACAGGACGGCGAGCGGCGGGCCGTCGACGAGGGGGAGTAGGGATTGGCCTAATGTGTACTCAACAGGGATGATTCTCTGAAGTATGATACTCTGAATAATCATCTACAGATGAACAAGGGGAATGCCTCGGAGCCTGACCCCGAAGAGCGCAGCGAGGCGCAGCCGACAAAGCCATGGGGGCTTTCGAGATGTTTACTCGGAGCGAATTCCTCAACACCTGCCCAACAGCTGTCTGAACTCGACTCGGGAACTCAGGGAGAGAGATAGCCAATCGATTGGGCGGCTATTTCATCAGTCCGTCCCTCCCCAAGAGAGGTCATTCGGAGTTCGACTTCTTTACCGCTGTTGAGGGTGAGTAGCGACCATGGAAGCGCGTAGCTTCGCTTGCCGAGCGTATCACCGTCGTAATCCTCGTTCCGAAGTACAAGTGATTCCTCGTGGTAGGTTTTTGTTGAGAGCAGGGTCGTGATGAGCTGAATCCCATGATTCTCGAAGGAAGGAGTTCCAAGAATCAGCATCGGCCGCCCTTTATCCGAAAGTGGATCGGAAGCCCAAATGATGTCACCGCGTTCCAACTCCGCGACGCCGGTCACTCTACCGGCTCCATCTCGTCGGTTTCGAGTTCGTCGAGATTCTCCTCACCGTATCGCTCGTCCGCATTCTGCTGCTGGTGATGGAGTTGATATACGTCCCGAAGACGTTCCTCGTCGTCAGTAATCGCCCAGTACGGACGCTTATGTCGGACGAGATTACGCTCCTTTAGTCGGGATAGAATTGAGCTTACCGTATCCGTATCGAGGCTGAGGTCTTCAGCGATGGTCGCTGCCTTCCATGCGCGGTCGTTGTTCCGGTCGAGAAATAGCACGATGCGTTCGGTATCGTTGCGCTGCTCGAACTCGCCGCCTCCAGCGCTTTCGAACTCCTCGATATCGATAGTACCGCTTGACATATGTTGCTGTTTGTTCCGTGGTAGTATAGGCATTTTGGACACAAGGTATGTGGTACACTTTTTGTTTGCTTGTTTGCCTGTTTGCCTTCATGCTCAAAGTAATTAATACAGCTGACGCACCCGCTACGCACGAGGGAACGAGCCCAGCAAACAGTTGATACAGAATCACCGCTACCCGGTTCTTCGGCAATTCTGAGAGCGCACGTCGGTCATTTCCTACTGATGAATCCGTCGAACCTCCAGTTAGCAGGCGGATTCGTACTCGTGAACTGGCCCGTCAATCTCGGAAATCGGTGGGGTCGCCGTCCGAGCGTCGTTTTCACCGTATCAAGCATCGTTTTTGTCGTGGGTGTCGTTGTCAACATCTGAATGCGCACCTCGCCCGTGAGGTGCGCAAAAAACAGGCCACACAGTGTTGGTGAGAGTGACCACGATGGCCCGACCCATCCGCAACGGGGTGGGACTGAAAGGGGCCGTGGCGTCGTCGAGCGAGGCGACGCCAAGCACCGAACAAGGTGAGGCCCACAGCGAGCCGCAGCCGACGAGGCCACGGGGGCTTTCGAGGTGTTCACAACACACTCTGAATCCTTATTCCCCAGCACATCAGATTTCACCGTTCTGTTCAGTCTGAGCCCGCTACAAGCCGTTTCACAAGTCTCAAAACCAACACAAACTGATGGGTAGGGCACAGATCAGGAGAACTTCTCAGTAGACCAGCCCGATGAACGAACTCTACTAGGCCGTCTCACCTAGTCATGGACACACTCCTACCAGCGTTGAGCCACCCCCACCAGCCTAGACAAGCGAACTGGCTGGGTATACTCACGGATACACCGATACGATGGAGCGCAATCGTAATGAGACCCAGTCGAACTCCTTTGGTCACCATTTCCCCAGAGAAGCGTCTATCTTCATACTCGGATTCTCCCGACAGGGACGTCAAGTCCCCATTTAACGCGCGTTCCAGAATGAAGACCGGCTTGTCGGCGTCGACACCGCCATGACCGATTTGGCCGCCATGAGGCCGCAAACACCAACGAACGGCGTTTCAAACACAGGAAACGGTTCGGCTACAGCATCGGAGTCGAGGGATAGCACCCGATTATGACGAATTTCGCAGTGACGTTTCGACGACCACCAATGCAGCGGTTCGAGCGTCTACCCGCTTCTGGCTGTCGTACACGGACTATTCGCCGACAGGCGATGGTGAGTGTTTCTGGGGTGTTTGGGTGGTGATGAGGTCCCTTTCCGGGGAGTTGCGCCGAGTATGCGGCCACTCGAAGGCTAACGGAGTGACATAGCTGTGAAGGAACCTACTCGAAGAGCTGCCGTGCATACCGGTAGATTGGCGCACCCAACCAATCGCGCCCCCTCTGCAATGGTCTCGAATGCGGTTTTCGCCCGCTGTTCGGACCATGTCCCTCGTTTGACCAGAGCTCGAAGTACAACCGGGGAGGGAACAACCTCGGCGTCGACCAGTTGCTGTAGTTCAGGGAGTGCTCGGTAGTCGTCGGTAACAAGAAAATCCGCATCGCAGGTCCGCATCACAGCGACACAGCTTGCCTCACCAGCATCGATACGACTCGATTCGAACACCTCACCCTGTGCCTCGACGACGGTAAACGCCCCTGCTGCCTGGAGAGCTGTTGTTGCACCCACCCCGTGTCGGTCATCGTAATCGGTGGTCGCTTTGAGTTCCGTACGGACGGACTGTGTCGTGACCACGTCGAAGGCTTCGAGGACTGGTTCAACTGCGTCGCCGACAGCAAACGAGATGAGTGCACTCGTATCGACGACGATCATCAGCGGTCGACGAGTCTATCCGCAAGCTCCTCCCCCCGGTCCAAGATGTTCTTCGACGACCGAACTGCTTCAGCATCTTGGCGGCCAATTACGTCTGCGAGGGCTTCGAACGCAATCTGGTCATCAAGGTATAGTTCGACGACTGCCTCCCGGAAGCTCTCCTCTGACTCTTTTTCTTCGAGATACTGCCGAAGCGCTTCGATAAGCACCTCCGTCCGGTTCTTGTGGGTGACCTCAGCGGCGATATCCGCTTGGGTGACCAACTCCTCGGGAATTCGGAAATTCACCCGCTTGGAGCTCATGTCTGTGCACACGTTGTACATACAGAAGCATAGTTGTATCGGCGAAGCTTCCCACGCATGGGGAATACTAGCCAGTCGTCGTCACTAGAACCAGAGGCTCTGATTGGCTCACGAGACGCGAATCGAGTGAGTAGGTCTAGACTCCACGCTATCGCTTGAGGAGAGTTGGGCACGCCATTAGGGCGCTGCTGCGCCAACATTCCCGTCCGATTTCATAAATCCGGATTTTCCCGGTCGGATAGGTTCCAGCCCGCAGTTCGTTCAGCAAGCGTGGAGCCACGCCCCGCTATGCGCTATCTCTCCAGCACCGCCTCGACGCCCGCCCACTCGCCTTCGAGCAGGCCGTAACGCTCGCCGTCAGCTAACTGCACCTCCCGGACGGTGCTGCAGGGCGGCGACAGCCGGTGCCGAGCGCCACGGGGACGCCGGCTCAGAAGGAAGTGAGGGACATCGGCCAGCTCTGTGAACCGGTGGTGAGCGGAGGCGGATACGCGTTGTGAAAGTGTGTGAATCACTATTGGGGTCGAGGCGAGCCCCGAACCACTAACCACCCGCCACCCTACCCCGAACCATGGACCAGATCTTCGCCCCGTGGCGCATCGAGTGGGTGGAACGCGATCCCGAGGAGGACGCCATCGACGGCTGCCCGTTCTGTGTGCTCCCCAACCGCGAGACTGACGCCGACTCCCGTATCGTCGCGCGAAGCGAGCACTCCTTCGCCATTCTCAACAACGCGCCGTACGCACCGGGCCACCTGATGGTCATTCCCGACCGCCACACCGGGGAGTGGGCCACCCTCTCGGACGCGGAACTGTTGGACCACGCGAAGACCAAGAACGCCGCCATCGCCGCGCTGGAGGCGGGGATGGGCCCGAACGGCATCAACGCTGGAGAGAATTTGGGAGGAGCTGCGGCGGGCGGCTCTATCGACGACCACATCCACACCCATCTGGTGCCGCGCTGGAACGGCGACACCAACTTCATGCCCGTCGTTTCGGACACGAAGGTCATCGTCGAAGCGCTCGAAGCCAGTTACGAGAAACTCCACGAGGCTTTTGGGACGCTGGACGAGGCCGACGGAATCGCAGCGGGCGGTGCGGTGCGGCTCTCTTTCGAGTAACTCACAGGGCTCGGGCGCGACGGCGATGCCGGGGTTCAAGTACGATGGCGCCGCCAGTACGGCCGAATGGAGCGCAAGCAGGTCGTCCGGCGTGTCGGGCTGGTGGTCCTCGCGGCTAACGCCGCCCTCGCCCTGCTCAAAGTCGGCGTCTGGCTGGAGACTGGGAGTCTCGCCCTCGCCTCCGAAGCGGTCAACAGCGGCGCCGACACCCTCTACAGCGCCGTCGTCGTCGCCGGCCTCTACCTCACCACCCGCCCGCCGGATTTCGAACACCCTCACGGTCACGAGCGCATCGAGCCGTTCGTCGCGCTGTTTGTCGCCCTCGGGGTGTTCAGCGCCGGTATCGCCGTCATGTGGACGGGCGCAACCTCGCTCCTCGAAGGGAGCTATCAGGCTGCCTCACCACTGGCCGCGGGGGTGCTCGGCTTTGGTGCCGCCGCGAAGTTCGGGCTCTACCGCTACTGTCTCTCGGTCGGCGAGGAGCACCGCTCACCCGCGCTGGTGGCGACCGCGAAAGACAACCGAACCGACGTGCTGACCGCGCTGGCGGCCCTTGTTGGCGCCAGCGGTGCGGCCGTCGGCTATCCCGTCCTCGACCCAATCGCCGCGGTGGTGGTCGGTGTCGGGGTCCTCGTAACAGGTGTCGATATCGTCCGTGACAACGTCGACTATCTCGTCGGCGCCGCCCCGCCAGAGGAACTTCGCGAGCGAATTGTTCGGGCCGCGCTCGCCCAGCCCCAAGTCAAAGGCGCCCACGACGTTGTTGCGCACTACGTCGGCCCGGAGGTCGACGTGAGCCTCCACATCGAGGTGGAAGGCGACATGACGGTTCGGGAGGCTCACGAAATCGAGACGGCTGTCGTCGACGCCATCCGGGAGATTCCGGAGGTCGACGACGTGTTCGTCCACGTCGATCCAAAGGAACTCGACGAGTGGAAATTGGACGCGGAGGGGCGCTGGCGTGACGAACGCGTCGAGGAAGTCGACCGCGAGCGGCCGGGTTCTTAATCTCTCGCGGGCCAATGACTCGCCATGACCGGCTACAAGACGGGGTTTCGGGACCTGACAGAGGAAGTTCGGGACCGCCCGCTCGACGTCGAGGGGTCGCTCCCGACGTGGCTCGAGGGCTCCTTGCTCCGTAACGGGCCAGCCCGGTGGACCGTCGAAACACCGAAAAACGGCGGAGACAGCGCCGAAGCCGACCACTGGTTCGACGGCCTCGCCCACCTCACTCGGTTTGCCGTCATGGATGGCGAGCTCCGGTACACCAACCACTTCCCACGCACGGAAGCCTACCACAACGCAGTCGACGAGGGGAGTTTCGCCGGCCAGTTTTCCTCCTCGGGCGGCTATCTCGCGAAGCTCAAGGCGATGCTGACCGGCGAGGCCACCGACAACGCCAACGTCCACGTCGCCCGCATCGGCGACGGGCTGGTCGCGCTGACGGAGACGCCGAACTGGATACGGCTCGACCCGGAAACGCTGACACACCGCGGCTCGCTCAGCTACGACGACGACCTGACCGCTCACCACGTCACTGCGCACCTCCGACAGGACCCCGCGACGGGCGCTCACTGGGGGTACTTCACCCGATTCGGTCGGACGAACAAGTACGTCCTCTTCCGAATTCCGGAGGGAACCACCCGCCGTGAGCCAGTCACGAGCATCACGGTCGACCGCCCGGCGTATATGCACAGTTTCGCGCTCACGCCCGGCCACGCTGTCCTTGTGGAACCGCCGCTAGTCACCCACCCCTCGAAGTTCCTCCTCCCCGGGAGGGGTGGCTTCATCAACAACTACGACTGGAAGCCGGAGCGAGGAACGCGGTTCCACATCATTCGCCGGGACACCGGCGAACGGGTCCGAGAGCTGACCGTCCCGCCGTTTTTTACGTTCCACACCGCCAACGCGTTCGCCGTCGATGCAGATGGGGCCCCCGTCGGCCAGAATTCTGTAGATGCTGCGACAGCGCTCGTCGTCGACCTCGTCGCTTATGAGGACGCGAGCGCGGTGACCGACCTCTCGATGGACGCGCTCCGTGGCGGCGGAGCGGGCTTCCCCTCGGGCGAACTACGGCGCTACCGCCTGCCGCTTTCAGGTGGAACCCCGGCCCACGAAACACTCACAACAGCGGTGGAGATGCCCCGGTTCTCCCCCGCGGTCCACACTCAACCCTACGAGCACGTCTTCGCGCAGTCGACAGAGATGGACGGCGGCAACGCGCTGGTCCGGGTGGACGTGGAGACGGGAGCGACCCAGCGCTGGGCGGAGCCGGAGGTGTTCTCTGGCGAGCCAATCTTCGTTCCCCGGCCCGACGGCGACGCGGAAGCTGACGGGGTAGTGCTCTCGCTCTGTCTCGACGCTGCCGAGGAGCGCTCGGTCCTGCTGGTGCTCGACGGCGACTTGACTGAACTCGCGCGGGCGCCGTTGCCCCATACCGTTCCGTTCGGATTTCACGGGGAGTTCTTCCCGACGTGGGAGTGAGGGGCGACGCGGCAGTCCGCGCCTCAGGCGAGCGTACCGGCCTCAGTCACCGACACCTCGGTTTCGGCACTGACGTGGCCCGCGACCTCGAGCGTGACGGGGCGTCCCCGAGACATCTCTCAACGCACAATCACGAACGACATAAAGAACGGTGGCGCGCGGTCCTCAGACCGGGGTGGCGAAGCCGTAGACCGTCTGGTGGCTCGTCACCTCGACCTCGGCGAACTCGCCGGGTTCGAGGTCGTGCTCGGTCGCGTTCTGGACGATGAGTTGGCGGTAGGCCGAGTCCCGGCATTTCACTGAGTCGCCGGTCCCCTCTTCGACGACCAGCACCTCGCGGGTGGTGCCGATGAGCTCCTCGTAGGCCTCCGCGACGATCTCGTGTTTGAGTTCGCTCATCGCTTTCGAGCGGTCCTTCTTGGTCTGGCCGCCGAGTCCCTTCATCTCTGCGGCGTCGGTGCCCGGGCGCTTGGAAAAGCGGGTGATGTTGACTTTCTCCGGTCGGGTTTCGCGGAACAGCGCCATAGACTGCTCGTGGTCGGCGTCGGTTTCGGTGGGGAAGCCGACGATGAAGTCCGTCGAGAGCGTCCAGTGGTCCAGTTTCGTGTCGAACGTTTCGATGATTTCGAGGAACTTGTCGACGCGGTGCTGACGGCGCATCTCCTCGAGCACCTCGTTGCTTCCGGACTGGACCGGTGCGTGGATGAAGGTGTAGAGCTTCTCGTTGCGGGCGAACACGTCGGCCAGTTCCTCGCGGATGCCGTGAATCCCCCCTGGGTTGGCCATCCCCAGTCGGACTCGGAACTCGCCCTCGATATTGCAGATACGGTCGAGCAGTTCCGGCAGGTCACGCTCGCCGTCGTCCCAGCCGTAGACACCGGTGTCCTGTCCCGTCACGCGGAGCTCCTTCGCACCGGCGTGGACGAGTGCACGGGCTTTCTCGACGTTCTCCTCGATGGATGGGGAGTCGATGCGGCCGGTGGCCTGCTTGGTGATGCAGTACGAGCAGTTGCTCATGCAGCCCCGGGCGATGGGGAGAATGCCGATGACGCCATCGAGCACGGGTTCGACGCCCGGCCCCGGCGTGGGGCACTCGCCGTTGGTGACGGCCTCGGGCACCTCGTCCCAGTGGAGCACCTGCGCGTCGAGGCCGGCCTCGTCGAACTCCTGGCCCTGTGCGAGCGCCATGCAGCCCGTGACGATGAGGTCCGCCGTCTCCTCGGCGAGTTCCTCGGCCCGGCGAAGCATGTTGCGCTCGGTCTTCTCGACGACGGTACAGGAGTTGAGGATGGCCACGTCGGCCGCTTTCGGCCCGTCCACCCGGTAATGTCCGGCGTCGCGCAGCGCGCTCTCTATCTGCCGGCTCTCACCCCGGTTCGACGTACAGCCGTACGTCTCGATGTGGTAACGGGCCATGGTCGATGGATATCGGGCAGCCGTGCGCAAAAGCCCGACGGTCTGAAACTCAGTCCGGGTCAGTCCAGTCGCGGGTCCAGCGCCTCCACCAGGGTGTCGCCGACGAACTTGAACGAGAGCACTGTCAGCACGAGCACGAACACGGCCTCGCCGGCGACCCACCACTTCGCCAACATCGGCACGTCCCCCCGGACGGCACCGCGGGCGATGATGTTGCCCAGCGACTGCAGGTCGAACGCCTCCAGGCCGAGGAACGCGAGGCCGGCCTCAGTCAGCAGCAACACCGGCACCTGCTGGGTCGCCGTCGACACCGCGACACCCGAGACCGAGGGGAGAACGTGCGTTTTCAGGACGTGTCGGTCAGTGCCACCGAGCACCCGAGACGCCTCGACGAAGCCAGCGTCGCGGAGCCGACGGCTCTCGCTTCGGACGATGCGGGCAGCCCCGCCCCACCCCAGAAAGCCGAACAGAAGGAGAATCACCAGCAGCGACTCGCCCGTGATGAAGATGAGCAGCAGGCAGAACTGTTCGCCGTGTTGGTGCTGGCCGCAGTCGTCGTCGAGACGGTGCTGGACATCCAAGGCATCGGACAGTTGGCGTATTTCGCCGCGACCGAGAACGACATCCCGCTCATCATCGGCGCCACCGTCGCCCTGGCCTGCATCGGCGTCGGCGGCAGCCTCCTCTCAGATCTCGGCAGCGCGTGGCTCGACCCGCGCTCGCGCTCCCGGGGGCCTGAGTTACGACTGCTCGGGCAGCAGCGCCTCGGGAGACTGCTGGCTGAAGACGACGCGTTCACTGTCGTCGAGCGGGCGGACGAACAGCCGCATCTCATCGCGCTCTCGGACCCGCTCGAGTGTCTCTGCAGCATCCGCAACGTCGTAGTAGAGCGGAATCAGCACCGCTGTCTCTGCTGCCGTAGACTTCATCGCAACCACGAGGAAGACGACCTCGTTCTGCTGTGCGCGGAACGCCTCGTACTCGTCGTAGCTGACGGCGGTCCCCTCCTCGCCGTCGATACCGCCGACCGACTCTTTGACCAACGCGAACTCGTCGCCGGGCACGAGGACGTCCAACCCGACGCGCTCGTCGAGGTAGCCGTCCTCAGTCTCGCCGGCGGGGAGCGGCGTCACCGCGCCGGGGTGGAGTTCGACGGTCTCCCACCCCGCGTCGCGGAACTCCGTGGCTGTTGTCTCCATATCGGCGATGGTGTCCTCCCAGAGACCCGAGAGGCCGCTCAGCGGGTGTCCACTATCCATGCTCCCGACTGGGTCCGTCAGGAGTGAAAAACATTCGCTTCCGTCCCCCGCAACGCCAGCCCTAAGACGCCACGCACCGCAGACTGGGGTATGTCCGACGACGCCACTCTCTCGTCGTTCGATGGGGAGGAACCCACGGACGCGGCCGACGACGACGACCCACCCGCAGCGCCTGAACCGACGGATACGGCGACGGAACCCGGTGAGGACGAGGAGTCTGCACAGCAGGAACAACCATCGCTGACCTACACGTCCTCACCCGACGGCGACAGGTGTGCAGCCTGCGGGGCGACCGTCCAGACCCGTTGGCACGCCGGCGAGGGTGCCGAGGACCCCGACGCGCTGGTCTGTCCGGACTGTAAAGACTGGTAGCGTCCAGCGGAGTGCTGCTCGCGAGCGTACCGCGCCTGCTTCCTACTCAGGCCGCGTCGCTCATCGCTCGTCGACTCGTTCTTGGAGCTCCTGCAGGCGGTTCAGTGCCTCCAGTGGCGTCGTCTGTGCGAGGTCCAACGACCGGATTGTGGCCGCGATCTCGTCGTCCACCGCAGTAGTCGAACTGATGCCCGGGAGCGTCTGTTGCCCGCCGGTGGTGGCTGTGTCCGCGGGATCTGCTGTGTCGTCGACGGTCGCCTGGAGTGTAGACTCCGAAGGTTCGCCGGCGCGCGTGCGCTCCTCAGCGATTGCTTCGTCGTCGACCAACTCCCGCGAGCGCTCGACCACCGATTCTGGGACGCCAGCCATTCGGGCCACCTCGATGCCGTACGACGAGGAGGATGGTCCCTCGTCGACGCGGTGGAGGAACGTCACGTCGTTCTCCTCCCGGATGGCGGTGAAGTGGAGATTGAACACACCGTCGCGGTCCGCTGCGAGCGCGGTCAGGTCGTGGTAGTGGGTCGCAAACATTGTCCGGGCGCCCACGTCGTCGTGGAGGAACTCTGTCGCCGCGCGGGCGATGGCGACGCCGTCGGCGGTCGAGGTCCCGCGGCCCACCTCGTCCAGCAGCACCAGCGAATCTTCGGTGGCGTCGTGGAGGATATCGGTGAGTTCGCTCATCTCGCGCATGAACGTGGACTGACCGCCCGCGATGTCGTCGCTGGCGCCGACACGGGTGAACACTCGGTCCACGACGGGCAAGTGGGCGGATTCAGCGGGGACGAAGCCGCCGGCCTGCGCGAGCACGACGATGAGGCCCACCTGCCGCATGTAGGTGGATTTCCCGCTCATGTTCGGCCCCGTGATGAGTGCGACGCTCCCTGCTGGGAGGTCGGTGACGTTGGGGACGAACTCGGGCTGGGCGCGGGCAACGACGGGGTGGCGGCCAGCCTCGATTTCCAGTGACTGGTCGCCAGTATGGAATCTTGGCTGAGCCCACGCCGGGCCGACGGCGACGACCGAGAGCGAGAGCAGCGCGTCGAGCCGACCGAGCACGCCCGCGAGCGCCTGCAACCGGTCTGCAGCCTCGGCCACCCGTGCCCGTACGTCACAGAACACCTCGTACTCGAGGGAGTCCGCGCGTTCCGTGGCGCGCAGAATCTCGTCTTCCCGCTGGCGGAGGTCAGGCGTGACGAAGCGCTCTGAGTTCTTCAGGGTCTGGCGACGGCTGTACGCCTCGGGCACCGAGTCCAGGTGGCTGTTGGTCACCTCGATGTAGTAGCCGTGGACCTGGTTGTGGCCTACGTTGAGGTTGTCGATGCCCGTCCGCTCGCGCTCGTCCTGTTCAAGCGTGGCGACCCACTCGCGACCCTCTCGTTCGGTGGCACGCACCTCGTCGAGTTCGGCGTCGAAGCCGTCGCGGATGATGTCGCCCTCGGTGATTTCCTGTGGCGGGTCTTCGGCAATGGCACGCTCGATGAGCTTCCGCACGTCGGGCAGTTCGTCCAGTTCCTCCCGAAGGTCGCCGAGCAGCGGCGCGTCGGCGTCCGCGAGCGCCGCCTTGAGTTCGGGAACCACCGCGAGCGTGTTCGTGACCGAGCGCAGGTCGCGGGCGTTCGCGCGTTCGCGAGAGACGCACGAGACCAGCCGTTCGAGGTCGTACGCGGTCGAGAGGCAGTCCCGAAGTTCCTCGCGCAGCAGCGTCGCCCCCGTGAGTTCGGCGACGGCTGCATGGCGCGCCTCGATGGACGCCTGGTCGACCAGCGGCCGGCGGAGCCATGACTCCAGTCGGCGCCGACCCAGCGCACAGACCGTCTCGTCAATGACGTCGAACAGTGTATCGCCCGAGCGGTCGCCCTGTGCGCGGTTCTCGAACAGTTCGAGGCTGCGCAGGGCAGCACCGTCGAGTTGGAGGTGGTCGGCGGGGTCGTACCGCCCGACTCGGGAGACGTAGTCGAGCGGGCCGTCGTCGCCCTGTGTGTATTCGGCGTACGCGAGCAGGCCACCAACGGCGCGACCCTCCACCTGGGTGAACCGCTCCGGGTCAGCGTAGGCAGTCAGAGTCTCCCGTGCGCTGTCGGTGGCGAAGGCGGATTCCTTCCACTGCGTCGTCGGGCAGGTGGGGTCGAAGCCGTCGCCGCCGGGGCCGACCAGAAGTTCGGCCGGCGCGACGCGTTCGAGTTCCTCCCGAGCGGCTTCACGGTTCGGGGCGCTCGTGACTCGGCAGTCGCCGGTGGAAACGTCGATGCTGGCGACGGCGAACGCATCGTCATCGCCAATCACGGACGCGAGATACGTGGAATCGGGCGAGAGCAGTTCGTCGTCGACAACGGTTCCGGGCGTGATGACCTGCGTCACCGCGCGGTCGGCGAGTCCGTTGACCTCGCTGGGCTCTTCGACCTGGTCGGCGATGGCGATGCGGTGACCCGCCGCGAGCAGCCGTTCGAGATACTCGGCTGCGTTGTCGACTGGAATCCCCGCAGCGGCGTAGCTGCCGGTGGAGTCCTCCCGCTCGATGAGCGTGAGTTCACAGACGCGGGCGACTTCCTCGGCGATCTCACAGAACGTCTTGTAGAAATCCCCCACTCGGAAGAGGACGAGCGCGTCGTCGTGCTCCCGGCAGCAGTCGACGTACTGCTGGAGCATCGGCGTGAGCTCCGCCCGGCGTTCGTCGAGTTCGACGGGCGGGCCCGTGACCGCGGACATAGCCGAGAGAGGGAGGCCGACGCGGAAGAGCGTTACGCGAGCGCCCGGCACGAGAATCAGTCCGGAACGGCGACCCTCACCGGAATGTCGCCGACGTGCTCAGCTGACGAACTGCAGCAGGTCGTCGCGCTTTACCTCGTGGAAGCGGTCACCGAGTGCCGTCTCCAGCGTCTCGATATTGCCTCGCTTCGCAGAGATGGGGCAGATAGTCTCCTGCCACTGCTGCCACGGCGGGAACAGGCCCAATCGGTCACAGAGTTCGTCCAGGCGCTCGTCCTCGTCGTCGACCTTGTCCATCTTGTTGACGGCGACAATGGGGTCGACATCGATCTCCTGGAGGAACTGGAACATCTCCACGTCGTGGGGGATATTCCCCCGCTCGTGGTGGCGGTCGATGATGTCGATGACCGCCTTCCCGTCGACGACGAGCACGCCTGCGAGAATCTGGTCAGCGTTCTCCTCGACGTAGCGCACCACGTCGGTCTTGATCTGTTCGCGCCGCCCCTCCTCGACGCCGGACATGAAGCCGAACCCCGGCAGGTCGGTGAACATGAAGTCCGGGCCGTTCCAGTCGAAGTGGTTGGGTTGGCGGGTAACACCGGGTTTCCCGCCGGTGTCGAATTTGTGGCCGGTCAGCTCCCGCATCAGCGTCGACTTCCCCACGTTCGACCGGCCGACGAGGACGACCTCGGTACTTCGATTTGGCCGGTTTTCGAAAGGCATAGCCGTCCTAGCGGGTCCTCGGGGTTAACCCTCACGAGTTCCGGGGGGGAGTCTGATGAATCGTATATCGCAATAAAGAATGGGCGGCCCCGGTTCCGGGGAGTTCGTATACCGATCCACCGCGTCTGGACGCAGGAGGACAGACCTCGTCGCCTACTTCTTGAGCCGGATCTCGTCGTCGGTCACCGTAGCGATGCGGTCTCGGTCCAGCCGGTAGTCGTCCTGATCCGCGTCTCCCCAGCCGAGCCGGGACCGGATGGAGTCAGTGATGCCGGGGTCGAGGTTCACGTAGGCCGTGCCGTCGCGGACCTCCGACACCATCCCCACCTTCTCGCCGCGTGTGTTGACCACCTGTTTGCCTTCGTCGTCTTCGGTAACGTTGGTTCGTTCCATTGCGGATGACGCGTCATCTGTTGGGAGCTTTGTTAGCCACCGTCTGGCGGAGATTTCGATCATCCTACCGGGCCGAGCGACGCGACCCGCGACGCCGTGCTCGATGTACTGGACAGTCGGGGCATCGATTACGTGCTCTCCTCGTTCCTCGAGCGTCACCTACGCTTCTACCGCGGGCGACGTTCGAGGACCAGACCAAGGAGGCGGTCGTGGAGGTCGTCGAGGCCCACCCGCAGCTCACGTTGGTGGAGTTCGAGGTGGAACATGGCGCGACTTTCCCCTTCCACAGCCCTAAACGCGTGGTGGTGACCGTCGGCTACCCACCGGGGACAGAGCCGCCGACGCTCGTCAACCGCATCTACGACCGCGTCACGGCCATCAACGAAGGCCCGTTCGGTCTGGGCTTCGGCGACGATCTGCATCGAAGTGCACTACACGCGGTCGAGAGCACCGACGGGGTCAAAGGAACGAACGGCGACGAGTGAACCAGAACCGGAAGGACACTCTCTGCTTCTCAAGCGTTCCGGGACAACGGTACGAAACGCCACCCGTCAAGCGTTCCGGGACGGCGGCAAGTCGGTCTCCCAGTCGATGGCCTCGACGACTATCTCGAGCACCTCATCGACGTTCTCCTCTTCGGTGATGCTCATGTACACGTCCGCCTTGGCCTCCGTCGAGCGGTCGGACTTGTTACAGACCGTGNTGATGGGGGCGTCGAAGCGCTCCTTGACCTCCGCCAACAGTTCCAGCCAGATTCGTCACGCTTCAAGTCTTTGCAGTATGTAAGTCGAAGCGCTCCTTGACCTCCGCCAACAGTTCCAGCTGGAACGAAAGCGGGTAGCCACAGTCGCCGGAGGCGTCAAGGACGAACAGCACAGCGTCCGCAAGATGCTCGGGCGCCGGAACTGCCTGGACTCGATGCCGTTGCGTTCCTCGTCGGGCCGGTCGAGCACGCCGGGCGTATCGACGATCTGGTAGTGGATGTGGTTGTGCTCGAAGTGGCCCACCTGTACCGCCTTCGTGGTGAACGGGTAGTACTCGATCTCGTTGCGGGCGTTCGTGAGGTAGTTGACGAACGAGGATTTCCCCACGTTGGGGTAGCCGGCGACGACGATGGCCGACTCGTCGGGCCGGATATCCGGCAGCGTCTTGAGCTGGTCGCGGACCTGCCCGATCTCAATCAGGTCGTCCTCGATTTCGTCCATGATGTCGGCCATCCGGTTCTGTCCGCGCTGTTGGAACCGCCTCGCCTGAGGAGGGGAAGCTAAGTGGCCCGGGTGACCTGAGAGGAGTAATGGCCGGAACTCTTCTGTTGGAGACTGGCGTTCTCTTCGCCGCCGTAGCGCTGGCGGGCCTCCTCGCGTCGCGGCTCGGGCTCTCGGCGATCCCGTTCTACGTCCTTTCAGGAATAGCACTGAACGAGTTCGTTCTCGGGCGTGCGGGGCTGCCGTACGTCCAAGAGACCGCGTTCGTCGAGGTGGCGGCTGAACTCGGCGTGGTGTTCCTCCTGTTTTTCCTGGGGCTGGAGTTCGACCCAGCGCGGCTGGTCGCCGACGCCGAACGGATGGGGAAAGCCGGGCTCGTCGACCTCGGGGTGAACTTCTCGGTCGGCTTCGGGCTGGGCTACGTCCTGTTCGGTGGGTTCGTCCCCGCGGTGCTTCTCGGCGGCATCATCTACGTCTCCTCCTCGGCCGTCATCACCAAGACGATGCTCGACATTGGGTGGATTGCGAACCCCGAAAGCGGCCCGATTCTGGGCACGCTGGTGTTCGAAGACCTCGTGGTCGCGGTGTATCTCGCCGTCGTCAGCGCAGCCGTGCTGGGCGGCGGCTCCACGAGTGAGGTCGTCCAATCCGTCGGCATCGCGTTCGGCTTCCTGCTGTTGCTGGCGCTGTTCGTCTATCTCAGCACCAGAAAACTCGACCAGTTGCTCGACACCTCCTCGGCCGAGCAGTTCGTGCTCCGCACGGTCGGGACGACCGCACTCATCGCAGGCGCGGGGCTCGCTCTTGGCGTGAGCGAAGCCGTCGCCGCCTTCTTCGTGGGAATGGCGTTCGGTACCACCTCCTTCGCACACGACGTCGGGAGCTCGCTCGAACCGATTCGGGACACGTTCGCGGCGGTGTTTTTCTTCTGGATCGGCCTCGGGACCGACCCCTTCGCGTTCCTCGGGGTCCTGGATCTCATTGCGCTGGCGGTGGCGATCTCGCTGCCGGCGAAGCTCCTGAGCGGGTTCGTCGGCGGCCGGCTCTACGGGCTCGATAACCGCCGCTCGCTCCGAACGGGGCTAGGGCTGGTCGCCCGCGGGGAGTTCTCACTCATCATCGCGGCTGCGGCGCTCGCAGCCGCAGGCACCGTGCTCTCGGGTGAAATGGCCTCGACTATCTACGCGTTCACCGTCGGCTACGTCCTCGCGATGACGGTGCTCGGCACGACGCTGATGGGGCTGTCACCCGCCATCGAGCGGCGCGTGCTCCCGAACTGAACCGAGTGGCGGCACGCTTTTGCGCCCGCCTGTCGAACCCGCGCAGTATGGCCGTCTACGAAACCGACATCCCCGGCGTCGGCCGGCGGTTCGAACTGGAGCTCTCGGGCGACAGCCGCGTGGTGGTGGTGGTTCACCACGACGGCCGCTGTGAACTGTTCAGCCGTGAGGACGAGAGCGCCGACGCCGAGCGCGTCCTCGACCTCTCCAGCAACCAAGCCAACAAACTCGGGTCGATTTTGGAAGGCGCGTACTTCGAATCGGTCGACGTTGACGAACTGAGCGTCCCCCTCGGGAACGCCATCATCGAATGGGTCGACCTCGAACCAGAGTCCGCGCTCGTCGGCACCACGCTGAACGAGGCCGGCATCCGTAGCGAGACCGGCGTCTCGGTCATCGCGGTGCAGCGTGGTTCGGAGACCGTCTCGAACCCGGAACCATCGTTCAAACTCGCGGCCGAGGACGTGCTCGTCGCCATCGGCACCCGCGAGGAGCAGTCGGCGTTCAAAGCGCTCGTCGAGCAGTAGGCCGGCCGGTCGACCCTTCTGCTTATGTGGGAAACCGTCGAACCAGTCGCCTGTGCGCCTCGTTCAGGTGATGATCCCCGTGGGCAAGCGCGACGCGGTGCTCTCCGTGCTCGACAGCCGCGCCATCGACTACGTGCTCTCCGACGAGACCAGCGGCCGGGAGTACACCGCCGTCGTTTCGTTCCCGCTGCCGACGAGCGCCGTCGAGCCCATACTCGACCAACTCCGCGAGGAGGCGGGTATCGACCGCGACGCCTACACTGTAGTGTTGGAAGCTGAGACGGTCGTCTCCCAGAAGTACGAACAGCTCGAGAAAGAGTGGGAGGACGGCGAGGAGGGCGAGCGCATCGCCCGGGACGAACTGGTCGCGCGTGCGAGCGATCTCGCTCCCGACTGGGTGCCGTTTCTCATCATGACGTTTCTCAGTGCGCTCGTCGCCACCGCGGGACTGCTGCTCGACTCCGCGGCGGTCGTCGTCGGCTCGATGGTCATCGCGCCGCTCATCGGGCCGGCGATGGCCACCAGCGTCGGGAGCGTCGTCGACGACCGGGAGCTGTTCGTCCGCGGGGTGAAACTCCAAGCTGCCGGCGCGCTGTTGGCGATCGCCGGAGCGGCGNTGTTTGCCTCGGCACTGCGCTACAGCAACATTGTTCCGCTGGGCCCGATGGAGGTGCTCGCCATCGACGAGGTGCGCGAGCGGCTCTCGCCCGGCGTCCCGTCGCTCGTCGTCGCGCTGGCGGCCGGGGTCGCAGGCGCGCTCTCGCTCTCCTCGGGCGTCTCCGCCGCGCTCGTCGGCGTCATGATTGCCGCGGCGTTGGTGCCGCCGACCGCAGTCATCGGCATCGGCATCGCCTGGGGCGAACCCACCGCCGTCTTCGGCTCGGCGGTGCTGGTCGCGGTGAACTTCCTCTCCATCAACTTCGCCGCGCTGGCGGTCTTCTTCTACAAGGGCTACCGGCCCGAACAGTGGTTCAAGACCGAGGACGCGCGCCGAGAGACGATCAAACGCATTGGGACTCTTGGCGTGGTCATCCTGTTGCTCTCCTCGTTCCTCGGCGGGGTGACCTACGCCTCCTACGAGCGTGCGGTGTTCGCCGACGACGCGCGGGACACCGTCGAGGAACTCGTCGATGCCGAGCCGTCACTCTCGCTGATTTCATTCGACGTGGAGTACGGCGCTGCCTTCCCGTTCCGCAGCGCCGAGCGCGTGGTCGTGACTATTGGCCATCCCCCCGGCACGGACCCCCCCTCATTGGTCGGCCGCATCTACGAGCGGGTGGGCGCGCTCGACTACGGTCCGTTCGGACTGAGCTCCGGCGGCGACCTGCAGGTCGCGGTTCATTACACCGCCGTCGAGCGCAAACCCGCCGACAAGCCGGACGGATAGCGCAAACCGTTCTTTGCGCCTAAGCTACAGTTATCTTCTCTGAGTGCCTACAGGTTGTATGAATCGTTCCATCACCGCAATCGCGCTCGCCGGCCTGCTCCTGCTCGCCGGCTGCAGTGCTGCCCCAATCGACACCGCCGCAGCGACCGCCGAGGCGCCGTCGGCGTCGAACACCACGACCATCGTGACCACCGGCACCGGGAGCGTCACCGCCCAGCCAGATATCGCTGTCCTGCAGTTGGCTGTCGTCTCAACTGGTGAGAGTGCCGAAGCTGTCCGCGCTGACGCCGCCGACCGCACGGCCGCGCTCATCGACGCACTCCAGAATGCTGGTGTCGCTGAGGACGCCATCACCACGGCCGGCTACTCGCTGACCGCAACGTACGACTACTCCGGCACCGAGCGCGAGCCGACCGGCTACCGCGCCGTCCACAGCCTCCGCGTCGAGACGGCACCCGACAGCGCTGGCACCGTTCTCGACACCGCTGTCGGGAGCGCCGGTGTCGAGGTGTACGGCGTCCAGTTCACGCTCTCGGATGCGGCCCGCGAGGAACTCCGTGCCGACGCCATCGGTGAGGCAGTCGAGACCGCCCGCGCGGATGCTGACGCCGCGGCTGGCGCATCTGGCCTGACGGTGACCGGCGTCCAACAGGTCAACGTCGGCTCCAGCCCGAGCTACGACGTCAGATTCGCAGAAATGGATGCGGCCGGGACGCAGTTCCAGCCCGGAACAGTCGCTGTTACGGTAACCGTGACGGTGACCTACCGCGCGTCGTAGGGTTACTCGCGCCGGGAGGCAGGAATATCCGGCTCCCAGTCGATGGCCTCGACCACCTGTTTGAGCACCGCATCGACGTTCTCGTCCTCGGTGACGCTCATGTAGAGGTCCGCCTCCACATCCCGCGAGCGGTCGGACTTGTTACAGACCGTCAGCACGGGAACGTCGAACCGCTCGAGAACTTCGTCGCGGAGTTCGAGCTGTGACTCGAGCGGGTAGCCACACTCCCCGGACGCGTCGACGACGAACAGCACCGCGTCGGCCAGATGTTCCAGCGCCGAGACAGCCTGCTTCTCGATGCCATTGCGCTCTGCCTCTGGCCGGTCGAGCAGGCCCGGCGTGTCCACGATCTGGTGGCGGACCCGGTCGTACTCGAAGTGACCCACCTGCACCGCCTTCGTGGTGAAGGGGTACGAGCGAATCTCGTTGCGGGCGTTAGTGACGTGGTTGACGAACGAGGATTTCCCCACGTTGGGGTAGCCAGCGACGACGATGGCCGGCTCGTCGGGACGGATATCCGGCAGCGTTTTGAGCTGGTCGCGGGCCTCGCCCACGAACAGCAGATCGTCCTCGATCTCGTCCATGATGTCGGCTATCCGGGCGAACGCCTGCTTGCGGTGTTTGCGGGCGGTATCGGTGTCGGAGTTCCGAATCTTGGTGGTGTACTCAGAGCGCAGTTCGCCGATCTGGCGGCTGGCCCATGTCACCTCGCTGAGTGCCTGCCGCAGGCGGTCGACGTCGACGATGGCGTCGGCGAGTTCGTAGTAGAACGGGTCGACGTAGTCGAAATCCGGCCACGCCGTCACCACGTTCTCTAAGTTGTCCGAGAGGATGTTAGCGGCGGTCCGCAGCATCGCTTCCTGGGCTTCATACGGAGCTTTCGCACGCCCCGTTCGGGAGGCCCGCGAGAACGCCTTGTCGAGCAGCTCCTCCGACCGGGGGGTAGTCGGAAGGTCTTCGAAAGTCATCTATTACCCGGCTGTAACCGGCCTGCGCGTAAAAACGCGTCCGTTCGGCCGGCTCAGAACGTGAGCCGTTCGACCAGCCGACGCGTGAAGCTGGGCCGCTGGGAGTCGTGGGGGTAGACGGTGATGGTCGTACAGCCCGGACTCGGGAACACGGGGCCGGCGTCGAGCACTGCACCCCGGAGGCTGTCGGTGGCGCCGCGGCTTGGCGGACGGCGTTGACCGTGGAGAGCGATCTGTTCGACCGGCGAGTTTCCACCGTCGAACTGCGTTGCCACCGCGAGGAATTGGTTGGCGTCAACGCGTGGCGTGTACACCGGTTCGGGCGCACGCGGAACTTCTTCAGCTGCTTGTCCCGTTCTCGATACCCAACCGGGCGGAGTATCGCCAACTGACACCGAACGCGCTCCGGAGCAACGCTACAAACAATCTATATCGCAGATTGTGATTTATGACCTGACGAAATGACGGAATAACCGTGAACGGCCAAGCTGAATATTTTGCGAGTATGAGCCCTCAGGCTGCAGAATATAGATCCAAACGACCAAACATCAGTCCTCGTCTCGAGCCCAGTCGAGGGACCGGTCGACTGCGTCGCCCCAGCGGTCGTATTTCGCGTCGGCCTCGTCGGGAGCCATCTCCGGGCTGAACTCGCGGTCGACTCGCCAGTTCGCCCGAAGCGCGCCGAGGCTCTCCCAGTAGTCAACCGCGAGGCCAGCCGCGTAGGCCGCGCCCAGCGCAGTCGTCTCGGTCACCTCCGGGCGGACGATGGCGGTCTGCAGGATGTCGGCCTGTAGCTGACAGAGGAAGTCGTTCTCCACCGCGCCACCGTCAACGCGCAAGGCCGTGGTCTCGACACCGGAGTCCGCAGCCATCGCCTCGGCGATATCTCGGGTCTGGTAGGCGATTGACTCCAGGGTCGCCCGGACGATATGCTCCTTCCGGGTGCCCCGAGTCATTCCGACGATGGTCCCCCTGGCGCGGCCGTCCCAGTGAGGCGCGCCGAGGCCCGTGAACGCTGGCACCATGTAGACGCAATCTGTTGAATCGACCGACCGAGCGAGTTCAGCGGTCTGGGCAGCGTTGTTGATGAGGTCGACGTCCTCCAGCCACTCGATGGCCGCACCGGTGACGAAAATCGATCCCTCCAGCGCGTACCGGGCGGGTTCGCCCGACTGCTGGAACGCCACCGTCGTGAGGAGGCCGTGGTCCGAGTCGACGGCGTCGGTGCCGGTGTTCAGCAGGTAGAACGAGCCGGTGCCGTAGGTGTTCTTTGCGTCGCCGGCGTCGAAGCACGTCTGGCCGAACAGCGCCGCTTGCTGGTCGCCGAGTGCGCCGGCGACGGGTACCGCGGCGCCAAGGAAGCCGTCGGGGTCGGTGTGGCCGTAGAGTTCCTCGTCGGAGGAGGGCCGGACCTCAGGCAGCATCTCGCGGGGCACGCCGAACTCCGCGAGCAGGTCCTCGTCCCACGCCATCTCGTGGATGTCGTAGAGCATCGTCCTCGAGGCGTTCGTCACGTCGGTGATGTGGTTGCCCGTGAGCTTGTGGATGAGCCACGAATCGATGGTGCCCATCAGGAGTTCGCCGTCGCGGGCCCGCTCGCGAAGGTCCCGCCCCCGGCTGCTCTGGAGCGTCACTGGTTCGGCGTTGTCCAGGAGCCACTCGGTTTTGGTCGCCGAGAAGTAGGCGTCACACTCGAGACCGGTCGTGGCCCGAATTTCGTCGACGCGGCCGGCGGCCTCGAGTTCCTCCACCCGGTCGGTAGTCCGGCGGTCTTGCCAGACCAGTGCGTTGTGGACGGGCCGCCCGCTCGCTGCGTCCCAGACGACGGTCGTCTCGCGCTGGTTGGTGATGCCGAGCGCCGCCAACTGCGAGGCATCCAGCCCCGCGTCAGCGAGCGCGTCGACGACGACCTGCTGGACGTGCTCCCAGATTTCGAGGGGGTCGTGTTCGACCCACCCCGGATTGGGGTAGAGCTGTTCGTGTCGTTCGTAGGCGCTGGCAACGACGCGCCCGCCGCGGTCGAACACCATGAACCGCGTGCCCGTCGTTCCTTGGTCGATCGCGCCGATGTAGGTGGGTGCCATCTCCGAGCGTTCGCGACAGGTTCACGCTCCTGTCGATATCCTACCAATCGAGCAAGCCCGGTTAACTGTTCGTCTCCCTGCTGTGGTGGGTCGGGAGCCGGCTGGAGAAATCAGCGGTCGAGATACTCCTGCTGAATCGCGACGGTTTCCGAGGAGTCGGCACACTCGCTGTAGCGCCGCAGCGGCTCCTCGTTGAGTTCGAGGAACGTCTCGCCCCACGTGAACTTCGAGAGCACCTGCTCGGCCTGGGAATGCTCACCAAGAATGGAGAGTGCAGCGGCGAACGCCTCGACGGTGGTGAGCTGCATCGGTTTCCCGAAGTTGACGGGGTTGGCGGCGACGAGGTAGGGCAGCGCCCGGTGGTCGCCGTCGATGCTGAACATTTTCTCACCAGCGGACTCCCACGAGCAGTCGAGGGCGACCAGCGCCCGCTCGGCAGCGTCGCGGTCGGCCGGGGAGAGCGCCTGCTCGGCGTGCGGATTGAGCACCACACCGTAGGGCGTCGCGCGGTCNGACCGGTGGAGCTCGGCGAGGTCGAACCGGGCGAGCTTCCGGGCGGTGCATTTCTTGGGGTCGTCGTCACCCTCGTACCGGACGTGCAGGTCCACACGCTGAGTGAGCGCCCTGGGAAGTAAAACGTCGCGGACCGCCCGATTCATTGTCGCGCTGGCCCTGCTCTCGGCCATGAGCCACAGCGACCTTGTCGAGTGCTACTACGAGGCCATCGACGCCAACGACGGCGAGGCGCTTGAGTCGGTGCTCGCGCCCGGCTTCCGCCACAACCGCCCCGACCGCACGTTTGACGGTCGTGACCGGTTTCTGGAGTTTATGCTGGAGGAACGGCCTCACACGGAGACGGGTCACTCAGTGGAGACGGTGTTTGTCCCTGACGGCGAGCAGCCCGACGACGCCGACAAGGTGGCGGTGCACGGGCGGCTGTTCGAGAAAGACGGCAGCGAACTGTTCGCGTTCGTCGACCTGTTTACCGTCGACGAGGACGGCATCACCGATCTCCGAACCTTCACGAACTGACAGGCTACAGAATCACTCGTTTTCTCTCGTGTCTCGAAGTCGGTTTGCCGCTTGCGGTTCGCGGTGTTGTCCCAGCAGTGACCGTACCGCACGCTCGGCGGGTCACTCCGTTCCCCGTCGCCGGCCTACGGCCGGCTGCCAGCGAGCGCAACGCGCTCGCCCTGGCTCGCGTGTCGAGGTCGGTTTGCCGCTCGCGGTTCGCGTTGCTCACCGCGTCGCGTTGTCCCAGCGAGTCACCGCACCGCACGCTCGCCGGGTCGTTTCACTCCCCGCCTCGCATCACGAGGTCGGTTTTCCGCCGCTCACGTTCGTTCGCGGCGTTGTCCCGACCTCGGTGCCCCGACCTCGTTACTCTCTATCTCCAGCCCCAAGCGCGCTCTCGCCCACCGGTTCGTGGCCCTCGACGACCTCCTGTCCGCCCATGTAGGGCTGGAGCGCCTCGGGCACGTCGACGGTGCCGTCCTCGTTCTGATAGTACTCCAGAATCGCCACCAGCACGCGCGGTACGGCGACGCCCGAGCCGTTGAGCGTGTGGAGGTACTCCGCGCTNTCGTGGCGCTCGGGGCGGTACTGGATGCCCGCTCGGCGGGCCTGGAAATCCTCGAAGTTCGAGACCGAGGAGACCTCGAGCCAGCGGCCGCCCACCTCGGGCCCGTCCGCCATCTCGTCGCCGGGTGCCCAGACCTCGATGTCGTATTTCTTGGCCTGTGTGAACCCGAGGTCGCCCGTACACATCTCGAGGATGCGGTAGGGGAGGTCGAGCCGCCGGAGCACCTCCTCGGCTTCGTCGACGAGCCCCTCCAAGCGATCGTCGCTCTCCTCCGGCCGGACGAAGTTCACCAGTTCCACCTTGTTGAACTGGTGAACCCGGACGATACCCCGGGTCTCAGTGCCGTGTTCGCCCGCCTCCTGCCGGAAGTTGGGCGAGTAGGCTTGATACTTCAGCGGCAGGTCGTCGTCCAGCAGGATGTCGCCGCGGTGCATGTTGGTGACGGGGACCTCCGCCGTCGGCAGGAGCCAGAGGTCGTCGTCGTCGTACTCCTCGTGGTGTTCGCCCTCGATACGGTAGGCGTCCTCGGTGAATTTGGGGAACTGCCCCGTCCCCTCCATCGATTTGCTGTTGACCGGGAGCGGCGGGAAGATGTCGCGGTAGCCCTGTTCGCGGTGGACATCGAGGAAGAACTGGATGAGCGCGTGCTCCAGGCGCGCACCCTCGCCCTTGGCGAAGTAGTAGCCGCCGCCGCTGACCTTCGCACCGCGCTCGAAGTCGAGGATGTCGAGCTCCTCGCCCAGGTCGTAGTGGGGCGTCACGTCGTCGGGCAGGTCGCGCAGGTCCTCGAACCCCTCGCGCCGGCGCTCGACGTTCTCGTCTTCATCGGCGCCCACGGGCACGTCCTCCTGGGGAATCATCGGCAGGCGCATCATCGCCGTCTCGAGTTCGGCTGCGAGTTCGTCGGCGCGCTCCTCGACCGCCTGCAGGCGCGTTTTGAGTTCGCCCGAGCGATCGATGGCTGCCTGGGCCTCCTCCTCCTTACCCTCCTGTTTGAGCTGGCCGATGCTTCGGCTGACCTCGTTGCGCTCGTGGCGGAGTTCATCACCCTCGGCTTTGAGGTCGCGCCACTCGTCGTACACCTCGAGCACCTCGTCGAAGTCGACGTCGTCGACCCCCTTCTTCTCGAGCGCCTCGCGGATCCGTTCGGGCTCCTCGCGAAGCGTCTGGCGGCTGAGCATGGGCGGATTTTCTCGGTGGCTTCGGAAAACCGTATCGGGTCCGTGCGAAGTGGTCCCGGAGGTCAGTCCTTCGCTGCGAAGAAGACGTCCAGTCCGTTGCGCGTGATCCGGATGTCGATGGTTCCGGGGCCAGTCACCGAAATCTCCTCGACCGTCGCGTAGCTGCCCGTTTCGACGTCCACCTCGACGGCGAGGCTGCCGCCAGCGGGCGCCGCGGGCACGACGTCCTGAATAAGCGCACGCGACCCCGGCGGGACGGTCCCCTCGTAGTCCACTTCGGGCGTTCCCTCGGCGGTCCGCTTGAGGGGGTACGCACTCACGACGACGTTCTGCTCGCTGTTGCTCCGGTTCTCGATAGCGAGTTCTGGTTGGTCGTTGTTGAGGCCTGTACAGCCAGCGAGCGCCAGCAGAGTCGGGAGCGGGAGGAAGGCACGGCGCGTAATCGCCATTATCGGGGATGGGTGGTCGTGGGAGAAAACGGTTACCACCGAGGTCGGGACAACGTCGCGAACGGATGTGAGCGGCGGCAAACCGACCTCGCTATGCGAGTCGGGGAACGGAGTGACCCGACGAGCGCGCGGTGTGGGCACTGGCTGGGACAACGTCGCGAACGGATGTGAGCGGCGGCAAACCGACCTCGTGATGCGAGGCAGGGCGAGCGCGTTGCGCTCGCTGGCAGCCGGCCGTAGGCCGGCGACGGGGAACGGAGTGACCCGACGAGCGCGCAGTTCGGTCACTGGGTTTGACAACGCGTCATACGTAAGCAAGCCTGGAAAAGAAAAACGCTCCGCGAACCGCGAGCAGCACCCCGACCGCGTTACTCGCGCGGGTGGGCCCACTCCATCGCTTCCCGAACCGAATCGCTGCGGCCGATGAAGGTGATGCGGTCGCCTTGCTGGAGCGTGAAGTTGTCGTCCGGCACGAACGCCTCCTGGTCTCGCGAGACGAGCGCGATCAGACAGCTGTCGGGCAGTTCCGGTCCAATCTCCCCGATCGTCTTCCCCACGAGCAACTCGGAGGTGACCTCAATTTCCTGAACGTCGCCCGAGCGACCGATTTCGCCCATCCAGTCGGCCAGCGCAGGCCGCTCGATGAAGTTGTCGATAGCCTGGGCCGTCGCCAGCGACGAGGAGATGGTTTTGACCCCCAGCTCCTCGAACGCGTCGACGTTATCGGGGTTGTTCGCCCGGGCGATCACGCGCTCCGGGGAGAACTTCGACTGGGAAAGCTGCGAGACCAGCAGGTTCGCGTCGTCGTCGCCGGTGGCGGCGACGATGATCTTAGCGTTGTCGGCACCCGCAGAGCGCAGCACATCGGTGTCCGTCCCGTCCCCGTGGTGGCCGGTGAACCCCTCGTCACGGACGGTCTGGATGGTCTCCTGGTCAGTCTCGACGATGACCACGTTTTCGCCCCGGTCTGCGAGGCGAGCGGCGAGCGCGCGGCCCACCCTCCCGCCTCCAACAATAATGACTCGCATGGGTATGACGTTGAGTTTTTCCGCGATTCGGCGGGCCAGCCCCGCCTCGAAGACGACCGTCAGCAGGATGGTGAGGAACACCGTCCCCACCAGCACGTCGGCGGCCTCGTCCATCCCCGCCGAGCGAAGTTCGATGGCGAACAGCGTTGCGACCGACGCCGGGATGATGCCGCGCGGCCCGACGAAGCTCATGAACAGTTTCTCCTCGCGGGTGAACCGGTCGCCGATGCTGGAGACGAACACCAGCAGCGGCCGCAGAACCAACGCGATGAACGCAACGACCGCCAGCCCGCCGATGCCGAGTTTCAGCAGCACCGAGAACTCGATTAGCGCCGCCAGTGTGATGAAGACAAAAGAGAGGACGATGAGCGTGATGTCGCCTTTGAACGCCGAGATGTCCTCCTCGTATGGGAGGTCAGCGTTACCCAGCAGCATCCCCGCGACGGCGACGGCGGCGACACCAGCCTCACTCGCCAGCGTGTTCGCGCCCGCGAACGCGACCAGTGCCCCAGCGAGCACCAGCAGCCGGGCGTTCTGTGGTGCGTTCCCCGGCGAGAGGTCGATATACTGGAGCGCGTAGTAGACGGCCGCCGCGACCCCGACGCCGAACAGCAGGCCGAACGCCAGCCGCTCGGCGAGGAGGAACCCGAACGTAATCAGCCCCCCCTCCCCCTCCAGCAGGATGAGTTCGAAGATGGCGACCGCCGTGATGGCGGCGGTCACGTCGTTGACGATCCCTTCCGTGTCGAGCGCGGCCCCGACCCGGTCACGGACCGGAACGACCTCGAGGATGGGTGCGATGACCGTCGGCCCAGTTGCCACGAGCAGTGAGCCAACGAGGAACGAGACGTCCCACGCAGCCCCGAGGAAGAAGCGCACCGCGGCGGCAGTCCCCACGAGCGCGATGAGTGCCCCCACCGTCACCAGCTGGAGCGTCGCCTTCGGCGCTTCTCGCAGCTTGTCGATGCGGAGGTGGAACGCCCCCTCGAAGACAATGATGGCGACCGAGAGCCCGACAATGGCCGGTAGCGCGGTCCCGAACTCCGCAGGGTTCAGGATACCGGTCACCTCCGGCCCGAGAATGATGCCGGCCGCGATGAGGAAGACGACGCTCGGCACCTGGAAGCGGTCCGAGAGGACCTGCGCGACCACACCGACGCCGATGATGCCGGCGACGATGGGGATGAGGATGGCGCCCTCGCCGGTCGCCATCTACTCGCCCCCGTGAGCCGTCGGCTGTTCGTTGCGCGTCACGCCTCGGCATTGATGATGCCGGGCCTTAAAAATGGCTACTGCGGCGCCCGCTACAGTTCGGTGTAGATGTCGTCGACCTCCTCGTTCCAGTGCTCGAGGATGTTGCGGCGTTTCTTTTTCATCGTCGGCGTCAGCAGGTCATTCTCCTCGGTGAACTCATCCGGAACGAGGCGGAACTGTTTGATGCGCTCGTGCGTCTCGAACGGTTCGTTGACCCGTTCGACCTCCGTCTTGAGACGGTCACGCACGCGCTCGTCGCGGCAGAGTGCCGCGTCGTCCGCGGGCAGGTCGACACCCTCGCTCTCGGCCCACGCTCGGACTGCCTCGGCGTCGGGGACGATTAGGGCGCCGACGAACTTCCGTGAGTCACCGATCACCATCGCCTGTGTGATAAGTTCGTTCTCGGCGAACGCGTCCTCGATTGGCCCCGGCGGCACCATCTTCCCCGTCGAGAGCTTCATGATCTCCTTGGCGCGCTCCCGAAATCGGATGTAGCCGTCGGGCTGGATTTCGACCACGTCGCCGGTTCTGAACCAGGAGTCGCCGCCGTCGTCACTCTCCTCGAACGCCCTTGCGGTGTCATCCGGCTTCGCCCAGTAGCCGTCAGTGACGTTCGGCCCGCGAACCAGCAGTTCGCCGGTGTCGCCTCGGGTGTCCTCGTCCACCACACCGACGGACGCGTCGATTTTCGTCTCCACGTCGACCACTCGCGGGCCAATCGTGCCCGGTTGGGCACCCTCGTAGGGGTTGACGCTGAGGACGGGCGAAGTCTCGGTCAGGCCGTAGCCTTCGAGGATGGGGATGCCCATTCCGTGGAAGAGCCGGCAGAGACTCTCAGAGAGACTGCCCCCGCCGGAGACGAAGAAGTCGACGTTCCCGCCGACTGCCTCGCGCACCTGTTCGAACACCAGTTTGTCTGCGACGTTGTGTTTGGTCGAGAGCACCATCCCCGGCTCGTCCGCTTTCGCGTACGCCCGGGCCACGTCAGTCGACCAGTTGAAGATGCGCTCTTTGATTGGTGACTCACTCGCCTGCTCGCGCACCGCAGCGTAAAGTTTCTCGTAGACTCGCGGGACACTCGTGGTGGTCGTCGGGCGAACGAGTTGGAAGTCGTCCCGGAGCGTGTCGGAGCTCTCGGCGTAGGCGACAGTCCCACCGACGGCGAACTGGAGGAAATGTCCAGCCAGCCGCTCGAAGACGTGTGCAAGGGGGAGGAACGAGAGCGCCACGGAGTCGGCGTCTGTCGTTGGCACGTCGGGGGCTCTGTCCGGCCGCGGACCGAACCGCCGGTAACACTGGTTCACGTTCGACCGAAAGTTCCAGTGGGTGAGCTGGACCCCCTTCGGCTTCCCAGTGGTGCCGGAGGTGTAGATGAGACTCGCAAGATCCTCAGGGTCGCGCTCGTCCAGCCAGCCGTGGTAGGCAGCCTCGTCGAAGGCTTCAGCGCCCATCGCGTGGAGGTCTCCAAGCGTGTAAATGTCGTCACGGTCCCGTACTGCCCCTGCCGCCCCGCTGCCGTCGGGCGGTTGGTCCATCACCACGACGAACTCCAGGTCGAGTTCGTCCTCGACGGCGAGCACCTTGTGGAGTACGTCGCCGTTCTCGACGACGACGCCCTCGGCGCCCGCGTCCCCAAGCAGATACTCGGTCTTAGTCTCTGAGGAGCCCTTGTAGACGGTGGTGACGACGCCGCCGGCCGCGAGAATGGCGAAGTCAGAGTGGGCCCACTCCATCCGGGTGTCGGAGAATATGCTGACCCGGTCGCCCGCACCGACACCGAGTTCGCGGAAGCCGGCAGCGANCGTTCGGACGANNTNGCGCATCCCGTCGTACGTGATGTCGGCGTAATCGCCGTCAGGGGCGCCCGGGATGACGCCGTCNGCGACGAGCGAACGNTCGTAGATCCCCCCTTTGTAGCGCTGTGCGACGTCCCCCTCGTTCCGCTCGGCAGCCGCCTCGAACATCCGAGGCAGCGTCTCCCCGCCGATGACGGGACTTTCGAGCGCCCGTTCGGCTTCGTGAATATCCATACCCTAGGCTTATCGTGGGTGCCGACATAAAACTCTGTCAACTGTTCGTCCGTTGTCGGGGATGGTCTGCGTAGGTGACGGGTCGCGGCGGCGCCGGTTACAGAGATTCAAGGAGAATGCCTGACCCTTTAGGGTCAGGATGAATCCGACACTACCTTTCACACTCCACAGTCGATGGCACGGCAGGATATTCCACGCTAATCCGAACCATTAAGTAATCTTATCGACATAGGTTACGTATGGCGAAACAGGTCGTCACCCGCACATACACTGCTTCCATCAGGAACCAGCCACAAGTGCAAGACGACCTTGACGCCCTCGGGTTCGCCGCTTCAAAACTCTGGAACGTCGGACGGTGGACAATCAGTCGTGTCTGGGATGAAATCGACTACATCCCTGAACACGGCGAACTCACCGCCTACCTCAAGTCGCACGAACGCTATGATGACCTGCATTCTCAGTCAAGTTCGTTCGAAAGACGGAGTCTTTCGTGATGCCAAAAATCAGAGATTTTTGAACACAGCGAGTCCTTCAAGAACTCGCTGAAGCGTTCAACGGCTGGTACGGCAAACGACGCAACGGAGACACGAAAGCAAACCCGCCCGGATACCGCAAACACAACGACGAACACCCGCGAAGCACGGTCACGTTCAAAGCCGCTGGCTTCAAACTCGACACCAAGTACAACCGAGTTCGACTCAGCAAAGGCTCGAACCTCAAGGAGTATTGGTCGGATTTCACCCTCTGTGAGTACCAGACCCGGCCCGATGTTGACCTTTCCACCGTGGAGAGCGTTCAACAAGTCCGAGTGGTTTGGGCTGGTGGCGAGTGGGAACTGCACTTCGTGTGCAAGGTCGAAATTGACGTGACAGAAGCGCCCGGTGAGAAGACGGTAGGAGTTGACCTCGGCATCAACAACTTCGCCGCACTCGCCTACGAGGACGGCCACAGCGAACTGTACCCGTTGAACTGCTTGAAGCAGGACGACTACTACTTCAGCAAGCGCATCGCTCGCTGTGACGACTCCGACTCCGAACAGGCCACACGGTTGAACCAGAAGAAATCGAGCCGTCGTACCCACTACTTCCACACCCTCTCGAAACACATCGTCCAGCGGTGTGTTGACGAGGATGTTGGAACAATTGTGGTGGGTGACCTATCCGGCATCCGTGAAAATGAGGGGCATGGCGAGTCGAAGAACTGGGGCAAGCACGGCAATCTCGACTTGCACTCGTGGGCGTTCGACCGCTTCACCTCGATGCTCGAATACAAGGCCGAGATGGAAGGAATCACGGTTGAACGAGTATCCGAACGTGATACGTCGAAATCGTGTTCGTGTTGTGGTCAGAAGCGTGATGCGAACCGTGTTGAACGCGGGTTGTACGTCTGCGATTCGTGTGAGATGGTGGCGAATGCGGATGTGAATGGTGCTGAGAACATTCGACTGAAAGTATCTCCGAGTCCCGTCACGGATGACGGTGATAGGAGTAACGGCTGGTTGGCACAGCCATCGACGTTCTTGTTTGACAAGGAAACTGGTGCCTTCGCACCTCAAGAACAGGTCACGTCGTAAACCACAATATCCCAACCCAGCGGTGCGGTGCCGTGGGATTCCCGCGTGTTCACGCGCGGGAGGATGTCAAGCTTCGTGGTCGAGGAACGCCAGCACACCCGCGACGTTCAGTCGGACTTCGTCCGCCGCTTTCCTGTCGCCCCACGTCCCGGCACCGGTCATCTCCTCGGCGTGGGAGACGAAATGCTCGACGACCGCCTCGTCATCGTCGAGTTCCCCGCGCTTGCGCCGGACGGCCTCGACCCACTCGACGAGCGTGCGCTTGTAGTCGCTCAGCAGCGCTTCGTCGAACTCGCGCGGCCCGAAGTGGCCGAAGGCGAGCGTCTCAGGTTCGAGGTCGACGATCGTGGACACGTCGCGCCGGGCTTGGTCCAGGTCAAACTGCGGCGGCGGGCTGGTCTCCCGGATATCGTCCTCGTCGGGGACGTAGATGCCCGCGGCGTCGCCGGTGAAGACGATGCCGTCGTCGGGTTCGTGGAACACGTGCTGGTGGGGTGCGTGGCCGGGCGCCTCGTGGGCGGTAAGCGTGCGGTCACCGAGGTCGATTTCGTCGCCGTCAGCAATACCCTCGATTCGGTCCTCCGGGACGGGCACGGGCTCGGCGTAGTACTGCCACTGGTCGCCGACGGCGCTCTTGGTGCCGGCGACGAGGCGCTCTGGGTCGACGAGGTGGCGCACGCCGCGCTCGTGGATGCGGACCTCGGCGTCGGGGTGGTCCTCAAGCAGCCGGCCCGCGCCGCCAGCGTGGTCGAGGTGGACGTGGGTCGGGACGACCAGTTCGAGGTCGATATCGAGTTCGTCGAGTGCGCCGGAGACGGCGTCGTAGTCACCGCCCGTGCCGGTGTCGATGATGGCCGGACGCTCGGCGTCGATGATGTAGACGGAGCCGTAGGACTCGACGTCGTACATGCCGGTGTCGACGTAGTAGACGTCCGCGGTTCCCGTGACTGGGTGTGCGTCGCCGATAGTCATGTGTTGGTGGGTGTGGGGCGCGTGCAAAACGGTTCGTGTTCGCGACGGTACGAAATCGGCTCGTGACTTCGATTCTGGCGGGGTAGCCGTGGTTTGGGTCCGACCGCTACCGCCGCCGCGGCCGCGAACAGTACGACGACCGCGGAGTTCCCTTGGCCTTGGATGACCCGCACAGCACCGCGATGGGCTTCCCCGCATCCTCCCCACGCAGTCACCGACATTTGGTGACTGCGAGCGTCCACCGCTACAGCACTACCGAGGCTGTTGGCGCAAAGCGTGAGCACCTCCGTGTGCGAATCGAGCGCGCGAGGTCCTCGTGAGCAGGGCGGGATCTTCGATCCCGCTAGCAGCCGGCGAAGCCGGCGATGCAACGAACGAGGGCACGGGAGAGCGCTGCTCTCCCGGGGGACGACTGAGCGAGCCTGCGAACGAAGGAGTCGGCTGGGGAGGAGTGTGGGCTGAGCGGTCCGGGTTCTCCGAGGTCTAGGGAACTCCGCGGTACTGTCCGTGGTCGCGGAAAGAGTAGTTTACCCATCACAGAACCACGCCAACAAAAAATCGCCTACCGATACAGAGAACGGAAGCTACTCCATCAAGAACTCGATCGCCGCACCCTGCCCGAAGCCGACACAGAGCGTCGCCAACCCTCGACTATCGCCCCGCTTCTGCATCTCGTGCAGGAGCGTCACTGGGAGGCGCGCGCCGCTCGCGCCCAGCGGGTGGCCGATGGCGATGGCGCCGCCGTTGACGTTGAACTGGTCGTCCGAAATCCCCAGTTCCTCCTGTGCATAGACACACTGGGAGGCGAACGCCTCGTTGAGCTCGACGAGGTCGTACTCCTCGATGTCGGTCCCGGCGCGCTCGAGCAGCCCCTTCGTTGCGGGGACCGGCCCGATACCCATCACCGTCGGGTCGACACCGACGACTTCGTTGGTACCAATCTCCGCGACGATGTCGAGGTCGTTCTCCTCGGCGAACGCCTCAGAGGTGACCATCACGAGCGAGGCGCCGTCGGATATCTGACTGGAGTTCCCCGCCGTTACTGTGCCGTCGCCCGTGAACGCCGACGGGAGGCCGGAGAGCTTCTCTGCCGTGGTTCCCGGGCGGATCCCCTCGTCTGCCTCGACAACGCCATCCTCCGTTTCGATGGGGAGGATTTCGTCGTCGAAGCGGCCCGACTCAGTCGCCTCGACGGCTCGCTGCTGGCTGCGGGCGGCGTACTCGTCCTGCTCCTCGCGGGAGACGCCGTACTCCTCGGCCACCTTCTCGGCGGTCATTCCCATCTGGAGTTGGAAGATGTTGTACTGCTCGCCGAGCTCCGGGTGGAGCGCCTGGTAGGAATCCCCGTCCATCGGGACCCGCGACATGCTCTCCATGCCGCCGGCGATGATGCAGTCGCGGTTGCCCGCCGCGATGGCGTCGCTCGCGGAGATGACCGCCTGCATCGAGGAGGCACACCAGCGGTTGATGGTGGTCCCTGGCGTCCCCTCACCTAGCGAGGAAAGCAGCGCAATGACCCGCGCGACGTTGTTGTCCTGCTCGCCACGCTGCTGGGCGACGCCCCACATCAGGTCGTCGACCTGCTCGGGCGAGAGGTCCGTCTCCCCCAGCGCGTTTTCGATGAGGGCGACCGAGAGGTCCTCGCCGCGCGTGTCGGCGAAGACGCCGCCATCTTTGCCCTGCGGCGTCCGCGTTGCGTGTACGACGACTGGTGTCGACATACCTCACTGTGGGTGCGGTGGCGGGATAAATCCGGCCGAACTGGCGGTGCGTGGTTCCGGGTTGTTCCGAACGTGTCCAGCTAAAAGCAGCGCTTTTTGCCGGGTCTGAAACCGTATTCCCCGGCCAACGCCGCGAGTACATATGAGCCACCAGGGCGGCCTCGAACGACTCGTTCTCTCCGGCGACCCCGAACAGCGGGGGCGCACCCACGGCGAGGCGTTCGCCGACGAGATTGCGGCGAACGTCGAGCGCTACCTCGACGTGTTCGAGCATTACGGCGCCGACCGCGACACTGTCTACGACCAGGCCGAACAGTTCGTCGGGGTCATTGAGGACGCCAACGCCGACTACTTCACCGAGATGGAGAGCGTCGCCGCGGGCGCCGACGTGGACCTGCTGGACGTGACGGTGCTCAACGCTCGCTGGGAAGTGATGTACAGCGCCTACGCCGAAGCCGCGGAGGCGACCGAGGAGGACGCAGCACCCGACGGCTGTACAGCGTTCGGGGCCCAGCCAGAGATCACGGCCGAGGGGCGCACCCTCATCGGGCAGAACTGGGACTGGATTCCGAATATCGACACCTTCCTCATGGACCTCCGGCCCGAGGACGGGCCGAACAGTCTCACGATGACCGAAGCGGGCATCGTCGGCGGCAAAGTCGGGCTGAACGAGCACGGCATCGGGATGTTGCTCAACGGCCTGGTCGCCGAGGGTGACGGCACGAACCCGTTCAAGAAGCCGTATCACGTCCGGTTTCGCGAGGCGATGCTGGCCGACAGCCTCCACGGCGCCATCCAGCCGCTCATCGACCGGGACCGCGCCAACTCCGCGAACGTGCTGCTGGCCCATGCCGAGGGCGAGATGATCGACCTCGAACTCGCCCCCGAGATTCAGAACTACCTCTACCCCGAGGACGGGCTGCTGACTCACGCCAACCACTTCGAGGACCGCGACCGGGTCGACAGCCAGTTCGAACGCATCGCCACCAGCACACTCTGTCGGGAGCCGCGACTTCGCCGACTGCTCTCGAAGCAGTCCGGGAGCCTCGACGTGGCGGGCGCACAGGAGGCGCTCCGTGACCACTTCGGCCGGCCCGCCAGCATCTGCATGCACCCCGACGAGTCCGACCCCGAGCCGGAGCGCTCCGAGACGAACGTCTCCGTCGTGATGGACTTGGAGAAGCGAGAGCTCTACGCGACGCAGGGGCCGCCGTGTGAGAACGCGTACGAGTTGTTCGAGTTGGAGAAGAGAAAATAATTCATAAATGCCCGGGGTGTGAGAAACATCGGAAGGGTTTGAAAGTGTTTGAAAAAAAACTAATACAACACTACTTTGCTAAGAATATGGAATGGATTCCAGAGAAGAAAACACGAAAAGTAGACGGAGAGCGCTGAAAGCGATTGGGGCGGTCGGTACTGGAATTGGTGGACTCGGTACGGTAACTGGCTCAGCGGCGGCGGATGACGTGTCGACAGACGAATTCGATGCCGGGGGCGGAGGCGGAAGTGCAACGAACTACATCGGAATCGACCACGAACGGTCCGCAAGCGACATCCCTGTGGGTGAAGCATGCGATTGGATTAGCTCCGGATGCTGGGTAGTGACAGTTGCTACTTTGGCAGACATGATCCCGGGTGATGAGGTCGTTCTTGCAGCAAGCTGTGCAGTCGTCGATGGGGCATGCAACATAATCGATATATTCACCGCAGAACACGGAGACGTGAACGTGGACGTGTTTACGATTACGACGGCGAGCGGTGACTACCAAGTCGGCGATACCGTAGTAGTTCCAAGTAGCTGGGACTGGTAGTACTGTAGAGTGGAGGAATCTACAATTCCAGAAATGACAGACCACGACAGAGCATACACAAGAGTGCGAAACCCCTAAACGTAACATGGTGACGGACCCAATGCAAGGGGTGCTGACCGCATTCCCGCCGATACTCCTCTTGTACTTCATGTATCGAGGGGAAATCGGGCAGACACGACGGGCACAAGCGCTCATCGGTGTTGCGAGTGTTTGTGGGCTCGTGCTCGCCGTGTTCGTCGTCGTTCCGGACACGCAGTACACCGCGACGCTCGGAGTCGGAATCGTCTTCCTATCGACGGCTCCGCCGGCGTTGTACACGATAGTAAAGGAGCGGGCGGGCTGAGCGCGGCCTCGCGTCTCGAGGCAGTTTCCCGTCGCCGGCCAACGGCCGGCTGCCAGCGAGAGCTTCGCTCTCGCCCTGCTCGCTCCCGTTGGTCGCTCGCGTTTACCTACCTCGGTAACGACGCGCTTAACCACCTGCACAAGCAACTCTGTCAGGATGACCGACCCGGCCCTGGACGTGGTCGAGTTCCTGCTGACCGCACACACCTACACCGAGGAGGAGGAGTTGGATGACGGAGACCTCCCACCCCGGATCCGACAGGTGTTCTGGTCGGACGGAGCCATCGAGCGTCCACTCGCTGTCACGCAGGACCGCGCCCGTACCGCCACCAGTGTCGACCACCCCTGGGACGCCGTCTCTGATCTCCTCTTCACCCAACGGACGGAGTTCTCCGGAGAGATGTCCCTGACGCAGCCAGGGATGGCTTTGGAGTGGTACCTGGACCGCGCCGACGACGACCGCCTCCTCACCAACCCCACGCTGGCCTTCGCCGCACGCGACCACGACGAAGCATCCGTGACCCGGCAGGAAGCCCGCGACGACAACCAGCCCGTCCAAGCCGACCGCGTCTGGATCGACTCGCTGCTCGAGGAGTATTTCGACGACGAGGACGACGCCGAGATGCTGGACCTAGTCCACATCCTCGCCCCCGAGGAGATCGAGATGACGCTCAACGATCTCGTGCTCACTGAGGACCAGAAAGACGAGGTCGACAAAATCGTCACCGCCATCGAGAACCGTGACTACCTCGCCAGCATCGGCCTCCGCGAGATTGGGAAAATCCTCTTCGTCGGGCCGCCCGGGACCGGCAAGACCACCGTTTCGCGTGCGCTCGCCCACGAACTCGGCCTCCCGTTCGTCGAAGTCAAGCTCTCGATGGTGACCAGCCAGTATCTGGGTGAGACAGCCAAGAACGTTGAGAAGACGTTCGAGGTCGCAAAGCGGCTCTCGCCGTGTATCCTCTTCATCGACGAGTTCGACTCCGTCGCCAAGACCCGCAAGAGCGACGAGCACGCCGCGCTCAAGCGTGCGGTCAACACGCTGCTGAAGAGCATCGACGACATCTCGCTGGTGCGCGACGAGGTGCTGACTGTCGCCGCGACCAACCACCCCGACCAGCTCGACGCCGCCGCCTGGCGGCGATTTGATGAGGTGGTGAACTTCCCCAAGCCCGACCGTCAGATGCGGTCGGATATCCTCCGCATCGTCACCCGGGAGATGGACATCGCAGATTTCGACCCCGACGGTGTGGCTGAGAAGACTGAGGGACTGACCGGTTCGGACCTCCGGATGGTGCTTCGCGAAGCGGTGCTCCAGGCACTGACGGAAGGCCGCCGGACCCTCCAGCAGGAGGACGTGATGAAGGCCGTCCAAGGGTTCGAGGAGCGGGACAACCTCAAGAACATGGACATGATCGACGGCGAGGGTGCGGCGGTCGGGGATGGTGGGAGCGGACACGACCACGATCACGACAATTAGTCGCGCTTCTCCGGATCCAGGCGATTTCTGCGGTATGGATGGGTTTCGGCGGCTTTTCCCGGTGTCTCGAACGGTTCCGCATCCGCGATATCGACCACGAGCACCGCCTCCGTGACCGCGAACAGCGCCAGGACCGCGGAGTTCCCAAGGACACTGAAACCGCAGAGTGCCGGGCACGAGTCCCGGCACAGCGTTGACTCCCCACCCCTCCCCCGCGCTCGCCGTCGTGGGCGAGCGCGAGGCGTCAACTGCACCGCGGAGGCTGTCGGCGCGAAGCGGACGAGCCCCCTGTGGCTCGCAAAGCGCGAGTCGGCTGGGGGGGGTATGTGGCCCCAGTGCGGGGTTGTGCGGGTCCTCAGTGGTCATGGGAACCCCGCGGTGCCGTTCGCGGTTGCGGAAGCGGTGCTTCTCGCAACCACACAGGTCACACAGACTTCCCACCCGAAGGCCGCTCACAAACACCCTTAACCCCGGCACACCCAACCGTTCCCAACGAATGCGCGTCACCCTCCTCGGCACCGGCGATACGACCGGTACCCCGACCGTCGGCTGTGACTGTGGGACCTGCGAGCGCGCCCGGGAGCGCGGCATCGAACGCTCGCGCTTCTCCGTCCACGTCGAAAACGAGCGTACTGGCGAGTGTCTCCTGATCGACGCCTCGCCCGACTTCCGCCAGCAGTTCCGCGCCGCCGACGCCGCCCTCCCGGATGAAGCCGTCATCAGCCACATCCACTTCGACCACCTCGACGGCCTCGGGAACGCCTACCGCCTCATTGACGACCTGCCCGTCCATGCCGCCAACGAGACCGACCCGGTAACCGGGAAGAGTGTCGCCAGGAGCGTCCGGGAGCGCTACGACTACCTGGACCCGGTGACCGTCCACGGCCACACCCCCATGGAGAGCTTCGAGGCCTGCGGCTTCGACCTCACGCTCGTCCCCGTCGACCACCCGCCGCTGGTCTGCTACGGCCTCGTCGTCGAGGATCCAGAGACCGGCGCGAAACTCTCGCTCTCGGGCGACACGTCCTACAACATCCCCGAGGAATCCCGCGAGGTGCTCGCGGATCCGGACCTCTTTCTGGCCGACGCCATCGTCCCCGCGTCGCTCTGTGAGAAGCACCCCCACGGCGGCAGCCACCACGACGAGAACGGCGTGGCGCGCACGTTCGGGACGAAACACATGACGAAGGAGGGAGCACTCGCGATGGGCGAGGAACTGAACGCGAGCGAGACGCGGCTGGTCCACCTCGCACATTTCTACCCCGCCGACGAGGCGTTTGTCGAGCCACTGGCCGTCGACGGCGAAATCTACGACCTGTAGCCGTGCCGGCATCCGGAAAGCACTTCCCGCCGCTCCGGAACTCACAAGTAATGACGCGACAGCGCACTCGACGGCCGGTGCCGGGGGCTGGCGCGGTCGCCGCGGTCGCCTCGGTCGCACCGGTCGCACCGGTCGCACCGGTCGCACCGGTCGCAAACCGTCACGTGCCGGGAGGACCGAGATGACGACGGACGACCCACCTCGAGGGAGACTGGGACAAATCTTCGACCATCGCGTGCGGGCAGCAGCCGCGGCAGTACTGCTCGCTGCGCTGCTCACAGCGGTGCCCGTCGCCACCGCAGTTGGGGGCGCAGGCGGCGCGGCTGGGGCCGAAATGCAGTCACCAGCGACGGGCGCAACCAACCCCTGTGTCGGCACCATCACCGAACAGCCGTCCGCGACGACGCTGCTCTCCATTCAGGGGGCACGCGGCGGCGAGAAGACGGACGCGCTGCTGCTCGGGGTTGCTCCCAACGGCTCGGTTGTCGGTGTCCACAACGACACGGACGCAGGGCGCTGGTGGCTCTACGACGTCGACCCGATGCCGAACGGTGACCTGCTCGTGGCGACGACCTGAGCCCGGAATTACCGTCGTCGAGCGCGTCGACCCCGCGACCGGCGAACACGAGTCAGTCCGGCGGCTGGAGAACGTCGAGGACGGCCACGACGTGGACGCACTCGGTGACGGCGAGTACGTCACCGTCGACAAAGGCGACGGCCGCAACCGCGTCGTCGTCTACAACGAGAGCCGCGAAGAGATGGTCTGGGAGTGGCGCTTCGAGCAGCACACCGACCGCTTCCCGCACGACGGCGGCGGCCCCCACGAGAAGGACTGGACCCACGTGAACGACGTGGACGAGATTCGCGAGGGGGTGTTCATGGTCTCGGTTCGGAACTTCGACCAGGTCGTCGCCATCGAGCGAGAGTCAAAAGAGATCCTCTGGACACTCGGCGAGGACGACAACTACGACGTGCTGAACGAGCAGCACAACCCCGACTACATCGAGGGCGAGAACGGCACTGCCACCGTGCTCGTCGCCGACAGCATCAACGACCGAGTCGTGGAGTACGCCCGCATTGACGGCGAATGGGAGCAGACGTGGGTGCTGGAGGGCGGCGGTCTGAACGAACCTCGGGATGCCGACCGCCTCCCCAACGGCAACACGCTCGTAACCGACCGGCGTGGCCACCGGGTGCTGGAGGTCACGCCCCGAGGCAAGGTTGTCTGGGAGTTCTACACGCCGTGGCAGCCCTACGACGCCGAACGAGTCGGCACCGGTCCCAGCTCTGAAGGGCCGTCGATGCGGGAACTCCGTGCGGACGGAACGTACCAGATGCGCGGGAGTGCGGCGTACGACACTGCACGAATCGAGACGTGTTACGACTACCTGACNGGGTGGGACAACGGGAGTCGACTCGTCCCTGAGGACGAACTGTGGGGTCCCACAGGCGCAAGCGAACCCGGGGACGNAAATGGGACGGACAGTTCCGGAGACGATGCTGACGACCCCATCCTGACGACGGTGCCGCAGAACGACCGCACGGCCATCGGAGCCTCGTCGGCATTCCTCACCGCCTCAGTGGTGGCCATCGTCGCAGCCTTGCTCGCTGCTGTGGCGTTCCGGCGTCGGGATGGCTCGCTGTAGGGAACCGTCTCAGCTGAAGCGGTCCAACCCGGACTGCCTGCGTGCGACCCCCACAGGGTCGCGGACCCACGGCGTGCGCTCGTCGCGGAGCGCCTCGGCGCCCACGTCAGGAGCATCACCCGGTGCATACCCAGGACAGTCAGTCCCACAGTCGCTGGCGGGGTCGACTACGTCGTCGTAGAAGCCACAGTAAGGGCGGCCGTCTTTTGTCGCAGAACAGCGGGCACAGCTCGGGAGCTCGTACGTCCGCCAGCCTTTCCCCCACGCCCGTTCAGCAATACGGCGGCGCCGTTGGCCTTTCTCGGCGGGCGAGACGAGCGCGACATCAGTCTGGAGCGGCGCCTCTGCCAGCAGTTCGACACCCGGTTCGTCCACGGCCAGCGGCGACGCCTCCCGGATGGTCTCGCGTTCACCCGTCTCGGGGTCGAACCGCCAGACACCGACGGCGTCGGGGAGACGGTTTAGATGTGCGCCCGTGACGTAACTCTCGGTGGCGAGCCACACCTCGTCAAACAGGCCGAGCGCAGCGTCGAACCGGAGTTGGTGTTCGAGGTCGCCGGGGGTGCCCAAATCCGGTTTGTTCTCGATGCCGACCAGTTCCCCGACCCAGTTGGGGTAGCGCACCGTTTGGCGGACGTAGGTGCGGCCGCCGCGGCGCTCGCGCTTCAGGAACCCGGCGTCGACCGCCCAGTCCACGACGCTCTCGGCGTGGTCCGGGCTACAGTCGAAAGCGTCNCCGACGGGGACCGCCTCGCCGACACCCACACCTGCCTCGATGGCGAGCCCGGGGATTNGGCTNCTTGTGATGGCTGCGCGCTCCTCGAGGCCATCGCTGGGCACGACGCCCACCACGTCCATGACCCGTGATCCCGGGCGCTCGACGGCGGCGCCGAGCTGGCGGCCGAGCACCCAGTCTGTCTCGCGCTCGAGTGTAGCACAGAGCGCGAGTTCGAAGGCGAACTCCACAGCGGCTCTGGGGGTCGAGCGAACTAAAGAACGTCTCTCCCGGTGGGTGGGCCAGGCGAATGATGAACTACCAGCGTGGGGGCTCTCGATAGCTGGTGATGAACCACCAGCGTGGGGGCTCTCGACAGCTGGTGATGAACCACCACCGGGTGAGAGGGGGAGAACAGCACCTTTATCAGTCGTTCGGGGCGAAATTCATGCAAGGATTCCTATTAGGAGGCAAATGGTGAGCGAGAACCCAACACAACCAGAGGTGAACATCGGACTGGTCGGTCACGTAGACCACGGCAAGACCACACTCGTGCAGGCGCTGAGTGGTTCGTGGACCGACAAGCACAGCGAGGAGATGAAGCGCGGAATCTCCATCAGACTGGGCTATGCCGACACGACGCTGCGGCGCTGCCCCGACGAGGAGGCGCCGGAGTGTTACACGGTGAAGGAAACGTGCGATGAACACGACGTCGATACCGAGCCCGTGCGCACGGTGTCGTTCGTCGACGCGCCGGGCCACGAGACGCTGATGGCGACGATGCTCTCGGGTGCGGCGATCATGGACGGCGCGGTGCTGGTCGTGAGCGCCACCGAGGACGTGCCCCAGGCACAGACCGAGGAGCATCTGATGGCGCTCGACATCATCGGCATCGAGAACGTTGTCATCGCCCAGAACAAGGTCGACTTGGTCGACAAGGAGCGGGCGATGGACAACTACGAGCAGATTCAGGAGTTCGTCAAGGGCACCGTCGCGGAGGACGCGCNGGTGGTCCCCATCAGCGCCCAGCAGGAGGTCAACATCGACCTGCTCATCGACGCGCTGGAGACCGAAATCCCGACGCCGGACCGGGACCCGGACGACGACTCCCGGATGTTCGTGGCACGCAGCTTCGACATCAACAGGCCGGGGACGACCGCCGACTCGCTGCTCGGCGGCGTCNTCGGTGGCTCCCTCGTGCAGGGGACACTCTCCACGGACGATGAACTCGAAATCCGCCCCGGCCGCGAGGTCGACGAGGGTGGCCAGAGCGAGTGGCAGCCGATGGAGACGACCGTTCGCTCCATCCAAGCCGGTGGCCACCCCGTGGAGGATGCCTCCCCGGGTGGGCTGCTCGGTGTCGGGACGGGGCTCGACCCCTCCATACACCAAAGGTGACGCGCTCGCTGGCCAGGTAGCCGGCGAGCCCGGCACCCTGCCGCCGACGCTCGAAGGGTTCGAGATGGACGTCGATCTCCTCGACCGCGTCGTCGGCGAAGGCGAGGAGGTCGAGGAGATTTCGACGGGCGAGCCGCTCATGCTCACCGTTGGCACCGCAACCACCGTCGGCGCCGTGACGAGCGCGCGATCCGGCGAGTGTGAGGTGTCGCTCAAGCGGCCCGTCTGTGCGGACCCCGGCGCAAAGATCGCCATCAACCGCCGCGTCGGTGCGCGGTGGCGGCTCATCGGGATTGGGACGCTGAAGGAGTAAGGAATGACGACGACGGCGGTGCTTGACACCAACGCGCTGATGATGCCGGTCGAACTCGACGTGCGCGTGTTCGACGAACTCGACCGACTGCTCGGCGCGTACGAGTCAGTCACACCGCGTGCGGTCCTGCTGGAGTTGGAGAAACTCCAGGCGGGCAACGGGGCCGAAGCCACCGCTGCCTCGGTGGGTCGGGACCTGGCGGACCGCTGCACCGTCGTCGAGACCGAGGAACCGTACGCTGACGACGCCGTGGCTGAAGTCGCGGAAGCGACAGACGGTGCGGTCTACGTCGTCACGAACGACAAACCACTGCGTGACCGCCTGCTCACCGCGGGCGTGGACGTAATCGGTTTAAGGGGGCGGAACACACTGGCGATAACTAACCACTAAGCATGTACAAACGGGTACGACTCAAGGACACGGTCGAGGTGCCGCCGCGGAACCTGGCCGACGTGACGGAAGAGCGGGTGCAAGCCTTGCTCCAGGACAAGCTCGAAGGACGGATGGACGAGGACGTTGGGAGCGTCGTCAGTGTCGTCAAAATCCACGACATCGGCGACGGCGCAGTGCTGCCCAACCGCCCCGGCGTCTACTACGAGGCGGATTTCGACGCCATCACCTACGACCCAGATATGCAGGAGGTCGTCGACGGCACGGTCGTCGAAGTGGTGGAGTTCGGTGCCTTCGTTGGGATCGGCCCCATCGACGGCCTGCTTCACGTCTCCCAGATTTCGGACGAGTATCTCGCCTACGACGGCGAGAACCAACAGCTCTCCTCATCGGAGTCCAGCGACACGCTGGGGGTCGACGACGCGGTGCGGGTCCGCATCGTCACCAAGAGCATCGACGAACGCAACCCACGAGACTCCAAGATCGGTCTCACGGCCAAACAGCCCGGGCTGGGCAAACACGAGTGGCTAGCCAACGAGTACGAGGCCCGCCACGAGGACGAGGCCCCCGCGGGGGGTGACTGATGGCCGACCCCCGTCTGGCCTGCCGGGAGTGCCACTACGTCAACGACCCCGACAGCCAGAGCTGTGACTACTGTGGCTCCTCCAGCCTGACCGAGGACTGGGCGGGNTANGTCATCATCACTCACCCCGAAGAGAGCGAGGTGGCCAACGAGATGGAAGTCACCGAGCCGGGGAGCTACGCGCTGAAAGTCAGATAAGTGCTGACGCTGCCGCCCGAACTCCGCGACGAGCTGAAAGCGCCGTTCGGGCCGCTGTACACCGATACCGAGACCCTTCTCTCTGAATCTGGTCGGCCCATCATCGCCGTCGGCGACGTGGTTACCTATCACCTCCGGATGGCGGGCCACGAGCCCCACGTCGCCGTCGTCGACGGCCGGACCAAGCGCGAGCGGGTGACCGACGAAATCCGGGACGCAGTTGACGCTGCTGGTGGGCGACGTGTGGAGATACGCAACGAACCGGCGGAGCTCTCACGAGACCTGTTGGTCGCACTTCGGGATGCCATCGACCACGAGGAGAGCTCCCTCCTGCTCGTCGAGGGCGAGGAGGACCTCGCGACGCTGCCGGCTGTGTTGGCGGCGCCGCTCGGGGCGACGGTGGTGTATGGCCAGCCTGACGAGGGGATGGTCGCGATTCCCGTTACTGAGGAGACCCGAGCGGCGATGCGGGAGCTGCTGGCGAAGTTCGATGGGGATGCGGATGCGGCGATGGCGACGTTGGGTGTGTGAGTTTTCGAGTTCGGCCCGTCGAAAAGGTACCAGCAGCTCCGCTGAGAGAAGCGGACTACCCGCTCGGCGTCCCCTCAGAGTCGCGCTTCACGTCGGAAGAGACGGCGGCTTCGATGCCAGCGAACAGCCCATAGACGCCAACAGCAACGCCGGCGAGGGACAGTGCACTCCCGCCGAGTTCGAGACCGAACCCCGCAGTCCCCGTGGCGAGTGCGCGACCGAGTTGGAAGAGGGCAACCCCGAGGACCACTTTCGCTACCGCAGAAATATCGGGCATGGGTGTACGCTGAGAGCGACTATTGAACTAATTTTCGGGTAATACGTTTCAGAAGATTGAACGTACAAATCCAAGAACGGATTGCGTTTCAGGCGTTTCGGAGTCCGTACTGTAGTGACCGCAACAGCGACAACACCGCGGAGTTCCCTCGACCTTGGAGGACCTGCACAGCACCGCGATGGTCTTCCCCGCATCCTCCCCACGCAGTCGCCGTCTTGGCGACCGCGAGCGTCCACCGCTACCGAGGCTGTGGGCGCGAAGCGAGCGCCGCAGCGGCGGCGCCTCAGCGCGAGGGATGAGCGAGGCGAAGCCGAGTGAATCGGTTGGGGAGGCCTGAGGGCTGTGCGGTGGGTGGGAATTTGAAAGGGGCTGCCTGCTCGGGGAAGGCGGGCGACGTTCTCGCGTTAGCGAAGCGAACGAGAAGCAGCGAGAGCCGCAGCCTCTCGCCAGCCAAGCACCGCAGGAGGGAGCGGAGCGACCGACGAGGAGCGCAGCGAGCCCCCCGAGCAGGCAGGGGCTTTCACAGTGTTGCTCCCCCTAGCTGAAAACAACGTTTCCCAGTACCTTCCCGCACGGTCAATCCACAACCCAAACCTCAATCCGAATCCCCACAAAATCACGCCGACACGGAACGTCGGCCCTTCGAAATCCTTTTGCCTATTTCCGGCGCATCTACGCACAACTGACCATGGAGATCGAAATCATCAGCGAGAACGAGAACCCGATGCTGCACCGTACCGACGTTCGATTCGGCCTGACCCACGACGAGGCCACGCCCTCGCGCCTGCAGGTCCGTGACAGTCTCGCCGCCAAACTCGACAAGGACTCCGACGAGGTCGTCGTGCGCAAGCTCGACACCAAGTTCGGCATGCGCGAGACCGTCGGCGACGCGAAAGTGTACGAGTCGCCCGACGACGCCCGCGACGTCGAGCAGGACCACATGCTCAAGCGCAACAAAATCGAGGCGGCCGAAGACGACGACGACGAAACCGACGAAGAGTAACGCCGAATGCGAGTCCTGGGTGTCGAGGGGACGGCTTGGTGTGCGAGCGCAGCCGTCCACGACACCGCGACCGACGACACCGTCATCGAATCAGACGCCTACCAACCCGAGAGCGGCGGCATTCACCCGCGTGAGGCCGCCGAACACATGGGCGACGCCATCCCACGCGTCGTCGAGACGGCGGTGGAGTACGCCGAGGCAGCGGGAGGAATCGACGCCGTCGCCTTCTCACGCGGACCGGGCCTCGGCCCTTGCTTGCGCATCGCGGCTACCGCTGCGCGGGCGCTGGCTGGCACGCTCGACGTGCCGCTCGTCGGCGTCAACCACATGGTGGCCCACCTGGAGATCGGGCGCCACACCGCCGGCTTCGACTCGCCGGTCTGTCTGAACGCCTCCGGCGCGAACGCCCATCTGCTTGGCTATCACGACGGCCGCTATCGCGTGCTCGGGGAGACGATGGACACCGGCGTGGGCAACGCCATCGACAAATTCACGCGCCACGTCGGCTGGAGCCACCCCGGCGGGCCGAAAGTCGAGGCGGCCGCAAAAGACGGCGAGTACACCGAACTTCCCTACGTCGTGAAGGGGATGGAGTTCTCCTTCTCGGGAGTTATGAGCGCCGCAAAGCAGGCCGTCGACGACGGCATCTCCGCGAGCGAAGCGAGCGGAGGCTCGTCGGAGCAGCGCTCCGACGGTGTGCCAATCGAGGACGTCTGTGTCGGCCTGCAGGAGCACATTTTCGCGATGCTGACTGAAGTCAGCGAGCGGGCGCTCTCGCTCACCGGGAGCGACGAACTCGTCCTGGGCGGCGGCGTCGGGCAGAACGACCGCCTGCGAGAGATGCTCGCCTCGATGTGCGAAGAGCGCGGCGCTGAGTTCCACGCCCCAGAGCCGCGATTCCTGCGGGACAACGCCGGCATGATTGCTGTGCTCGGCGCGAAGATGGCCCAGGCCGGCGATACCCTCGAAATCAGCGAGAGCGCAGTTGACCCGAACTTCCGACCCGACGAGGTGCCAGTGACCTGGCGGTCTGGTGAGTCCGTCGCCGTCGCTCCAGAGACAGGACAAAGCGGCCCCCAGCACGGTGCGGAAGCAGTCGTCGATATCGGCGACGAGACGGTCGTGAAGCGCCGACTTCCCAAAGCCTACCGACACAGGAAACTGGACACGAAACTGCGGCGGGACCGGACCGTGCTCGAAGCACGACTGCTACGCGAAGCGCGCTCACAGGGCGTGCCGACGCCGCTGGTCCACGACGTCGACGTTCCCGAGGCGACACTGCGGCTTCAGCGAGTCGGAGACTGTGACCTCGCTGAGGCGCTCTCACCCGAGCGAGCGCGGACAGTTGGGGAGTATCTCGCCCGTCTCCACGGCGCGGGGCTGGTCCACGGCGACCCAACGACGCGGAACGTCAGGGTCGGGCCGGACCGACTGTTCCTCATCGATTTCGGGCTCGGCTATCACTCTGGCCACCCAGAGGACCACGCGATGGACCTCCACGTGTTCGAGGGCTCCGTGGCAGGCACGGCAGCGGAGCCGGAGTCCCTGATTCGGGCGTTCGAGGACGGGTACGAAGCCGCGATTGGACCTGCCGACGACGAGGCGGAGACGGCGCTGTCGCGGTTGGCCGAGGTTCGGGGCCGCGGACGCTACCAGTAGCCGTCACGCGGTGAAAAACGATTTATCCGCGCCGCTCAACCTACCAGTATGGCCAAAGACAAACGCAAGCCTCAGTCCGGCGAGCTGTTCGGCGTTCCGTACAACTTTGACCGCCCGAGCGTCGGGCGAATGCTCTCATCGTACTGGCAGCCTGACGAGGGGATGCTGGTGAAGAAGCCGTTCGGCGTCGGCTATACGCTCAACCTCGCGAACTGGCGCTCGTGGCTCGTGCTGCTGGTCGCNGGCGGCCTGCTCTGGCAAGAGAGCCAGAACGAGTTCGTCGAGGACGAAAGCGACGAGGAGCCGGTCGAAGTCATCGTGGACGACGACTGAGCCGGTCGGCGAAGCTGACCGCGGAACCACACCCTTCTTTCCCGAACCACCCCGAGCACCGGTAGATGCTGCGTTACGTCACAACCAACCCCGGGAAGGTGCACGAGGCCGAGGAGTATCTCGGTGAGGGGATCGAACAGCTCGACTACGACTACACTGAGATTCAGAGCGACGACATGGGCGAAATCGCGGCCCGCGGCGCGCGCGAGGCCTACCGCCACGCCGGCGAGCCGACGCTGGTCGACGATGCCGGCCTGTTCGTGCGCGCGCTGGATGGCTTCCCCGGCCCGTACTCCTCCTACGTCGAGGACACCATCGGCGTCGAGCGGACCTGGGCACTCGCAAGCGAAGAATCGGACCGCCGCGGCTCGTTCCGCTGTGTGCTGGCGTACTGCGACGGCGAGGGGTTCGAGGCCTCGCCCGACCCCATCGACAGCGACGACCGCGTCGCCGCCGCCGCGGCGGGCCCCGACGCCGACGAGGACGCAGAAGCACTCCCGGTGAAACTGTTTGCGGGTCGCGTTCGCGGGGAGTTGGTCGAGCCACGAGGCGAAGGCGGTTTTGGCTTCGACCCCATCTTCGAACACGACGGGACGACGTTCGCCGAGATGAGCGCGGACGAGAAGAACGCCATCTCCCACCGTGGGCGGGCGTTGGCCAAGTTCGCGGAGTGGCANGCCGAGCGCTAGCGAACAGCGCGAGGCTGTGGCACGCCGAGCGCTAGCGAACAGCGCGAGGCTGGCACGCCAAGTGGTTGATGGTTGGCAGGGTAGTGAGTTCGCCCTTTTAGGCGAACTTGTTCTAAGTTCGGCTATAAATGCGAACATGTGCGGTGGGGAAAACACTGATAAAGTTAGCCAATAACACCGAACGTAGTGTTGATTCGGGAAATGGGGCGAACCAATGACTGAGGACGTGGACGACCAAATATATGTCTCACTGATTGGGGATATTCGTGGTTCCCGGGAGTTAGACGACCGTAACGAGGTTCAAACGACGTTTAAGGAGATTGTTAGTTCCCTCAACGAACAAATCCCGGCTGATTCGATCGCTTCGCAGTTCACCGTGACGACCGGCGACGAGTTTCAGGCGCTCCTGACCGATGCCGCCGATGCTGTCGACGCCGCGGTCACGGCGAGCAACCGGTTCCACCCTGCGAGACTTCGATTCGGAATCGGGAGCGGAGAACTGGATACTGAACTCAATCCAAACCAGGCGATCGGTATGGATGGCCCCTGTTTCCACCGGGCTCGAGAAGCAATCAATTCGGCTGAACAGGATGCTGCGTGGCTCCGTGTGGCAGGGTGGCCGAACAAGGTGGACAGTCACGTCAACTCGATAACCGACCTGGTGCAGTGTGTGCGCGAAGACTGGACGGACCGACAGACGCAGTTCGCGGTCGCACTTGAGGAAGAAGGGTCCCAGAAACGTGTCACCGAGCGGTACGAGGTCTCGAAATCGACCGTGAGTGAATCACTCAGCGCGGCACACGTCCACGAAGTACGGGGTGCCGAGACCACAATTGCAGACGTATTACAAGAGAGCTTGGGAGGTAAGAGTCGATGAGTGGTTTGTTGACCGCTCTCGGTCCGGACGGTACTGCCCTCGCGTTGCTCCTCCTGGGACACGTTCTCGGCGACTTTACATTCCAGACGGATGCGATGGCAAAGACCAAGCATCGAATGGGTCCGCTGCTTTCGCACGTCGGTGTCGTGTTCGGCGTCCACGTTGTGGCGTTCCTTCCGCTGGTAACACTCAGACAGTGGCCGTCCTCGCGTTCGTCGGTGTCCTCCATTTTGTCATCGACGTCATCTCGGCTCGGGTACGGCACGGAAGGGACGAGTCAGTTCACCTGTTCCTGGGCGATCAGCTCGCCCACGTCCTTGCGCTCTTGCTTGCATGGTCCCTCATTGACCCGACAGGGTGGGCGAACGCATCGGTGGTGGCCGCTTTCGGTGGCCTGATTAGCCTTCCCTGGCCGGAGATAACCACTGGTGCCGTGTATCTCTCCGCGTTCGCCTTCGCGCACGAAGGCGGGAATACGATTGTCGCTGGTGTGCTCCCAGCGGAGGAACCCGAGTCCGATGGGGAGGATTTAGAGGTGGGTTCGCTCATTGGGAGCCTCGAACGGTGGATCATTCTCCTACTCGGCATCGCGGGCCTTTGGGAAGCAGTCGCGCTCGTGGTCGCTGCGAAATCGATTGCCCGGTTCGAGGAACTCAAGAAACAAGCGTTTGCCGAGTACTTCCTCGTGGGGACCTTGACCAGCGTGCTGGTGGCATTCGTCCTTGTCCTTCTCGTCTCGCTCCTGGTCTAAGGAGCGGTCAGACAGCTCCATTCGGTCGAATATCCCATACAGACGTTTTCACATGGCCCTGTGGAAGCCGGCCTATGCACAGCCGCCTGCCGAGGAGAGCGACATCCGACTCTCGTCGACGACCGCTGGAGGAGTCTCAGACTCGGGGGTCGCGGTCCGGACCGGGGTACTCCCCTCCGACGACCTCCGGGTAGAGTTTCGCCGGGTCGAACAGTCGTGCGAACGCGTCGGGTGTGCGGACCGCCGTCTCCACGCGGTCCCGAACCATCGTGTTGCCCGTCGCACTCGTGAGCCGTTCGTCGAACGAGAGGATATGCATCGCGCCGCCGTAGTGGGCCGACGCCAGCGCTGGGTGGTCGCCGGCCGGCTGCTCGACCGGTTCTCTGAGGCCCTCGATGCGTTCGCGCCAGTCCGCCGCGAGGTCGGCGTCGGCGAGCCGCTCGATGACGGCCTGTGCATCGTCCAGTAGTGGGTCGCTGGCGACGAGCGTAAGCCAAGTGTTGCGCCGGAGGTGGTCCACACACTCCCGGGCAGGACCGTCGAGAAACAGGTCCGCAGCGAGGACATCGCTGTCAGCGACGATCCGGCCGGGGGAGGGGGTCAGTCACCATCATCACCGCGGACCTCGGCGAGCGTCTCAGTGACGGCCTCCTCGTCAGTGTCGAACGCTTCCCCGCGGGCGAACAGCGACTCCCAGCTCTCAGGCATGGCCGAACCGTCGGCCGGCAGCGGTTTGCTTGTTGTGGGTCGCTCGCGAGCGGCGCTGTGGTTATATCCCCAGACCGCTTACCGCTCTGTCTATGATGGCCACGACACACGCAGTCGCAGGGCTGCTGTTGGCGTTGCCTGTCGCGCTTGTGGCGCCGGAGTTCGGCTTCGTCGCCGCCGTCGCCGCGCTCGCAGGCGGCGTGTTCCCGGACGTCGACATGCCCGGCGCCCACCGCCGGACGCTCCACTTTCCGATCTACTACAGCGTGGCGGCGGTGTCAGCGGGAGCGGTCGCGCTGCTCGCACCCGCGGCATGGACCATCGCCGCTGCGTTTTTCATCGCTGCCGCAGCGCTCCACTCGCTGAGCGACGTGCTCGGCGGCGGGCTCGAGCTTCGCCCGTGGGAAGCGACCTCCGAGCGCGCAGTCTACAGCCACTACCACCGGCGGTGGTGGCGGCCGCGACGAGTGATCCGCTACGACGGCGCGCCGGAGGACGCCGTGCTCGGCCTCCTGCTCGCGGTGCCGTCGGTGATGGTCTACGAGGGAGCTATCGAACTGTTCGTCCTCGGCGCCGTTGCGCTGGGGGTGGTCTACGCGGCGATCCGGCGCCCGATGGTCGAGTGGACCCAACGCCTCGTCGACCGGCTCCCACCCGAGTTGCTGGATTGGCTTCCCGATCAGCTCGTCGAGGATTTCCGGTAGGTGCGACGCGTTTTTGCGCTGCAGCGCCCTAGATCGGGTATGGACACGGTCGACCTCGACGCAGCGTTCGACTCCTTCGACGAGACGTGGTCGCCGCGACTGGCGGCGACGCTCAACGGCCAGGTGCTGAAAGTCGCCAAGCTCGAGGGCTCGTTCGTCTGGCATAGCCACCCCGACGCCGACGAGCTGTTCTGGGTCGTCGACGGCGAGCTCACGCTGGAGCTCCGTGACGAGCCGGACAAGCAGCTCTCGGCCGGCGAACTGGGCATCGTGCCCGCGGGCGTCGAGCACAGGCCGGTGTCGGAGGGGGGAGCGAACGTGGTGCTGTTCGAGCCAGCAGGGACCGAGAACACCGGCGATGCCGACGCCGAGGAGCGCAAAAGCGAGGTGCTGGAGCTGGAGACGGTGTCTCGAGGGGCGGTGGAGTAGCGTCACCGACGGAGCCAAGCGAGCACCGGAAGGGGCTGCCGGCATGGCACGACTGGCAATCCCCGAAAGGGACGAGACCGATGCCATCGCCGACTGCGTCGAACTCGGATCACGGTCGTCCCCACACCATTCACGACCAGACTGAGTATGCACATCCTGTAGCCCTGTTTTCAACTTGCGTCAGTCGCACAGAACTGGAGCCGTCGTCCCGCTGGCTGCTAGCGGTAGCCATCTCCAAACGGCCTGCACTCAACTCCGACGAACAGCAGCCAGTTCGGTTCGGTAGCGACGGTTCGACGATATCGCCGTACACGCCCTATAACGATAGGCAAAGAGGGCGAACGTACGACTCATGATGCCGCTCAGCCAACCCCTGCAGGCGGAATCGATCCCCGAGACAATCGACCAGACCATCGCCGACGTGATCGCGTACCTCCCAACCCTGGTGGCTGCGATCGTCATTTTGGTGGTCGGGTGGATCATCGGCCGAATCCTGGGTGGGCTCGTCACTCGAGGCGTTCGGCACCTCGGTATCGACCGGTACTCGGCGGGGACGTCCGTGGAAGATGTCGGCGGTGAGGACAGCATCGCCCGCGGGCTCGGCAAACTGGTGGCGTACTACGTCTACTTCGTGGCGATCGTCGCGGCCGCGGACGTGCTCGAAATCGAGCTACTAACCGACCTGCTCTCGGACCTCGGCGCGTATCTCCCGGTGCTCCTCGGCGCGCTCATCGTCCTCGTGGTCGGGTTCGTCGTCGGTCGGTTCATCGGTGAGCTCGTTGCCGACCTCGTCGGCGGATTCAACATCGGCCGGCACTTCCGCGGTACGCCGCTCGAATCCATCGGTGACCAGGAGGGCGAGTTCGGCCGCATTGTCGGTATCGCCGCCGCCTACTACATCTACCTCATCACGCTACTGGCGGTCGCCGATATCCTGAACGTGGACGAGCTGTCGACGTTCCTCGACGAGCTCGTCGCCTACCTCCCCGCACTCGTCGGCGGCCTGCTCGTCCTCCTTGTGGGCATCTGGGTGGCCGAGCGTGTCGGGGATACGGTCGCTGCCAGCGGAGACTCCCAGGCCACCCACATCGGCGCCATCGTCGTCAAGGTGTTCATCTACTACCTCGCGGCGACGATCGCGCTGTCGACGATCGGCTTCGAGATCGCGCTGCTGACGACCCTGTTCACCGGCTTCGTCGTGGCCTTCTTCGGCGCGCTCGCGCTGGCACTCGCGATCGGCATCGGCCTCGCCGTCGGCTTCGGCGCCCAGGACTACGTCCACGACAACATCGACGGCTGGATGGGCACGGCGAAGCGGTCCGTTGAAGAGGATGATGAGGGGTACGATCCGGACCCGTGACTAAACGCCGTCCGGGGCCATCCCTCAGGAATGAGCTGTGACGACGAGGAGTGAGTCACACGAGATGAGACGACTCAGATGCCCTGAACCCGAGAAATAGGTGGATGATGGCGTTGGGCCGATCCTTCAGTCTCGTTTCTCGCGGATCCACGATATCGGCGAGGATGGTTTAGGATGGTCGAGACAATGCGTAGAAGGCTTGAAACGCTTCAAGCCTAGGCCGGGATTTGAACCCGGGCTCTCGTCCTTACCAAGGACGCGCTTTACCGCTAAGCTACCCAGGCGCGCAAGCCATTGTACTGCGGATTCATCTTTAGGGGTTTCGATTCGCGGCCGGCTCAGGGGTCCGTTCCCGCGCTCCGAGGGGGCGATCCGACCAGCCCGTCGGAGAACGTCGCCAGTCGGTCATGGGTGCCGGCGCCGAGTAGGTCACCGGCGACCGGAAGCGCACCCTCGTAGCCGCGAGCGAGATCCTCGGCGTAGGCGAGCAACGCATCGGACGTCGTCCCGTCGACGGCGTCGACGCCGGTGACGACCGCGAGTTCGAACACGTCCGCCTCCAAGTTGCGGTCGCGGTCGGGGTCAGTGTGACCCTCGCGGGTGGTCTGGTCGCGGCCGAACGCCCGGACCACCTCAACCGCGCGCTCGGCGGCCGCGGTCCGGGCAAGCAGGTAGAACCCACGGGAGACGAGCACGTCGGCCGCGACCACGTCGATATCGGCGTCGATATCGTCTTCATCGGTGTGGGCCCACGGCTCGTCGTGAGCCAGTCGTCGCGTGAGCGCGAGGCCTTCGTAGATGAGTTGCACGCCTGCAGCCTGCTCGTCGAAGGCTGCGACGTCCACGTCGTGAGAAAACGCACGGGCGCTCAGCAGCGTCAAGGCACCCGGGGTCATCGACGCCGTTGCCAGCCGCTCGTCGAGTGTCTGCCGGAGGGGCTCGGGCTCGATATCGCTCAGCGCTTCCCGCGCGGAGCGGCGGGCCAACACGGCGTCGTCCATCACTCAGTGGTAGTCGGGGCGGAGCCAAATGCCTTTGGAAACCGCCCCTCGAAACCGGGCGCAACGGGCCAGAGCCGCCGGTTCGTCCCGGGAGATGGGACCGCAAGAGAGCGAAGGGTTATGGGCGTCCCGCTCGCCAGAGTTGGATATGGTCGAGTGTGAGTACTGCGGGGACACTTTCGAGACTGAGGCGGCCCACCTCNAGCACCTCGGGGAGCACCACGCAGGGGAACTCGGTCGCATCGACGAGCGCCGCGTCGCCGCTGCCACCGGTGCCGACGAAGAGCGCCTCCCGGTCATGGGTCTGGCTGGCGGTGCCGCAGTACTGGTCGTCGCTGTCGTCGCCATCTGGTTCCTCTTCTTGAGTGGCTCCGGCGGNGGGAGTGACGCGACAGGAGTCGAAGGCGAACCGCTCCCCGAGAGCGGTGACGATGAGTGGATTTCGCAGGTCGAGACGTTCGAATCCGAGGGGCTCCAACACGCCGAGCAGGGCAGCCAGATCGACTACGCCCAGCGCCCGCCGCTCTCGGGCGACCACTGGGGCCGGGCGATTTCGGCCGGCTTCTACGCCGAGACGCCAGAACTCCCGCCGCTGGTCCACACGCTCGAACACGGCGCGGTCGTGATATACTACGATGCCGACGCGCTATCGCCCGACGCGGAAGCGAGCCTGAAGGCCTGGGCCGCCACCCACGACGGGACCTGGGCAAGCATCCTCGCTGTCCCCAACCCCAACGAGGACCCGAAGGGTGAGTACGTGCTGACGGCGTGGACACACCGGCTGGTCATCGACGAGTACGACGCGGAGGCGGTTCGAGCGTTCGCTGCGGAGTATATCGGCCGTGGTCCGGAGAACCCGGTTCGGTAGCGATTCGGGAGTGGTTCTGTCGCTTTTTCGCCGACTTAGACGTTCAGCTCGGGCGCCGGCGGCATGGAGCGCTTGTGGTCGCTCCCCTCGACCAGTTCGACCACCCTGTCGACGTGCGCCTCGGTGACGCCGTCGAGGTAGCGGACCGTCGCCGATTTCGAGAGGCGGCCGTCGATGTGGAGCGCGAGCACCGCGTCGAGGTGGTCGTAGTTCATCCCCATCTCTTCAGCATCTGTTTGCCCCGCCCACATCTCGGCGGTGGGGGTCTGCATCACCAGTTCATGGGGGACGCCAACGTGGCCGGCCAGCTGGCGGACCTGCTGCTTGTAGAGGTCGCCGATTGGGTTGCAGTCGACGGCCTGGTCGCCGTACTTGGTGAAGTAGCCCGTCATCGCCTCGCTGCGGTTGCCGGTGCCGAGGACGATGCGGTTCTCTGTGTTAGCGACGTAGTAGTTCAGGACCGCACGCGTGCGAACGCGGACGTTGCCCGCGGCGGTGTGGTCGTCGACGCCCTCCGGAAACACGGAATCGAACTGCTCGGCGATGGGCTCGACCTCGACGACGTCGTACTCGATTTCCAGTGATTTCGCGACTCGCTCGGCGTCACTCATCAGCGATTCGTCGCTCACCCGAGCGGGCATTGTGAGGCCGTGGAGACCATCCTCGCCCAGCGCCTCGAGGGCAAGATAGGCAGTGAGCGTCGAGTCGATCCCCCCAGAGAGGCCAATCACTGCCCCGTCGGCGCCGGCGGCGTCGACGGTCTCCTGAATGAAGGAGACGAGACGGTCGTGAACGGTTTCGAGTTCGTCCTGTGAAAAGCGGATATCCAGCGGTGCGTTCTCTGTGAGCACGTTTTCGGGCATGGCCGAGGGTTTGGCCGGAGGGCAGAAATAGCCACTCCCCGCGGCGTCTGGGTGGAGGCTGCCGGTTCTGGCCACAGGGTGGCTCGTTCCGAAACCGACTTACCGAAGGCGGGTGTTTTCAAAAGCACGAGCGCTGTTGGTCCCCACCGAGGTACGGGGTGGGAGCCACGCGCGAGAACGACGTGAACGCGCTGTTGGTCCAGTGGCAGGACAGTAGCTTCCCAAGCTACAGGCCCGGGTTCAATTCCCGGACGGCGCATTTCTGCCGAGCGAAGCGAGGCGAAATCGCCAACGGGAATTGAATCACGCGAGACGAGCAATGCGAGTCTCGCAATCGGGTTCGATTCCCGGACGGCGCACTCCTTCCCTACGGTCAGTCGTGCGCCGTCCGTAGTCTCACTCGCTGCGTCGCCGGCTGCAAGCGGAACCACAGGTTCCGCCCTGCTCGCGAGACTCCCGGACGGCGCATGGTTATCTCGAACGCCAGTGAAAGGCATCAACATAGTTTAAGCTTCGGGAGTCGGCCTGCCACCGCCGTGTGGCTTCAGGGTAGCATGTTGGCTCTTCCCCCTCCCTACTCGTTCCTCCGTGCGACAGAGCGTCGCAGTTCCGACACTAGTTGAGGAAGGAGCGCCGCTTTGGATTACGCTGAACACTACCTCCGGCCGGCGTACGGAGCTCCGGCAACGATACTCCAAGAATCAAACTCTTCAGATTTTCTTGGCTAACAGACGATTATACGGATACGGCTCTGTTGAAACCCTCCGTTGCTGATAGTTTGTTGAGGCCGTGCTGAATACAGAGCGCGAATCGGTCACTAGCCAGTTGTCATCTAACGAGGTGAATGAGTGATATCATCCCACGACTGCAATCGTGGGTTTTTCTCACCTAATCTGTATAATAAAGACCGGAATCGAACATGCAAGCAAGTACGTACTTCCAACTATTCCCTGTCTCAATAGGGTGAACCTCCGCTGTGGCTCAGTCCTCGCTGTTGCTGTCTGCGTCCCACTTCAACCGGACCTCATGAGTCATTCCTTCCTCGCTTTCTCGGGCCCATTCAGTGATGGAGATGGCGCCCCTCGGAGGGTTGCGCTCGACGACGGTTCCCTTACTTGTTGGCCGCATTCCCTCGGATCGGCCGGTGAGGTCCTCACGAAGCCGCCCGAGATGCGTCGCCATCTCGTCGGGGGTCATCTCAGTATTCAATACCGAAGACTCCTCCCGTTCGTCTGGGGGTGCGTCGGCATGGGCAAGCCCGACTGCGTTGACCGCCGCACCGAGCAACAGGATGACACCGCTGAAATATAGCCAGGTGACCAACAGGAGGATGCTCGCGATGAGACTCCCGCCGCTGCCGCTCAGGGAGACGTACACCTGGAACAGCACTTGCAGGATCGCCCAACCGACGGCCCCGACGATGGTCCCTGGAATCACTTCCCGTGGCGCCACCTCGATGTCCGGAAACAGGTAGTACATTGGGAAGAACGCGCCACAGAGACCGACGACCAGTAGCAGGGGGACCACGACCCCAATGAACGGGACTGACGAGAAGAATGCGACGACGGTGGTCGTGCCGACCATCGCGATGGCGCCCAGCATGAGGGTGAAAAGCACCACCAGACTCTTTTTGATCTGGCCGAGGAACGATCCCCGGGCGGTTGTCTCATAAATCTCCGAGAACGCCGTATCGAGCCCACGGAATACCTTGATCGACCCCCACGCAAAGGTGAGCAGCCCGATGAGAGAGGCACTGATCGTCGAGCCGCGACCGGCGTCGCGTTGCTCTTCGATCATCACCTCGATGACGCCACCGACCGACGGAGAGACGCTTTCGGTCGCCACCTCGATTATTTGCTGCTGTAGTTCGGGTGCGCCGAACACGGAGACTCCGAGGAGGAAGAACATAACCATTGGAACGAGTGAGACGAACGCGCTGTAGGCGATACTGCCGGCGAGAAACGTCCCATTCTTTTCACTGAAGACTCGCATAACGGTTTTCGCTCGCGAGACAACAGACTGAATGTCCATAGGTCACACAACGTATGCAAGTATTGTAATCCACGGGGGTTATACAACTCGGCCAGTGGAAAGAGACCAAGGCCCACTAACTGCATAAGCGAAACTATGAGCAACCCAAACTACAGAACGGCACGGTAACTCACAATCTGTGACCGAAACAATCACACACAGCAACTTGAACATCCCTCTTCAGATGGTTCTTTGGGGGGAGTCGTCGGAGTCGTCGGATTGCTCATACTGAACAGTAGAGCGGTATTCGTTATCCCAGCCATCATCACCATCGGTGGGGTCATCACGGATACAGCGGGTGCTGAATGTGTTGACCGTGTTGCTCATCAGTGTCGTAGTGTTCAGGCATGGTGTAGGTTCAAGAAGCTTCACGCTCATCCTCGGCGGTATTGCGCTCGCCGGTATGGCCGGGGCGCTACTGCTGCCAAAGCACGGCCGACTTCTCGGGTCCGCCATCGGGACGCTGACCTTCGGCCTTCTCGTCACACGATACGGACTGCACGGAGATCTGCTAATCGCCGTACTGCTCCTCTTTTTCGTATTTCTCTTCGCCTGAATGAGCGTCGAGGAATGGAACGCATGAGACGACTGCGAGAGAGCGTAGCCGCGTACGGTCGTGCGTTAGTCGTTTCCACGGCATCGAGCGACTCCGGTTTTAACCCACACTTCCCGAATACGTCTGAAAATGGGAACGAACTCCCCCTAGAGAGGTTCTAAAAAAGTAAGTACTGCAGCGGTGGCGCAGTCGCTGCTGTCGTAATCTCTGGAGGCGGGGCCGCACACCTGACTCGTCAAGAAGCCTTAGTTAATTAAGATTAGAAACAACATGAGAATCATGCCGAACGACCCGCGTACCCTGCTGCCCGCTATCGGAGGGCTACTGCTCGGCGCCGTGCTCACGGTGCTCGCCGGAATCGCCGGTGAATCAGTGGCTCTCGGCGGTGCCGTGCTCCTCGTCGTCGTCAGCGCAGGCGCGTTACTGGCGCGGTCTGTCGACGTTTCACCGCTGACGTACACGGTGCTACACATCGGCCCGCTTCTCCTCTGCAGCGTCTACCTCATCGGGGTGTTCGCGCTCTCCGGGGACTGGGCATTCTCGATAGTTGGCGTCACGCTGCTTGCGGTCGGTGTGGCGCACTTCCACAGCGGCCGGCCGGAGAGTGCGGTCGCCGGCGCGATCGGCATGCTGACGTACGGAATCTACGGCGTCGTGTGGGGATGCCACCGATATCACCATGGGGCTGGTGTTCACGCTGCTGTTCGGCTGGATGGCGCTCCGGTCCCCAGAGAAGTGAGTACTATTTCCGGAGATCGGAACAGACATGTTCCTGACTGCTAACTGAAAGAGGATGGACAACTCAAAGGAACCCTTGGACAGATGGCGGGAACAGCGGTACTCAGTCACACAGTTACTGCTGGGTACCGGCGTCGCTCTCTGGGGTGCCCTCCGCTTAGGCCCCGTAGTCTGGGTAGCCGGGGGCATCATCGCCGCCGGCGGCCTCGCCAAACTGATCGCTCCCCGTTTCGGCGCTTCCAAGCGAACGTTCACCGCGCTGAACGTCGGGCCGGTACTCCTGTTGGCCGGGTACTTCGCAGTCATCGCCGCCGTCACCGGAAGCTGGGGGCTCTCAATTCTCGCGGTCACGGTCGGCGGGATGGCGGTAGCAGTTCTGCTCCAGAACAACGGCGGGGGGGAGACCCTCCACGAGAGCATCGGCGTCGTGGGGTTCGGTACGTTCGCACTCACCTCCGCGATAGCGGGCGACATGGTGGTCGCTGCGGTGGGGCTGCTGTTCGTCGGTCTGAACGGGAAGAACCTGCTCGAACGCCGACGAGCAGGAAAATCGTAAGTGCCCTGAAGCTCAAATCGACTTTCCGAACTCCAACTCCGTCGTGTCGAACGGCGTGTCTGCAAACTCGTCGTCCCGCTCCTTGGCCCGCTGCTCCCACTCCTCGATAGTCCGTTCGATACGGGCCGCCAGCGCGTCAATCTCTTCATCGAGCCCCATCTACCGCGGTGGTTTCAGGTCCAGACACAAAGCGTGCTCGGGACCGGCCGGCGATTTCTTCCTCCTGCCGACCGAACAGCCACTGTGCACACAGTGTTCCACGTCTCCGACATCGACGCGTACCGCACCGCCGAGCCGAAAGTCCGGAACCTGCTGGGCGACGACAGCCTCGAAACCGACGAGGTTGCCGTCCTTGTCGACCGTCCCACGGTCATCGATGCGGCGGCACTCGACTGCAGTGAGACGACCGCGAAGCTAGTGGCGTTGGGCGCGACCGTGAAGCTCTGTTCGAACGCCGCCCGCGGCGCCGACGCAGTAGCGGGCGATTTCGGTGAGGGCGTCGAGTTCGTCTCCTCAGGTGTGGGCGAACTCACACGGCTGCAGAAGCAGGGCTGGGCGTATATCCGGCTTTAGTTGTCTGGCGTTGGCGCGTCCGGCGGCTGGAGGTCCCGCTGGAACTCGTCGAAGATCTCCAAATCCGCTGGCAGCTCGTACTCGATGCGGCGCGCCTCCTTGGTACGCTCCAGCCGGTCCTCGATGGGGTCGGCGACGGACTCCCAGCCAGGCTTGACCCGGACGGATTTGGCCGGCTGGCCGACCGCGACGTGGTGAGCCGGCACGTCGCCGTCGACGATGGCCTTCGCGCCGACGACCGAGTTCTCNCCCAGCTTAGAGCCCGCGCGCATGAGCGTGTCGTAGGTGAGGCGGGCGTCGTNCTCGAGGATGGTGTGGAAGATCTCGACTTCGGTCTGGTCGACGATGTCGTGGTCGTGGCTGAGCACCTGCGCGCCGTCGGAAATCGAGACCCGGTCCCCGATGGTGAGCTTCCCGCGGTCGTCCAGATGCACGTCGTCGTGGACCACGACGTTGTCCCCGACGGTGATGTTGTGGCCGTAGGTGAACGAGATACCCTTGAAGAAGCGGCAGTTCTCCCCTACCTCATCGAAGAGGTGTTCGGCGAGCATCGCGCGGAACCGCAGCGCGAACTCGACGTTGTCGGCCATCGGCGTCGCGTCGAACTGGCGCCAGAGCCACTGGAGGTGTTTCGAGCGCTGGAAGCGGTCCTCGTCCTTCTCGGCGTAGTACTCCGACTCAAGCGTGGCGTTACAAGGGTCGTAGCCCTGCAGGCGCACCCGTGTGGCGTTGCTCACGTCGCCGCCGGCCTGCCAGCGTTCGTAGGCGTCGCGGTCGCCGAACAGGTCCACAAGGGTNTCCTGTACCACGTCACAGGTGTCTTCCCCAGAGGAGAGGCGGTCATCGACCTCCGCGAGGAACGCGTCGACGCCCGCCTCAGCGTCGGGCGGCAACGAAGCGTGGCGTTTGGTCATACGCGGAAATGGGTTCGGCGAGACATATGGGTTCGGGTGTTCACACGGGATGCAGAACCGCGGCGGCACCGCCCCCCAGATCAGTCGTCAGNGAAGGCAAGGGAGGGTCTCGCGACGCGCTGAGGTACAACGCGAAATCCAGAGCGAACGGAGAGAAAAGCAGAGAGGGGAGAACGGTGAAATTCGTCGTGGNCTACGCCAGGAACACGTGCCGCGGCCGGTCGGCAAGCACGTCTCGGCCCCACTGGACGGTGTCGCGGAACGCCTCCGAACGGAAAAATCCCATCGCGTCCTCTTTCGAGCGCCACTGGCTGGCGATGAACATATCGTTCTCGTCCTCGCGGTTCATCATCAGGTCGGTCTCCTGGTGGCCGTCCATCTCCTCGAGCAGGTCGCCAATCGTGTCGAAGCGGTCGACGAAATCCTCCTGATGGTCTGGCTTGACGGTGTAGAACATCCCCATCGTCCCGAAGCCGGACTCCTCGCCCGCACGGGAGACAATACCCGGCAGATCCGCGAGGAAGCCGGCGGCCGTCTCGGCGGCGCTTGCGGTCTCCCAGATGCTGACGACGGCGACCCGGTCGGTGTAGGTCCCCTCGTAGACCGCGGTCTTGACGTGGCTGCCGTAGTGTTCGAAATTGCCCCGGAGGCCGTCGACCTCCTCGGCCACCTCGTCGGGGTTGGCCTCGCTGTAGAGCACCGTCGCGTAGACGTCCTCGCCGTGAGGCTTGCCAGCGTAGATGTCGAGGTCCTCNAGTTCGCCGCGGATGCTCTCCTCGTCNGNCTCGTCCGATTCGTCGTCGCCGTGGTGGCCGTCCTCACCGTCGTGGTGTCCGTCGCCTCCATGGCCGCCCCCACCGTGGTCGCCGCTACCGTGATGCTCGCCCTCATGATGGTGGCTGGCCTCCTCGCCCGTCGGGACCGTCTCGCCACGCAGGTACGCGCCGAGGTCCGTCGGCGGGAACCGGCGGCCGATGTAGAACGAGCCGAACTCGCCGTACTTCGAGGTGGCGTCGTCGAACCGGAGTTCGTAGACGATATCCTTGATGTCGACGGCGTCAGCCGCAAAGAGGGTGACCCCCCACTCCCAGTCGTCGAGGCCCAGCGCCGAGGAGATGATCTGGTCGACCTTCCCGCCCCACTTGCGAGCGGTGGTTCCGTGGCCCTTCATCAGTTCGGCGCGCTCGTCGAAGGGGAGGTCGTACCAGTTGACCGTCTCGCCGCGACGCTTGTTCATCGGGTAGAAGCAAACGTACTCATCTGCGGGGAGTTCGGGCTTGATTTTCCCCTCGATGTAGGAGACCAGCCCCTCGTCGACTTCCTCGTCCTCATCGAAGTAGGCGTCCGAGACGTAGCCCGAGACTTCGGTGACGGAGACGAACGAGTCAGTTTGGTCGGTGAAACGACCGAGTTCGGTCCCCTCGAACCGTCGTTCGGCGGTCGAGAGATGGTCGAGGCTGGGGCGGAGATGCAGCACCAGCAGGTCGGCCTTGTCGCCGAGAACGCTGAACACCGCGGAGGTGCCCTCGTCGGCGTCCTCGACGGCCTCGTGGCTGCTGAGATACTCCACACCCTCCGAGACGGCACGGTCGCGGTCGCGTTCGGCGGCGTCGCGCCAGGCGTCCCAGTCGACGGTTCGGAAGTCGTGCAGGACGAACCAGCCCTCGTCAGTCTGCGGTGGCTCGGTCATAGACGACAGTCCGGTCCGCGGGGGTTTGAGCGTTGTGTGTCCGCCTGTACAGCGGGCCGGTCGCTTGCCCATCAAGCGCACACGAGCGGGCGTCACAGCGGTCAAAGCGACGGTTTCTCGTATCGAAACGCTTTCACGCCGAGCAACGGAACGAGTGGACAATGCGGAAGAGCGGCCCACCGAAAGGCCTCATCTCGTATATCGTTCTGGAGCTTCTCGAAGAGAAACCCCGGTACGGCTACGAAATCCTCAAAGAGATAACTGACATCAGCGGTGGCCACTGGGAGCCATCCTACGGCTCGGTCTACCCCATCCTCTACAAGTTCGAGGAGAACGGCTGGGCCGAGCGCATCGAACGTGAGGACGAACCCGACCGGAAGTACTTCGCGCTTACTGGGGCGGGTGAGGAGGAGCTGGCCGAGAAACGAGTTGAGACCGGCGGGAACGCTCGGGAGTTCGCCGAAGTCATCATGGGGTTCTACCACGTCTACGTCGCCTTCGCCACCGACGACCGGTTCGAGGTGAACCAGCCCGAGGACCGCTGGCGGTTCGACGAGCAGTTCTCGGCGTGGATCTGTGAGGTCGTGGTGCGCCACCACGAGTACTACTTCGACGACTTCGAGCGTATCGATGATTCCATCGAGGAGTTCTACGAGCGGATGGGTGTTGAACGCGACGGCGAATAGGCGGTTTTTCGGGTCTTGAGGCTGGTTTCTCACCGATAGGCGATACTGCTTCCACAACAGCAACCGCCAACAGTACCACGGAGCTCCCTCGAACTCGGAGGACCCGCACAGCCCCGCGGTGGTCTTCCCCGCAACGAACGAGGGCACGGGAGAGCTTACCTCTCCCGGAGGATGAGCGAGCGCCAGCGAGCGAATCGGCTGGGGGGGATCTGTGGGTGGTGCAGTCGGGCGGGACTGAAAGGGCCAGGGTTCCCATGTTGTTCCTGACTACCCCAGAGAAACCCAATCAGATTTGGGGCTTTCAGGCGTCGATGACCCAATCACGAAACACCAACGAACAAGAACCCTCACCCGAGCAGCTGTGGGCCGAACACCACCAGCAGCAGGCAGACGAGCATCGCCAGCCCCACGCTGGTTGTCACCGCCCGCGTCGCCGTGTGCTTGTCCTCGATCGGGAGCCGTGCGACCACCGCCTCCGTCCCGGCTCGGAGAATCCGCCCGCCGTCGAGCGGGTAGCCCGGGATGCAGTTGAAGAACGCGAGGTTGAGGTTAATCCACCCAGTCCAGTACAGGATGTTTGCGAGCAGGAACACACCGCTGCCGAGCGGTTCAAGCGGTCCAGTGACTTCGTAGAAGTTCCGGTTCGCGGCGACGAAACCGGGGAAGTTGAAGTCGAAGCCCAGCCCCACCACGCCGACGAACGGCAGCACGAGGATGAGCAGCGCCCGCGAGAGCAACGAGCCCTCCCCGCCGGTCAGCAGCGAGAGGAACGACTCCGCGGGGTACGTCTGTACGCCGAGACTACTCGTTCCAATACCGCTGTAGGCCGCACGGGGGGAGATGCCGAGGTAGCCGCCTGATTCGCCCTCGCGGTAGTCCTGAGCCAGCGTCACCGTCTCGGTCCGGCGCTCGCCGTCAACGACGCCGATGATTTCGACCGAATCGCCTGCCTGTTTCCCGTTAAGTGCGGTGGTCACGTCCTCGGGGGTGAAGGTGCGTGTCTCGTCTATCTGAAGTAGGACGAAGCGCTCCTGTGTCGGGAAGCCAGCCTGGGCGAGTGGGTGGTCCGCGGGGTCGCTACTGCCGGGCGAAGTTTCGGGTGACGTGGCAACCGCCAAGACACCCATTGGGCCCGTCGTCGTCCGCCCGTCGGCCGTCTCCAGGGTCACCGTCGAGCGGTTGGCCACCGCGTCACGGAACGCCTTTTCGGTCCGGACCTCGGTGCCGTTCACCGCGACGATTGTGTCCTTCACATCGATGCCGGCCGCACCCTCCGCAGCCAGTGGAGAGTCCGACGCCATCGACGTCACAAGTAACGACCGAGAGACGGTGGTCTGCGTGCCGTCACCGAGGGTCACCTGAAGTTCGTTCGCCGTGCTGTTGGCCAAGAGCGCCTCGAGTTGGTCCCCGTCTTCGAGTTGTTGGTCACCCACGGCGACGATGCGGTCACCCGCGCCGATACCCGCATCAGCGGCAGCCGAGCCCGGGATGACCCCGCCAACAGCGGCACCGGGCGCGACGGCGATGGAGCCGACGACCGGACCGACCAGCAGCGCGAACGCGATGAACGTAATCGCGTAGTTGTTGGTGACGCCGGCGGCAAACATCCGGGCGCGAGCACCACGGGCCGCTTTTCGCTGACTCTCCTCATCGGGTTCGACGAACGCACCGATGGGCAGGACAGTGAAGGTGACCAGCCCCATCGACTTGATGTCGATATCCCCGACGCGACAGAGCAGGCCGTGTCCGCCTTCGTGGACGACGAGGCCCAGGAGCAGGCCGAACACGATTTCCGGGGCAACCGAGAGCGGGAGGAACTCGTTGACCCCCGGAATCACGAGGACGTTCTGTGGGTCGTTGACCGCCGTCGGCGCGGGTGGGTTACGAACGATGCTGATTGCCCGTTGGACCAGGAGCGCGAAGACGCCCACCATCACGACCAGCGTCGCCCCCAGCCCGATGTTGGTCCAGGCGCGCCAGAACCGCTTGGGGCCAGCGAGCCAGTTCAGGAACGCCCGCCCGTTCTTGGTGTGGAACGTGGTAAGTGGGCCCTGGACCTTCACCCACTCGGGGATGTAGCCCTGTGCGTTCGCCCAATAGGCCACCGCCGAGTAGGCGAGAACGCCCGCGAGAACCCAGACCAGCGTATTCATTGGCGGAGGTGGGTCGCCGTCGGCCAAAGGCGTTCGGGTACTGGTCTCTCAGCCCGAGACCGGCGAAGCGGTGCGCTGGGTCACAGTCGAGTGCCAGCGGAGAGCAACCACCAGGCAGAGAACGTGTTTCGGAATCAGCCGTCCCGGCGGAGGCGCTGCACTCCTCCGGTCATCCGTCCCGGCGGAGGCGTTGCACTCCTCCGGTCACCCGTCCCGGCGGAGGCGTTGCACTCCTCCGGTCATCCGTCCCGGCGGAGGCGTTGCACCACGAACTCGCGGTCAAGTTCGCCCATGAACTCCCCAAGCCGCGGGCCCTGCGTCTGGTCGAAGAAAAGCCGGTAGCCCGCCGCGAACAGGTCGCCCACCTCGATATCGTGGCGCTTGGCCGTCTCGTAGATCTCGCCCTGAATCGCCTCGCCGTCGTTGCCCGCCTCGACGAACGCCGCGAGCTCGTCGAGTGCCGCCGCCACCGCGTCGTCGAACGCTGCGTCGGGCAAGTCGGGCTGGAGCCGGTAGTTGTAGGCGTTGTCACAGCGCTCGGCCCACGCACGGGCTTTCTCGACGCGTGCGAGCGCGTCGTCGACGACCCACTCGGGGGCGTCCTCGGGAATGTGGCCCTCGTTCTGGGCCATCTGGAGGCGTAGGTGGCGGTCATCCACCATCCCGAGCACGGCGGCGAACGTGTAGGGCAAGCGCACGCGGTCGGCCCGCACCTCGTCCACGACGAATGGGTAGGCCCGCTCGGCGACACGGGTGAGTTCCTCGTCGTCCACGTCGCCGAAGTGGGCGCGCTCGAACCGGTCGAAGTCGTCGACTAACTGGTCCAGCCGCGACACGTCGAAGTCCCGCGCCTTGTTCGGGTCGAGCGCGAAGAAGTAGCGCAGGACCTCCGGTTCCAGCAGTTCGAGCACTTCTGGGACCGTCACGACGTTCCCCTCCGAAGAGGAGAGCGGCTCGCCGTTGAGCGTGAACCACTCGTAGGTCATCGGGACCGGCGGCTCCTCGCCCAACACCTCGCGCATAATCTCCTCGCCAGAGGGCCACGAGCCCTCAGCGTGGTCCTTCCCGAACGGCTCGAAATCGACGCCCAGCAGGCTCCACTGAGCAGGCCACTCGAACCGCCAGGAGAGCTTCCCGTCTCGGAGTGTCGCTTCGCCCTCGTGTCCGCAGCCCTCGATATCCCGACCGCCAGCGGTCATTCCGGTGCAGGCGTACGAGACGATTCCTTCGCCGAGGTCTGTGACTGTCACGTCGGTGGTGACGATGCCACACTCCTGACAGACCACACGGAACGGCGAGTAGCTCTCGTCGACGGAGTTTTGGTAGCCAGCGAGCACCTCCCGGGCCGTCTCGACGTTCTCGAGAATCGTCCGAATCTGGGGCTCGAACTCGCCGGATTCGTACATTTCGGTGTTCGAGAGCACCTCAACGGGCACGTCGACCATGTCGGCGGCCTGAGAGAGCAGGTCAGCGAAGTGCTCGCCGTAGGAGTCGTGGCACTCCCCGAACGGGTCCGGAATGTCCGTGTAGGGCTTGCCGAGGTTCTTCCCGAGCGCGCCCGCGTCCACGTCACCGAGTTCGACGACGTTCCAGTCGGCGTCGGCCAGCCGTCGCGGAAGCTTCCGCAGCGGGTCACGGTCGTCGGACATGAACACTTGCCGGACCTCGTGACCGCGCTCGCGCAGCACCTCGGCGACGAAGTGGCCACGCAGAATCTCGTTGAAGTGTCCGAGGTGCGGGATCCCCGAGGGTGAGACGCCGCCTTTGATGACGATGGGTTCCTCGGGCTCGCTCGCCTCGATTTCGTCGGCGACGGTATCGGCCCAGAACGCGTGGAACGATCTGTCGCCGTGGCGATCATCGCTACTCATGGCTCCAGTAGGTGGGTTCGTCCGTGTCGCCGGCTGGGATCACGTCCGTCCCAGAGTGCTCACCGCGGAGCACGGCGTCGACGACGGCCTGGGGGTCCGTGCCGTCGAGGACAATCGTGCGCAGCGAGGAACGTTCGATGAGTTTGGCCGCCAGCAGGTCAACGGGTGCGGACGCGCCTGCACCGCGGTCCATCGGAGCGACGATGTCGACCAGTTCACCAGGGGTCAGCTGTGCCAGATGTTCGGCCTCCTCGTCAGTCTCGGGGTCGGCTGTGTAGACGCCGTCGGCGCTGGTGGCNAACACCAGGAGTTCGGCGTCGACGTACTCCGCAAGCGCGGCAGCAACGGCGTCGGTGGTTTGGCCTGGCGTGACGCCGCCCATGATACTGGTGTCGCCACGGCGGACCGCCTCACCCGCTTCCTCGTAGGTGGTGGCGGGCGTCCGCTGGACGCCGTGGCCCATCGCGGCGATGAGCAGCCGGGCGTTGAGCCTGGTGACGCCGATACCCAGTTCGTCGAGTTGGAACTCGTTTGCGTCGAGTTCACGGGCGGCGCCGATATACTGGCGGGCAACCGTGCCGCCACCGACGACCGCGCCCAGCTCACAACCCTCCGCCGAGAGTTCGTGGAGGGCNTCGGCGAACCCTTCGACGCGCTCGGGGTCGAGCCCCGGCGCCAGAACGCTACCCCCGATGGAGACGACGACTCGCATTACCGGAGCTACCGGTGTCGCGCTCTTAAACACGGTGGTCACGAGCCGGCGAGCAAAGGCCTAAGCCGGTCGCCCCCCGCCACGAAACCATGCAGGCTCTCTCCATCGTCGGCCCCGGAGCGACGGCGGTCCGCGACGAAATCGCCACGCACCTCGAGGGCCGAACCGCGACGGTCGACCGCACAGATACCCTCGACGTGCACGAGGGCGGCCAGTTCGAACTGGGCGACGGCGGCGACTGGACGGCACAGGGAACGGACCGAACGTTCGACGAGCTCCTCGACTCGCTGGCGCCGGCGTACGACTACGCACTGATTGTAGGTTTCTCCCAACTTCGACTTCCTACCGTCGTTATCGGCGATCAGGAGCTTCCCGGTGACGTGCTGCGACGTGTCGACGACGCCGCGGCCCTCGACCCAAGCGCCATCGCCGCCGAACTGACCGAACTCGACCCGCACGTCACACTGGAGTCACTGATTGCGGAGGCCAAGGAGTCCCCAGACGCCCACCGCTCGGGCGCCATCGCCACCTTCACCGGGCGCGTGCGGCGGAAGGACGCCGAAGACGATAGCCCGACCACCCATCTCAAATTCGAGAAGTACGAGGGCGTCGCCCAGGACCGGATGGACACCATTGCTGTGGAGCTGGAGGAACGCGAGGGGATCTTCGACGTGCTGTTCCACCACCGGACCGGCGTCGTCGCCGACGGCGAGGACATCGTCTTCGTCGTGGTGCTCGCAGGCCACCGTCGCGAGGCGTTCCGGACCGTCGAGGACGGGATCGACCGCCTCAAAGACGAGGTTCCGCTGTTCAAAAAAGAGACCACCGAGGCAGAGGAGTTCTGGGTTCACGACCGCGCGTGAACCGCGGGCGACCATCGGCGCGGCCCTTCTCACACCGTTTTCCTGCCCGGAATGTGGGTACCAGTGGCAGGTAGCGGGGTGCTTTTTGAGAACCGAAATGGAGTCTTCAGAAACCGTTCTAAACAATCTCGCCGGTTCTACGGCCTTTGTGAAAGGTTCGTTTTACGTCTATTTTCGGTCGGTAGATTGTGAATCGGGTCGAACTCATCCCGACGGTCTGTGGTTTATATCCCCCAATAGGGCATGGAACCCAGTGAGGCGAATTACAATGAGTGCAACTCGGAACCCCTCCGCCGACGACGCGACCGCGAGCCCGACTGACGACCTCTCAAAGGAGGAGCGGCTCACCCGCTACCTCCGTGAGAAGATCGACGAGGGCGAGATGTACTTCAAGAGCAAGTTCATCGCGAACGAGGTCGAGCTCTCCCCGAAGGAGATCGGTGCGCTGATGGTCAAACTCAGCGACTCCACTGCCGAGCTCTCCGTTGAGAAGTGGTCGTACACGAGCGCGACCACGTGGCGCGTCGAACAGGCCTAATCGGCCACCGTCGAGCCGTATCGCTTCGCCACCCCCGGTGACGCACCAGCCCTCCTTCGTCCCCACTTCAGTTTCCACAGTAGCCAGCCTTATGCGCGAGCGACAGCTATCACGGACGATGGCAGAAACGGCCGGGTCGGACCCGCCACGCCCGGAAGCCCTCGACGCCTGGTTCCACCTGACTGCGGTCCGGCAGGACGGTGACCGCGTGTTCTACTACGGCGAGTCGCTGGTCCCGCAGTCCCGACTGCTCGAGGAAGTGGTTCCCGCCTTCCGCGAGGAGGGGTACGAACTCCGCATCGCGAACGGAGACGAGGGTGGGGACGTCCTCATCGCTCGCCCGGTCGGAACCGCCTCCGAACGTGGGGGTGTCCCCGTTACGAACGTCGCACTACTGTTTGCGACGATCCTCTCGACGCTGTTCGTGGGGGCGACCGCGTGGTACTACATCCCCTTCTCAGCAATCGCCGAGAACCCACTTCGGCTGCTGGAGGCGTGGCCGTTCACCGCTGCCGTGCTTGGGGTCCTGCTCACGCACGAACTCGGCCACTACGCCCTCGGCCGCTACCACGGCGTCGACGTGAGCCTGCCGTATCTCATTCCGTTTTTCGTCCCGTTNGGGACGATGGGGGCAGTAATCCGGATGCGGAGCCGAATCCCGAGTCGGAAGGCGCTGTTCGACGTTGGGGCGGCGGGCCCGCTCGCCGGACTGGGAGCGACCATCGTCGTCACCGCAATCGGTGTTTCGCTCGACCCGATGACGGTTCCCCAACGCGTTCTCGACCAGAGCGGGCAGGTCATCCTCTTTCACAACCCGCCGTTGCTCGACATCATCGCCGCCGCTCTCGGCCAGCCAACGGGCTACGAGGCCGAGAACAAGGTGATGCACCCCGTCGTGATGGGCGGCTGGGTGGGGATGTTCTTCACCGTCTTGAACCTCCTNCCCGTCGGCCAACTCGACGGCGGCCACATCGTTCGGGCAGTCGTCGGCGACCGGCAGGAGAGCATCGCCGCCATCGTCCCGGGCGTGCTGTTCGGGCTGGCGGGCTACCTCTGGTACGTCGAGGACATGGGACTGAACGACTCGGTGGGGCTCTGGGCGTTCTGGGGCGTGCTCGCGATAGTCGTTTCCCTGGGTGGCGCAGCCGACCCCACCGACGAGACGCCACTCGGGCCGAAACGGCTGGCGCTGGCGGCGCTGACGTTTATGTTAGGCGCACTCTGTTTCATGATGGTCCCCATCGAAATCGCGACGGTATAGCTCAGCCGCCGTGGGTGAACCCACGGTCCGGGAGGTGGTCGCCGTCCGCGGTGACGCCCGACGCCGTTACGTCGCCGACGACAGTCGCCGAGATTCCAGTTGCAGCAACCGCGTCCAACGCTGCCTCGGGGTCGGGGGTCGTGAACACGAGTTCAAAATCCTCGCCCACGTGCGCGACCAGTTCCCGGCGGTCCGACTCGCTCTTGGCAACAGCCTCAACTGCGGGATGAACCGGGAGCCGGTCCCACTCCACCGCGAAGCCGCAGTCGCTCGCCTCTGCAAGCTGGTGGAGTGAACGGGCCAGCCCGTCACTCGAGTCCATCATCGCGCTCGCGTGGCCCCGGAGCGCCCGTCCCGCCGCGACCCGCGGCGGAAACCGGAACAGTTCGTTGCCCGCTGTTGTGTCACCAGCTTCGAACCGGCGAAGACCGGCAGCAGTCCGTCCGAGTTCGCCCGTAACACAGACTGCGTCCCCGGGTTCGGCACCATCCCTGAAAATGGGGTCGTCCACCCGGCCGACCGCGGTGGTCGCGGTCGTGAACTCCGTATGCTCGTCAAGGTCGCCGCCAACGTACTCGGCGTCGACCAGTGCACAGACCTCGCGAGCGCCGTGGACGAAATCGTTGATTTCGGCCTGCTCGAACGCCGGAGCGGCGTAGACCGCGACCGCGCAGGTGGCTTCCGCGCCCATCGCCGCCAAATCGGAGAGCGATGCGCCGACCGCTCGCCAGCCCGCCGTGTAGCGGGTCGTTCCCTGTGGGAAATCCGATCGCTCGTGGAGCATATCGGTCGTGACTGCGAGCCCGTCGATGACCGCAGCATCGTCGCCGGCCGCCGGGAGCGACGCCGCAATCGACCGGAGCGCGCTTCGCTCGTCCATGGGGTGGCTGGCAGCCGCGGCGATATAAATATCGGCCCATCACCGGAGCCTTCAAACGCGAGCCGGGAGTCCGGTCGGGCATGGATAGCGACCGGCTGAGGGCGACACTCGTCGGCTTCGGCGGCGCCATCGCGGTGCTCGCGTTGCTGCTCTATCTAGTCGGCGTCGACGACCTCCTCACCACGCTCTCCCGCGCGGACACGACCACCGTCGCCCTCGTGGTGGTCGTCACGCTCGGCTGGCTGTTCGCCTGGGGGTTGGCGCTCCGAACCGTTCTCGGCGTGCTCGGGGAGCGTGTCTCACCGGTTCAGACGTTCCTCGTCTTCTCGGGCGCGATGTTCAACAACAACATCACGCCGTTCGGCCAGGCGGGCGGTGAGCCCGTCACTGCTCTGCTCATCTCTGAGACAACGGAAACGGAGTACGGAACCGGGCTGGCCGCAATTGCGAGCGTGGATACGCTCAACTTCGTTCCCTCCATCAGCCTCGCGCTGATCGGGGCCGCCTACTTCGCCACAGAAGTGACATTTGGGAAGAATCTCCAGCTGGCGACCGCGGGCGTAGTCGCCCTTGCCATCGCGGTCCCGGTGGGTGCCGTCCTGCTCTGGCGAAACCGAGAGCGCGTGCAGGAGGCGTCCGTCGGCCGTATCTATCGAGTCGGCGGCTGGCTCGGCCGGCACATCCCCGGCATCTCGGCGCCGACGCGGGAGTCTCTCGAGCGCCGTGTCGACCACTTCTTCGAGGCCATCGAACGCGTGGCNGCCAGCCCCCGTGGGCTCGCACTCGCACTCGTCTACTCCTCGCTCGGGTGGCTCTTCCAGATGGCGGGCCTTTGGCTGGCGTTCGAGGCCATCGGCATCTCGGTGAACTTCTCCATCGTCATGTTCATCGTCCCGATGGGCGCAATCGCCGGCGTGACGCCGTTGCCCGGCGGCGTTGGGGGGATCGAGTCGGTGCTCGTCTTCCTGCTGGTGGCGGCGCCGTTGCCCGGCGTGACAGAGTCGGCCGCGCTCGCAGCGGTCGTCATCTTCCGTGGCGCCGTCTACTGGGTCCCGGTCGTGCTGGGTGGCATCGTGATGAGCACTGTCGGCGCCGGCGTTCGCAGCTGAGTCGTGTAACAGCCACGCACGCTCGAGCGCCCGATACGATGGGTTTAAACAGCGTAAGGGAGAAATTTTGGCCTATGGCAACCCTCTACGACGTCCCGGCCGAGGACCTCATCGAGGCCGTCGCCGCGGAGCTGGAAGACCGCATCGAGGAGCCCGAGTGGGTCGAGTTCACGAAAAGCGGCGTGGACCGCGAGCTACCTCCCGAGCAGGACAACTTCTGGTTCGTGCGCACGGCGAGCCTCCTCCGAAAGGTCGCAATTCGCGGCCCAGTCGGTGTCGAACGACTCGCAACCGAGTACGGCGGCTCCAAATCCGGCACGACCCGATACCGTGTCTCCGGCAGCGAGCACGCCGGCGGCTCGCGAAACATCATCCGGACCGCGCTCCAGCAGCTCGAAGAGGAGGACCTCGTCGAGACCGCGAAGGGCGAAGGTCGCCGCATCACCGACGAGGGCCGNAGCTTCCTCGACGGCATCGCGGGCGAGACGCTCGAGGCGCTCGACCGGCCGGAACTCGAGAAGTACGCGTAACTCGCCGAAATCGTTTTCCTGCGAGAGCGGTTACCCCAANCTATGAGTGGCAACTCAGAAGAAGAGCGACTNGAACAGCTNCGACAGGAGCGACTGGAGGAGCTCCAAGACCAAGCCGGTGGTGGTGGCGACGCGAGCCGCCAGCAGGCCCCAAAGGAACAGCAGGAACGCGCAGACGCCCAGCAGGACGCGCTGCTCAAACAGCATCTCACTGACGACGCGCGACAGCGGCTCAACGCCGTCGAAATGAGCAAGCCCGACTTCGCCAAGAAGGTGAAACAGCAGGTCGTCGCGCTGGCCCAGAGTGGCCGCGTCCAAGGGCGTATCGACGAGGAACAGATGAAACAGATTCTCCGGGAGATGAAACCTGAAGAGAAGAGCTTCGACATCAGCCGGCGCTGATGGAGCTGGCTCTGCTCTACAGCGGCGGCAAGGACTCCTCCCTGGCAGCACTCATCCTCGATTCGTTCTACGATGTGACGCTCGTCACGGCCCACTTCGGGCTGACCGAGGATTTCGAACACGGGAAGGCAGCCGCTGACGCGCTCGGCTTCCCCTTTGACATGGTCGAACTGGACCGTGACGTTGCTGAAGAGGCCGTTGAACGGATGCTGGAGGACGGCTACCCGCGGAACGGGATTCAGCGCGTCCACGAACACGCCCTGGAAGTCGTCGCCGAGCGGGACGTGGAAGCCATCGCCGACGGGAGCCGCCGCGACGACCGGGTTCCGACAGTGTCCAGAGCGACCGCACAGAGTCTCGAGGACCGCCACGGGATCGACTATCTCGCACCGCTCTCGGGGTTCGGCCGCCACGCCGTCGACCGACTGGTCGAGCAGGAATTGGACGTCGAGACCGGCCCNAGCGAGGAAATTTCCCGGGCGGATTACGAAGGTGAGCTCCGCGAACTCATCCGGTCCAACCATGGCGAGGAGGCCATCAAGACGGTCTTTCCCGACCACGACCAGACCATCGTTCGCGGTCGAGCGTAGCGGAAGGCAGGATTCAAGCGCGGGCGGCCGGAAATCCCGGCCATGTACGACCGCCTCAAGGGGTTCAAAGATTTCTACCCCGACGAGATGGCCGCCCGCCGCGAGGTCATCGACACCCTCGAGGGTGTCGCCCGTCGCTACGGCTTCCGGGAGATCGCCACCCCCGCGATGGAGGACGTGGGGATGTACGTCGACAAATCCGGCGAAGGTATCGTGGAGGAACTCTACACCTTCACCGATAAGGGTGGCCGCGACGTTTCGCTCGCCCCCGAACTCACGCCGACAGTCGCCCGGATGGTCGTCGCGAAGGGACAGGAACTCTCGAAACCCATCAAGTGGTTCTCGACGCGGCCGTTCTGGCGCTACGAGCAGGTCCAGCAGGGCCGATTCCGGGAGTTCTACCAGACCAACGTCGACATCTTCGGCTCCGCTGAGCCGGAGGCTGACGCCGAGATTTTGGCGTTCGCCGCCGACAGCCTCGCCGACCTCGGGCTCCCCCCCGAGGAGTTCGAGTTCCGGGTCTCCCACCGCGACATCCTTGGCGAACTGCTTCGCTCCTTCGAACCCAAGGTCGACGTACAGGACGCCATCCGAGCCGTCGACAAAAGCGAGAAGGTCGACCGTGCGGAGTATCTGGCCCTGCTCACCGACGCCGGCCTCACTATCGAGGACGCCGAAACGTTCGACGACCTGCTGGCAGCCGGGAACGAAGACCTCGACGCGCTTCTGGAAGCGACCGACAGGGAGGACCTGACTGCCGCTGTCAAGAACCTCCAGGCGGTGCTGTCGGCGGCCGAGGACTTCGGCGTGCGCGAGCACTGTGAGATCTCGCTGCGGACCGCCCGCGGGCTCGACTACTACACCGGCGTCGTGTTTGAGTGTTTCGACACCAAGGGGCGCGTGTCACGGGCCATCTTCGGTGGCGGGCGCTACGACGACCTGATCGAGTCCTTCGGCGGACAGCCCACACCCGCCGTCGGCGTGGCACCGGGCGTGATGAACTCGACGCTGCCGCTGCTCCTCGAGGAGGCGGGCGTGCTGCCCGAGGAAGCCGTCTCGACGGACTACTACGTGCTGAGCGTTGGGGACACCCGAGACGTTGCGTCCCGCATCGCCCGAGAACTGCGTGCGAGTGGAAACATCGTCGAAACCGACGTGGCGGGCCGGAGCTTCGGCAGTCAGATGGGCTACGCCGACTCCATCAACGCCGAGACGGTCGTCATCGTCGGCGAGCAGGACTTAGCGAACGACGAAGTGACCGTCAAGGAGATGGCCGGTGGGGAGCAGACGACCGCCCCCGTCGAGGAGTTCCCGGGTGACCGCGAGCAGCCAGGCTACGAAGACTTCGCGTAGGGCGAACAGACGGCGCCGCTTCCCGTGCAGGGTGCGCCGTCGTTCGAAAATCGAAGATTTTCGTGATGACGAAAGACGCAGGACGTCTTTCGAACCATGCTCCCGTCTCGGCCGCTGCACGTCGCCTCTCAGCGAATAGCGAGGATGGTCGTGTTTTGCTATGTGAGTTCTCGGCCCACCGAAGGCCAGCACCGTTTTTCCGTCACTGGACCCAACCGCCGACTATGTACGACGACGTGTTGCTCCCAGTCGCGACTGGTGGCCTCGCGGAGACTCCCATAGTGGAGCGGGTACTCGAGTTCGCAGCACAGCCCGATGCAGCACGCCACCTGCTGGGCAGCGTCACCGAGAACGTTGTCCGGACGGCACCCGTCCCGGTGCTGACGGTGCCTCTGTAGATGCGGGCCTACCGGCTAGCCTACGACGGGCGACCGTACTACGGCTACCAGCGCCAGCCGGACGTCCCGACCGTCGAGGACACGCTGTTCGCCGGCCTCGAAGCCATCGGCGTGCTCGAGGACGCCGACCAGAAACCGCCGAACTACGCGGCGGCAGGCCGGACCGATGCTGGAGTGTCGGCCGTGGCCCAGACCGTCGCGTTCGACGCGCCGGAGTGGTGTACCCCCGGAGCGGTCAACGCGGAGCTCCCTGGCTCGGTTCGGGCGTGGGCGGCCGCAGCTGTCGACGGCGACTTCCACCCGACTCGCGATCCAGTCCAGCGGACGTACGTCTACCACCTCCACGCGCCCGACGCCGACGATTCGGCGGCCAGCGCCGCGGCCAGCGCGCTCTCTGGAAAACACGACTACCACAACTTCACCAGCGACGACCACCGGACCGTCCGGGAGGTCTCGGCAACGGTCGAGCGCGACGGGGAATTCCTCGCCGTCGAGGTGTCCGCGGGTGGGTTCCCCAGAGGGTTCGTCCGTCGGTTCGTCGGCGTCCTGTTCGAGATTGCCGTCGAGGGGGCGCCGCTCTCCCGCGCCGAGGAAGCACTGGGCGAGGAGTCGCTGCAGGGTGGGAGAGGCATCCCGCGGCTATCGCCCGAACCGCTGGTGCTGACTGGCGTGGCGTATCCCAATCTGGAGTTCACTGTGGACGAACAAGCGGCCACGAGCGCACGCGAGGTGTTCGAGGAACGGCGCGTCGGCGGACTGGAGCGGGCGCGAGTGGCGTCGTCGGTCCTGTCCGGGCTCTCGTCGCCGAACTGAGAGCTCCCCTCAACACCCTTTGAGGAGGCCCGAGTTGCCAAGACGTGATTCGCACNCAGGGTTGCTGGGACGCGACCGTGCGTATCGTGCTCGGGCCGGTGGTAGCCCTCGTCGTGCTGGTGGCCGCCGGGGCACTCTGGCTGGTGGTCGAGGAGGCTGCCCGCGAAGTCGTGGAACGGCGACCGCGAAGCGATGTTCTCACCGAGAAATAGTCCGTAGCCGTCGGCGACGGTTGGGCGGGGTGTTCGCGAACCTTACTCCCAACCCTCGGGCCACAACGAGGCCGCCTTCATCCCGGTCTCGAACTCCGCCTCCCTGAATGCAGCCGCCAGTTCGTCCGTGTCCAATCGAGCGGTGTCCATCGACGCCAGTTCGTCGACCAGCAGCGCGGTCAACACCCCGTGCTCCCGGAGATTTCGGTCGTCGACCTTGTCCCGGGTGTCGGCGTGGGTGTGGCCCCATCCCCGGCCGCGCTCGCCGCTGTCGCTGTGCAGTTGGAGTGACGGAATCCCCGAACGCACGAACGGCCACTGGTCGCTGAAGGGATGGGGTTGTGGCTGCACCCGAATCGGGTGGTTCGCGCGCTCACTCACGCGCTCGGCGGCTTCCCCGGTGGATTCGGCGGTGTGTGTCAGCGCGACCAGGTCACGGAACCGGCCGCCGCCGTCGACGTTTACCACCGCCGCAATCTCGTCATCATCGACCTGTTCGGCCAGATGTTCGGCCCCCAGCAGCCCCACCTCCTCGCAGCCGACAGCGACGACGCGAACGCCCCTGTCCAGTTCCTCATCTGCCTCGGCGAGCAGCCGCGCTGCGGTGAGAATCGTCGCGACGCCACAGCCGTTGTCGAGCGCCCCTTCCGCAATGTCGTGCCCGTCGTAGTGGGCGAGCAACAGCAGTTCCTCGTCGGTCTCTGGCCCAAGCCGGGCGTGAACGTTCTGGCTCTCTGCAGGGACGGTCTCGGCGTCGACAGAGAGCCGGACCCGGGCGCCGTCGTCCGCGAAGTCGGTGAGCCACGCCCCCGTCTCCTTGCTGACGCCGACCGCTGGCGCCTCCGCCTCGCGGCCGAAGGTGAGCGAGCCGGTCGGCGGAAGCTGGCCGGGCACGTGGTTGACGAAGACGAACCCCACCGCGCCCTGCTCGACGGCGTAACCGAACTTCTCCATCCGGTGGATGAATCGCCCACCGTCCGGCGTCGTGGTGGAGGCGACGACGACCTTCCCCTCGACGTCGAGTTCATCAATCTCGTCGGGGGTTCCGTAGCCGGCGTCGATCAGGTCGCCCGCTACCTCACCAGTAGGAGAGTACGGCAGCGCAACGGTCTCGAACGTTCGTTCTCTCGGAGTGAGGAGGTCGAGTGAGGAATCGCCGCGGTGCCAGGCCTGCAGGTCGAAGGGGTCCTGCTGCACNGCGTCGAGGCCGGCCTCGCGGAACGCGTCGGCAACCAGGTCCGCCGCTTCTGTTTCGCCGTCGCTCCCACCCATCCGACTCCCGATGGCGGTGAGGTCGGTGAGAAACTCCCAGGGGCGGTCGTCGGTCCACGTGCGGCCGATAGCCGCGTCGAATCGGTCCATATCTTGGGCAGTGTGGGACGGACCAAAGTCGTTCGGGCAGGGGAGAACCAGGCGCCGACGTGTGGCTTTGCGAAGATTTACCACCGTATCCGGCCGAATCTGGAACCGATGAGCACTGTCCCCGAGCGGAAGGACATCGACGAGGAGCACAAATGGGATCTGGACTCTATCTTCCCGAACGAGGAGCAGTGGGAGGCGGCCTACGAGGACGTGGAGCGCCGTATCGCCGACCTAACCGAGTACGAGGGGCGCGCGACCGAAAGCGCCGAGACGCTGCTCGAACTGCTCGAAAACTACGAGGCAGTCATGCGCGACGTGTCGAAAGTCGCCGCCTACGCCGGCCTGCGATCCGCAGAGGACACCCGGAACCAGGAGTATCAGGCCATCGGCGCCAAGGCCGACTCGCTGCGCTCGGACGCCTCCAGCGCGACCAGCTTCCTCAAACCCGAGCTCCAAGAGCTGAGCTGGAACGAGGTCGAGGAACTGATGCAGACCGAACCAGAGCTCGAGGAGTACGAGCAGTACTTCGACGATACCCACCGGATGAAGCCCCACACTCGCTCGGCGGAGGTCGAGGAGCTGCTGGCGGAGCTTTCGGAGGTCACCGGCGCACCGTCGGACATCTACGGGATGCTCTCGAACGCCGACCTCACTTTCCCCACCGTCGAGAAGCCCAACGGTGAAGACGTCGAGATTACCCAGAGCAACTTCACCAAGCTCCAGAAACACACCGACCGGGCGTTCCGCCGCGAGGTCTACGAGCAGTATTACGAGACCTGGAACGACTACCGCAACACCGTCGGCACGTCACTGCAGAACAGCGTCAAGAAGGACGTGAAAATGGCGGAGGCGCGAAACTACGACACCGCCCGCGAGGCCGCACTCGACAGCACCAACGTCCCCGTCGAGGTGTACGACAACCTCGTCGAGACGGTGCGTGACAACCTCGAGTATCTCCACCGCCACGCCGAACTCAAGCGGCAGGCCGTCGACCGCGACAGCGACGAGTCCGTCGACGAGCTCGGGATGCAGGACCTCTACATGTCCCTCACGGGGGAGGAGGGCCCCGAAATCACCTACGCACAGGCCAAAGAGTGGATCGTCGAGGCCGTCGAGCCCCTTGGTGCGGAGTACCAGGCCGAAATGGAGCAGGGCCTTGAAAATCGCTGGGTCGACGTCTACGAGAACCGCGGGAAGCGCTCGGGTGCGTTCTCCTCGGGCACCTACGACACCCAGCCGTTCATCATGATGAACTTCCAGGACGACATCGCCTCACTGTTCACGCTGGCCCACGAACTCGGTCACTCCATGCACTCGGAGCTGGCCTCCGAGGCGCAGCCGTGGCAGTACTCGAGCTACGAAATATTCGTTGCGGAGGTCGCCAGTACCGTCAACGAGACGCTGCTGGTCCAGTACCTGCTGGAGAACGTCGACGACGACGAGCTCAAGCGCCACGTGCTGGACGAGTATCTCGAGCGCACTCGCTCGACGCTCTACCGGCAGACGATGTTCGCGGATTTCGAACTCCAGGCCCACCAGCGCGCCGAGGCTGGCGAGCCGCTCACCCCTGACGCCTTCGACGAAATCTACGGCGACCTCAAGGCGGAGTTCTACGCGGACGCGGAGGTGGACGACCTGATCGCCAAGGAGTGGATGCGCATCCCCCACTTCTACTACGAGTACTACGTCTACCAGTACTCCACCGGGATTTCGGCGGCCGTCGCCATCACCGAGCGCATCAGCCAGAAGGGCGAGGAGGCCGCCGCCGACTACCGCGAGGCGCTCGCGGCCGGCAGCAGCGAGTACCCCATCGACGTGCTCGAGATTGCGGGCATCGACATGGCCTCACCCGAGCCCATCGAGTCGGCGCTCTCGGTCTACGGTGAGCGCCTCGAGGACGCCGCGGCGCTGCTGGACCTGGAGTAGCGCCGCGAGCCAGTCTCGGCGATCGTGTGCCCGATTCGGCTACCCAAAGGCACATGAACGCGTACCCCCAACCATTTCAGGAGAGATGTCACGCAGTCCTTCCCTCCCCGACCGCCCGCGCTTGGACCTGGACCCGGAGATGTCACAGGCCGAGCGCCTCGAGGCCATCCGGGAACATTTCGAGCGCATCGTTCAGGTCAACGATGAGCTGGACGAGCGACTCCAAACCGCCGAGTCGCGCAAGCACGACCTCCGTGAGGAGGTCGGCCAGCTCAAGCGCCGTAACGAGACCCTCAAAACCTCCTCGCTCTATCTCGCGACGGTCGAGGAGCTGACCGAGGACGGCGTGGTTATCAAGCAGCACGGCAACAACCAGGAAGTACTCACGGAGCTCTCACCCGCTCTCGAGGGCGAGGTGGGGGCCGGGGACCGCGTCGCCATCAACGATTCCTTCTCGATCCAGCAGCTGCTCGACGACGAGACCGACGCTCGAGCACAGGCAATGGAGGTCGACGGCTCGCCGGACGTGACCTACGACGACATTGGCGGCATCGACAACCAAGTCCGCGAGGTCCGAGAGGCCGTCGAGGACCCCCTGATCAACGCCGAAACCTTCCGCGAAGTCGGCGTCGAGCCTCCGAGCGGAGTCCTGCTCCACGGGCCACCCGGGACCGGAAAAACGATGCTCGCGAAGGCCGTCGCCAACGAAACCGACGCGACGTTCATCAAGATGGCCGGCTCCGAACTCGTCCGGAAGTTCATCGGCGAGGGCGCCCGGCTGGTGCGTGACCTGTTCAAACTCGCGGGCGAGCGCGAGCCGGCAGTCATCTTCATCGACGAGATCGACGCCGTCGCGACCAAGCGGACGGACTCCAAAACCTCTGGCGACGCCGAAGTCCAGCGGACGATGATGCAGCTACTGAGCGAAATGGACGGTTTCGACGACCGTGGCGAGGTGCGCATCATGGCCGCCACCAACCGCTTCGACATGCTCGATGAAGCCATCCTCCGGCCCGGCCGCTTCGACCGGCTCATCCAGGTGCCCAAGCCTGGCGTCGAAGGGCGTATCCGCATTCTCGAGATTCATGCCCGCGACCTCAATCTCGGCGAGGACGTCGATTTCGAAGAACTGGCCGAGGAACTGGGGGAGTACTCCGGTGCGGAAATCGCCGCGCTCACGACCGAGGCGGGGATGTTCGCCATCCGCGAGGACCGCACCGAGGTCCGGATGGCGGATTTCGAGGCGGCCCACGAGAAAATCGAGACCGCCAGCGAGGACGGCCAGTCGGTGACGGGGCTGGCACACTACCAGTAGTACGTTTCTGACGCGGTTTCGTTTGACGGGGCCGAAGCGCCGATAGCCACTGACCCGTGGGTAACGCGCATAGACGGCCCATCTGCTCCCGCCATGGACCCCGCGGCGTATCTGGCTCTCGGCGGCATCTGGCTGTTCGACGCGCTCGCGCTGTTCATCCTCTTCTCGCGGTACCCTCGGCTACCTCGTTTCGCAGTTCATTTCCCCGGCGGCGGCCCAGTTTCCACATGAGCAACATCCACGTCGCTGGCGGTGCCGGGACCGGCCCCACCGAGAAGGCCGCCTACGACGCCGCGCTTGCGGACGCGAACCTCCACAACTACAACCTGATTCCGGTCTCCTCTGTCGTCCCTGCTGAGGCCGAGGTCGTCACCGTCGAGTCGGCGCCGGACCTCGGCCCGGCCGGCAACCGCCTCAACGTCGTGCAGGCCAACGCCTCCGCAGTCGGTCCCGAGACCATCGCCGCGGGTGTCGGCTGGACGACCGGTCCCGGTCCGGGGCTGTTCTACGAGGCCGACGCCGAGAGCAAGGCCGACGCCGAGAGCAAGGCCGACGTGGCCGAGCGACTCGAACGCGGGCTGGCGGCCGGCCGGGAGCTCCGAGACTGGACGTTCGACCACGAAGAGACGCGAGTCGAGACGACCGAGGCCGCCCCCGGAGAGCACACCTGTGTCGTGGTGCTGGCAGCGTACGGCAAGAGCGAGCCGATCCTGTAACGACGATGCGAATCGGCGGTGGGTTTATCAGTGGATATCGCCAAGGTCTGGCAAGATGAACGGCAACAGCTACGCCGGGGGTGTGGTAGGGGGGGCTCAGCCGACCGACGATTTCGAGCTCTCAGCGGACCAGAAACAGGGACTTCGGCGTGCCGTCGCAGGAATCGTCTCGCGGACTGAATCGTATCTGCCCGACGGCTACGTCGTCGGCTCCGAACTCACCTACGGTTCCAACGGCCCGCAGGCCACGGTGGCGGTTCGGCCGCCCGCCGGCCACCCCGTGAGCGCTGGCTTCACGCCCGATAGAGAAGAGTTAGAGGCTGGCCTCGACGACGCCGACCGTGACGAGGTCGCCCAGGGGCTCGCCGCCAGCGCCGCCGCACAGATGATGCACGCAGTCGGCGATAATCCAGTTCCGACGGCACGGTAACCAGTATGCACGGTCCGGTCACACGGTCACTGCGGAACCGACAGCAGGAAACGGTCGCCGGACCGGACTCGTCGCCATGAACCTCGACGCCGCGAGCGCCGCGCTTGACGCGTACGACGGCCTCTACTTTCTCGTCGATGACGACGGAACGCTCACGGAGTGGAACGCCGCAGTCGAGGAACTGACCGGCTCCGACAACGAGACGCTCCCAACGCTCAGCGCGGTCGACCTGTTCGAGGAGTGTGCTGAAAACGGCATCAGCGACGCGCTCGCTGGCGCCCGTGAAACCGGTGAGGCAACCGTCGAAGCGCCGCTGTTGCTCGCCGACGGCGATGTGCGCCCGTTCGAAATCGAACTCTTGTGCGTGGACGGCGGCGTCGCCGGCATCGGGCAGGATGTGACCCAGCGAACGGAACAGCGCGACTCGCTCCAGCGCCGCGAGCGCGTGCTCCGTGGGATGTACGACGTGGTTTCGGACACCGACCGAAGCTTCGAAGAGCAGGTGGAGTCGCTGTTGCTGCTGGGTCGGGAGGAACTGGGGGTCGATTACGGCACCCTCTCGCGCATCGAGGGAGAGGAGTACATCTTCGAAGTCGTCCATAGCGACGACGACACCATCCAGGCCGGTGACGTGGTGCCCGTGGCCGCGACGAACTGTGAGCTCGTCGCCACGAGCGAACGCACGTTGGTGCTCGGCGATGTCGGCGAAGATGCCCCGGAGGAGGCCCACCGCGCAGGCTACACCGAGTGGGGTATCTCCTGTTACCTCGGCGCGCCGGTCATGGTCGACGACGAGGTGTACGGCACGTTCTGCTTCTACGATACCCAACCCCGCTCGGAGGGGTTCTCAGCGTGGCACGTCACCCTCGTGGACCTGATGAGCCGCTGGGTGGGGTACGAACTCCAGCGCCAGCGCACCAACGAACGACTCCGCCGCCAGAACGAGAAGCTCAACCACTTTGCCTCCATCGTCTCTCACGACCTGCGCAACCCGCTAAACGTGCTGAACGGCTCACTCGGCCTCGCCGAAGAGACTGGCGAGGCCGAACATTTCGAGCGGGCCGAGCGCGCCGCCGAACGGATGGAGACGCTCATCGACGACCTGCTCGTGCTCGCGCGGGCGGGTGACACCATCGAAGAGACCGAGCCGGTAGGAATCGGGACCCTCGCCCGCAACTGCTGGGCAGGGGTCGACACCGGTGGAGCGTCGCTGACGGTCCTCTCCGACCGAACCGTCCTGGCCGACGCGACCCGGCTCCGACAGCTGTTCGAGAACCTTATCCGAAATGTGGTGGAACACGGCTCGGCTGGCAGTGAGTCGGCGGCTGCCGACGACGGGACAGCCAACAGTCGCGGCGTGACCGTCACTATCGGCGACCTCGAGGACGGCTTCTACGTCGCCGACGACGGTGTCGGGATCCCCGAAGCAGAGCGGGAGAAGATATTCGAGAGCGGCTTCTCCACCCGGGAGGGCGGAACCGGCTTCGGGCTCTCCATCGTGACGGAGATCGCCGACGCCCACGGCTGGGCGGTTCGGGCGACCGAGAGCGAGGACGGCGGCGCGCGCTTCGAGTTCACCGGTGTCAAGCGCCCCGCAACGACGGATCCGGAAGCCGCAGAATAGTCCGGGGATGCGGTTTTTCCCTCACTAATGGACGTGACTACCGCGACATCGCATCGCCGACGCTGACGAGGCGGCCGTCGAACGTGCTGCCGACCGCGAACAGCAACACGAGATGTACTGAAAGAGCCGGACAGCACTGGCGGAAGTCGACGCCGACGATGAGGACGAGGACGTGATCGATAAGAATATTCTTGGCACAAGTTATCCCCCCAGTAATAGCAATTGGATTCTAAGGCCCCTTACGGGCGATTGTGGCGGCTCGAACTATCTCCGAGATAAACCACCACAAAATTAGAGCGGCTTGTGAGGCAATTTGAGCGGTTCTACGGGGGCCGTGAAATTCAAACTTCAATCCCATATTCTCGACTCGAACCGCTCCGCACGAGCGCCCGCACACGCCCGTGAACCGGCCAACGGACGTGGAGCGACAGGAACGTGGAGATACCACAATAGCATACATTATCGCGCGCACGCGAAAGGCATGGCCGTACTAGGGTGTAGGTTATTCACTCGTCAGAGTTATCGTCGCCTATATCGGCCGTGGCCATCTGCACCAATCCTCTCCGCCGAGGCTCAATCACACCGTCGGGAGTTGGTGGAGGGGAAATAATCGGATTTACCTGGGAGTTTCGGCCGCAGAACTCTTTTGTGTGAATTTGTCTTCAGTGTCTACATGGCCAACGAGGAGCCACCTCGACCGTCACCTCCTCCAATTGAAACACAAGAGGTTACACATCCTGATGAATATATTATAGAGTTTACAGGTCCATACTCATTCAGGGTTCCCAATTCAATTGACGAAGAACAACGAGAGGCGGCATATACAGTAGTTTTAGATGATATTGAAGCTGAACTCCGTCTGGGAGAATCAGAGGGTGGCAGAAGTGCGTTCAAAGGAGGTGGGGCCGCCAGCTTCCCCCGTGACAGACATGGCCTATTGTTGAATCAGACGGTCCAGATTCATCTTTCAGAGGATTACATCGCCGCGCTACCTGAAGGGATAGAAGAACCTGTGTATGAAGATATGATTCTCGGATCAAGGACGACTGGACTACACGAGCGACTAATTAATGACTCTGTTGAGTATTATAATAGATTTATTGAGTGTTACAAAGTTGTGACCGAAAGCTACTGGATGAGGGCGGTGATTCCTAACGAAGTCCTGAATTTCACAATCAGAAAGGTGAAAGATGGAGATATTATTGANGAAACAAGTGTGGGTCTCTCAGGGGGCATGTTGCAGATGGGAACTATTTCTCCCGAACAAGATGGTGCATTGAGAAAGAACCTACAAGAAGAAAACAACGTAACGATGTCTCGTCAGCTTGACCTCGATATCCAGGACAAGATGGACCTTGGAGAGTATACAATTGCTGTATACAATTCTAACCAATTGTTTGAATTTTGGACTCGCAGAGAATACCTGAAAATAGTTGAAAGCAAAAGGAAAAACGAAACAGGAAGCAGAAGATAGAATGTGGGATTCTGGCAGTGATCAGTATCATCACATAAAAACCATGTATGACATGATCGAGTCAGATATTGGAGTAGATATTAAGAATACCACAGAGTGGGAGTTATGGTATACTCATTGCCGAGATACGCGTAATGAGTTGGTCCATGAGGGGCGGCGAGCAGAGGAAATAGATGCGATATACGCATACTACTATACTCGGAAGGCGATGAANGAATTTAAAAAGCGATTCGTTGACGCGTTCAATTGAGTTTGAATGAGGTGCGTAGCAACCTATCTCAAGACGCTACTTCACGTCAAACCAGTGGTCTAATCTCCGCCAAGGTGTGAGGTAGCCATCACCGAGATCAAATCTAATTCGACCGCTGTTTACGATGAATTCGTTGACTCTTATATCACGGGCAAGTCGGTAGTGAAGATGGTCTTCATCGTCCAACAGGGCGAGATTGACGAGTACGGCTAAAACGACCACTCCCACGGCGGGGAGGGAGCCGTCCCCAAGAATAGCGGAGAAAACCCACTCGATATGAGGGTATAGGATGATTGCTCCAACTACGAGAGAGGAGTATCCAAGATGAGATAGTTGGTAATACCCCTTGCCAAGGCTTTCCTGATGCATGTAGTAAAGGAATCCCCAACCCCCCAGGATTAATCCGAAGTCTGCATATAGCCAAGCCAGAGACCTGATTCTCCGATAGTTAGGAAATGGACATTGAGGGCCAATACGTTCGTGAAACACGTCACTCGACTCACGTAGTGTTTCTCGACCACGTACCCGATGAGGAGTAAGGATATTCGGGAAGGAGGACCACTATCGACTTAGGCAGTAGGTCAACAAGCATACAAGGAACGTTCACAATCCAAACACTACTAGATTACTCCCTCGATATACCCCACTCACTTAGCTTGGGCAAGTGGGGCTAGTGGGGCTTCAAGCCTGAACTACTAGATTTATCTACTTAGAGCACCTCTCTGTGGTATTCAGAAATG